>Ga0209712_10000038_pt1 | contig 114268 bp, 103 predicted proteins | sample ArcOceMetagenome_FD_187443 | JGI IMG/M metagenome (GOLD analysis project Ga0209712, IMG submission 187443) | Marine eukaryotic phytoplankton communities from Arctic Ocean - Arctic Ocean - Greenland ARC118M Metagenome (SPAdes) (version 2) | ecosystem: Environmental > Aquatic > Marine > Oceanic...
ATCATTCAAACCAAACACGGCCTAAAAACCATTTTGGTAAACAAACACACTGAAAATAAATTACTGATCGGCAATGCCGTAGATATAACAGGGAAAGTACTCATGCAACAGCAAGGCCGCTGGAACATAAAAACAGGCATGTTTGAACTGGGGTCACTAACCCTAACCCATAAAGAAGTGGACGTGATCCGGCTTTTACTGATTGGCCAATCCGGCAAACTAATAGCCGCCAAACTGAATATTCACGAAAAAACCGCCGAACAACGCATAGACACACTAAGACGTAAATTCAGAGCTGGCAGCAAAGTTGCCCTAACCGAAAAACTGCACAGCGCAGGGCTTACCTATCTGGCCATGCAAAAGGATCAGTTCATGTTATAGGGAAAGCACCTATAGGAATTTTCCCCATACCGAATATTTACCCACCATGAATAATGCACCTACAGGATTAATAATTAGTAGAGGCCACTCATGGACACCATCAAGCAAATCAAACTAGAAAGCCCTAGTTGTAAAACCACTGTATACCTAGAATTCGACCAACAGGACGTATTCATTAAAGCCAACGGATGGCTCTCCCCTGACCTCACCAAACAGCTCATTAGCCAACTAAACACATTAAATCTTAAAAAATAATACGCTTACGTATTGACAAGATACCTTTTTGCATCATTTAATACGCTTACACATTATTTAATGCATTTAACCGTTTCACATAGAAACAAAGAGGCTTGTCATGACCCACGCAATTGAACAACAACTGGCCGCCCTTAGGAAAGATGTAACCGGGCTAACTGAAATAAACGCCGACCTGAAAGACAAAATAATCGACCAAGAAGAAGAGCTTGAAAGCTTGCGCCAGCACATCAGCCAAACATCTAAAGAATTTCGCCAAGAGCGCAAACAACCCAAAGGCCTATCAGCCCACGCTATGAAGCTGATCCGCAGTGTCGAGAATCGCATTGGCAAAATGGAAGACAAACTATTTTTAGACCAACAAGTAATTGAAAACTCTGCAAATGCCGTGCGACAGCTAACCCGCGAACTTACTCAAACGGTGGCCGCCAATGATTAATTCAAACGCTAAAGCCAACACAGCAAGCAAAACCCACAGCGTATTAAAAGTGGCACTCATGCACGGCCACAGCCAAAAAAGCCTATTTAAAAAACTGCGTGACAGCGGCGTACTGTTTGGCTTTGGCACCGTTCGCAATTTACCTAAACCCCAATACATACGGGCCGGTTATTTCACCACCGCCACCACCACCTTCATGGTTGGCGAGTATTACCACCAGCACGAACAAACCCGCATCACACAATCTGGCCTTGGCTTTATTAAAAAATTACTTAATGGCGAACACACCGCCATTCCAACACCCGCCATAAACAAACAACTGGGACAACAAACCCTAACCCATTTAAGGCAACAACTAGCGGCCAATTAACCCTAAAATCAATAAGGAACCACCCATGACAAATACAAACCATCACCGCATTTTAAAGTTCAATGCTCGTTACTTAGCAGTTCTTGCTTCTGTAATCCCAAAAAATGACGTCCGCTATTATTTAAACGGTTTTTTTACCACTCCCCACGAATCTGGCATTGGAGCATATTTAGTTGCAACTGATGGCCACCATATGGTCATTATTTATGATGAAACAGCCGAAACAAATGGAGATTGGATTTGCCAAGTTACCCCAAAACTCCTAGCTACAGCCAAGAAAAAAGGGACTGGCACAAAGTCATTATATAACGGAGCTGGGACAGTTCACTTTATTAACAACACAGTCTTTGTTGCAAACAAAAATGCTAGCCAAATGCAATTGCCTGCTGGGGTATTTGAGATCAATGGCAAGACAGGAGAAATCAACGAAAACATTTTGCACTGTGAATACAGCAAGCCTATCGAAGGTAAATACCCTGATTTTAAAAGAGTTATTCCCGAAAAAGCAGATGAAGACCAAATACCATTATTCAACCCTACATACTTAGACTTTGCCGACAGCATTAAAAAACAACTTGGTGACCCAAGAGTCAATGCCGCCAAACTTTACGGAAACGGCCCCGACAAATCCCTAATTGTTCGATTTCCTATGCATCCTGAAATTTTGGCCATCATCATGCCAATGCGTGAAGACAAATCAGACAAGATTAAAGCAATCCCCGATTGGCTTGTTCGCCTCAACAAAGAAGAAAAAGAAACTGAAGCAGCCTAATACTGCACAAATACAACAGGGAACCAAACCATGCTTACCAGACCAATTAAATTTTCATTATTCATTGTGGGCTTAATTTGCGCATTCATTAGCTTGTTATGCAGCGCCCTACTGTGGATCAGTTTTTCAAATAATCTATTAGACAGTATTTTATTGGGCATCACTTCAGGGGCTTTTGTGGCCGCCTCTTATTTATTTGTACCCGTATTAATGCGTTTACTGGAATTTAAACGCTGGGCAATGCTCATTGCCTTATTCTCATTGGAAGCCATCCTAACCTTAAGCAGCTTGGCTGCCACCGTAGGTTTTTTAGAAAGCCGCTACCAAAACCAAAGCCAGTTAGAAATCAGCGGCAGTGATCGCTACTTACAACACCAGGCACGCATTAATAATTTAACCGCCCGTATAAACGAATTAACCGAACTGGCAAAACAAGATAGAAAAACAGAAAAATACCGCGCCCGTGCCGAACGCCTATTAAACAAAGCGGATCGCCTAAGCCAAGAATTAGACTTATTACTGAACACCCGCCTAACCCACACCAGCCAAAAAGCAGGCAACACACTGGCCAATGACCTAGGCCAAGACCGCTACGGTTTATGGGTATTAATGGCCGTCATCATAGACGGCTGCCCAATGGCCTGCTTTGCGCTGGTGAGTTTAAAAGGCAAACAAGAAAGCACCCCACTGCCACACCCAATTAAAAAGCCCGCCCCGCAAATCGCCAACACAGAATCAACACCAAATACCCATGATTTATACCAGGCATTGGCAGAAGAAATACAAGCAGGCACCCACGGCGAAAAACCCGCCATGCGCAACATCATTGCCGACAAAAAAATTCGTTACACCACCGCCAAAGACCTGTTTGAACAATTGGTAAAAAACGGCGTACTCAAACAAAACGGCAACCGCTTTGAAAGGATTGTGTCATGAGCAAAAACCCCATCGACTTTAGCAAGTGCCACATTTGCTTAGATGAAGAAAAGAAACTGAAAAATTATTACGGCTTTGCCATGTGCAATGCCTGCATAAAGCTGGAACAAGAAACCGATTGGGACCAGTACGAAGAAGACAAACGCCAGCGCATGGCCGAACAAAACGAACACTAAAAGGAAAGCACCATGAAAACACACCAACACGCCCAAGCCATTTTAATTGGCAACCCAGTTTTTTTAGACACGGAAACAACAGGCTTTGAAAACGATGATCAGATCATTGAAATTGCTATCATCGATGCCAACGGTAAAGAACTGATTAATAAGCTGGTAAAAGCCAACAAACCCAGCCACCCGCAAGCCACTGAAACCCACGGCCTAAGTGATGCTTTCATTGCCACAAACGGCGAAGACTGGAACCACATTTGGCCAGAAATACACAAGATTTTCAGCAGCCACAACGTATGCATTTATAACAGTGCCTTTGATGTACGCATGTTAAAACAAACCTGCGAAGCTCACGACCTAACCCCCTACAACCCGTTCGATCACGACATCATGGAACTGGCCAACCGCCACTTTATTGATCACGCAATCTGGGACACAGAACGCAGCCAATTCAAACGCCTATCACTGGCTAGGTGCTGCGAAATTGCTGGCATCACATACCAGGGCAACGCCCACCGCGCCATTGTGGACTGCCACGCCATGATGGATTTATTGAAGTTCATGGCCAACGACACTCGCCAAATCAACCTAGACACAGATGCCAGCAATGATGATGTTTTGGTTATTGAGGTGGAAGCGTGATAATTAACAGTCAAAAGCTTTCTAAAGAAATAACTAACGCAAAAAAAGAAATGCAGCTTCATCCCATGATTGAAGAAACTCGCTTTGCCATCTCAGAAAAGAACGGCATACAAGTTCAAATTGTAATCACTAAAGATGAAGAAGAGCATTTATGCGAAATCAAACACGGCATTACATGCACCAAAAAAGATTCTGCTAGCTACACTTTAATGCCAGCTGAACTTACCGCCGAAAATGGAGCTAAAGCACTGCTAATAGGCGAATTCAATACAGAGCACAGTATCGAATGCCACGAGTGCGAAGGGCTTGGGCATTACGACACAGAGGAAATGGAAGAATGCGATGACTGTGAAGGCCGAGGTGCTTTTATAAACAAAACACCAATTGACTGGCCAACAATCAAAAAAATCTATGCTATGGCAGTAAAGGGGTTGCAAATAAAATGAACACAGTTTTTTTATTAATGGCGGAATTTGAAAGCCCATCTGTGCCACTTGAGAAAGTGGCCCCTAAATACTTTGGCCTAAACGACTTAAACAAAGCCAAGCGCATGGCCGCTAAAAATGAACTGCCCATCGCTTTTTTTAAAGCCACTGGCAGCAATAAATGTCCATGGCATTGTCATGTGAAGGATTTAGCGGATTTGATTGATACTAAGCGCGAAGCGGCTAATGAAGAGTTTGAGAAGAGTAACTCATGATAAGATACAAGAAAAAGAGTCCAGCCCACTCGCATGAGCAAAAAAATAAGAATCATCGGACCAAGAATCCAATACCCTGAAATATACTCAGGGTACACTTATTTTATGAAATGCAAGAAAACCTCAATAGTGAAAATTGGGTTTTCACGCAACCCCACAAAAAGACTACTCGACCTAAAACTTATCGGGTCAAATTACAGTAATTACGACTTCAAAATACTCTTTGTAATAAACGAAAATATTGAAAGAGCCGCTCACAATGCCCTGCGATACAGCACCCCAAAGACCAGAGAAACATACATATTCAATGAAATAACACCCCTTGATTTTGCCAAGTGGCTAATAACCCCAAGAGGCCGATGGCCAGATGAAAACAAGTATGATACCGAAGCATCAAACATGCGCAAAAAGATCAAACCAATAAATTAATCCAACACCTTAGTTTTCCATTCCCAATCAACCCACTTATCTATGGGCTTTGTGTGCCGCAAATTAGCATAGCGCTTTAAAGAGTTCCAATTCTGGTGGCCAGTAACCAAGGCCACGCGCGGCACATCCCAATGCTCACCATCCAAGCCGTTTTTCTCAAATAACCAACTGGTGCATTCATGGCGTAAATCATGAAAACGTAAATTAGGGTTATCAGGGCTTTCTTCTTTGCCATCAAAGGTTTGGTGAAACCCAGCCTCTTTGCGCATACGACTGTAATAATCCCCCACGCTGCGCGCATTATATGGAAACCAACGATCGTCTGTTTCATCTCTACTGTGTGGCATGGACAACATAACCGCCCACGCTTCATCAGGCACATACACCCACACATCATTACCCTGCTTTTTACCAGGATGCTTCATGTCTTTGATTAAAACTTCTTGGCGCTCATAATCCGTTTCTTTACGGGTAATGCGCGTAATCTCTGAAGCACGACGACCTGAAAACATGGCGAACACAATCACCTTATCCAGCATGATGCGCCCTTCTTGGTAATACTTACTGCAACGCTTACGGTGAGACAGAGACACTATCTCACTGATCTCTTTATATTCCGGCCTACGATCCCGCTCTTTTGATTTAGCAATGGCCCCTACCTTGGCCAATGTACGCTGCGCCTTTTCTATTACCTCAAATTTAACATTCACCCCCAGCAAATCTTCAGCCACAGAAAACACTTGGCGAATATACATATAATCTTGATTAGCGGTTTGCGCGGATGCTTCTTGTGAACGCTTCACCACATGATCCACCACGTTTTTAGTGGTCATGCCCTCAGCGGGTATCTGGCCAATTGGGTAACGTTTCAGTAATTGCAAAACGTTTTCTTTTGTTGCACCCCATGGCTTTAACGGCTTAACCGTTTCAATATACAAATCAATCAAATCAGCAAACGAAACAGAGCCCGACACCACCCCACTTTTTTTAGAGGCGATAGCCAGCGCCAAAGCATCAGGCTGTTCAAGCTCAACCTCACGCTTTTTGGCCCAAGCCTTTGCTAAAGCATCTTTTGAAAAGGTTTTGGATTCAGTAAAGATAACCTCTTTACCCTTAATAATCCGAATGTAAGCCGTATGAGACAAACTGCCATCGGCTTTTTCCCGCTTTCTAAATGTAGCCATGTTATAATTCGCGCCAGATGTGACAAGATTGGATGTGACAAGCTTTATTATCATATCTCGTCACACTTTTGTCACACCTATTTGTAGAAAATAGGCAGAATTAAGCAAGAATAGGCAGAAATAAGTACATGAGCGAAACGGCTAAAACCCCTATGAACACTGGCAAACCCCATAAAATCAGCCCTCGCCGCTTTTCTACCGCCCCTATGATGGACTGGTCTGATAAACACTGCCGTTATTTCTGGCGCCTGCTGAGTAAAGATGCCTTTTTGTACACCGAGATGGTGACTACCGGCGCCATTATTCATGGCAAAGGCGGCCCTGAGCGCTTTTTAGGCTACAACGAAGAAGAGCACCCGGTGGCATTGCAACTGGGTGGCAGCAAGCCTGCGGAGCTGGCCCAGTGCGCAAAAATCGCACAAGACTATGGCTACGATGAAGTAAATTTAAATGTGGGCTGCCCTTCTGATCGAGTGCAAAACAACATGATTGGTGCTTGTTTGATGGGCCACCCTCAGCTGGTGGCTGATTGCATCAAAGCCATGCAAGATGCCTGTGACATCCCTGTGACCATAAAACACCGCATCGGCATTGATGATCAAGACAGCTATGAAGAACTGCACCATTTTGTAGAGACCGTGGCCAATACCGGTTGTGAAACCTTTATTATTCATGGGCGCAAAGCCATCTTGCAAGGGCTATCCCCCAAGCAAAACCGTGAGGTTCCACCGCTTCGCTATGAAATCGTGCAGCGCATTAAAGAAGATTTTCCGCAGTTGGAAGTGATTTTAAATGGCGGCCTGAAAACCATAGATGAAATGCAACAGCAATTAAGCTGGGCCGACGGCGTAATGATTGGCCGCGAGGCTTACCATAACCCAGGCCTACTACTGGATGTGGATCACGCCTTTTACGGGCACGATCAAATCATAACTGATCGCAAAGATGTGATTCGCGCCATGTACCCATACATCGATGCACACCTAGCGCAGGACGGTAAACTGGCTTACATCACCCGTCACTTATTGGGACTGTTTAATGGCCTACCAGGCTCACGCCAATTCCGTCGCCACTTAAGCGAACAAGCTTACAAAAAAACAGCCACCCTGCAGACCATTGAAGATGCCTTAGCGCTAATGCCTGATGAGCTACCAGTGGACGTTATTTAAACTCTCATTTCAGAGCCAGCCTATGCACTGAGCTAAGTGTTTGACATTACCTGCCAGTTTCCACACAGTAAGGATATAAGAACAACATATCCAACATGGAAATTGGTAGCGTTATGAATCAAAGTGCCATCAACAAACTAGACGTTTTAAAAAGCATGACATCTGTGGTCGCTGACACAGGTGATATCGAAGCCATCAAGCTTTATCAGCCACAAGATGCCACCACCAACCCCTCTCTTATCTATAAAGCTGCTCAGTTACCTCAGTATCAAAATTTGATCAAGCAAGCCTGTGAGTGGGCTCAAGACCAAGACGGCGATTTATTAGAAAACACCCTTGATATGGTGTCGGTAAAAATCGGCCTAGAAATTCTTAAAACCGTACCCGGCTACGTATCCACTGAAGTGGATGCACGACTATCATTTGATACCGTGGCCACCGTACAAAAAGCCCGTAAATTAATTAGCCTATATGAAGCGGCCGGCATTGAGCGTACTCGCATTTTAATTAAGATCGCCTCTACCTGGGAAGGCATTCAAGCCGCCAAGGTATTGGAAGAAGAAGGCATAACATGCAACCTAACGTTATTGTTTAACTTTGCTCAAGCCGTGGCTTGCGCCCAAGCAGACGCCACTCTGATCAGCCCATTTGTAGGCCGCATTCTAGATTGGTACAAACAGGCTGAAGGCAAAGACAGCTACCCGGCTCCTCTAGACCCAGGCGTATTGTCTGTTTCTCGTATTTACCGCTACTTCAAAACCCATGGTTACAACACCATCGTAATGGGCGCGAGCTTCCGTAACCTAGGTGAGATTGAAGAGCTGGCAGGCTGTGACAAATTAACCATTAGCCCAGCCTTATTAGATGACTTACAGCAAGATCAAAGCCCGCTGACACAAAAACTAAGTACGGAGCAAACAAGCGAAGACAAAAAGTGGGACCCGCTAACAGAAAGTGAATTCCGCTGGTTACTTAATGAAGACCCTATGGCCACAGAAAAACTAGCCGAAGGCATTCGTAACTTTAGTAAAGACCTAGTATCCCTAGAAGACTTTTTACAAAAAGAATACCTGCATAAAAAAGAGGCCAGCCATGCTTAAAACTGTACTGGATTGGTTTAAACAAGAAGAAAAACAAGACCCTCAACATGAAAAAAGTTCAGCGGCACAACGTGCCGTTGCCGCTCTGCTTGTTGAGGTTTCACTGGCTGATGATCAGGTGACCACTGAAGAGCAAAATGCCCTGCCAAATTTGCTTACCGAGCACACAGGACTGACAAGCCAAGAATGCATAGAGCTGATTGATGCCGCTAAAAGCGAAGTGGATCATGCCGTTTCATTACACCAATTCACCCAGCATATTAATCAAGCATTCGAATTAGAACAAAAGTTAGAGTTGTTATGTAAACTATGGACAGTGGCGTTTAGTGACAACCATTTGGACCCCCATGAAGACCAAATGATCCGAAAGATATCAGACCTACTACACCTAAGGCACAGTGAATTTATGATGTGTAAACATAAGGTTTTAAACAGCCAATCATCATGACAGGTACGGTTTTACTGGCGGGCGCCAGCGGTGAAGTGGGCAAGCGCCTTGTCGACAACTTAATTGCGGACAACTCAATTGGCGAAATACACCTATTAACTCGACGCCCCTTGTCTATTAACCACAAAAAAGTGGTGGAGCACATTGTGGAATTTAATTCACTGGGTGAATTGAATTTCAATACTTCGTTTGACCACGCCTTTTGCTGTTTGGGCACCACCATAAAACAAGCCGGTTCCCAGCAAGCGTTTTACCATGTGGACTTCGACTATTGTGTTCAATTTGCAAAGCTTGCATCAAAACACCAGTGTCGTAATTTATCCGTTATTAGCTCCCTTGGTGCCAACCCAAATAGCAACAATTTTTACCTACAAACAAAAGGTAAAATGGAAAAAAGCATTCAAGCTTTAGGCTGGCACAAGCTGCTTATTTTTAGGCCAAGTCTATTAACCGGGCCTCGCGCAGAATTTCGCACTGCTGAAGTTTTAGGCGGTTACTTAATGAAATTAATAACGCCTTTAATGGTGGGCCCACTGAAACAATATCGTCCAATTCAAATGGACACAGTGGCCAAAGCCATGGCTTCGGCAAACCTTCGCCCTACTGAAGGCGTTCACATCATTGAAAGTTCAGAAATACAAAAGCTCGGACAATAAGCAAAATCTAGCCAAACGAATACCACGGGCCAATTAAGGCAGCTAACTACCTGAAAGAAAGTTATTCATAGAACGAGAATGGATAGATACGGGGAAAGAAAGCGTAATCAAACGATAATTTCACGTTTAATTCGAACATAACTAAGTTCATCAAAAGTCATAAGCAATGGAAACACTCTAAACGCTGTCGGCTTTTTTCTGCTTAAGAGCTTCAAGCTTCGCTTTCCTTAAGCGGCAAACATCAATCACACGCATTTTTTCAGCCGGCATCATGCTATTCCAGCGCTGACGCTCTGTGCGTGAGCGCAGGCAGCCCAAACAATAGCCTTTAGCATTGCTTTGGCAGACCCCTACACACGGGTTTTCGACGGGAAACAGTTCAACTTGTTGCATCCCCCCAGTCTAGCCCAGAGTGAAAACAACTCCAAGGCAAGAATCTATGGGCTAAACGGTGTGATTTACCCGAATTTTTCGTGTAGAATCTGGCCCTCTTTTTTAAGCTGTGCTTACGGAAAACGCGCCTCTTGGGGCTTTACCGAATAAAAATACACAGCAGAACCACTGATTTATGCTCTGTTCCTTCGAGATTTTAAATCATTTTCAGCACTAACTGAGGCATACAATGACTGATCGCATTCAAGTTGGCGGCCTGCAAGTCGCAAAAGAGCTTTTCGATTTTGTTAACACGAAAGCACTTCCTGGCACTGGCGTAGACCAAGATAATTTCTGGGCACAGTTCAGCACTATTGCTAACGAACTTGCTCCTAAAAATCGCGCATTACTGGCTAAGCGTGATGACCTACAAGCTAAGATCGATGCTTACCACACAGAGCGTAAAGGTCAGTCTTTAAACTTTGCTGAATACAAAGCTTTCCTACAAGAAATCGGCTACCTAGTACCACAAGGTGCTGACTTCTCTGCTACTACACAAAACGTAGAGCCTGAAATCGCTGAAATGGCTGGCCCACAGCTTGTAGTACCTGTTATGAACGCACGTTTCGCGCTTAACGCGTCAAACGCTCGTTGGGGTTCTTTATACGATGCTGCTTACGGCACAAAAGTAATCTCTGATGAAGGCGGCGCTGAAAAAGGCAAAGGCGGCTACAACAAAGTACGCGGCGACAAAGTTATCGCATACGCTCGTGACGTGCTAAACACTGCAGCACCACTTGCTACTGGCTCTCACGTTGGTACAACTAACTACGCTATCGAAGCTGGCAAATTAGTAGCTACACTGGCTGACGGTTCTAAAACTGGTCTTAAAGATGAAGCGAAACTGGTTGGTTACACTGGTGACGTTGCAGCCCCTACTTCTATCCTACTTAAGAACAACGGCCTGCACCTAGAAATCCAAATCGATGCTACTAGCCCAATCGGTTCTACCGATGCTGCTGGCATTAAAGACTTGGTTCTAGAAAGTGCGCTAACTACCATCATGGACTGCGAAGATTCTGTAGCCTGTGTTGATGCGGCTGATAAAGTTGTGACTTACGGCAACTGGTTAGGCCTTATGAAAGGCGACCTGGCTGAAGAAGTTAACAAAGGCGGCAAAACTTTCACTCGTACAATGAACGCTGACCGTGAATTCAACGGCCTAGACGGCAACACTTTCTCTTTGAAAGGCCGCTCAATGTTGTTCATCCGTAACGTTGGTCACCTGATGACTAACCCTGCGATTCTTTTAGAAGATGGTTCTGAAATTCCTGAAGGCATCATGGACGGCGTTGTTTCTGCAATGATCGCCATGCACGACCTTAAAGGTAACAGCCCTTTCAAGAACTCTACAACGGGTTCTATCAACATCGTTAAACCTAAGATGCACGGCCCTGAAGAAGTAGCTTTCACTACTGAACTGTTCGGTCGCATCGAAGACGCCCTAGCGCTTCCACGCAACACTATGAAAGTCGGCATCATGGATGAAGAGCGTCGTACTACGGTTAACCTTAAAGAATGTATCCGCGCTGCTTCTGAGCGTGTTGTATTCATCAACACTGGTTTCTTAGACCGTACTGGTGATGAGCTACACACTTCAATGCTAGCTGGCCCGTTTGTGCCTAAGTCCATCATGAAGCAACAAACTTGGATTGGCGCTTACGAAGATTGGAACGTAGACACAGGTCTTGAGACTGGTCTACAAGGTCGCGCTCAAATCGGTAAAGGCATGTGGCCTATCCCGGATGAAATGGGCATGATGATGGAACAAAAAATCGGCCATCCTAAAGCCGGTGCAAACACTGCATGGACGCCATCTCCTACTGCTGCAACACTTCACGCTATCCACTACCACATGGTTGACGTATTTGAAGTTCAAAACGGTCTTAAGACTCGTGACCACGCAAACGTAGATGACATCCTAACGGTTCCTCTAATGGATCAAGCGGCTATCGACGCCCTTACTCCTGAGCAAATCCAACACGAACTAGACAACAACAACCAAGGCATCCTAGGTTACGTTGTTCGTTGGGTAGACGCTGGTATCGGTTGCTCTAAAGTACCTGACATCAACAACGTTGGCCTAATGGAAGACCGCGCAACATTGCGTATTTCTTCTCAGCACGTTGCTAACTGGTTAGAGCACGGCATCTGCACTAAAGAGCAAGTTGAAGAGAGCTTGAAGCGTATGGCGGCTATCGTAGATGGTCAGAACGCTAACGACCCTCACTACATCAACATGGCGCCAAACTTCAACACAATCGCTTTTGAAGCGGCTTCTGACCTTATCTTCAAAGGTAAAGAGCAGCCAAGCGGTTACACAGAACCTCTTCTTCATGGTTACCGCCTGAAGTTCAAAGAAGTTCACGGCATTAAGTAATTCTTAATTACTGAGCGCCAATAAAAAACCAGCTTCGGCTGGTTTTTTTGTTTTTGGAGACAGCAGCAAGCAACCTCAACCTGAAATACGCAAACGCTAGCCAGCCATGATCTTTTTCCGATAATCCCTTGGCCCCATGGCAAACCAACGCTGACAACTGCGGGAGAAACCTGATTGTTCAGAGTACCCAAGCAAACGCGCCACCTGCCCTAATTTCAAAGACTCTTCCCTTAAATACACATCTGCCAGGTCCCTCAACACACTGTCTTTAATCAGTCGAAAGCTAGTACCTTCGACCTCTAACACCCTATGAAGTTGCCTAGTATCCATATCTAACGTCTTGGCAACCGCTTCATTTGTACATTGCTCAACCATCAGCAAAGGTTTGATCAGCGCCATAACACGCTCACTATAAGATGACTGACGCGCTAGAAAGTGGCTCTCAAGGTAGCTGTACGCCATTTCACCCAACTCAGTTTGTTCAGAACTCAGCGGCAAAGCCAGATCACTGACTTTGAATTCATAGCCCGTCACACCTTGGTTAAATACCACCTCACATGGAAACGCTTTTCGATACACCCCAAGGGCATTCATAGGAGAATGAGACAGCAGCGCCCTTAGCGGGGTAGCCTGGCCACCACTTAACATATGTACGATCTTGGCTGACAAAGCCATGGTCAACTCAACTGCTTGAAAACATTTTGGCAAGGGCTTCAACAAAATCTCAATGGCCAACATCAGGGTACTGCCGCCAGGCATAACACTCACATTCAAGCCCAGTGCGGGTGTATATACATGCAAGTAATTTGAGACACGTTCCAGCGCTTGCCCCAAATGAGCACTTTGCTGAGCCGCTAACGCAATGGGGCCCAATACACTAAAATCCTGTCTCTGCGCACAGCGAATCCCAAAGTCAGGGCATTGCAATCTTTGAGCTGTTAACTCCAATAACGAAACAAAATTTCGATAAGGCAGCATATAACCACCTGTATTCAATTTGCTTCGATCCAAACCGTAAAGGGCCAATAGCTCATCTGGGTCTCCACCCAACTCTTCTACCAACTTGTAATACCCGGTTAAGGATTCACTTCTCACCAACTGCGTCATATGACTCAACCCTTTTAAACTGCCAAAAATGATAAGTTTCTGTCTAAAAAAGGCAAGTTTTTAATCAAAAGAATTGGCAAACTGGTCAAATCCACAGCACATAGAAAAATAATAATGAGCACACAAACATTTGATTACATCATCGTAGGGGCTGGCAGCGCTGGCTGTGCACTGGCCAACCGACTATCTGAAAATTCAGACGTCTCGGTATGCCTATTAGAGGCTGGCAAAAAAGACAGCTCCCCGTTCATCCACGCCCCTGCTGGTGTGGCTGCCTGCGTACCCTATGGTTTTTTTAGCTGGCATTACAACACCGTGCCGCAAAAAGGGTTAAATGGCCGAGCCGGTTTTGCACCACGCGGCAAAGTATTAGGCGGCTCTAGCTCCATCAATGCCATGATGTACATTCGCGGTAACAAGTGGGATTACGACAACTGGGCTGCACAAGGCAATGAAGGCTGGGATTACAAAAGCATCCTGCCCTACTTTAAAAAAGCCGAACACAACGAAACCATCAAAGATGAATATCACGGACAAGGTGGCCCGCTAAATGTTATGGAGCTAGGCAGCCCCAGCCATTTTAATGAGTTTTTCTTGGATGCCTGTGAAGAACAAGGCATTCCCCGAAAAGACGATTTAAACGGCGATTCTCAAAACGGTTGCCGAATGAACCAAGTAACCCAGAAAGGCGGAGAACGAGGCAGTGCAGCCAAAGGCTATATAACACCAGCACTATCACGCCCTAACCTGACGGTAATGACTGAAGCCCATGTGAGCAAAGTTGAAATTGAGAACGACACTGCCACAGGCGTAAGCTTCTATCAAGGCAAGCAACTAAAAACCGTAATGGCTAATAAAGAAGTAATCATGAGCGCCGGCGCTTATGGCACACCTCAAATATTGCAGCTTTCAGGCGTCGGCCCTAAAGAGCATTTAACCAGCTTAGGCATTGAGGTTAAAAAGGATGTGCCTGGCGTAGGTAGTAATCTGCAAGATCACATATCCGTAGTACCTCTCTACAAAACCAAGTTTTTAACCCCAAGCAAGGGCACCCTGGGTTATTCCATTGGCGGCGGCATAGACGTTATCAAAGGGATCTTCGACTGGGCCTTTAAACGCCGCGGTTTGCTCACCACTAACTTTGCCGAATCAGCAGGCTTTTACACCACAGATGAACAAACCCCTGCACCTGATATTGAAATTACATTTATTGCTGGTGTGGTTGATGACCACACCCGCAAATTTCACCTAGGTCATGGCTACTGTGCTCACGCTACCCTTATGCGCCCAAAAAGCCGCGGCACATTAAGACTGGCCAGCGCTGATCCGAAAGCCGATCCACTGATTGATCCGAATTTCCTTGATGATGAGGACGATGTAAATCGCCTAGTGAAAGGCCTGCAAAAAACATTAGATATTATGGAATCTAAGCATTTTGATAAGGTTAAAGGAAAGATGATTTATCCGGTTGATCGCAATAACATCCCACAGCTTAAAGCTTATGTGCGCAACCATTCTGATACTGAATACCACCCTGTTGGCACTTGCAAAATGGGCCCAGACAGCGACCCTATGGCCGTGGTGGATGATCAGCTTAAGTTTAAAGGAATAAACAACCTTAGGGTGGTTGATGCCTCGGTAATGCCTACTCTGGTTACCGGCAATACTAACGCGCCTACCATTATGATCGCTGAAAAAGCCGCGGACATGATCAAGGCAAGCGCTCTTAACCCTGGGCAATCACAATCGGAAACAAAAAAGGCCTCTTAAAGAGGCCTTTTATTATCAGAGCTTCGCAGCTTGTTTTCTAAGCTGCCTACGCGCCTGGTGCAGTACATAATGTAAATCTTGAGATGACCAAGGTAGGCTCGGGTACACCTTACGCACCACTTGGCGCTGCCAAGACTCTCTGCGCTGCAAAAAACTAAGCTGCACATTTAACACAGATAAATCCGCCAAATAAAACTCAAGCGCCATCTGACGCTGCTCCGCCTCGTCTAAGTTCAGACCATAGCGCCTAACCAGTAAATCTCGCTGCGGCACATCCAAGCCATCAAACAACTGCAGCCAGAACCCCTTCAAATTTGTCGATAAATATTCAGGCACCGCTTTCAGCCCTATCACCCCATAATCATATGCCTGCACCGCACAGGCGTGACTGGCCATGACATTAGCCAAAACAATCGGCTTTTGGGCATCTAGCATAGCTGGCACTGCTTTATAAGCTGGTCTGATCACATCTAGATTTAATGAATGCAGACCCGACGCCACATCCGTTTCAACCCCATATTCTTTTACTCGATCCGCTAACCAGCGCTTGATCTGAAGCACCCTAGCTTGATCAATCTCGATAGCCGCTAAGGACACCTCTTTTTCAGGCAGCCTATTGAGCTCAATAAAGCCTTTTTTGATTGATTCAACACTCTCAATTTGTACAGCCGATTGAGACATGGGACACCTAAGATTATTGCAATGCAGTCATTGTGCGCAGCATCCCAGCAAAACTCAAAAACAATATTGGCAGTTTGTGACCCGTATCATATGCCCAGCAGTATCAATGGCCTCACGCTTCATCTGTGACAACCTCATACCAGCCGAATCAAATCACTCATTAGAATTTTCAATCGAAGGCATAGCGTTAATCAACTTATCCTTTTACCGGCAACAATGGATACTAAGACCATCAAATAGGAGGCAACCATGAAAAAGACCATCAGCTTTGCAATCATCCACTTCAGCGTGGCATTCAGCCTGACCTACCTACTCACTGGTAGCCTAGTTTTAGGCGGTGCCCTTGCTCTGTTAGAGCCCGCAATCAACACACTGGCGTTCTATGCTCACGAAATCTACTGGAGCAAAAAACAATCTTTGGAAAACAGCCAAGAAACCCTCATCCCAGCCTAGGAGCGTCTATGCTATAGATAAGGAGCATCTATGCATTTACGTACACTGGTAATATTGGCCGCAACCGCCTATACCCTCATCATTGGGGGCAGCTTACTGCTGTACCGTATATTTGTGGTATTCCCAAGCCTAGAGATCAACACACTTAACCAGCATAGAAACGATTTAAGAGCCGTTTACGCCACCTATATAAATGAGCGCGAAAACCTAATCTTATTCAACCAGGACTGGTCGAAATGGGATAACACCTATCAATTTGCTAATGGCTCAAACCCTTCCTTTTTAAACAAAAGCCTGCACAGCCCGTTTTTTTATCGCGCCGATGTTGATGCTGTAGCCGTGTTAGATACCAATGGTGAGACTTTTTATGCCGCCTATAAAAGCGATAATGACCTGATACAAGTGGATGATCTAAAAGAGATCACTAACGACATTAACATTGAACAAATTAACAAAGAGGAGCAACTGTTTGGCATCATTCGCAGCGGTGAAAAACTTGGCTATTTTAGCAGCCACCACATTCAAGACTCGTTAGAGCAATCCAGTAAAATTGGTGCACTTATTTTTATTCGATATTTCAAAGAGGACTTTATTAAACGCATTGAGCTTCTTACAAATATCAGCGCCAAATTAAGTTTAGCCAATCAAGATGTAGACACCGATCTAATCACTCTTGATACCCTTAACATCACAACAATGCATAAAGAGTACTACCTAGAGATTCCTAACGCCGCACAGCAAACCATTGCGACCATTAAAATATCCTACCCGAATAAGACTCTGCCAAAAATATTCGATACCAACGCCATACTCAGCATTTTAATTTTATTATTCCTGCCTTTAATCATCACCGTTCTAGTGTATATATTTTTCTTAATCCCCATTACTAAAATTGCTACACAAATTTTATACATGAACAAAGACGGCAAGTTCCATTATTTAAAACTTAAAAGCCCAATCATCGAAATTAATACATTCATTACCGCTTTTAATACCTTTTCAGCAAAGATAACGGCTTATCAAGAAAAACTAAAAGCAGATTCCAACACCGACGGCTTAACCAATATTCATAATCGCCGTTTTTTTGATGACGCTTACGAAAAAGCCTGGGCGCTAAGCAGTCGCAACAAAACCCCCTTGTGCATTGTCATGCTGGATATTGATCACTTTAAAACCTATAACGATCACTATGGGCATCAACAAGGAGATGAGGTTTTAAAACAAGTGGCGCAAGCACTGCGATCAAATCTACGCAGATCAAGTGATGTACTGGCCCGTTACGGCGGCGAGGAGTTCGCAATTGTATTGCAGGCTGAAAAAGCAGACGAACTGGATAATACCCTTTCAATGTTAGTAAATTGCATTGACCAACTGAACATTGAACACCTTTATTCAAGTGTGAAAAACAACCTTACCATCAGTTGTGGTGCTTGCCACATTATTGAGCCAGCACTTTGGATGAAAGAAAAAAGGGATGATGCACTTAAGTTAGCCGATGAAGCCCTGTATCAAGCTAAACATGAGGGGCGAAACCAACATCGCACCTGCAGTTTAAAACAAGGTGACATTTAGTATCCTCAATACATTTAACCCTCAATCAACGAGCCCTCTCCTTCATTTTCATACTGTGTTATTTGCGCACTCACTTTTTTACTGGCATTGATTACCGCCATAGGTGCACGGCCCAACAATGAAATGGCATCCCCCACATAATGTTTATCAATGGTTGCAGGATTAATCCAACCCCCTTGTGCGGCAACCTCAACAGATGAAACATTTTGCATCACACTTAAAGTGGCCATGGTTTTTCGGAAGGTATGTGCGCTTAACTTTCCGCCGCTAATATTTGCGCTGTTCATGAGCATTTTAAGCACATTATTCACAGTATTACGGTGCATTTGAATCGTACCATCACGCATATTCCCACCGCCATCAAAGGAGCGAAAAACAAAGCCAGCCTTCAGGTTATTCTCTCGTAAATACTCCCTTAACCATGTAGCTGGGCAAAAAACATTTCCCGTAAACGGTACAACCGAACGAATGTATTGTTTGGTTTTGAAAGGTGGTCGGTTAATGATGATATTTGCACCTTCAACATCTAGATTGTGCAGCCAGCTTATTTCTAAATCAGCCAACATACCACTGCGATAACCTGTCACAAGCGCAAGAGCTGCTAACGTTCGATCCCTTCTTGCAGACAAGGTCCCTGAGCGCACACATAACAAGGCTTCAAATCGAGCCACCTCTTCAGGGGTCATGTCACGGCTTTTTGTACTCCAAATTTTATTGTCACGCTCAAGGCGTTCTAGCATAGCCATTTTTTGCGTTACGCGAACATCTGTCGTAGGGTCTTCCCCCCAATTCAAAACATGCCATTTTTTTAACGCTGCCAAATACACTCTTAATGAACTCACACGCAGCCGGTCTACTCGATTAATCGCGCCCAACTCTTCTACAAACAAAACAATTTGATAACTGGTAGCTGGCAATACACCACCCCAGCGAACAAATTTATCTAGGCAAAGTTCATATTGTTTTAATAACTCAGCCACTGGTTTTATCATCTTTTATTGAAGCGACTGGCAACTCTGCAAACTTACTTTCAATGATTTCCTCTAGATCGCTAGATGCATTTAACACCTGTGTTTCTAGGCTATTAATAGAGCGACTTATTGCACTTATATCATTCACACCAAGCTTTAACATATTTTCTAACTGCTGCGCTAGCACGTCAAAACCCTCAGCCGGAGACAATGCTTGTGCCAGGGCTTCTTTAATTAATAACGTTACGTCTGACTGCTGATCAAATTCACTGACTCGTAACGCTTGCTCAGCATGCAATTTTTGCTCAACCATCAGCGCAGCCTGAGAGGCATTCAATTGTTTATCTAATGATTGGTTCAAATTATTCAACTCGGCCATTTCTTTGACCAACTTACTTTGAAGCATTTGCCCATGCTCAATAACGGACTGCTGCACACTGGCACGCTCTGAATACACATCCACTAAGTTTTTATTAGCCAATTTCTGATTTTCTAAATCAAGCTTAAGCTCACCCTGCTGTTCTTTTAAAGCAGCCTCTACAAATTCTAACTTTTCACATTTAACGGTTAATTGATTAAGTGTTTTATTCAATGTGGCTTCACGCTCTGACATGGTAGCCAAAAGCGTTTTTTGATCATCCATGTGTGATTGCATCGATCTTACTTGGCCAGTGATCTCAGCATTCTCCTGCGCAAGCTTCGCGGCCTTGAGCTCAGACTCTTCTTTCAATGATGCAAGCTGCTCTAGGTAGTCGTTTTCTTGCTCGATCAATTCAAGCTCAAGCCGGGCACGCACCTGTTTTTCAATTTGTTTTTTGAGTGCTGTAATTGCAGACTCATCTGATGATTGACGTTCTTTCAAATACGGACGTAACACCTTCAGCCTTGCAGCCACCTTGTTGTTATCCCCGCCTACTAGGTCATAAACCTTCCTAACTGTGACCGTCTCACCTGTTTTATCCAAAATCAGACAAGCAAAAAACTCATTTACAGCCTGCTCTTCAATAGCTACATCAAGGGGCATGGGCAACTCGGTGTACAAAGCCTTCAAACGGCTCTGGATATTATGCTTAACGTTCCACTGTTCTTTGAAATCCATAATACATACCTAATAACATGTTATTTGTTATGTTATGTCATTTATTCCATTTTTTGTAGCACTATATCTACAGTGCATAATGCTAATTATGCACTGCAGATTTTCTTGAAAAAAACCATAAAACCAAACCCTAGAGCCCTCCCAAGATAGAGAGATAGAGAGATAGAGAGATAGAGAGATAGAGAGATAGAGAGATAGAGAGATGTGTATGAGAAAGCCCTACCTAAGCCACAAACTCACACACCCAAAAAACAGGCAATTACTCACCCAAACCAGAAGACCTAGGCCTTAGCGCTTTCACGAGCACTAATACGGCCATACCACGCTTTTAAATTCACATGCTCATCCAACAGCTTCATCCTAATCACACGGGCAAAATCTACCGTCACAAAGGCTGTGATATCCGCCACTGAAAACTCATCTCCCGCAATATAGTCATTATCCTGCAAATGCTGCTCTAGTAAGCCTAGAAACTTATGAGCGTACTTAACACACTCCTCACCCCACTCTTGCACAGGCTTCATACGATCAGAGAAAAAACCACTGGTATGCTGAAAACCCATTCCCACCATATTCATAAAATAGATTTCACAGCGGCGCTGCCACATTTCAATATTTGCTTACTGCAACGGTGTTTTTCCCATTAACGGGTTTTCAGGGGTCAGCGCCTCAAAATATCGGCAAATCGCCATGGACTCAGACAAGTAAGTACCATCATCAAATTGCAGCACAGGGATTTTAGCGATGGGATTCTTTTGACGAAAATCAGATGAAATATTTCCGCCCGCCTTTAGATCCACTTGAACAAACTCAATTTGATCCAGTATGTTTTTTTCGGCCAAAAACATACGCACACGACGAGCATTAGGAGCGACTTTTTCTTCGTAAATAATCATATTAGGGCTTTTTTTATTATTAGACCCTAACAAACTAAATAGCTATTGAGCAAAGGTCAACATAGCGCCTAAAAACACAAAACAATACTAGGCAAAGTTTCGCTTAAAAGGCGGCAAAGCATTGATCAACATACTACCATATCGTTTACTGGTAAGACGTTTATCCAGGATCGTGATATTACCAGTATCCTGCTCTGTGCGAATCAAACGACCACACGCCTGAATCAAACGCACACTGGCATCCGGCACAGAGATCTCCATAAACGGGTTACGCCCTTTTGACTCAAGCCACTCAGCCAATGTGGCATCGACTGGATCATTAGGCACCGAGAACGGTAAACGCACGATAACTACATGCTGCAAATAGTCACCCGGAAGGTCGATTCCTTCCGCGAAGCTGGCTAAACCAAATAAAATACTCGGCGTATTATCATCAATTTTTTCTTTATGCAGACGAATCACCTCCTGCTTAGAAAACTCATCTTGTGTCATTACATGATCTGAGAATTCACTTGGCAGAAAATACTTAACATCATTCATCACACGTCGACTTGTGAACAACACCAAAGTACTTTCATTTAAACTTAAATGATCAGCCAACATCTCAGTTACTTGTTTGGCGTACTCAGGGCCACTTGACGGCTCTATGGCATTTTTAGGCACGGTTAACACACCTAAATTTGGATAATCGAACGGACTCTCGATGATTTCACTATGGTTCGCTCGAGCAAGTCCAGACTTCATTCTAAAGCGGTCAAAATTACCAAGGGCCGTTAACGTCGCTGACGTTACAACCGCACCAAAACAGCGACTCCATAGGTTTTTAGCCAGTAACTCAGCCGCCAATATAGGGCTACTATAAAGACCTATATCGTCCTCTTGCTCTGTATAAATTCGCTCTAACCAGCGCGCCACAGGTGGCTGATCTTCAAAATCTTTTTGAGCAAATGCAAGCCACAACATGCCAGCCCCTTCTAAGCGAGCCTGCAACATACCGACAATTGGAAACCAGCGTTCTGCGTCTTTTTTAGTGTATTCACCATCATCTTTACTTAAAGATTCTTTAAGTGCATCGACAATTTTATCTACATAACCGTATAACGCGTTATGGCTTTTATTTAATTCGCCCGCCAGCTCAACCAAATCATCTGGCGCTTGCCCCATACGAAAACGATGTTGATGTATGCCTTCAACTTCTGCGTTTTCGTCTAAGAAGTCCATTAACAAATGTCGCACAAAACCCAACTGACTTTTAATGGCCGCTACTTTTTCCGGCATGTCAGAGACCATCTGCAGCAAACCCACTGGAGTGCCACACTGTTTACCCATGGTATCCACGGCTTTTGAAATTTGTTTAAGTAGATTCTCTTCCTGGTTTAACTTCACCTGCCCAGAGAAATGACTAATGGCCTTATCTGGTAAGTGATGACCTTCATCAAACACATAAATGCTTTTTGCAGGATCTGGTAAAATAGCCCCACCACCCAAGCTCATGTCAGCCATAACCAAATCATGGTTTGCCACAATCACATCTGCATCTTCTAATGATTTTCGCGCTGTAAAAAATGGGCACGCATTAAAATGGGCGCAACGGCGATTACCACACTCTCTATGAGTGGCCGTCACCATTGACCAATCTTGATATTCGATTTGCTCTGGCCAGTTATCTCGATCGCCATCCCATTTTCCAGATGTAAATTCATCCAGTAAATTCTGAAACAAACCTTTTTGCTCATCCGATGCATCCACCCCGCCAAACATATCCATAGCCGCATCTTGCATACGTTGATCAGTTAATTCTTGATCAAGCTTGTGCACACATAAATAGCGACCACGACCTTTAGCAAGCGCGTATCGAAACTTCAAACCAGAGTGTTTAGCCACATCCGGAATATCTTTCATTACTAGCTGTTCTTGCAAGGCAACAGTGGCGGTTGAAACAATGACTTTTTTCTCTAAATGCGCTGCCACAGGAATTGTAGAAATTAGATATGCAAGGGTTTTACCCGTACCTGTGCCCGCCTCTACAATGCAAACTGGGTTATCAGACTCGCGATTTCCCTCATCATCAAACTTGATGGATGCCATGGTACGAGCGATGGCGGCAATCATTTGTTTTTGACCACGACGAGGTTTTATATTTTTACTTTTTAATACATCACTATAGGCAGTTTGAATAACTGTCTTTACATCTTCATTGAGCATTACTGGCGACCCACGATATACCTTTTGGTAGTGCTATGAGCTGACTGGCCACGTTAATCACAATACCGTCTTCTGTAATTTGCTCTAATACAACATCTATTGATACAAACTGACCTTGCTTAAAACTTCTTCCGTTTATTACCACTGAACGAAATTCTTCCGCACTTGAATAAATATGACTCTCTAACTGCAAACTAGGAATCAACTGCAATACTTCTTTTGATAATTGCTCTAGCTGCTTGATTTCATTTTTTGGCACATCAAAAGTACCTTGCTCATACACCTCTGACTTTTCCAGTACCGAAGCTTCGGTAGCCTCAGATGCATTATTTACAATATTTTTCTCTTGTGGTTTTACATCTTTCGCTTCTTCAGGTGCCCTTTCAGATTTAGCAACTTTTAAATCAAGCTCCTCCTGATATCCCGCAACAACAGAGGCATCATCATTAACTGGCATCAACTTCCACAGCATTAACGCAACAGCAACAACAAGCACCACAACAACAGACAAAGGCAAACCTTTAGAAACCACAACCGTGGATGGCACGACCTCTGGCGACACATCAAGCTGCTTACGCTCTAACTCGGCTTTCTCTAAGGCCTTTAATAAATACGACATTAAAAACCTCCCCTTGCTTGTAGATGCTTCGGTTGTGAATCTTCATACAATGACAACGCCATAAGGGTTTGCTGCCCCAACACACCATCCACTGTTAACTTAAATTGCGATTGAAATGCACGAACTTTTTGCTGCAATGTACCATCATAAAATTCTTGAGATATCGCTTGCTGCGGTTTTATCATCTGCCAATTTGACCAATCACCTTCATCAGCAGCCACAACATAATCTTTCAAAACAGAACGAGCCCACAACACTGCATCACCTTTCTCAAATGGCTTAACAAGCGTTAAGTGAGAGAATGGCAAACGCCACTGGGTTCGAATTTTTAACAAACCGTTGTTTCGAGTTGTTTCACTATAATCGCCAGCATTTAGGGCAAACCAGCTTCCTGACTCTTCATAGAAAAATTCATCACCCGAGCCAGCAAGTAACCGAGAAGGCAAAACACCCTGCCAACAGTTTTCTTGCTGCAAGCACTGGTCTTGAAAAGCAGCAGTAGATTTAACATCTACAAAAGACGTCAACCCAGAAAACGCGCCATTATTAAAACTAAAAAACATAACGCCGACTATCAAAGCCAACATCATAACAGGCAATGCACCTGCCCATTTTTTTGGCTTTACTGGCAATACTTCTTTAGCCGCCTGTACAACTGTTAGCACCCCAACAGTTTGCTGGTTATGGGCATAGGCACCCATCAAACAACGATCCGCAATCACATTAATTAAACGAGGAATACCACCACTGAGTTTCTGCAACATAAACAATGAAAGAGATGAGAACACCCTTTGCCCACCGGCTACTTTCATTCTGTGCTGCACATAATCGGCTGTTTGTTTTACGGTAAGCGCCTTCAAATGAAAACGTGCCGTGAATCTTTGATTAAGCTGGCGTAAGTCGTACTGATTTAATCTTTGCTGTAACTCAGGCTGACCCAACAAAATAATTTGCAATAATTTATCTTCATGAGTTTCTAAATTGGTTAACAATCGCACCAACTCTAAAACATCTCGCTCTAGGTGTTGCGCCTCATCAATGACCAAAACGCTGTAACCACCTTTAGCGTAGACCCCCAATAAAAAATCAGTCAGTTTTTCGATCAGATCAAATTCTTTCTCGTCGCCAGAACATGAAATATCGAATTCGCGACAGATTAATTGCAACAAAGAAAGTCGATATAACTGCGGGTGCAATACAAGGGCTAATTCAGTGTTTTGCGGCACATTATTCAGCAAGTGTTTGCACAAGGTGGTTTTACCTGTGCCCACTTCGCCGGTTAGTAATACGAAACCACCACGATGCAGCATGCCAAATTCCAAAGCGGCTAGAGCCTCTTGATACTGGTCACGAGCGAATAAAAACTGAGGATTAGGAGCAATCGAAAAAGGCCGCTGGCTTAACGCGAAGTGATTTTCATAAATCATGTTATATATTTCATCACAGGGGCCAATAGACACTCATAGAAAGCTGACCATAATGGGCAGACTTGGGAATTAGGTGATCGAACACGTATTTTACCTTGAGCCACGAGGATTCATAGCCCAGACGATAAATTTGATTTTGAGCCTCAACACCCACCAGATACCCTGACTGACCCCAAGAGAACCACAACGCATCATAACGAGACCAAAACTCCGCCTCCATTGACACTTCTGCGTTAAAACCCTGGTATTCCATCTTTTTAGCAAAGCGCATTCGACTATGGCTAGATAGGGACTGCTGATGATCCTCTTGTTTAACCGCCACTGCACACAATGGATTAACGCTTAGCGGCCTTACAAGGCAGCCCTGATCATGATCTAAATCCTGCCAATACATACGATAAAACAGGTCCGTAAATTCAAGCGAGGCTGAATAACCATATCTAAACCGACCCTGCCAACGTAAATCTAGGCTATGACCCCAGCCACTTACTTCAATTTGAGGACCATCCAGCAACCTCTGTTCATCGTAAAAATAATCAAGATTGTATTGATAACTAATATCACCATTCTCATGGACCTGCCCCACACCGGTTAACAAACCATCTTGCACCCTATTACCTGACAACAAGTTAAAACCAACCCTTAAATCACTTCTCGTAGATAACGGTATAAATTTAGATAACTCAAAACCCTGAGATCTCATAGCGTTAACGCGTAGATTTAATGGATACAAGCCAGCAGGCAGTTCATTGTTTTCAATGGCGGAGTAAAAATCAGATGTGTCTTGATCGTAATGAACTATGTAATCCAAACGCTTGTGCACGCCGATGGACCAGTTATCGACAAGGGATAATCGACTGCCCAAACGGGCCTTACCTTGAATGTAGCTGCCTGACGAATCAGGCGCCCAACCATCTTCAAGGGTCGATATTTTGGTTGAAGGGCTTAGTAAATACACATCAGTGTAAGCCTGCACACCTGTGGCCTGAACAACGTTAGCTGATAATAGAAAAGCGATGCTTAAACACACACATCGCACAGACACACAAAATGCATTCATACTTACAGTAACTGCCACGTACCATCTGCATATCGAATCACGTACAGGTCACCCTCTTTGCGCAAGGTACCCAGTAAACTTGCTTCAAACCTTATATATCCAATAGCCCCCAACGACTCATCATGGTTCAGCGTTTCATCAAACCCACTCATGACCATTTCATAACTACCATCTTGGATATAATAAATAAGCGCACTATTATCTACTGTGCTGTCTTGCCCCATTGCAAACCAAAGTGTTCGATCTCCATAGGGTACAATCTCATACAAACCTGCAGATTCACTATTACTAAACCCGATATAATTATGAGTTAAAGAAACAGCCACACTGGCATCTACTTTTCTTTCTGCGCCTTGAATACCGATTGTGTCGTAAATACCACCCAGGACATTTAACAGCGCTGTAGGTTGCTGCTCACCTGTAGCATCATCAACAAACCGCGAAACCAAACGCAAACTAAAGGATTTTAAACCGAGATAATAAGGCGCATTTAAGCTGGCACTGAAATTAGAGCCATCTATAAAATTGGCAGCACCATAGTCGATATCATATGAACCGCGACCATTAATGCGGACAGCTGAGATACAATTTTCATTTTGTAAAAAAGAAAAAACTTGTGAAATCGTAGCCGTATCCTGTGCAAAGGACTCATCACAACCCAACTCAGAAAGAGGTTGTTCTTCAAAGCAGCCCCAAGCATTATCCACACGTGTACATTGTCGGGCTTTAAATACAGCTTTATTATCTGGGTCAGGCCAAAGCATAAATGCATCTTCACCTCCTGCATATTCAAGAGAGGCAAACTCAAAACCACTTACACCCTCCAGCAAAAGTAACTCTTTAAGAGCGGCATCCAGAGCACTATAGGGTTTCTCACTATAGGTTACGCCATCCACTAAGGGCTCGTTCAAACTCACATCTGATGGCATAGTAAGAAAACCAGCCAACTGTGTTTTGGTAGGGTCCAATTCACTGAACTGCGCATAGTTTTTGAATTCATCCATATCAATGGCAACATCTAGATCTGGAAACATATTGGGTGAGTAATATTGACCAGGGCGATTTGCAATTAAATTCAGACCAACGTCAAACTTCTCTGCATTATCACTCGTGCCATCTTGTAATTGACCAGGAAAATCTAAAACCGCAATATTAAAATGCCTTGGCATGTCTGGCTTGGTTGCATCTTTAACACCCAATAAATCTACCAACACGTCCTTTGCCGTAAACCTCAAGGTCTGCAGCGCTCCGGATTCATCTTTAGATTTAATGATCATAGACGGAATATTCAATTCGATACGACTTATATCAGGCAAAGCACTTCCATCTAAAGCAACTGTATAAGAGAGCGTTAAACTTGGGGCAACACCGTCATCCGCTTTTATCTCTACCCTGCCTTTATCTGTTTCTACGACAATATCTTTGTCAAAGTAAAAACGGCGCTTTAATGAATTCGAATCAGCCTCATCAAATCGACCACTCATAAAATACTTAGGATATGCAGCCTGTTTATTTAGGTACAAAGATTGACTAGATGACGTATAACTTGGCGAGCCAGCAGAAAAACTCTGCCACGGCCCACTATCTAACGAAGAGGAACTGCAAGCACCCGTTGTAGACCGAACACATAAAAGTGCATATTCAGAAAACTCCACCATAGGCACAAAAAACGATTGTAAGTTTGGTGACAACGTCTTTTTTAAGACCTCTAGTTTTTCTTCCATTCTAATTAAATCATCAGCAAAGCCAGCATCAAAAAAGCTTTCATACTGGGAAGCACCTGTACCGGTTTGGCTTAAATCAAATGCCCAACCCTGAACATCTGCCACCATCTTTTTAGCGCCTGCAATTTTATCAGCCAGCGACACCAGGTATTCATCACCCTGAAACTCGCTCAAACTTGCATCACCTTTAGCTTGAGCCAAAGACAAACTTACAGCCGATTGAACCTGTGAAAGGTAAGCCGAGTCATCCACATTCGGTGATATCTCAGCTATATAATCCACCATATTCTGATAATAACTTTCAAAATCCCAAACTGTTCCACCAGCGTCTTCGCCCAGTAGCTGCCCCTGATTAGTGGCGGACAAATAAACCGATTCTAAATCAGCAAGCGCGCCCATCAGTGTTAAAGATTCGGCTTTAGAATGCTGTAACAATTGCACAGCAGAGACACCGTGATAGGTTTGCGCTAGGGCTTGAACAGAGTCACCTGAAAGCACAGACGTAAATACTGACCAAGGCCTAATTGAAATTGGCTGGTCAGGTTCAAGAAAGAATTGTTTTTTAACTCGAGTATTGGCTTCAAAAATAGACTGCGGCGTTAGAATCCCATCAACTTTTGCACTAACTGGACATTCACCTTCTGACTCACCTACACAACTGCCCGAACCATTACTTATGTATTCAACATGAGCTAATTTAGCGGCAAGGTCCGTTAAAAAACTCACATTAATATTCAAGCCGTTTTCAGCGCCTTGCACATCTGGCACCACCGCTCGAAGTTCGAAATCATCTTCTGCCTCAAACCAAGTTCCATAAGAGACTGGCGCCTTGTCTTTATCTAAGCAACCATTTGGCAAGGTACAACGAATTTCAGTTTTACGTACTTCTGTCACTGCACTCGTAGTATTAGTGGCAGCTTGTAAAACAACCGTATATTCAGCAGAAGTGGCAATGGCCATTAAAGCGCCAGTGTAAGCCCCTTGAATTTGCGCACTGAAATCACCGTTTTCATCGGTGTAATGCACATCACCATAATAATTATCCGCATCAATTTTTTGCGGCTGCCCATATTGATCAACGCCCACTAATTGAATTTTAGCGTAGCGAACCGGCCCCACCATCAGGCGGCCACTAATATCGATAGGTGGCAATGCCCCTACATTGTTTCGCACGCTGTTATCACAGCCCACTAACAACAAGGCCAGCACTATATTGGCAAGGAGGGTTAAAGCGTATTTCATTCTACTACCTATTATTTTTATTCTAAGACGGCACACGCTTGATTACTCATTTTCATAAAAGGCAAAAAGCAAACGTGTATAGGCCCTATTCTGATGCTAACTTCTGTGATTCTTCTGCTATTAATGTGCGCATTCATTGCATTTCGGCGCGGATTATAAAGCGCTTTCAATCCGACGCTAATTTCTGTGACTTTTCCACTATTAATGTGCGCATCCATTGCATTTCCGTGCGGATTATAAAGTGCTTTCAATCCGACGCTAACTTCTGTGATTCTTCTGCTATTAATGTGCGCATCCATTGATGAGGCGGATTATGATGCAGTAGCGGGCTCCACGCCATTCTTAATTCAAATGGTGGGATCTCAAATGGTGCCTCTACCATCTTTAATTCACCAGACTGAGCCTGCATTTTTGCTACTTTAGTAGGAAGCGTGGCCACCAGGTCATTATTCATGGCCAGTAACGCTGGCATTTGATAGTGACGAGTAAACACACTTATATTTCGTTTATGCCCTACTGCCGCTAAAGATTCATCCACCCAACCCAGTTGCACCGCCTTATCTTTGCTAGGATTCACACCCGTGCCCACACCCATACCGGTTTTACTTACCCAGATATGATTAGCCTTTAGATACTGTTCTAAGCAAAAGTTCTCTAATAAAGGGTTATTAGGATTCAACAAACATGAAAAGTCATCGCGCCACAGGGTCTTTTGGTGGAAAGACTGGGGTAATTCATCAAAGCGGTTGATGGCCATATCCACCTTGCCTTGCTCCACATCTTTGTAAGTCACATCAGATGGGGTTAAAAAATCTAAGATTACACCAGGGGCCTCACGGCGTAGCCTTTTAACGATGGCGGGTACCAATGTGGCCTCCGCATAGTCGCTCACCATAATGCGAAATACCCGACCACTGCCCTGGGCTTCAAACTTCCCTGTGGGCTGAACGGCACTGTCCACTTCTGTTAGAATATTTCGCACCAAGGGCTGAAGCTGTAATGCCCTTTCTGTGGCACTCATACCATCACTGGTGCGTACCAAGACCGGATCATCAAATAATTCACGCAGTCTTTTTAAACCATTACTCATAGCAGGCTGGGTAATGCCTAATGCTTTCGCAGCCTTGGTAACACTGCGCTCACGCAGTAAAACATCCAAATAAATCAACAAATTTAAGTCAAAACGATCCACATATCACCCGAGTATTTCGCAAAATTTAGCAGCCATCCACCCCATTCATTTGGTGAATACCCATTATAAGAACTATAAATTAGATAAATTATCATAAAAACCTTAATATGCGCGAGTCATTTAAGAGGCGTGCCTCTATAAAGCTGCTATTTTTAATTTCGGCTTTAGACAATTAACCCTATTTTTAAAGGATTGGACATATGTCAGCTATTCAAGACGACATCAAATCTATCTCAGCTGCACAAGAAGCTGCTCAGTACTCTTGGGATATTACTCCTGAGTCTGCTGCTCGTATGCGTGCACAGAACAAATTCAAAACTGGCCTAGATGTAGCTCAGTACACTGCAGACGTTATGCGTGCTGACATGGCTGCTTTCGACGCTGACAAGACTAAGTACACTCAGTCTTTAGGTTGCTGGCACGGTTTTGTAGGTCAGCAAAAACTGATCTCTATCAAAAAGCACTTCGGCACTACAGATCGTAAATACCTATACCTTTCTGGTTGGATGGTTGCTGCTCTACGTTCTGAGTTTGGTCCTCTTCCTGACCAATCTATGCACGAAAAAACAACTGTAGCTGCTCTTGTTAAAGAACTTTACACTTTCCTACGTCAAGCTGACGCACGTGAACTAGGCGGTCTTTTCCGCGAACTAGACGCTGCTCGTGAAGCTGGCGATGCTGCTAAAGTTAAAGCGGTTGAAGCTGCTATCGATGGTCACAAAACACACGTTGTGCCAATCATTGCAGACATCGATGCTGGTTTCGGTAACGCTGAAGCGACTTACCTAATGGCTAAGCAAATGATCGAAGCAGGTGCTTGCTGCCTACAGATCGAAAACCAAGTTGCTGATGAGAAGCAATGTGGCCACCAAGACGGTAAAGTAACTGTACCTCACGCTGATTTCCACGCGAAAATCCGTGCTCTACGTTACGCATTCCTAGAGCTAGGTATCGACAACGGTCTAATCTGTGCTCGTACTGACTCTGAAGGTGCTGGCCTTACAAAAGAAATCGCTGTAGTTAAAGAAGCTGGCGACCAAGGCGATATCTACAACTCTTACCTAGACGTTGAAGAAATCGACGTAGCTGACATGGCTCAAGGTGACGTTGTATTTAACCGTGACGGTAAGCTTGTACGTCCTAAGCGTCTTCCTTCTGGTCTTTACGAATTCCGTAAAGGTACTGGCGAAGAGCGTTGCGTATTTGACTCAGTTGAAGCTCTTAAAGCCGGTGCAGATTTAATCTGGATCGAAACTGCTACTCCAAGCGTTGCAGACATCGCTGGTATGATGAACGAAGTACGTAAACAAGTTCCAGATGCGAAACTAGTTTACAACAACTCTCCTTCTTTCAACTGGACTCTAAACTTCCGTCAGCAAGCATTCGACCGTTGGGTTGAAGCTGGTAAAGACGTAGCTGATTACGATCGTAACGATCTTATGAACGCTAAGTACGACGGTTCTGAACTAGCTGCTGATGCAGACGATAAAGTTCGTACTTTCCAAGCTGATACAGCTCGTGAAGCGAACATCTTCCACCACTTGATTACTCTTCCTACTTATCACACAACTGCATTGTCTGTTGATAACCTGGCTAAAGAGTACTTCGGTGACGAAGGTATGCTTGGCTATGTTGCTGGCGTTCAACGTAAAGAGATCCGTCAAGGTATCGCATGCGTTAAGCACCAAAACATGTCTGGTTCTGATATGGGCGATGACCACAAAGAATACTTTGCTGGTGAAAACGCTCTTAAAGCAGGCGGCGCGAAAAACACTTCTAACCAGTTCTCTTAATTTGAACTTGTTAAAAGTAGCGTAAGCTAAAAGAAAGGTCTCTTCGGAGGCCTTTTTTTGTGCCTGTAAAAACATAAAAGCGTTTTGCTACCCAACCTTAAAACAGGCAACTCGAAAAACACTTACCCTTTCATATGGGCGAGTTCTAATTTGAATATGCTAAAAGTAACGAAAACTAAAAAGAAAGGTCACTTCGGAGGCATTTTTTATGCCTGTAAAAAAGTAAAAGCGTTTTGCTATACCAATACAAACCCAGCCTTAAAACAGGCAACGCGAAAAACACTTACCTAACTATAAGGGCGAGTTCTAATTTGAACTTGTTAAAAGTAACGTAAGCTAAAAAGAAAGATCACCTCGGAATCGGTGGTATTTTTATATTAAGTAAAAACTTTCTACACCAATAAAAACCCACCATTGAGGCAAACATACTGAACTTATGAAAGGCGCTTAACACAAATCAAGCTACCCCAACCCTCCTCTACACCATCAAACCTGATTAACTATAGCTTCAAAAATACGCATTAAACCCACCAACATAGATAACGGTATAAATCATACTAAAAACACGCACAAATCTGATTTAAATTACAAAGCCGCTATAATGCACAAAAAATAGTTTTAGCGATTAAAGAGCTCTAATGACCACACTTTCATGGTTAGATCTTATCTGGTGCTGCATACCCGTGATATTAGTGTGCGGCATTTATATTTACTGGGCCGGCAGCCCCAAAGAAGTAATTTACGCCTCACTGCGCATGACGATACAACTTGTAGCGGTAGGTTATGTATTAATCAGCATATTTGAAAACCCCTCACCGCTTATTAGCGCATTCATTGTTAGCATCATGCTTGCTGTCGCAGCTTGGATCTCCATTCGGCCAGTAAAGCAGCACAACATTATTATTCCCGCAGTAACGGCACTCGGCTTATCTGTGGGACTGCATTTATGCATTACTATTTTTTTAGTGTTAAAAATTTCCACATGGTACGAGCCCAAAATATTAATCCCCATTGCCGGCATGTTTTTCGCCAATAGTATGAATTCCATCAGCCTTGCAGCGGAGCGATTTTTTAGCGAGCTGGAAAACAACAATTTACAACAAGCAAAACTAACCGCATTTAAAGCCGCTATGATTCCGCAAATAAATGGGCTTTTGGCCGTGGGGTTAGTTGCTCTACCCGGCATGATGACAGGGCAAATTCTGTCTGGGGTCTCCCCCCTCATTGCGGTACGTTATCAAATTGTCATCATGACGATGATATTGGGCACCACAGGATTGGGCGCCGCGATCATACTGCACTTACTCGCGCGCAAAGCCGCACGAGCAAACACATAATTTTTTTTAACTAATAGGCCTTAGAAACCAAGCCATCTCCAAAGCAGGTGATGCCAGAGCGAGCTTGTAAATAAATGTCTCGCCAATCCTGCTGATGACTTTCCATCATAATACTCAGTTCGCTGTAGTCATCAAAACTTAGTATTACAGCTTCAAGCCTGTATTCGGTTAATTCTTGTGGGCATTTAAAGTTATAACTCTCAACATAGTCCATCAATACCCTAGGGTTTAATTCATATTCCCCCGCCATATCACGTAACATTGACTCAGATAGACTGTCAGCCCACGAAACAGCTGACCACAGCAACCCACATAAAATAATAATGCGCATAAAAAAAGCCTCCATTTTTAAAAGGAGGCTATTGCATTTATATGACCATTTAATGACAGTGCTTTTTAACTAGGAATCAAACAAACAGCATCTCCTTAAAACAATTATTATTATTCCCGGTGGCGCTTAAACCACTTAACCACCTCAGGAAAATGGTCTGAGTTACATTCTTTAGCCGTTAACATATTAATATGATCGTAATCCAATTGATTACCATGGCTTTTGGCTAGCAATACATAGTGTGATACATGCTCGCCTGACTCTTTTATGAAGTTTCTCACATCGTACCTATGACCCAAACTGGTATCCCGTATTGCGGCAAAATATAAAGTCGGCGGCAGCGTTGACTGGGTAGCCGCTTTTGCATAATCAAAACCGTCATCACTGTCTTGCCACGCACGAAACTTAACCCATTTCACACATTGTTTATGGGTTTTCAATGTTTCATTTTCAGAACCCAGTCCGTAACGCTTTGCAGGTAAATACCCTTTTTTCTGCCCCATTAAAAACGCCAAACGATTCCAAACCAATTCAACTTTTAAGTAGCGATCAAAGGTTTTAGCCCGCACCGTGCGCTTTGAACCAAAATAAACAGAGCTGCACACCTTGCTGATCAATTCTGGCTTGCGCAATAATGCAGAGTTGCTGTTTACCCCACCCCAAGAATGCGCCGCTAAATGCAATTTTTCATGGGATGATTTAGACAATACAAAATCAATAAGCGTCGGAATATCATCCCGTATGGTTTCTGTTTGGCCATGCTCACTCTCTGAGCTAATTTTCGGTTTACTTAAGCCAATGCCGCGCAAGTCGGCCACATACACATCAAACCCTTGGGAGGCTAAATAACACCCTAAGCCTTTACCGCTTTTATGATAAAAAATGCGACCATCTTCTACCATGCCGTGAATTAACAACACAGGCTCACCTTGATGCCCAGGCTGATTAATATGCATAACGTGTAAGGTATGATCATCACTGGTGGGGCAATATAAAGATTGAAAACGCATAAAATACCAATACCTACAAACAAAAGGCGCATTTTAGCCATTAAAGGCCAAGCTGCCATTAACCCTAATTAACAGAACACATCACCAATACGGCCAAGGCAATAATTTGCACAAAGGAACCTCAATGGTATGCTTAGGTCATAAGCAACATACCACCACGGAAAACAACCCCATGGCCAATCTCGGCAAGGCACTTTTAAGCACATTGATGATATTGAGTTTTATTACTCAATCTCTAAGTGCGTTGAGCGCCCCTTGCCCAGACATGGAGCCAAAAGACACACCTCATCATATGATGCATTTGCAAAGCATCAGCGACTCAAGCAGCATGATGCACATGAACATGGACTGCTGCAATGAAGACAGCTGCCCTATGGATACTTGCTCAGTAAGCGGCTTAATATTCATACCCAACACCCTTATTCAGTTTAGCAGCAGCACTGAAGCACCTCTGAACAGCTTTAAACAAGCTTACAACTCAATTAAAACTCAAAGCCTATATCGCCCACCTATTTTGTCTTAAACAGGATAAATCCCCCTGTAATTTGCCTAACACAGCCTTTTTCACATTAGGCAAAGCACATTAGCACCACACCCGTGTAATAAGACAAAGTGACACCATGTTTAATCAAACAGTAAAATCGTACTATTTGTTCGCCGGCCTATTTTTGCTTGGCATCAGCATTGGCTGGCTCAGCAGCAGCCTATGGACAACCCCTGATACACAGTCAACCGATCGCCAGCCCATTTACTGGGTAGCCCCCATGGATGACAACTACCGCAGAGACAAGCCCGGCCTCTCCCCCATGGGCATGGATCTAGTACCTGTTTATGCCGATAACAACAATGATGAAGCCGGTGTGATCACGGTTTCCCCAAACATCATTAATAGCCTAGGCATTCGCACCAGCAAAGCCCAACACAGACCCTTAAAACAAACCCTTAAAGCCCCCGGTATGATTCATTACGATGAAGATTCCATTGTGCACATTCACCCGCGCGTAGAAGGCTGGATAGAAACCCTACATGTAAAATCTGCAGGCGAGACTGTAAAAAAAGGCCAAGCCATTTATGAGCTATACAGCCCAGAACTGGTCAACGCACAGCAAGAGTATTTAGCCGAATTAAATCGCAACCACAAAGCATTAATCCAAGCAGCCGAAGAACGATTAAAAGCATTACAAGTGGCCCCTGCTTTTATTAAACAATTAAAAAAACAACGAGCCGTCAGCCAAACGGTGACTTTTTATGCGCCGCAAGCGGGTGTTATCAACCAACTCAATATACGCCAAGGGTTTTACGTTAAACCCAGCTCTACATTAATGTCCATCGCGTCGCTTAAAAGTGTATGGATCAAAGCGCAATTCCCAGAAAGCCAAGCCCATTTAATTAAAATGGGGCAAACTGCTTTAGTGACACCTTTTAATCATTCCAACAAACCATTTACAGGCACCATCAATCACATACACCCAAGTTTGGATGTAAAAACCCGAACTCTTACAGCCCGCCTGCATTTTAAAAACACAGAGCAAACATTAATCCCTAATACCCTTGTAGAAGTATCTGTCCTGCAAAACAATCAGCAAACATTTTTGAGTGTGGAAAATGAAGCATTAATTCGCACAGAAAACACAAGCCGTATTGTACTGGCATTAGGCCAAGGCCAATTTAAAAGCGTTTATGTAAAAACCGGAAAAAGTAATGAACACTTTACTGAAATAACAGCAGGTTTATCCGAAGGGGAAAGCGTTGTTACCAGCGCGCAGTTTTTATTAGACAGCGAGTCCAGTAAACAATCTGATTTCAAACGAATAAGCCATCCGCTTGATTTCCCAACTGCCACCGTAAGCGGCGTTATCAATACCATTAATTTAAAAACACATTCAATGAACATCTCGCGAGACGCTATTAAAAAATGGCAGCGCCCTGCCGCTACCTTAGACTTTTTAGTAGAAAAGCACATAACACTTCACACATTAGAAAAAGGCCAAAAATTTGAATTCACCTTTGCCATTATCAATGGTGAATTCATTATTAAACACATAAACACCCAAGCCGACCAAAACACCATGGAGCATCAAAAACATGATTAACTCCATTATCGTCTATTCAATCAAAAACAGATTATTGGTTTTATTATGCGCAGCCATGCTTATGGGCTTGGGCTTATACGCCATCAAAAATACACCTGTGGATGCCATACCCGATCTATCTGACGTGCAAGTAATCATCAAAACCTCTTATGCAGGGCAAGCCCCACAGGTGGTGCAAGACCAAGTAACCTACCCTCTCACTACCGCCATGTTATCCGTACCTAAAGCTAAAACCGTGCGCGGATTTAGCTTTTACGGAGACAGCTTTGTTTATGTAATATTTGAAGAAGGCACCGATTTATACTGGGCCAGAAGCCGAGTATTAGAATATTTAAATCAAGCCAGTGATCAGCTACCGCAAAATGCAAAACCTCAACTGGGCCCTGATGCCAGTGGCGTGGGATGGGTGTATTTATATGCACTTATCGATAAAAGCGGAAAACATGACATAAGCCAATTGCGCTCCATACAAGATTGGTTTTTAAAATTTGAATTGCAAACCGTTGACGGGGTATCCGAAATTGCCAGCGTTGGCGGCATGGTTAAACAATATCAAATAGAGCTTCAGCCTGAAAAACTAAAAGCCTATAACATTCCTATCAGCCACATCCAAACCGCCATTCAACAAGCCAATCAAGAAATGGGCGCCTCTGTTATTGAACTGGCCGAAGCTGAATATATGATTCGAGCCACTGGATATTTAAAAAGCATAAAAGACATAGAACTCATCCCACTGGGGGTCAATCAAAACAACACTCCCGTTTTATTAAAAGACGTGGCCAGCATACAACTAGGGCCAAAGATGCGCCGCGGCATTACAGAACTAAACGGTGAAGGTGAAGTTACGGGCGGCATAGTGGTTATGCGCAGCGGTGAAAATGCTCAAAAAACCATTAACGGCATTAAAGAGAAACTGAAACATATAAAACAAGGCCTACCTGAAGGTGTAGAGATCATTCCAGTTTATGATCGATCAGAGTTAATCCACAGCGCTATTAATAACCTTTGGACAAAACTCAGTGAAGAGCTGCTAATGGTTGCCTTAATCTGCATGCTGTTTTTATTTCATGTGCGCTCTGCTTTTGTGGCCGTCATCAGTCTCCCCATCGGCATCATTACCGCATTTATTGTGATGCACTTTCAGGGTTTGAACGCCAACATAATGTCTCTTGGTGGAATTGCCATTGCTATAGGCGCCATGATTGACGGTGCTATTGTCATGATCGAAAACATGCACAAACACATCGAAACATTACAAAAATCGGGGCGAAGTCTTAACAGTCAAAACCGTTGGCAGCTGGTTGCACAAGCTGCCACCGAAGTGGGCTCCCCTTTGTTTTTTAGCCTATTAATTATCACTGTGAGCTTTATTCCTGTGTTTACATTAGAGGCACAAGAAGGTCGTATGTTTAGCCCATTGGCCTATACAAAAACCTACGCCATGGCCGCCAGTGCGGCATTGGCTATTACACTCACACCTATTTTAATGGGCTATTTCATTCGCGGTAAAATACGCACCGAACAAAACAACCCAATTAATCACCTTTTAATAAAAGTTTATAAACCCTTATTACAAACAGCCTTAACTCACCCTAAACGGGTTCTAATAATTGCATTTTTATTTTTAGTCAGCAGTGCTTATCCATTAAGTAAAATTGGCAACGAGTTTATGCCCTCCTTAGATGAAGGAGACATTATGTACATGCCCACAACCTACCCTGGACTCTCCATTGGCAAAGCCCGTGAAATTCTACAGCAAACCGATAAATTAATTGCCAGCGTGCCAGAAGTAAAAAATGTATTTGGGAAAATTGGTCGCGCAGAAACCGCAACCGACCCAGCCCCTTTAACCATGATTGAAAGCTTCATTCAGTTAAAACCAAAATCAGAATGGCGAGACGGCTTAACCAGCAAAGAGTTGCAAAACGAACTGGACGCCCTAGTAAAACTCCCAGGCCTTAGCAACGCCTGGGTCATGCCCATTAAAACCCGTATAGACATGTTAGCCACAGGCATTAAAACCCCAGTAGGGATTAAGATCGCGGGCAATGATCTCAATATCATAGAAAAAATCGGTTTAAATATTGAATCCATTTTAGGGAATGTCGAAGGCACCAGTTCGGTTTACAGCGAACGTGTAATGGGCGGTCGCTACATCACCATTGATATCCTAAGGCATCAAGCTGCGCGTTTTAATTTAAGCATTCATGAAATCCAGCAAACAATCAGTAGCGCCATTGGCGGGACTAACATAAGCCAAACCACGGAAGGCTCAGAGCGTTATTCAATAAATATGCGCTACCCGCAAAGTTATCGAAATTCCCCAGAGCAATTAAAAAAGCTGCCTCTTATTACAAAAAGCGGGTTACACATTACCTTAGGTGACGTGGCAACCATCAACATTAATGACGGCCCCGCCATGATAAAAAGTGAAAATGCTCGCCTAAACGGCTGGGTATTTATCGATATTGAAAACATCGACATTGGTCAATACGTATTAAATGCACAAGCCGCAGTTAAGGAGCAATTGAAACTGCCAAGCGGCTACAGCATTAACTGGTCTGGGCAATATGAATACATGCAACGAGCCGAAGAAAAGCTCAGGTATGTGATCCCTCTTACCTTGGGCATTATCATTATTTTGCTTTTCATTAACTTCAAAAAAGTCATCCCTGTGAGCATCCTGCTGGCTACTTTACCGCTTTCTGTGGTGGGGAGTTTTTGGTTAATGTTCTTAATGGATTTTAATTTTTCAATTGCGGTGGCCGTTGGTCTTATTGCATTAGCCGGTGTAGCTATAGAAACAGGCATCATCATGATGGTCTATCTAGATAACGCTTGGAAAGATCTATTAAATAGCTCAGAGAAAGTAACACCAGCAAAGGTTTGTGAAGCGGTATTTAACGGTGCCAGCCTAAGAGTCAGGCCTGTACTTATGACAGCCATTGCCACCATCATAGGCCTATTACCTATTTTGTATGGTGAAGGCACAGGGTCAGAAATCATGAGTCGTTTAAGCGCGCCCATGGTGGGCGGCATGATCAGCACCCTAGCCTTAACCTTATTTGTTTTGCCCGTTGTGTATTTGCTGTGGAAGCAATATCGACCGCCTAAATAGACATAAAAAAGCCTATGTAAATTCATACATAGGCTTTTAACACGACCATTCAACTAACAAGTGTTAGTTAGTCATCCATTAAAAATTCTTTTAAATCTTTAATATCTGAGATCAATTCTTTATCTGCAGAGCGTTTTGCACTGCGCTCAGCTTCTGCCAAGTATTCCAATGCTTGCTCTTTTTCACCTAGCTCACCATGCAAACTGGCCATTGAAAAATAAATCGACGACTCAATGTCTCGCTCTTTACCGTCAAGCGCTAACTGCAGGGCTTTTTTGTAAAGTGTCAATGCCTCTTGATAATCAGGCGTGAAATCCGCAAGCGCTTCCCATTGTACAGGGTGGTTAGTTTCAAGCGCTTCGTTGTCCGTACAAATAGCTTTTAACTCACTGTACAAAGCATCAAATGCTTCATCATCCTGCTTTTGCGCTGATGCCATTAGCTGCTCAGCCAATTCGTGTACACGGGTATAGAGTTTCGTATTTAGGTACATAGGGATTCCTTAAAACAAAAAACCCAGCACCAGCCTAAAGCCAATACTGGGTTGTTATTATCTATCAAAGCTTACGCTTTTTTTGCGCTCTTTTTAGCACTGCTTTTTTTGGCAGATGTCTTTTTAGCGCTGCTTTTTTTAGCGGATGTTTTTTTTGCACTGCTTTTTTTCGCAGAAGACTTTTTAGCCGATGTTTTTTTCGCGCTGGTTTTCTTTTCGGTAATAACCCACTTACCTTCTTCGAAAAACGCACTCCAACCGGTTGCTTTACCTTCTTCATTATCAGACGCCACATAAATTTGTGCAGTTTTACGAGAGTAACGCACTGTAGTGGCGTTACCGTCTGTATCTTTCACAGGGGCTTCTAACAAGTAGTGATATTTTTCAGGTAATTCCGCTTTATGCGGAATCAATTCAAAGACTTTTGGCGCGCGGGTTTCACGGTTTTTCGGAAACTGGCTGGCCGCTAAAAATAAGCCCGAGGCACCGTCACGCAAAATGTAAGTGTCTTCCACTTTGACACATTGCAATTCAGGACAAGGCACTGGATCCATTTTTGGAGGAGCTGGCTGACCGCTTTTTAATAGCTTACGAGTGTTTTTACAGTCTTCACTCATGCAACCAAAATATTTACCGAAGCGACCATTTTTAAGCTGCATTTCACTGCCGCATTTGTCACATTCCAGTAGCGGGCCTTCGTAACCTTTAATTTTAAAGGTACCCTCTTCCACTTCAAAACCGTCACAGTCTGGGTTATTACCACAAATGTGCAGTTTACGCGTTTCATCTAACAGGTAGCTTTCCATGGCTGCATTGTCTTTTTTGCAGCGACGCTTTTCACGTAAACGAAGGTTTTCAACTTCTTCGTCTTCGTCAGCCCCTATAGCCTCACTTCCTGGCGTTAGGTTCATGGTTTTTGTGCAGCGCTCTTTTGGTGGCAAGGCATAACCCTCACACCCTAGGAACACACCTGTTGTACCCGTTCGAATGGTCATATTACGACCACACTCAGGGCATTTAATGTCCGTTAATACCGGATCATTAAGACGCATGCCGCCGTCTTCGTTACTGGCTTTATCTAATTTAATAGAAAAATCTTTATAGAAAGTGTCTAAGACACGTTTCCATTTATCACGACCTTCCGCAATATCATCCAGCTGCTCTTCCATGTTGGCAGTGAAGCTGTAATCCATTAGATCAGTGAAATTTTCTTCTAGGCGACTGGTAACAATCTCACCCATTTTTTCAGCATAAAAACGACGCCCTTCAAGGCGTGCATAGCCACGATCTTGAATGGTTGAAATAATCGATGCATAAGTAGATGGTCGGCCAATACCGCGTTTTTCTAACTCGCGTACCAGACTTGCTTCATTAAAACGCGCCGTTGGCTTAGTGAAGTGTTGTTTTGGCTCCACTTCATTTAAATCCAACTCGTCGCCTTTATTCAGGTCAGGTAGGACTTTATCGTCATCCCCTTTTGCCTGCGCTTCTAGGGCTGCTAGGTGACCTTCAAAACGAATTACACGACCGCGAGCTTTTAATTCAAACTCAGCGCAGTTTACGGTCAAACTGGTACTGGTGAATTGTGCATCAGACATTTGGCATGCCATAAAACGCTGACGAATAAGCTCATAAAGTTTGTGCGCGTCTGGCTCCATGCCGTTAAGCAGGCTAGACGTCATACGGATATCAGAAGGACGAACAGCTTCGTGCGCCTCTTGAGCACCTTCTTTACTGCTATAAATACGCGGAGACTCTGGCAAGAACTGCTCACCAAATTTGCCCTGAATGTATTCACGGGCCGCAGCGACTGCGTCTTTGCTCAAGTTAGTACTGTCTGTACGCATGTAAGTGATGTAACCCGCTTCATACAAGCGCTGGGCCATCATCATGGTTTTCTTAACACTGAAGCCCAAACGCGTACTGGCGGCCTGCTGCAAAGTAGAGGTAATAAACGGCGCAGACGGACGAGAACGAGTGGGTTTATCCTCACGATTAGCAATGCTGTATGGGTTAGCTTGTAACTTCGCCACCGCAGCCATGGCCTGCTCTTCATTGACAGGTTTGTATTCTTTGCCGTTTTCTTTTGTTACCTGAAAACGAATTTCATCATCCGCTTTAGACTTAAGATGACTAAAGGTTTCCCAGTATTCTTCAGGAACAAAAGCACGAATCTCAGCTTCACGCTCAACCACTAAGCGCACAGCAACCGATTGAACGCGACCAGCGGATAAACCGCGAGCCACTTTTGCCCACAGTAGTGGAGACACCATAAAGCCCACTACACGGTCTAAGAAGCGACGAGCCTGCTGTGCGTCAACTTGATCCTGATCTAGCTCTGAAGGGGTTTCAAATGCGGCCTGAATAGCAGGTTTGGTGATTTCGTTAAATACTACGCGTTTATATGGCGCACCCGTATTCCCAATCACCTCTTTTAAATGCCATGCGATTGCCTCACCCTCTCTATCCAAATCGGTTGCGAGATAGATAACGTCGGCATCTTTGGCCAAACGCTGCAATTCACTGACGACCTTTTCTTTTCCGGGCAGTACTTCGTACTTGGCTTTCCAGCCATGCTCCGGATCAATGCCCATCTTTTCGATGAGCTTGGTCTTCTCTTTTTTCTTTTTATGAATAATTTTATCTGCAGGGGCAAGCTTGCGTGTAATAGCAGCCTGACGTGCGCGTTCCTTTGCATCAACAGGGGCCTTATTGGCACCGGTTGGCAAATCACGCACGTGTCCCACGGAAGACTTAACAATGAAGTCTTTCCCAAGATATTTATTTATTGTTTTTGCTTTTGCCGGCGACTCGACAATGACAAGCGACTTTCCCATATACCTTGAATTTCCCTAGGCACGCTTAAATTTAGCTGGCACATATATAAGGTGCGAATTTTCATCGGTCAAGTAAAAAACCAATTATCACCCTTCTAATGGCCATTATGCTGTTTTTTTAACCACAATAAGTGCGAAATCTGGTGCTACACTGTAATGAAGAATTAGTTGTTACTAAGAGATTACGCAAATTATATGACCATAACTTTAGTAATTATTGGCATTTTGGCGATTCTGGCGGCATTTATTGTGGCCTCACGCTTTAGTGCGCAAAAGAAACAAGAACATACCAATATATTAAAAACCAAACGCATGCTTTTGATGGCTGAAGAGACCTGGGAAGTAGTCGAACAAACGTCCAAAATAATCAAAGGCCCTGATATTATTGGCGCACTTTCAGACTACTATATTTACCAAATTCGCATGCGTGAATCCGTTCAAGCACAAGCCAATACAGAAGACTTAATTGCCAGCGCCAACGCATTTAAAGCCAAAGCAGCGCAACTAAAAGTGGCCAGTAAATTTGAAAGCGACCGAGAAATCAGTCTTGCCAAAAAAACATGCGCCAAGGCCAGTAAAATTTTGCGCGTTGCCGCCACAAAAAACATCCTAACCAATGATAACTGCAAGGTTATGCGCCAGGCACTGCGCCGTCGCTTACTGGATCTTGAAGTGGATTTTCATGAATTCAAAGGCGATAGCGCCGGTGAAAATAAAAATCCTGCCGTGGCCAACAACCATTATAAATTTGCTAAAAAGATACTCATTGAATCTGACCTCACCTTCGATGGGAAGACCGAGAGAATCAAAGCCATCACCGAAAAAGCACAAGCTTTGTTCGGCAACACCCTGGCCAGTACACTGGAGAAACAATCAGCCGAGGAGGAAGGCGAGCTAGATGAGTTTGGCATGCCTAAAGACTTGGACGTAATGTCTGGCAACAAAAAAATGAAGTTTTAGCCTAGTCAGATTTCAAAAGCTCAAACCTAGGCTTTTCTACGCCATTCACAAACACATCTTCGACAAACATATCTAATGGTCGCACCCAGTAACCGTACTCGCCATACAGAGCCTGATAGGACACCAGCCACTCTTCTGTCTCACTATGCTGCACCATTGTAAGAACTTTATATAACGCACCTTTGTAATGTTTATAAATCCCTGGAACCACTTGATCAGCCATACCCTACCCTTTTCCCATAAAAATAATTTTGATCATCGCCCAATCTTGGACAAACAAATACCTTAACACCACATACCTACAGACATAAAAAAAGGCCAGAGTATAAACCCTGACCTTTTTTGGCATCTAAAATTTTCTATCTAAACGATAAAAGAATTATAGACGCTCCCATACGGTAGCAATACCTTGGCCCATACCAATACACATGGTAGATACACCAAATTTCGCATCTTTCTGCTCTAATACGTTGATTAGAGTAGTAGAGATACGTGCACCAGAACAACCTAGAGGGTGACCTAATGCAATTGCGCCGCCGTGGATGTTGATCTTCTCGTCAGCCACATCTTTAAGACCTAGGTCTTTAACACATGGTAGAGACTGAGCAGCGAACGCTTCGTTCAATTCCCAGAAATCAATATCTTGAGCAGTTAAGCCAGCACGCTTAAGTGCTTTCTTAGTAGCAGGAACAGGACCGTAACCCATGATCGCAGCATCGCAACCGGCAACAGCCATTGCTTTGATACGTGCACGTGGCTTAAGACCAAGTTCTTTAGCTTTTTTGCCGCTCATTAGCAACATTGCCGCTGCGCCATCAGTGATCTGAGAAGATGTTGCTGCCGTAACAGTACCACCTTTAGGATCAAATGCTGGACGTAGCTTAGAAAGGCTCTCAACCGTTGTTTCAGGACGAATAGTTTCGTCTTGAGAAACAAGTACTTGCTTGCCAGCTGCATCGTGACCGTACATAGGTACGATCTCGTTAGCGAAATCACCTTCGTCAGTCGCTTTTTGCGCTAGACGGTGAGAACGTTCTGCGAATGCATCTTGCTGTGCACGAGAAATACCGTGCATTTTACCTAACATTTCAGCCGTAAGACCCATCATGTTAGATGCTTTAGCAGAGTACTTTGAAGATGCAGGGTTATGGTCGAAACCATGTTGCATGTTCACGTGACCCATGTGCTCAACACCACCAACAACGAATACATCGCCGTTACCAGTTTGAATCGCTTGTGCCGCAGTGTGGATTGCAGACATAGCTGAACCACATAGACGGTTAACAGTTTGTGCAGCCGCTTCTTTTGGAATCGCTGTCATCAAAGAGATTTGACGCGCAACGTTGAAACCTTGTTCCAAAGTTTGGTTTACACAACCCCAGATCACATCTTCAACTTCAGATGCTTTCGCTTGAGGGTTACGCTCAAAAAGAGCGTTAATTAGGTTTGCAGAAATGTCTTCAGCACGTACGTTGCGAAATACACCGTTACGAGAACGGCCCATTGGCGAACGTACTGCATCAATTACAACTACATCATTATCTTCGTAGCTCATTTGTATTCTCCTAGTCTCGTCCGCAATTAACCGAAGTAGCTTTCGCCATTAGCAGCCATTTCACGCATCTTGTCAGTTACGTGGTATAGCGGACTAACGTCTTTAAACTTGTCAGCAAGCTCAACGAACTTCGCAAGACCTACAGTGTCGATGTAACGTAGAGCACCACCACGGAATGGAGGGAAGCCGATACCGAATACTAAAGCCATATCCGCTTCAGCAGCTGTATCTACGATGCCTTCTTCAAGACAACGAACTACTTCGTTACACATTGGAATCATGCAACGAGCAATGATTTCGTCAGCGTCGAAGTCACGTGCTTCACCCAATACAGGTGCAAGCAACTCAAGAACAGACTCGTCGAATACTTTCTTCGGCTTGCCCTTCTTGTCTTCTTCGTACTTGTAGAAACCTTTTTTGTTTTTCTGACCGTAGTATTCGTTTTCGAATAAAACATCCATAGCAGATGTGAAGTCAGCCTTCATACGCTCAGGGAAACCTTCAGCCATCACTTCATTAGCGTGCTTACCAGTATCGATACCAACAACGTCCATTAAGTATGCAGGACCCATTGGGAAACCGAATTTCTCCATTACTTTATCTACTTGACGGAAATCAGCACCGTCTTTAAGTAGAGAAGCGAAACCGCCGAAGTAAGGGAAAAGAACACGGTTTACAAGGAAACCAGGGCAATCGTTAACAACTACTGGGGTTTTACCCATTTTCTTAGCGTAAGCTACAGTTGTTGCAACCGCTTCTTCAGATGTCTTCTCACCACGGATGATTTCTACTAGAGGCATCATGTGTACTGGGTTAAAGAAGTGCATACCTAGGAAGTTTTCAGGACGCTTAACGCTCTTCGCTAGAAGATCGATAGAGATAGTAGAAGTGTTAGAAGCAACGATAGCGTTTTCGCTTACGTGACCTTCAACTTCTGCTAGAACGATACCTTTAACTTTAGGGTTCTCAACTACCGCTTCAACAACAACATCTACGTCGCCGAATTCAGCGTAAGAAAGAGTTGGACGGATACGGTTAAGAGTTTCACCCATTGCAAGCGGCTTCATTTTCTTACGCTCAACACGCTTAGAAAGAAGTTTGTTTGCTTCGTTCAAGCCTAATTCGATACCCGCTTCAGCGATATCTTTCATTAGGATTGGAGTGCCTTTAAGAGCAGAGATATATGCAATACCGCCACCCATGATGCCAGCACCTAGTACTGCAGCCTTGTTAGTAGGCTTAGCAATAGCATCGTATTCTTTGGCTTTTTTCTTCAACAACTGATCGTTGTTAAACAAACCGATAAGCGCTTGAGACTCAGTAGTCTTAGCAAGCTTAGCAAAACCTTTCGCTTCAGCTTCTAGTGCTTTATCGCGACCGAAGTTAGCAGCTTTTTGCATAGTTTTGATAGCAAGAACTGGAGCTGGGTATTGACCTTTAGTTTGGCCAGCAACGAAACCTTTAGCAGTTTCGAAAACCATCATCTGTTCCATAGCTTCAAGATTTAGCTTAACAAGCTTCTCTTCACGCTTCGCTTTCCAGTCTAAAGAACCAGCAATTGCTAGTTTAACCATTTCAATGGCTTGATCTTTAAGAACGTCAGCTTTAACAACTGCATCAACAGCACCCATTTTCAGAGCTTTGTCAGCGCGGTTTTCAGCGCCCATGCAGATCCACTCGATTGCGTTATCCGCACCGATTACACGTGGAAGACGAACAGTACCACCGAAACCAGGGAACAAACCTAGTTTAACTTCTGGAAGGCCAACTTTGGCTTTCTCAGACATGATACGGAAGTCAGTCGCAAGACACATTTCAAAACCACCGCCAAGAGCGATGCCATTGATAGCTGTAACAGTTGGGAAAGGTAAATCTTCAACAGCATTGAATACTGCATTTGATTCATTAATGCCCGCTGCAATTACGTCTTCTTCGGCTTTGAACATGTCGCCGAATTCAGTAATGTCTGCACCTACGATGAAACAATCTTTAGCAGATGTAACAACTAGACCTTTAACATCGGCATTACCTTGTAGTGATTGAACAGCTGAGTTCAAATCTTCAAGAGTAAGACGATTAAATTTATTAACGGATTCGCCCTGTAGATCGAAGTTTAGTTCGGCGATGCCGTCTTCGAGTAGCTTAACCGTGATGGCTTTACCTTCGTAAATCATCAACAAATCTCCACGCTATTATGTAGCTGAGTTAAAGCAGTCATGATCAGATAAACGCACTTATAAAGCTTGTTTCTCTGCCAATCCTACACTGACAGGCGTTTGGTTAAAAAACACCCAATTAACCTAATTCATACGCCCGTTTGAATTTGGTAGCCGAACCATCTTAAATCTCACCTTAAAAGTCAACCATTTCTACCTTATTCACGGTTTAAACCCGCTTTTTTGTACAAATATCACCCAATAGTTATGACTCGGCTTGGCTCACTTGATGATAGACGATTTGCGCAAAACTGCTGAGATTAATTGGTACGAACGTAGTGACCACCAAAAAATACCGCTTAAAACAATTAGTAAATTGTTACAAATTATAAATAAAGTCCATATCGGCCACATTCCCTCTTTAACTTGTCATGAAAATTATGGAAACTGTGGTTAATAATAAAAATTCAGTCATCAGGATCCAACAATGATAAAAATCAGCCTGACTGCCATAAGCAGCCTAATTCTCACACTGCTACTGTCTATTAATAGTCACGCCAGCAACGACACCCTTAAACACGTATATGAAATGCGAACGATCACCTTTGGCATCCTAGGTGACTTTTATATGTTCAGCGGTCTTGAAGGAGACTCACGCTATAACCGTGAAATAGAAGCTGGCATCAAACGCTTTGAGGGCCACCTTGATCTCATCACACAAGATGGCGCAGCAACCGCCAAACTGGACACCCTTGCCAATACCGTCCAGCACTGGCAAACCTATAAAGAACTGTTAAATGCAAACCGTACTGACTTTTTAACCCAGGGTTATTCAAATGCTCGTATGGTCGATAAGTTAACTAAAAAAGCCAGCGACCTTAATAACAGCCTTGGCCAAATGTACGATTCACTAGTCGCCAGCAACGTAGGCAGCGTAAGTAAACTGACCCAAGACACTCGCAACATGGGCTTGATCATTCAAACCATCACAGCCGAATACGCGGCTCGCAGCACCTCGAGTCTTGGCCAAGTTATGGTTATCAATATCAATGAAGGTGGTATGGATGAGCAAGGCAAGATTTTCCAAGGTTTGCTTAATCAACTGAAAGCGGCAGCCGAAGGCAATAAAAAACTGCACCGTGTCATGGACCAAGTGGGAATCAAATGGGTATTCATTGCTAAGTCCATCGCAAACTACAATGAAAACGCGGTGCCATTTATTGTGAATACCTACGGCGATCGAATCACTCAAAACCTAGAAACAGTTGGCAATCATTTTCAAACAGTGGCTGCTAAATAGCTCCCACTTAAATGACTACAAACTAGCCCAGCTTTTGCTGGGCTTTTTTATGCCTGTTTATCTAATAGCCAAACACCCTCTTCCATATCCAACCTCAACATTGACCCACTTTTAAACAAGCACAAAAAAGCCCGAACATTTCTATTCAGGCTTATATAGATCAAACGCATTATTTATTAAGCGTTTAACATTTGTACTTTTTCTAAGAAGCCTTTCAATACCTCAGGACTAAACTCCGAACCATTTTCTTTCCAAATAACTCGACTAGAAACGGGTGTGCGCTCTATGGCTAACACGTCCAAAGGACATTCTAAAATTAACTGAGCAACTTGATCATGGGGCACATGGCCGTTTTCTTTATACCAGCTCCACGATTCAGGTAAGTCTTCCTGCAACCAGCCTTGTGTTTTAACAACCGCCCAAGAACATTCGTCGCCCTTTTGTGATGCAGGGTTATACAAAATATAACTAGCGCCTTCAACGTCATCACGAATTCCGCTGTGCTTAGGCTCCGCTTTCAAACCCTGCAGGCTCACTTTTAAACCGCCTACCAGCGCATCACGTCGCCATGTGGCAAGTTTTTTATCTCGAGGACTCGGTCGCACCCACACAACACTGCCCACCACAATTAAAATGGCCAGTATCACTAAGACCCATGGTGGCATTATTCTTCCTCCGTCATGGCTTCAAGCTCTAACCAACGCTCTTCAGTTTCTTCAAGCACTTCTTTTGCCGCTTCTAACTCGGCTAATTTTTTGGTCACAAACTCATTATCTTTTTGATAAAAGTCGCTGGCCGCAATTTCAGCTTCAACCGTCGCTACATTCGCTTCTAGTTTTTCAACTTCAGCTGGCAAAGCATCAAGTTCACGCTGCAATTTATAGCTTAACTTTTTAGCCGGTTTTTTGGTTTCTGTTTCAATAGCCTTCTTTTCAGGCCCAGGTGTCTTTAATTTAACCGGTGTGGCATCTTTTAAGCGAAAACCACGGCCATGCCAATCAGAATATCCACCCACATGCTCTGTAATTTCACCATTACCTTCAAACACCAACAACGAGGTCACAGCATCATCTAAAAACGCTCTATCGTGACTTACGATTAACAGAGTGCCAGGGTAATCCACCAGCAGCCCTTCTAACATTTCCAAGGTTTCAACATCCAAGTCATTGGTAGGCTCATCCAGTACCAGCATATTTGAAGGTTTGCTGAATAATTTGGCCAACATCACTCGACTGGTTTCACCACCAGAAAGGGCTTTAACCGGTGTACGCGCACGAGCTGGTGTAAACAAGAAGTCACCCAAGTAACTTAAGATATGACGATCTTGACCACCAATTTCAATAAACTCTCGGCCTTCCGACAAGTTATCAATGATGTTTTTTTCTAGATCTAATTCACCGCGCAGCTGATCAAAATAAGCCACTTCAAGTTTGGTGCCTTGTTTAACTTCACCTTGTAATGGTTCTAAATGCTCAAGCATCAAACGCAACAGCGTACTTTTACCACAACCATTAATACCCAATAAACCAATGCGGTCGCCGCGTTGCACTTGCAATGAAAAATCTTTAATGATGGTTTTATCGTCAAAGCCGTAAGTAACGTTTTTAAGTTCAATCACGTTCTTGCCAGACTTCTCGCCCAAGTCCACATTGAAGTTTGCATTGCCTTGACGATCCACACGTTGCTTACGCTCATTACGCATGGCTTTTAATGCACGTACTCGACCTTCATTACGAGTACGACGAGCTTTAACCCCTTGTCGAATCCATTTCTCTTCATCCGCTAGGCGTTTATCAAATAACGCGTTTTCTTTTTCTTCGTCTTCTAAGCGTTTTTCACGCCATGCACATAGGCCTTCGTAATCACTGCCGTTGTATTTATAGATAGAACCACGATCCAAATCGATTACGTTCTTAGCCACTTTTTCCATGAAGGCCTTATCATGGGTAATGAATAACACAGCCCCTTTAAAATCCGCCAGCTGCTCTTCTAACCATTCAATGGCTGGGATATCCAAATGGTTGGTAGGCTCGTCTAATAGCAATAGATCTGGCTCACTTAATAAAGCACGACCCAGCATCACACGTCGACGCCAACCACCACTTAATTCAGCCATGGTTTTTTGCGCAGGTAGGTTTAGTTTTTCAATAATCGAGTCGGCTTTTTGCTGCAGTAACCAACCGTCTTCGGCTTCAATTTTTGTTTGTAGACGCTCTAGTTTTGTCATGTCCGCATCTGTGCTGGCGATCATGCTTAATTCGTTATAATCATGCAGCACCTGACCAAGCTCGGCCTTACCGCTTAATACCACGTCCATGACCAATCGATCGTCTGCGGCGGGTAAATCCTGTGGCAATTCAGCCAAGGTACAGCCATCGCTCACACGAATAATGCCGCCATCTGGCAGGTTCTTTTTTAACAACAAGCTTAATAACGTCGACTTACCCGCGCCATTACGACCCACCAAACATAGGCGATCACGCTCATTAATTGTGAAGTTCACCTTATTCAGTAAGACTTGCTCACCGTAATGCAGGGATACATCTTCTAAAATCACCACAGCCATGATGTGTACTCGATTAGTCAAAATTGGCGGCATTGTACGGGAATTATCAACACACTGATACGCAGGTGCAATTTGGCCAAGCATGGCCATTGTTGCATTTGCAGGACACTTTTATATTTCCGTAACGGCTCAATGTCTTATATCCTGCAGGCCACAATAAAAATCAACACTAGGACTCGCCTACATGAAGCTTGAAAAAGGCCCTGCCATTGCCATCGGCTCATTAGCCATTATCTCGTTATGGATGGTCACTGGCTTATTCTCCTCTAGCGATCTTGAGGCGATTAAGGCCCCTGTAAAAAGCCAAACCGACACTCTATTCAGTGTTCAGGTTGAGCGCTTTCACGCAAAACCCATTACCCCTGAGTTAGTCATTCACGGTGTCACAGCCCCTAGCCGTGAAGTACTGATCAGCAGTGAGGTTTCTGGCAAGGTCACCAACATTCACGCGCGAGAAGGTCAGTTTGTTGAAAAGGGCCAGGTGATTATTGAAATTGACCCAAAGGGAAAGGTTCAGCAACTTAAACAAGCAAAAGCACTTGTTAAACAACGCTCTCTTGAACATAAAGCTAATAAGTCGCTTATTGGCAAAGGCCTTCAAAACGCCACGCGCTTAGCCGCAAGTGAAGCTGAATTAGCTGCTGCTCACGCTCAAGTGGAGCTTTTATCCATTGAATTAGGCGCCACTAAAATTAAAGCGCCTTTTAGTGGTATTTTAGAAAACCGCCATGTGGAAGTGGGCAACTACCTAAGAGGTGGTGACCCCATTATTAAAATCATGGACTTCAATCCTTTCATCATAAAAGGCTTTGCTGCTGAAAAAGACCTTTACCTGATTCAAGCGGGCAAACAAGCCACAGGGCAAACCCTAAACGGCCAACAGCTTTCTGGTTCCATTCGCTATGTATCCAGTACAGCTAACAAAGCCTCTCGCACCTTTGCTGTAGAATTAGAAATCCCCAACCCAAGTGAGCGCCAAGCAGACGGTATCACCGCAAACATTTCCATTCCGCTTGCGCCTACAAACGGAATCTATATCAGCCCTGCACTGCTGTCTTTGAATGAAAACGGCGTACTGGGAACAAAACTTGTAAACGAACAGCAACACGCAGTATTTGCACCTGTAAGTTTAGTAAAAGCCGAAGCCCAAGGGGTTTGGGTAGCAGGCCTGCCTGACCCCGTTGATTTAATTATTGCAGGCCAAAGCTTTGTAAGCTCCGGTGAAAAAGTTAACCCTGTTTTTGCCCCTGCAATAAACACTGAAGGCATGGCAAAACAAACGTCAGATATTCAAACTGGCGAGACCAACTAACATGAATGCATTAATCAACGGAGCACTCAGCCGAATACGTACCGTGGTGTTATTATTTAGCCTTGCCATCATTATTGGCATTGCTTCTTTTTTTACCATTCCCAAAGAAAGCTTCCCTGATGTGCAAATACCGAATGTGTATGTATCAGTCGGTCATGAAGGCATCAGCCCTGAAGATGCGGATCGTTTGCTTTATGCCCCTATGCATAAAGAGCTTAAGTCCCTAGATGGTCTTAAAGAAATTGTCGCCACCTCCGCTGAAGGACACATGTCTATTCAGCTCACCTTTTACAGTGATGTAGACATTGATGAAGCCTTGGTTGATGTGCGCGAAGCGGTTGACGCTGCAAAAGGCGAGTTACCGCAAGCCACAGATGAACCCAAGGTAATGGAAATCAATCTGTCGCTGTTCCCCGTTTTAGTGGTTGGCCTTGCCGGCAATGTGGATGAGCGGGTTTTATTTGCCATTGCAAACGACCTAAGTGAAAAAATTGAAGCCCTGACCGGAGTATTGGAAGCCAAGATCCAAGGGGACCGAGAAGAAGTGGCTGAAATCATTATTGATCCGGCCAAATTAGACAGCTACAACATTGATCAAGCCACCCTATTCAATCTGATAAACAACAACAATCAACTTGTAGCGGCAGGCAACCTAGATACAGGTGCCGGACGTTTTGCCGTCAAACTGCCCGGACTAATTGAAAGCACCGCCGACATTCTTAATATGCCCATTAAAGTTGACGGTGAACGTGTGGTGCGTTTTTCTGATATCGCCATTGGTCAGCGCACCTTCAAAGACCCACAAAGCAAAGCCCGCATCAACGGCAAACCTGCTTTGGCTATTGAAGTATCAAAACGTTTGGGCGCGAATATCATCGCAACATTGGATGATGTAAAAAAACTGGTTAACGAACAAAAAGAAAAATGGCCTGATGGCATTGAAGTAAGTTTTAACCAAGACCAATCAAAAGAAATCAAACGCACACTGGATGATTTATTTAATAACGTGTTGTTCGCAACCGTATTAGTAATGATCATTATCGTAGCGTTTTTAGGTGCGCGCTCTTCTTTACTGGTCGGCTTAGCCATACCTGGCTCCTTTTTAATGGGCATACTAGTTTTAAGCCTGATGGATTACACGCTCAACATGGTTGTGTTATTCGCCCTTATTTTAAGCATTGGTATGCTGGTTGATGGCGCCATTGTGGTCACCGAGTACGCTGACCGTCGAATGGCTGAAGGCACGCCTAAATTCCATGCCTTTAGGGAAGCCGCCAAACGCATGGCTTGGCCGATTACCGCTTCAACGGCCACCACCTTGGCTGTGTTTTTACCCCTACTATTTTGGCCGGGCATCATGGGTGAATTTATGAAGTTCATCCCCATCACCATACTCATTACGCTATCCGCTTCATTAATTATGGCACTGGTGGTGATCCCCGCTCTTGGGGCTTGGTTTGGTAAATCAGGTGCTATTAACGCAGACGCCCTAAAAGACATGAAGGCATCAGAAACCGGCGACCTTTCTCAACTAACAGGTTTCACCGGCAAATACGTTAGCATTCTAAGTAAACTGGTATACCACCCTAAAAAGACCCTATGGGCCGTTATTGGCATCATGGTGGCCACTATATTTACGTATTCGTTCTTAGGCAAAGGTGTGGAGTTTTTCCCTGAAGTGGACGCTGAGATCGCCCTGATTGATGTGCGCGCAAGAGGCAATTTATCACTGGTGGAGCGTGATTTATTGGTTAAAAACGTTGAGAAACGGGTTTATGACATGGCAGAAATCAAAACCCTGTATACCAGTACTTTTATTACTCCTCCCAATGACGGTCAAAGCCCAGTTGATTTGGTAGGCCGCATTCAATTGGAATTAGAAGACTGGCAGCAAAGACGCACCGCCAAAGAAATTCTGGAAGAGATTCGTCTGCGCACTCAAGACATCCCCGGCATTATCATTGAAACAAAAGTAAAAGAAGATGGCCCTGCCGGCGGCTCGGCCATACAACTTGAGCTTTCAAGCGCGTATGAGCCTTTACTGTTAGGTGTGGTAGAGCAAATCCGTAAGCGACTTGAGCAAGACCCTGAACTGCGCGACATTAAAGACAGCCGACCACTTGAAGGCATTGAGTGGGAGCTAGACGTAGATCGAGAAGCCGCCAGCCGCATGGGCGCCAGTATCGCAAGCGTAGGCAGCCTCGTGAAAATGGTGACATCCGGTTTAAATCTGGGTTCTTACAGACCTGATGATGCAGACGATGAAGTGGATATTCGACTAAGACTCCCGTCTACCAGCCGTAACTTAGATCAATTGGATGCATTGCGTGTTTCTACCCATGGCGAATTAGTGCCTATTAGTAGCTTTACCGAAAAAGTGGCCAAGCAGCAAAGCGGTAACTTAGTGCGCACCGGCAGCAACCTACGTTACATGGTGCAAGCGGATGTAATAGATGGCGTGAATGCCAATGAAAAACGCATGCAGATCGAAGCCGCTTTAGAAGAAGCGGGTTTGTCTAACGGTGTGAATTACACCTTTAAAGGTGATGCTGAAGAGCAAATTGAAACGGGCATGTTTTTAATGAAAGCGTTCTTTTTTGCCATATTCATGATGGTGGTGATCCTGGTCACGCAATTTAATAGTATCTACCGCGCAGGCTTAGTATTAAGCGCCATTGTTTTATCCTTTGTAGGGGTTTACATGGGCTTGATGATTCGCGGAGAGCCGTTTGGCATTGTAATGAGCGGCGTGGGCATGATTGCGCTTGCTGGCATTGTGGTAAACAACAACATTGTACTGATCGATACCTACGCACGTTTGCGCAAAGAAGGCCTTGAAGCAATCGATGCCGCTTTGCGCACTGGGGCTCAGCGTTTGCGACCTGTACTACTGACCACCATAACGACCGTATGCGGGTTAATCCCTATGGTTTATCAGCTTAATATCGACCTAATTGGCCGTGAGATTCTAACAGATGCCCCAAGCAGCCAATGGTGGACCCAGCTGTCCACGGCCATTGCAGGTGGTTTAAGCTTCTCTACGGTATTAACGCTGATATTAACCCCATGTTTACTGGTCGCCATAGACAGAAAGCGTGAAGACAAAAAACGCCGACAGGCTCACACTGCAAACTAGGGCTCTTAGTTCAAAAAACTCTATAAACTCTCCAACGCGCTTATTGCTTTTGGGCTATGCTCATTCTAAGCGCGGGGAGATTTTTATGGGGATACGGCAAGCACTTCATGTTTGCTTATTGGGGCTGTGCATCTTATTGCTAAGCCCTATTAGTCATGGACAAGACCATCAACTTTATTTGAAAGCGGAAGGCTATTTAAAAAAAGGCCAATACACCCGTTTTTACAATGCATTAGAGAAACTGCAAAAGCACCCTTTGCTGCCTTACTTGCAAAGTAAGTGGCTAAAAAAACAGTTTCACAAAACCCCTATCCAAGAGTTAGACCGCTTTCTAAGCGAGTTTGACGGCCAACCTGTGGCAAGCAGCTTGCGTCGTCAATGGCTTTATTACCTAGCCAGAAAACAAAAGTGGCAACTGTATTTAGATTACTTTCAGACTACCGGTAACTTAAGCCTTAACTGCCATAAAGTAACCGCATTAGAGAGCACCAATCAGCCCTTAGACGCCCTTGCCCATGGCCAAGCTCTTTGGCTCAAAGGTATTTCTTTACCCAAAACCTGCGACAAAGTATTTAAACGCTGGAAGCGCCATGGTTATTTAAGCCATGAGCTAGTATGGCAACGCTATGTGCATGCCCTAGAGAAACGCCAATACAAGCTGGTGCGCTACCTCAAGAAAAGACTGCCAGCTAGTTACAAAGGCAAAGTGAGGCTTGCCCGTAACCTATGGCGCAATCCGCAAAAAATATTTGAGAACAAAGCCGCCTTGGAACTGGGTTCGGATGCCCGCAGCATTATTTTAAATAAAGCCCTAAAAAAACAGCCTAACTTGCTGCAAAAGCAGCATCAGCACCCTGTATTTAAAGGTTTATCCGATGCTCAATTTAATCGCCTACAAGATACCGCCCTGCTATCAGCTGCCAAACACTCAGGTCCTGAAAGTTATGACTGGTTTTTCAGCGCTAAGAAAAACAAACAACTGACTCCTGAGTTAGAAGCAGACTTTTTATTAGGTGCCGTTAAGCAGCAAAACTGGCCTCTTTATACTCACCTATACAAAGTCTCGTCTGAGCACAGTAAAAAAGATGCAAGATGGTTATATTGGCAAGCACGAGCACTAGAAAGCCTTGGGGCAAAAGCCGAGCAAAGCTCAGAGTATTACCAGCAAGCGTCAGCTCACCGAGATTTTTATGGCTTTCTGTCTAGCCAGCACCTAGGCATAAGCGCCAGCATGAACCATAACCCTACTCACGTGCCCGCCTCTATTGAGCAAAAAACCCGTTTACAGCCTCCTGTAAAACGCGCTTTGGCATTCTTTGATATTGGCCGCATCTCCCATGCACGCCGTGAGTGGCAATACGCCATCGATACCCTAGACACCCAAAGCAAAGAAGCCCTTGCACTTTTAGCGGGTCGATTAGAATGGTCTGACCGAGCCATTATGACCCTAGCACAACTGAAAAGCTGGCATGATTTACAACTGCGCTTCCCGCTGGCCCACGAAAAAACCATCGAAAAAGCCGCACAGAAAAGCCGCATCAGCAAAAATTGGATCTACGGCATTACCCGTCAGGAAAGTGCTTTTATGTACGATGCTCGCAGCCCTGTGGGTGCTACCGGTTTAATGCAACTTATGCCTAGAACAGCAAGAAGCATGAGCAGAAAACTGCGCTTACGTTATTCATCTAACCGTTTGTTAGACCCAAGCTACAATATTCGCCTTGGCAGCCATTATTTAAAACGTCTGTTAAAGCGTTACGAAGGCAACCGTGTTTTAGCCACCGCGGCCTACAACGCAGGACCTACCAATGTAAAACGCTGGCTTAAAAGGAACGATGGCCCGCTGGATATTTGGATTGAAAGCATCCCCTACAGAGAAACCAAAGAGTACGTTCAAAGAGTGCTTACCTACAGCACAATTTACTCGTACCGCTTAGGTGAACTGCAACCGATTTTAGACCCGAAAACCCTTGCTGCATGGGACAAACAAGGGCGCTTACCGTTAAATATTTCTAAGGTGACAAGCAGGCAGAAAAGCAAAGGTTAGCTATGCTGAGTATATGTCTTTAAAGGAATACTGATGTGAGTAAACCCGATTCACGCTATGACATCAGCGCACACGGTTCGAGTTCAGAAAACCCAGATTTAGACTGGAGCCAAATCCGCGAAACCATCACCATGCTGGCCTTGGCCGTGGCGCAAGTAGAAACGTCTATGAGTGATGGTGCGCAAAGTGTTAGCACGCTGACAGAGTCTTTCACTCGCATGGCCACCTATGTCAGCAAAATCAGGAACACCACCACTAAGGTCACCCCTGATAACCTACCCCAATTCAAACAAGTCATAAGCAGCACAGCAGCCGACCTTGAAAGCGACGTTCAAGAAGCTGTTATCGCATTTCAGTTTTATGACCGCATTAGCCAACGTTTAGATCATGTTTGTCGCAGCTTAGATAAGCTCGGTGGCTTGATCAGCAAACCAGAATCCCTCTACAACCCTCAAGAGTGGAGCAACCTGCAAAACCAAATCAAAAGCTCTTACACCATGGAAGCGGAACGCATTATGTTTGAGCACATCCTACGTGGCCACTCGATTGAAGAAGCACTGGAGATTTATCGTCACCACTTTGAACAATCAGAAGCGGGCCATGATGATAAAACAGATGACGACATAGAGTTGTTTTAGTCCTATTACAGGTCTAACTGATTATCTCAATTTTCTGGTTAATGTGAATATCACCAAAGCCTCTGTGTATTAGGTTTTGCCCCACATACACTTTTTTACCTTGCCTACGATGTTTGAGCATCGCTGTCATCACTGGTTTATTTTTTTCTGCTGTTTCCAAATCAATACTTGGAATCACACAGCGTGAACACGATTTCACGATATCAAACTCAATGTCGCCGATGCGTATTTTTCGCCATTGATCTTCTTCAAAGGCTTCGCAGCCCTGCACCACAATATTAGGTCTGAAGTTTTGAGCCAACAAAAGAATGCCTGATTCTTGAGCTAAAAAGTCGATACTGGCCTGAGAAATAAGTAACAAAGGAAAGCCATCCGCAAAGCCGGTGCTATCGCCTATATTTGCATACTCTAAATCAACCTGGCGATGAGTCTGATCGTTTATAAACACCAACTGCACACTGCGAGATAAAATAGCACTTAGCCAAGCGTTGATTTCATGATTGATTAACTGAGCCTCCACTTGATCATCCCAGAGCGTCACGTTTTTTATTTCTCCCTTAAAGGCAAAGTCTGGCCATGCAATTGAGCATGTGTCACTGACATTAGATTCAGGATTTTTAAAGCTGAAACTTAACACCCCAGAATCATCACTGACGTGTATCAGCGTCATGAACGGGCATTCTCGTTGAGTAATAAAAACACCGTTTTCATCTACAAGCATGAAACGCCGATCTAATAGCGGACCCATTTGAGCGATCTGCAATGTTTTAGCACCGACAGAGCCAAGGGATTTAACGGGATGATAAAAAAGCTGAGAGACATGGACGACTGAGTCAGCAGAAGATTGATTAGGCGTGTGATTAGACATGTGCGCTCCGTTTCATGCCTGCAGTGTAAACGGATACGTAAAAAAACAAAAAGGGCTTACGCCCTTTAATTATTACAGTCATACAATAATGGTTACTAGAAAAACCTTAACCGAATATTTGTTTGGCTCGTTTTTCAACGGCAGCCGCTAAACCATCGGGCTGAAATTTAGATAAAAATGCGTTACAGCCTACTTTTTCAACCATGGCCTCATTAAAGCTACCACTTAGCGATGTATGCAGAACCACGTATAAATCTTTTAAATCAGGGTTTCCTCTAATCTCTGTGGTAAGCATATAACCATCCATAGAGGGCATTTCTGCATCGGTAATAACCATAAGAACCTGACTATTGATCGGCGCTTCAGCAGCCATTTTTGTCAGGATTCCCAAGGCCTCAGCACCATCACAAGCTTGAATAATTTCAAAACCCAAACTATTTAAGGTTTCTTTAACCTGCATACGTGCCACTGATGAGTCATCCGCCGCTAATACTTTAAGCCCAGATGCGGCAGCTCGCTGCATTAGTTCTAAATCCAGCATATCCCCTGTTACGGCCGTTTCATAAGGCACAATCTCAGCTAATACTTTTTCAACGTCAATGATCTCAACGATCTTGCCATCAACTTTGGTAATGGCCGTTAAATAATGAGAGCGCCCCGCGCCTTTTGGCGGTGGCATAATTTCTTCCCAGTTCATATTTACAATGCGCTCAACCCCTGCCACTAAAAACGCCTGCACCGTACGATTGTATTCCGTCACGATCATGGTGGTTTGCTCATTGTGCTCTATGCGCCCCATACCAATAGCTTGGCTTAAGTCCACCACAGGCAACGTATGGCCGCGTAAATGCGTTACACCACGCACAACAGGATGAGCATCGGGAATTTGAGTAAGAGACGTCATTCTTAAGACCTCTTGGATCTTAAAAACGTTAATCGCATAAGACTGGCCACGACCAAAATTAAACAATAATAGCTCTAGGCGGTTTTGGCCTACTAGCTTGGTGCGGGAGTCTACATTCGATAACACGCCAGACATAAATGCCTTACCTTTTTTACAACTTACTTTTTATTTAGTGTAGCTCAAGGCAGAGGATTGCCCACCTTGATCTATACTAATTCCAGCACGCTACTAAATAGGTCGTTATGAGCACTGAGCATGTACTGTTGGCTCGCCAGCCAATATACAACCAAGCCCTTGAAATCAGTGCCTATGAGCTGTTGTTTCGCTCCACTGAGGCTCAAGGCAGCGCCAACTTCACAAACGGCGACAAAGCCACAAGTCAAGTACTGCTGAACGCCTTTGGGGAAGCAGGGCTTGAATCTATCTGTGGTAAACACCCCGCTTACATCAATTTCACTAAAAACCTGATTTTAGAGCTACCGCCTTTTAACCCGTCTCAATTTGTTATTGAAATTCTTGAAGACATACAGGTGGACGATGCCCTTATCAAAGCGCTAGAACACGCTAAAAGCCAAGGCTCAATGCTGGCTTTGGACGACTTCGTATTGGATCACAATAGCGCCCCACTGCTGCATTTGGCTGACATCATTAAGGTGGATGTGCTGTCCTTGTCCGAAAAACAAATTGAGCGATTTGCCAAAGTCTTTATTCCAAGGGGCATGGTCATGCTGGCAGAAAAAGTGGAAACCCATGAGATGTACCAGTTTTGCAAAGATTTAGGGTTTACGCTTTTTCAGGGTTATTTTTTAAGCAAACCTAAAATCATTGAAGGCCACGCGGTACCTGAAAACAAACTCATTGTACTTAGGCTGTTAAAAGCGCTGCAAGATCCAGACATCAATGGCGCCAGCATGGCGGAGATCCTCTCGCAGGACCCGCAAATGAGCTACAAATTACTAAAACTCGTAAACTCCGCCGCGTTTGTGCGCATCAGCAAATGCACATCTCTGCAGCAAGCCATTTCATCATTAGGCATTGATCACATTAGGCGCTGGGCCAGTTTACTTGCACTGGGCAATCTAGAGGATAAACCACTCGCTCTGCGTCAAACCAGCTTAGAGCGAGCTATCATTTGCCAAAAGATCGGTGAAAAAATCCAAGAAAGCATCAAACAACACACACCGTCCGAGTTTTATACTGTTGGGCTGTTTTCGTTATTGGCGGCCTTTTTAGACCAACCCCTACTGAATATTATTAAAGGCTTAAGCCTTCCCAGCTCCATGGAAGAAGGCATCCTCCATGAAAATGGTTTATTGGGTTTAGCTTTACACACCGCAAAATGCCTACAAAAGAATTTGCACCACAGTTTAAAATTAAAAGAGCTCGAACAATACGGTATCGATCTTGAAATAATCAATGCCCTATATACCCAAGCCATAAAAGACAGCGATCAAACCATGAGCGATTTATAGTGGCATCCAGAGCCATCTGCTAACCACCTTCAGCCTATTATCGAGTCCCAAATCCACCTACAACTCACCGCCTAACTGACATACAGTAAAACCACATAAAAATAATAAAGAACACTGTCATGCTTATCGCGGGTTTATCCGAATTTTTAATCATTATCGCCCTATTATGGACTGGAATAAGACAGCCATTCTCAGCCCAATCCTCCCTCCGGTTTTTATTCTTAATATGTTTAATGATTACTGGGATTGCTGCCAGCCTTGGGGCCATAAAATATTTAACTGCGATGGACACGCAGCATGCCCATCAGCTAATGACATATGTTGCCAAACATTTTGCAATGCCCAGTATCAGTCTATTAACACTGCACATTGTTAACCACACATTCAGACAGTCCCGCACTATCCATAAAATCACTGTTTTTCTTGCTCTATCAAGCGTATGCAGTTTGGTTTTGAATCAAACCTACGCTGTCGGTTTCATCAGTGACGGCATCATCATCTCATCGTTGCTTATGGCGATAAAAATAAGCTGGGAATCTGCAACTGTATCTAAATACATATCAATGGCAGTGCTCTGCTTGATAAGCACATTAATCTGGGGGATGGTAATTAACGATCAAAGCATTCGCATAGGCTTTTTCCATTGTGCCCTTGCATTATTTTTCTTCTTTTTAGCTAAGGCCTATCAGGGCCTAGCTACCCAAAATACGAAATTAGCTTTATAAAAAACAACAATAAAAATAAGAGGTAAACATGAATTACATACTAATGGCCGTGCCCATTTTTTTATTATTAATCCTTATTGAGTTTTTATGGGATCAATATAAACAATCGGGCACCTATCGATTAAACGATACAATTAACTCTCTTGCCATGGGGGTCATGAGTCGTATTAGCGGTATTTTATATGCTGCTATTCCTTTCTCGGCATATGCCTATTTATACGACGATTACGCTTTAATGAGTTGGGACACATCTAGCTACTTAACATGGATCATGGCGTTTGTACTTTATGACTTAAGTTATTATTGGAACCACCGCATGGGTCATACATTAAACATTTCATGGGCCAGCCACGTGGTGCACCATTCCAGCGAAGAATACAATTTATCAACAGCCTTAAGGCAAACCAGCGTGCCCAATATTGTTGGCTGGATTTTCTATTTACCCATCGCGTTTTTAGGTTTCCCTCCTATTGTTTTGGCGACAGTCGGCTCTTTGAATTTACTATATCAATTCTGGGTTCATACCCAGCATATAAACAAAATGCCAAACTGGTATGAGGCTATTTTTGTCACACCAAGCAATCACAGAGTCCATCACGGTAAAAACAAAGTTTACATTGATAAAAATCATGGGGGCGTATTTATTTTATGGGATCGATTATTTGGCACATTTCAGAAAGAACTAGACAATGAAAAAGTGATATTCGGCATCAGCACACAACTAGGCACCTGGAACCCAGTACAGGGCAACCTGCATTTTCTTATGAATTTAATCAAAGATGCATGGCGAACAAAAAACTGGGGCGACAAATTTACACTGTGGTTTCGATTAACAGGTTATCGACCAAAAGATGTTGAAGCGCGTTTTCCAGTAATTAAAAGCAATTCTGCTGTCGAAAAATACGACCACTCATTAAACCCACTAAGCAAGCTCTATGTGTTCAGCCAATTTATTTTTACCTTATTCATATGCTTTGTTTATTTGCATATGGCCGGGGATTTAAACCTGATACAACAAATCACTGGTTTCACTGTATTAGCTTTTTCGCTATTAAGTTTGAGCTTTATTCAAGAAGGGAAATCCTACGGCCTACTCAGTGAAGCCATTAAATTTTCAAGCCTACTACTAACGACTCACCTTGTTATCGAGATACCAAACAGTAACCCTGCTTTAATCATCACTGCCATTCTTTCTTTGGTGTTCTTAGGGTTCATCAATACCCGTGATAGAAACAAAGCTGAAGACTGCACTGCATAAAAGATAAAAACCCCGTTAACATTTCTATTAATGGGGTTTTTATTAAGACTAAATCAAAAATAGATTTATTGTTTTGGGTAACCGGTAATGTCTCGGATACTGCGATATAAAGGCTGTAGTCGTGCATACATTTTTAAATACACTTGTGTATACAACTGTTCATAAAGCCGACTGGTTTGATGATCCGGTTCAAACACTTCCCCCACCCTTGTCATCTTATCAATGGCTTGCGCATAGTTTTCATGAAAACCTAAACCCACCGCCACGTTAATCGCAGCACCCAAGCCGGATGTTTCATACGTGCTTGGGCGTTCCGCTGGCAAATTAAAAATATCAGCCGTTAGCTGCATGGCCGCATCGCTTTGACTGCCGCCACCGCTAATACGCAGTTTAGTAATATTCACACCACTGGCTTTTTCAATGCGCTCTTTACCTTCGCGCAAACCATAAGCAAGCCCTTCCAGTATTGAGCGATATAAATGCGCCCGTGTGTGTACATCACCAAAACCAATCACAGCACCCTTGGCTTCAGGGCCAGGGAAACGTGTGCCTGGTGACCAATAAGGTTGCAGCATTAACCCCATAGAGCCGGCAGGCACAGAGTTTACTAATTCATCAAAAAGCGCTTCAGCAGCCACTCTTTTTTCATCCGCTATTTGGCGCTCTTGTAAACCAAATTGTTTTTTAAACCAGCTTACCATCCAAAAACCACGATAAATCATCACTTCGGTATTGTAAGCATCTGGTACTGCTGCTGGAAAAGGCGGGATAAAACGCACCGGTTCAACGTACTTTTCATTGGTTGTATTAATGGTAGCTGTGGTGCCATAACTTAAACATGCAATGTGCGGATCAATACCACCACTGCCAATCACTTCACATGCTTTATCTGATGCGGCTGCCATTAACGGCGTGCCCACTTTTAAACCTGTGTGCTTGGCCGCTTCTTCAGTAATGTGCCCCAGTAATTCACCGGGCTTTACTAATTCTGGCAGCATGCTTTTTTTCACATTCGCCGCTAGCCATTTCCAATCTGATTTCCCTGCCCACTTATGGCCTTTATAATCAAAAGGGAAATAACCCACCGTGCAACCAATGCTGTCTTTATATTCACCTGACAAACGATGAGTTAAATAACCACTCAACAATAAAAATTTATGGGTTTTTTCCCATACATCCGGTTGGTTTTGTTCAATCCAAAGGGCTTGAGCTTTGCTTTGAAAATCTCGAACAACCCCTTTTAAGCCTAATAATTTAAACGCTAAACCCCACAAGCCCGAAATAGGTTTTTCTATTTTCGCTCGGCGTTGGTCCAACCAAACAATTGCAGGTCTTAACGCTTTACCTTGATCATCCACATTAATGACAGTGCCACGCTGGGTAGTCAAACCCACACCCGATACTTGCTCTGGTGTAATATCGGTACTGGCCCAAAGCTCCTGACAGGCTTTACCTAAGTTTTCCCAATAATATTCGGGCTCTTGTTCTGCCCAACCAGGGTGTTTTGAAAAATAAGGTTCAATTTCAACCTTACCTTTTGCCATTAATTCGCCCTTTAAATCAAACAAAAGAGCACGAATGCTTTGTGTGCCATTATCTATGGCTAGAATATATTTTTCTGTCATGACGCTACTGGGCTTTGCCCTTATCATTATTATTTAATACAGAGAGCGTTAAGCTCTCATTTATTTTAAAGGCACGCTGTAATATTGATTCCAAACGGTTTGATAGGCATCCCACTGCCCTGACCATTGAGCATCGTCCCAGCCTAATTCTTGCTGACAAATGGTTTTAATTTTTTCTTCAAACGCTTTTCCGCCATCAACTAAAAACAAACCCACGCGTGTGCGTCGCAATAAAAGATCATCTAGGTTAACCACTTTTTCATAAGCAGCGGCGTAACGTAACTGCACCCAAAATGTTTGAGTACCAGGAATAAACGCCCACCCTTCTTGCTCTGTTTTTTCACATAAGAGGGTGACTTTATTGCCATAAAACCCGGTTAGCTTTTTTTGCCAATGAGTATCTAAGGCTGAAAGTGCTTCAGGAATCTGCGTCACTTTAGAAAAGATATTTTGCCCGTAGTCTTTATAAGATAAAGAAGGCAGGTATTTTTTCGCTTTTTTCAATACATCCAAAGCGATCAACCTAAAGGTTGTGAGCTTGCCACCACTGACACTGATCAAACCGTTATCATCCCAAATACTATGGTCGCGTTTTTCTGATGATGGATTTAATGCACCGCCAGATACGATTGGTCGCACCCCTGCAAAGGTCGCCACAATATCGTCTTTGATAATCTTGGAGCTTGGGTAAAGTGTATTCACGGCTTTCAATAAATACGTTACTTCATCAGCATGAATACTTGGTTCGTGTATATCCATAGCCGGATTATCAAGATCCGTGGTACCAATGATGGTCATACCCTCCCATGGATAGACAAACATACTGCGTCCATCTTCAGGGTGTTTAAGCGTAATAGATTGGGCCAAAGGTAAGCGCCAATGAGGCAAAACTAAATGACTGCCGCGCAGCGGACGAATAGAGGCTTTTTGCCCAAGATCCGAGCGAAATTTATCAGCCCATGCGCCGGTAGCACTTACCACTACACTGGCTTTTACCGAATAGGTTTTACCGCTCGCGACGTCTTCAACAATCACACCACTCACTTTGTCATTGTCTTTCAGCAACTGTTGAGCTTTGCAGTAATTTAAAACGCAGGCGCCATCTTGCTCAGCTTCATCTAAAACACGCATAACCAGCCGAGCATCATCCGTTGTTGCATCCGCAAACCGGGTAGAACCAATCAGGTTGGTTTCATTAATAAACGGTAATTCATAAATGGTGTCTTGTTTGTTGAAAAAATTGCGATAGCGTTTGCCCGCGAATGCATCATAAACGGCCAACACAGCATTAAATACTTTAGGGCCCGGAAAGCCACCACGGTAATGGGGCCAACTATATGGCAATAGCTCTACCAAGCCTGGGGCTTCATTCATCAAACGCTCACGTTCTTTTACGCTGTGACTGGTTAACTTAAAGTTACCTGCCGCCAAATAACGCAAACCACCGTGAACCATTTTTGAAGAGCGAGAAGACGTGCCCCATGCAAAATCCTTTTGCTCCAACAGCAGTACTTTTTTTCCTTGGCGCGCGGTTTCCCGTGCTATGCCCGCCCCGGTAATACCACCGCCAATCACAATCATGTCCCAAGGACCGTCTTGTTCTAAGCGCTGTACCGAATTATGACGTTGCTGTATCTGCATGTTATCCATATTTAATCTAATGTTCATGACTAGCTCTGCTTATCATTTTCGATCAAGGTGCCTGGATTTAACGTTTGTTTAGGATCAAAGAACGTTAACATTGATTTAATACTGTCCATGCCTAAAGCGCCTTTTTCTGCTTGTAAGTATGGCGCATGATCTTTACCTACACCATGTTGGTGAGAAATAGTGGCATGACCATTGGCCACTGATGAACTGGCGGCATGTTTGATTTTTTTCCAGCGCTCAAGTGTTTCACCATAGGAGCCTGCATTTGGGAACACATAAGTTGTGTAGATGCTGCAGCCCTGCGTGTACATATGAGATAAGTGGGTATAAACATGGGGCACAATGCCTTCATCTTTAAGGGATGCGCGTACAGACTCTTCCATGGATTCCATCAAACCATTGACTCGCTGCCAGTCGGTAGCGGTCTCAAAGGTGTCTACACAATAGCCTTCAAGCCATAAATTTTCGCGCAGGTATGGAAATTTAAAACGGTTCTCAGCCCATTTTTCGCCCATCATCTTAGGCCCTAAAACACCACCAAACTGCTTAAAGGTTTTCATGGACTGCTTAAGGGATAACTTGTTTTGTTTTTTATTACCGCTGATGCCAAACGTTAATAAACATTTACCGTTTGCTACGCCGCGCAAAGACAAATACTTTTCTAGCAATCCGATCATTTTTTCATGGCCAGCCAGTTTTAGCTGAGTCTCGGTTTCTAATGCGTTACTAACACGCAGCATAGAAAGCGGAATTTTATTCTGTACGATGGTGCGCACTGCATTTTTAGCTGCTTCAAACGACGGTAAAAACACCGCATAAAATGTTTCTTGTTCTGGCAAAGGAGTGACCCGTACTCGCACTTCACTGATGATACCCATGCGCCCCTCACTGCCCATAACCACTTCTCGTAAATCCGGTCCACCGGCTGAAGCTGGAATCGTTGGAATCTCTAAGCGGCCCTTTGGACTCACCATGGTGCCACCAGCAAACATTTGCTCGATACGGCCGTAACGCAATGATTGCTGACCACTAGAGCGACTGGCAACCCAACCGCCCAATGTTGAAAGCTCCCATGACTGAGGAAAATGACCAAGCGTATAGCCATGAGCGCGTAGCTGGGCTTCTACATCCGGACCTGCCACACCTGCACCAAACGTTGCGATCTGGCTTTCTTTATTAAGGTCCATCAATTGGCTCATACGACCCATATCAATGGTTAATACAGGGCGCTGGCTTTGCAGCGGATTAATATGACCACACACACTGGTGCCACCGCCATAAGGAATCACTTCAATGTCGTTTTGGTAAGCAAATTCTAAAATTTCTTCCACTTGCTCAGTGGACTCAGGGTAAGCAACCCCATCAGGAAACACACCAAAGTCGCCGCTGCGCATGGCCAACCAATCAGGCAAGCTCTGACCGCGAGCATGACGCACACGGTCTTCCGCTGCACTAACAATAAGAGCATGCTCTGGTAAACGGCTTGATGGCACTGCGGCACACACTTGCTGAAGATCGCTATCGGCTAATACAGGGCCTGATGGAACTTGTTCATTTAAGTAAGCCAATCCTGAGCCAGGTGTTTCCATTGAAAAACCATCATCACCCCAACCATTCCAACGACGCATAACCACTCCAATTTATTCTGTAGTAAAAAATATGTATTGCTAAATAGACGTTTTTTTATTCTATCGCTATGATAGAGCCAGTTTAACTTTGGCTCGTATTGATACACTGACCAATAATGCCAATCGCAGAACAAATAAAGTCATAAAAAACATAAGAGAGCTTTATTGTCATATGAATTCACTTGGCCACACCTCGAGCCCTGCTGTACTGCAGTATTTAAAAGCCGCTCACGATTATGGTTTAAACCCAGCTGACATTCTTGATGCTAACAATGTCAGCCAAGAAGTCTTAAACAATGATGTAAAACGCATCACAGGGGAAGAGTTTCAACGCATAATTGCGTATTTAGTTGAAGCCACTGGAGACCCCTGCTTTGGATTAAAAAGCTCTCGTTATGTGCAAGCCGGCTCATACAGTGTTTTGGGCTATATGGTCATGAACTGTAAGAGCCTTAGAGAAGCCCTTGCCAGAACCCCTGTTTATGAGCGCCTCGTAGGCGACATGGGCATTAGCGAAGTAATTAATTTAAAAAATGGTGACACGGAAATGCGTTGGCACTGTAATTACACCAACACCACAGTACGCCCACATATGATCGCTAATGTTCTAGGTTCATGGGTAAATTTTGCCCGCTTTTTAGTGGACAAACCCAACGGTAACCCTAAAGCGATTAACTTTGAGTTTCCGCAGCCTGATGCCCGCAGCATGCTGCAGTTTCAATCTATGTTTAAGTGTCCAATGAATTTCAATGCGCCCTTTAATAGCTTGCAGATTGATGACCATTTATTAAGCCTGCCCATGCGCCAACCTGATGATCAGCTATTAAAAACCTTAGAAAATCACGCTGACATTTTAATGGCTGATATTAGCGACAAACAGCCACTGCCCATGCAAACCAAAAACGTAATACGCGGTTTGTTGCTTGAGGGGATCCCCCGTAAAGAAATGGTGGCTAAACGCCTAGGCCTAACGGAACGCACCCTGCAAAGAAAACTACAGCAATTTGATTGCAGTTATCAGCAGATTCTAGATGAAATTCGCAAAGAACAAGCGAAGGAACTATTAATAGAAACTGAATTAAGCGTACAAGACATTGCTGCAAGATTAGGGTTTAGCGAACCAAGGTCTTTTCATCGCAGTTTTAAAAGCTGGCTTGGGATGACACCGGGTGAATTCAGAGAGGCCAATGGCAAATAGCCAAACCCTACTCTGAAAACAAAAAAGCCCAATGAACACTCATTGGGCTTTTTTGTTTTAAAGTCTGAATAAATTAAACAGCTTTAAAGGGTATGAGTTGGACGATCTGAATTCAGCGCACCTGCCAAATGGGTTTCAATTTTATTGCGCGCCATGCTGTCATCGGCAAATTGAACACCTACTCCAGCCGCTTTATTACCCTGAGCGCCTTTAGGTGTGGTCCAGATAACTTTACCTGCCACCGGGATTTTCTCAGGTTCATCCATCAAACTTAGCAACATGAAGACCTCGTCGCCCATGTTGTAGCCCTTATTGGTAGGAATAAACAAACCACCATTTTTAATAAAAGGCATGTAAGCCGCATAAAGCACCGACTTATCTTTGATGGTTAGGGATAACATGCCGTTACCTGCACCAAACTTAGGGGGCATAGTTAACTACCTTCTTATTCTTTTATTTAGTCGCAGAGTTTGTTTATAAACAATACAAACTCATACTTAATTTATGCAGCCAGCTTGCCGTAATCGGCCTGATTCGTCAATTAACTCTGTCTCATTACAAACACGAAAATAGACAATTCAAGCCTGAACAGCTTAGCGGCTTTGCCTTAACAAGGCTTGCCAATCCAACAGTAAGCTTTCTATTAACAGCGCCCCATTAGGGTTAGCCTGGGAACGATAAGCCCCTTGAGCAAAAACCACTTTTTCTAACATGGCATCAATGGCTTTGCCTGGAGCCTTTTGCCCCACCTGATCACTTTGACCAGCCAGTTCATGCAGTGCTTTATCCGGCAAACCTCCATGGGCTTTTTGCACATCAAGAATCAGCTCGTAAAACCATTGCAGCACATGATTTAAATCCCAATTTTTCCATTTAGGCACAACCTCATTCCAATGGCTTTTGCCTTGCATCAAATCATTCATATCCTGGCAGAACTGCATGTACTGAACATGGATGCCCTGCTCTAACATACTCAACCCTTTTAAAGGCGCGCCTTTGGCCAAACGTAGAATACTGTCTAAATTATTTTCTTGGCTGTTGCCTTGCAACCATGCAAGACCTTGATCAAAACTAGGGGGATAAACAGAGTATTGCTGACAGCGGCTTTTGATTGTGGCCAACAAACCGCTTGGGGCGTGGCTATAAAGTAAAAGCGTCACATGAGCGCTTGGTTCTTCTAAACTTTTTAGCAAAGCGTTAGAAGCATTAATATTCATAGCTTCAGCAGGCCCCAGCAACACCACTTTATTATGTTGTTTTTGAGCTGTGGTATTTACAAAATCAGTCACTTTTCGGATCTGATCAATTTTAATTTGCTTGCCTGCCTCTTCCGGCTCAACCATTAATAAATCAGGGTGACTGCCAGCATCAAACAAATGGCAGCCTCCGCATTGCCCGCATGGTTTCCGACCAGCGCTTTCACACAGCAACAATTGTGAAAATTCTCTTAGTAATAAACGTTTGCCAATGCCTTCCTGGCCCACCAATAAAATACCGTGCCCTAAACGCTCACTGTTGTACTGATCTGATAAGCGTTCCCACAAACCCGCCAACCAAGGTAATGCTGCGGCTACTTTCATTTATGTATCCACACTTAAGATATTTAATTTTTTCAGGACACGCGCCTGCACATTCTCAACAGGCTGAATTACACGTTTCATCTATGCATCCACACTTAAGGTATTTAATTTTTTCAGGACACGCGCCTGCACATTTTCAATAGGCTGAATTGCACGCTTCATCTATGCATCCACATTTAAGGCTTTTAATTTTTGAAGAATATCCGACTGCACATTTTCAAGCGATTGCGTTGCATCAACAACAACATAACGTTTGAATTTTTTGGCGCGCATTAAAAACATATTTCGCACTCGATTAAAAAATGCTAAATCTTCCGCTTCTATTCTATCTGCCGCACTGCGCTTTGAAGCCCTTTCACGACCCACTTCAACCGGAGCATCCAATAATAAAGTTAAATCAGGCTGAGTATTTTCATGAACCAATGATTCTAACTGTTCGATCCAAGCTAAATCTAACGCGCGGCCACCACCTTGGTAGGCATAGGTTGAATCGGTAAAACGATCACAAACCACCCATTTACCTTGCGCCAACGCTGGCAAAATCTTTTTTTCTAAATGCTCTGATCGCGAAGCAAACATCATTAACAGCTCTGTTTTATCACTTACATCACCACCGTGTAATAACAAATTACGCAATGATTCTCCAAGTTCGGTTCCACCAGGCTCGCGGGTGCTGACAAACTCAATATTCTGTTCGTTCAACCAGTTTTCAATAAAGGCAATATTAGTGCTTTTACCCACACCCTCTATGCCTTCAACGGTTATAAATCGCGCTTTCATATACTTCCTTCTTAAGTGTCTTGCATTTGCAGCTAGAAAAACACTTATTCAATCTTTGTACCTTTAGCCACTAACAATTGCTAAAAGTTATTTAACCGGTGTAGAGCGGTAATTATTTTTTTTGCGTTTATTAATTTGGTATTCACGCACCGCTTTATTATGCTCTTTCAAAGTAGCCGAAAAATAATGACGACCATCGCCTTTTGCCACAAAATATAACGTCTCTTCGTCGGCAGGATGAAGCGCCGCATAAATGGCTTCACGACCTACCAAAGAGATAGGGCTGGGTGGTAAACCTTTCATTCGATAAGTATTGTAAGCGGTTTTTTCTCGTAAATGTTTACGGCGAATATTGCCTTTATAACGATCACCAAGGCCATAAATAACAGTAGGGTCAGTCTCTAAGCGCATATTTTTTTCTAAGCGGCGTACAAACACACCTGCTATTTGCTCTCGCTCCTCTACCGCAGCGGTTTCTTTTTCCACTATAGATGCCATAACCAAGGCTTCGTAAGAATTTTTATACGGTAAGCCTTCTTCACGGTTTTGCCACTCTTGAGCTAACACACTTTCCAAACGTACTTGAGCGCGCACTAAAATTTCAGAGGCTCGAGTATTACCCGTAAACAAATAAGTATCAGGGAAGAATCGCCCTTCAGGATGCCCTTCAAGTCCTAGAAACGGCATCAGTTTGTCTAAATCATTTGGCAGGTCTTGTTTGAGTTTGTCGTGTGCAGCGATGCGCGCCAGGGTTTCTTTTATATTGTGACCCTCTACCAAGGTAATTTTGTATTGCACGGTGCGCCCTTCAAGAACGGCCGTTAAAACATCCAGACTGTTCATATCTGAATTAAGCTGATAATCACCTGCTTTTGCACGACGAGCCTTACCGCTTAACTTGGCTACCAGCATGACCCAACGGCTGTCTTCTAGGATGTTATTATCTTCTAATTTAACAAAAAAACTTGAAAGGGAGCGCCCTTTATCAAACGCAACGACGACAGGCTCTTCTAACTGCAGTGGTCGTGTAAGTTGATACATAGCATAAACCGCAAGGCCTATTGACCAAATCAACAACATTAAACCGATCAACCCCAAGCGTTTATTCATACAATTCACCATCACACCAAGCTTTTAATAAGTTCTTTGTTATTGAACCTATGGGAAATATTTTTTGCTCCAACTGCTTAACCGGCACAACGCCGATCAGACTATTGCATACAAACATACTATCAAAATCTTCTAGAACATCTTTTTTAATATTGCATTCTTGTACTGGAATTTCATGCTGCTCACAATATTTCATCAGTAAGCCTCGCATAACCCCCTGAACCCCAGAGACATCTAACTTAGGCGTAAAAAGCTGCCCTTTTTTCTCGAAGAACACATTGCTCATGGTGCCTTCTACAATATAACCAAAGGCATTACACATAAGGCCTTCGAAATTATTCGGTGATAATTCGCTTTTAGCTAAAACATTCTCTAAGCGATTTAAATGTTTCAAACCAGCAAGCTGGGGTTGAATCGAACACTGTGTTTGGCAATGCTGCATATTCACACCGTGTACATGACTCTCTTTTGTTGAGGCTACTGACTGAGTGAAAAAAGCCGTAAACACCATTTGATTGTTATCGTAAGAATAACCTCTGGCGCTGTCGGCTCGTCTTGCAATGATTTTTAACGTGCCGCTTTTAAGCCCAGTCTTTTCTAGCAGTGTTTGTTTACAGCCTTCAAATACCTTATACAAACCTTGTGAAGGTTGTTGTAGATTCAAAACCTCACAACCCTGCTCCATCCGGTTAACATGTTGCTGCAAGGCTAAAATTTCACCCTCACGAACTACCAGGGTTTCAAATAAACCATCGCCAAACTGTGAGGCTCGATTCCAGGTTTTATGCTCGCCTAAATATTGGCCGTCATCCATTACCCACATATTTACACTCTAGAAAATATCAAACTGGCGTTGGTGCCGCCAAAACCAAACGAGTTACTCAAAACATTTTTCAACGCCACATCCCGAGCCGTGTGCGGAACATAATCTAAATGACAGCCATCACTGATGTTATGCAAATTAATAGTGGGCGGCACCTGATTATGGTTAAGCGCTTGAATAGAAAAAATGGCTTCTATGGCACCAGCTGCACCTAATAAATGCCCTGTCATTGACTTAGTGGATGACACCAATGCTTGAGCACCTATGACACTTTCTATGGCACGGCTTTCTGCAATGTCGCCGGCCGGTGTTGATGTACCATGAGCATTTATGTAATTGATTTCTTGCCCGTTTAAGCCTGCATCTTTTAATGCAAGCTTCATGGCTTTTGCCGCGCCCTCTCCATTTTCTGGAGGGCTTGTCATATGAAACGCATCATCACTCATTCCAAAACCGAGAACTTCAGCAAAAATATTCGCACCACGTTTTTTTGCCGCTTCATATTCTTCTAAAACTAACGCCCCTGCACCGTCTCCCAATACAAAGCCGTCTCGGTCTTTATCCCAAGGGCGAGAAGCCGCTTCGGGATCATCATTGCGGGTAGACATGGCACGAGCTGCACAGAATCCTGCCATACCGCTGGGTGTGCATGCTGCTTCTGCGCCGCCGGCCACCATCACATCCGCATCACCATAGGCAATGGTACGCGCAGCATAACCAATATTATGAGTACCTGAGGTGCAAGCGGTTGAAATAGCAATATTAGGCCCGGTAAAGCCGTACATCATGGCTAAGTGCCCTGAAATCATATTACTGATGACTGCGGGAATATAAAAAGGGCTGACCTTACGCGGCCCCGAATTTAGTAACTGCTCATGATTGCGCTCTATGGTGGCAAGACCACCAATACCTGAACCTAATGCACAACCGATACGATCGGGATCGTAGGCCGCATTTTCTAAACCGGCATGCGTTATGGCTTCAGCACTGGCTTGCAAGCCATATTGAATAAACACATCCATTTTTTTACTGTCTTTAGGGGAGAGCTTTTCTGGCAATTGAAAATTAGAAATGGTGCCAGCAAAGTGTGTGGCTAATGTGGTCACATCAAACTTGGAAAAATGAGTAACGGTAGAGATGCCACTGCGCCCTTCGATTAAAGCCGACCATGTATTCAATGCATCATTGGCTAATGGCGTTACCGCACCATAACCCGTTACCACTACGCGACGCTTTGCCATGGACCTTCCTTAAATAAGCACCACGCCGTTAAATTATTTTTTATTTTGGCGTAGCGTCTATAAATTATTATGTTCAACAAAAAAGCCGTCAACAAGTGACGGCTCTTTTTATAATCGACCCAAAATTAAGAGTGGGCGATAATGTAGTCAATAGACTCTTGTACTGTTGTTAGCTTTTCTGCGTCTTCGTCAGGAATTTCAGTTTCGAATTCCTCTTCTAGCGCCATAACCAACTCAACCGTGTCTAGGGAATCAGCGCCTAGATCTTCAACAAAACGAGAGGTGCCTTTCGCTTCTTCTTCTTTAACGCCTAGCTGCTCACAAACAACTTTTTTAACGCGTTCTTCGATGCTGCTCATATTGTATCCTATTTATTATGTAGAGCCTTGATGCTCTGCGTCTGCAATTGAGGCCATTATACCTCTCTTGGAGAAAGGGTAAACCTATGAATTACTCACACAGATGGGCAAAATTGTGGCTGATTCACCCATAAAAGCAAGCCCTTCTGTCATTTTTAGCACAATCGTAAAAAATATAACCATAACCATCAGAATAAGTGACGGATTAGCCCATATTTAAGCCGCCATTCACACTAATAGTCTGCCCTGTTATGTAAGCGGCACCATCAGAGGCCAAAAAGGACACTGTTTTTGCCACTTCACTGCCCTCGCCATAACGCCCTAACGGGATATTAGCCATCATAGCTTGCTTCTGCTCATCCGTTAATTCATGGGTCATATCCGTGGCAATCATCCCCGGCGCCACAGCATTCACCGTGATTCCACGACTGCCCAACTCATAGGCCATTGAACGAGTAAAACCCTCAAGCCCAGCTTTGCTTGCACAATAGTTAGCCTGCCCCGGGTTACCCATAACTCCCACAACAGAGCTAATATTGATGATTCGGCCATGGCGCTTTTTCATCATGGCTTTTAACAAGCCTTTAGAAACCCTAAACACCCCTGACAAATTCGTTTCTAGCACATCAGACCAATCTGCTTCCTTCATGCGCACCATCAAACCATCTTTTGTAATACCGGCATTATTCACCAACACCGAAACAGCGCCTAAATTATTCACCGCCTTACAAAATACCTCACAACTTTCTGAACTGGCTAGGTTTAACTCTAATGCCTTGCCGTTTTCACCCAAGTATTCTTGAATAGCATTCGCACCACTTTCAGATGTGGCCGTGGCCACTACAAAATAGCCATCAGCCAGCAACTGCTGGGCAATTGCTTTACCGATACCCCGACTGCCACCGGTTACTACTGCAATTTGATTTTCTATGCTCATCTTAAAGCCCCGCCACTGCATCGACGCTGCTAATATTTTGGTTATTAAGTGCTTTTGCAATGCGCTTATTTAAGCCAGTTAACACCTTACCCGGCCCAACCTCATAAATATTTTCGCAACCGTTTTGCGCAAGCAACTCAATAGTTGATGTCCAACGCACCGGACTGGCAATTTGTTTTACTAAATTCGTTTTAATAATTGAAGCATCTACTTCAAAGGCGTTACTGGCATTTTGCAAAACAGGTTTGCTTGGCGCTACCACTTCAAATTCAGATAAATACGCGGAAAAATCATCAGCAGCTGGCTGCATTAATGCACTATGAAATGGACCGCTAACTGGTAATAACATGGCTCGGCGTGCGCCCGCTTCTTTACAAGCAACCACTGCGCGCTCTACCGCCTCTTTATTACCAGCAATAACCAACTGACCAGGGCTATTATAATTTGCCGCTTGAACAATTTGGCCTTGGGCCTGCTGCTCACAAATTGTCTCTACCTCTTCATCAGCCATATTTAAAATAGCCGCCATAGCACCTACACCATCCGGCACGGCTTTTTGCATTAATTCGCCGCGACGACGTACCAACTTCAAAGCGTCTTCAAATTTTAACGACCCTGCGCACACCAGCGCCGAGTATTCACCCAAACTGTGACCTGCAAACACATCTGCGTTAATTTTATTATCCAATGCACGCCATAAAGCCACCTCTATAGCCACCAACGCTGGCTGGGTATTGTTTGTGCTATTTAGCGCTTCAACCGGACCATTTAAAATCAAATCACTCAGGTCAAAACCTAAAACATCATCCGCTTCAGCTAGCGTCTCTTTAGCAATCGGAAACTGCTCAACCACATCCGCCAACATACCTACGGACTGAGAACCTTGGCCTGGAAATACAACGGCATTTTTATACATAGGATCGCTCAATAAAACTGTTTACAAAAAAGTATGGGCAAGAATAAAACAACAATAGGAAAGAAACAAAGGTTAGCGCATGGAACAAGCCAAGGCCATTTAGAACTAGATCACATCCTGATCAAGTTGATCGGATATTTGGCCAATCAGATTATTTTTAGCCAATTTATAAGCACTGTCTATGGCTTGAGCAAATGCATCTTGCTGAGACTTACCATGACTCTTAACCACGATACCCTGCACACCTAACAAAACCCCACCGTTTTTCAGATCTGGTTCAAAGCGCATTCGTAATCGCTCTAATACTGGTAATGCCAAAAAGCCAATTAATCGAGTCACAGGCGTACGATTAAACTCCTGACGAATCACTTCACTCACATAACGCACCAAGCCTTCACTGGTTTTTAGCGCGATATTACCTGAAAAACCATTGGTTACGATCACATCAGCAAGGCCTTTATAAATATCATCGCCCTCGATGTAACCCACGTAATTAATCACATCACTTTCTTTTAGAGTGGCACTGGCAAGGCGAATATCTTCATTACCCTTTATTTCTTCACTGCCGATATTCAGCAGCGCCACTTTGGGTTGCTTGGTACCGTCTAACACTTGTGAAAACGCACTGCCCATCAAAGCAAATTGATGTAAATTTTCAGAATCGCTTTCTACATTTGCCCCTAAATCCAGCATATAACTGCTGCCTTTAAGCTGCGGCAAACGCGCCACCAAGGCTGGGCGATCAATGCCTAATAGAGTTTTCAAAACATAGCGTGATATGGAAACCAAAGCACCGGTATTACCCGCACTGACCACCGCCTGCGCATCAGCATCTCTCACAGCATCAATAGCAAGGCGCATAGAAGACTGGCGTTTACGTAAAGCAGAAGACACACGTTCACCACTGGTGACAGTTTCATCAGTATGAATAAGCGTTAAACGAGAATTAGCAGTAACTTGATTTAGAAAAGGGTCGAGCTTGGCGCGAGAACCAAAGAGAGAGATATTTAAATCGGGATTTTTTTCTAGAGAGGATATAACAGCAGGTACAGTCACGCGGGGACCGTGATCCCCGCCCATTGCATCAACGGCAATGGTGACCATATTAACCTACTTCTACAACTTTACGACCACGGTAAAAACCATCAGCAGTCACATGGTGACGAACGTGAGTCTCACCAGTTGTTGGGTCAATAGACAATGCACGAGTAGTTAGCGCATCGTGAGAACGACGCATACCGCGACGTGAACGAGATTTTTTACTTTTTTGAACAGCCATTAGGCTCTCCCTATTTCTTTAATTGCTCAAGCACACTGAACGGATTTATCGGCGCTTCTGTTTCAACCAGAACAGGCTTTTCTTCTTTTTGCACTAAGTTATTTTCATCACACTGAGTGTGATAAGCATACATAGGCAAACTTAAGATTAACTCGTCTTCGATCACAGGTTGTAGTTCTAAACTGTCTGACTCAGCAATAATAGGTTCATATTGCTTTGGCAAATGCTTAGCTTTCTCATCGCTAAAAACGATGCCTAGCTCGAAAGAGGTTGTTAATTCCACCTCTACTGGGTTCATGCAGCGCTGACACGTCATGCGTACCTGGCTCTGACACTGACCACGAAGCAAAGCGACGCCTTGCTCATCATGCCCAAATTGAATCTCAATCTGAGTTTCTCCACTGTCATCCTGCAGAAAGTCTTGAAGACGATCCAACTTGGACACCGCAATAGAGCCACTGTAAACAGTTTCTTGCTCTAAGCTTTTCAGCAGGTCAACCCTTACTGGAAATAAACCTTGGTTCATAGTGCGCGGTATACTACTCATAGAGCCTCTTCATGTCAAAACTATTCACCAATTTTTCTAGTAAAATCAATGCTTCGTGCTTATTTTAAATTCAGCGGATTACTCTGCAGGCCTAAAACACCCGCAAACCCTTGCCCCATATGCGTTCCAAGACGCCCCACTAGGGATTCAAACGGACTTGGCTGAGGCGTGAAATCGACGATTTCCTCTGCCCCCACCAACTCTCTTGCCACATAACTTGTACTGCCCAAACCATCGATCAAGCCTAACTCAAGCGCCTGCTCACCAGTCCACACTAAACCACTGAAAAGTTTAGCATCTTGCGCCAATTTATCGCCTCGGCCTTTTTTAACCTGCTCAATAAACTGATTATGGGTTGTAGCCAACACACCCTGCCAGAACTGCTTCTGTTCTTTATTTAATGGCGTAAACGGATCCAAGAAGGCCTTATGCTCTCCTGAGGTAAACTGACGTCGCTCAACCCCTAGCTTCTCCATCGCATCCACAAAGCCAAATCCAGAACCCACAACACCAATAGACCCAACCAAACTGGCCTTATCGGCATAAATGGCGTCAGCTGCGGCGGCAATGTAATAAGCACCAGATGCACCAATATCACTAATCACAGCATAAACAGGCGTCTCAGGGTAAAGGCTACGTAGGCGCTTTATCTCATCGTAAACATAACCTGACTGCACAGGTGAACCACCCGGGCTATTAATACGCAACACCACAGCCTTAACACCGGAGGTTTCGAACGCATTTCGCAAGCCTGTGACAATCACATCAGCAGAGGCATCTTTACCATCCGCAATCACACCTTTGATTTCAACAACAGCTGTCACCTCACCACTTAATGCAATCTTCTCTGCATCTAGGTCTTTTGGCGCCAACATAATCAGCGCAATAAACAAATAAGCGAATGTGGCTAATTTAAAAAATATACCCCAGCGGCGAGCTGTCTTTTGCTCACTATTAATACTGCCAACAACTTTTTCAATAAGCTGCCACTCTTTATTAGAATCCGGGCGCTCAACTGGTTCCTGACTCATAAATTCTCCTTAATTTTTATTAGAAATTTTTTAACACAATACAAACCCACACGGCTAAGCAATTTGCTTAAGCCAATCATGCAATCCCTTTAGGTCGTCGACCATATGCAACGGATTACACGCGCTCAATTTTTCTTCATCATGGGCGCCGTGAGTAATAGCCACGCTGTCAATGTTTGCAGCATTTGCCATATTTAAATCAAACTGTGTATCACCAATCATAAGCATGGCTGAAGGCTCGACACTTAAAGATTCCGCCAACTCATTTAACATAAGCGGATGAGGCTTTGATCGTGTTTCATCTGCGCAACGACTATCGGCAAATAAATGCCCCACTTTTAATTCTCTAAAAGCTCGCTGCAATCCACGGCGACTTTTACCTGTGGCCACCGCAACATCAAAACCTTCTTTATTTAGCGATTCTAACAAGTCCAAGCCGTAATCGAAAAAGTTAATGCTCGGACGCGCCTCAGCCATATAGTGCTCATTATAGGATTCCCTCATGGCTTTTAATTCCGGGCTACGCATATCTAACTGCGGCCATAAATCCATAATAGCTTCAGGCAAACCCAAACCAATAATCTGCCTCACATCGTAATCGGTTAACTTTGGCAAGCCGATATCATTTGCAGCCAGATGCATAGCTTCAACAATACGCCCAGTAGAATCAACTAGCGTACCGTCCCAATCAAATATTATTGCTTGATACTTCATTCACTACTTCTTTCAAAAAATTAATTTATCGGCTTAAGTTTTTTTAAAAAGGCCTCATAAGCATCATCTAATGGCGCTTCAACCTTCACTATTTCTTCAGTTTGCGGATGTTTAAACTGCAGCGATTTAGCGTGTAAAAACAATCGCTTTGCACCCGCAATTTTACTGGATCTTCTTTCATCGTCTGTGGCGTATTTCTCATCACCTACAATAGTGCAACCCGTAAACTGACAGTGCACTCGAATTTGATGAGTACGACCTGTTACAGGCTCCGCATTCACCAATGTATAACCGTCAAAGCGTCGCTCCAGAGAATAGCGTGTATGACACGCCTTACCTTCACGCGAAACTCGAACAATGCGCTCACCCGATTTCAATTCGCTTTTTAATAGCGGCGCTTTAACTTCTTTAACATCCTTAGGCCAGCCACCATATACCAATGCCAAATATCGCTTTTTAATACCCGACCTTTTCCTCAACATATTCTGCAAAGCAACTAACGCCGAGCGTCTTTTTGCCACCAAGATCACACCAGACGTATCCCTATCTAAGCGGTGCACCAGCTCCAAGCGTTTGGCATCTGGACGAATCACACGAAGCGCCTCTATTAAACCAAGGTTAATACCACTACCACCGTGAACCGCCAAGCCTCTTGGTTTGTTCACAGCCAATAAATAGTCATCTTCAAATAAGATGGCCTTTTCCATACCCGCAGCCATATTTGCTGACACATCAGCCGGTTCATCAGCTTCTTTTAATCGCACAGGGGGAATACGTACGATATCGCCAGTTTGGATTTTGTAATCTGGCTTGCTCCTACCTTTATTTACACGAACCTCGCCTTTACGAATAATTCGGTAGATAAGAGATTTTGGCGCACCCTTTATGCGTGTGATCAGGAAGTTATCGAGTCGCTGACCTTCGTAATCAGACTCAACTTCTTCAAAAACAACCCCACGTTTAGAATTTTCAGCCATATATAACCCGTAGTTAAGAAAAAGCAGTTTGACGCTGTGGCAATAGGTGCTATATTCAGCCATTCCGGTTGCATATAGAGCAAGGCGCCACGTAGATACAAAGGGCGCTCCTAAAATTAAGGGCTGGATAATAACGTAAGTTTGGGGATGTTAGATATAAACTTCCCAGAAATTTGGCATTTAGCGGCGAAATATTACGCCGCTAAATAAGAAGAATGATACGTACTGATTAAGCAAGGGTTCTTGCTAGAGGGTAAATGACCCTCAATCAGCTTATGATTCGTGTCGGTGATGATGACAAAAATACCATCACCCCTGTGTGGAAGCAGTCAATCCAGAGTCGGTATCGTAATCCACACAAAGCACGCATAAATATTTTGATTATGCTCTGCCCTTGCGCCTTTCAGTGCGTATAAATATGAGCTTTTGAAGTTAATGAAAAGAATGCTAATTAATGCAACTCAGTCGGAAGAGTTGCGCGTTGCCCTTGTAGATGGCCAGCGTTTATACGATCTAGATATCGAACCGACAACCCGTCAACAAAAGAAAGCCAACATATACAAAGGCAAAATCACACGCATCGAGCCGAGCTTAGAAGCGGCATTTGTTGATTTTGGCGCTGAACGTCACGGCTTTTTACCCCTTAAAGAAATTTCTCGCGAATACTTTAAAACCAATGTTTCTGGTCGCCCTAACATCAAGGACGTGATCGAAGAAGGTCAAGAAGTCATCGTTCAGGTAGATAAAGAAGAGCGCGGCAACAAAGGCGCAGCCCTTACTACTATGATCAGCCTAGCCGGTCGCTACTTGGTATTGATGCCAAATAACGCACGCGCTGGCGGCATCAGCCGTCGCATTGAAGGCGATGAGCGCAACCAAATTCGTGACGCCATGCGTGATGTAACCGTACCTAACAATATGGGCGTAATTGTACGTACCGCAGGTATTGGCCGCTCTGGTGAAGAACTACAATGGGACCTTGATTGGCTAAGCACACTATGGGGAGGCATCACCCAAGCCTCTCAAGAGCGTCAAGCTCCATGCCTTCTACTTCAAGAAAGCAATGTGGTTATCCGCGCGATCCGTGATTACCTACGCCAAGACATCGGCGAAGTCTTAATTGACGACAAAGACGTCTACGCAGAAGCTTTGAATTTCGTTCAAGCTGTGATGCCACAATACGAAAACAAAATTAAACTTTACGAAGACACCACACCGCTTTTCAGCCGTTATCAAATTGAAGCGCAAATCGAAACAGCGTTCCAGCGTGAAGTGAAACTGCCAAGCGGTGGTTCGATTGTTATCGACATCACTGAAGCCCTAATCTCAATCGATATCAACTCCTCTCGCTCAACGAAAGGTTCTGATATCGAAGACACCGCTGCTAATACAAACCTTGAAGCCGCTGACGAAATTGCTCGTCAATTGCGTTTACGAGACATTGGCGGCCTGATTGTTATTGATTTCATCGATATGACATCTAATAAAAATCAGCGTGAAGTTGAAAACCGCATGAAAGACGCCCTAGAAATTGACCGCGCGCGCGTCCAAGTAGGTCGTATTTCTCGCTTTGGTCTACTTGAGATGTCTCGCCAACGTTTACGCCCATCTTTAGGTGAAACCAGCGGACACGTTTGCCCACGTTGTGACGGCACTGGCTCAATCCGCGACATGCGCTCTTTAGCCTTATCTCTACTTCGTTTAATCGAAGAAGAAGCATCGAAAGAAAATACCAATCAAGTTCGCGCCATTGTGCCACTTGAAGTGAGCTCTTTCCTAAGCAATGACAAACGCCAAGAGATCATTGCAATTGAAAGCCGCCATAGCGCAGAAATTTCAATTATCCCTAATCCAAACTTCCAAACACCTCATTTCGAAGTACTGCGTGTACGCAGTAATGAGTCCGTTGAACAAGTTAGCTTTGACATCAAATACGAACAAGAGCTAGCTGTAGAAAGCGCCAACAAAGTTGTTAAAGAAACCGCTGCTGTACAAGCCGTTACTTCTAACCGCGCCCCTGCTCCTGCTCCTAAAGTAGAAAAAGAGCTTGGTCTTATTGGTAAGCTAATCAAAGCTGTATCCGATTTATTCGGAAAAGACGACAGCGCAAAGAAAAAGCCTGCCAATAAAAACGCACGTAACAACCAAAACAACCGCGGTAAGCAAAACAGCCGCCCTCGTCAAAACCAGAACCGTAATACTCGCAACCAAGGTGGCAACCAGCGTAACGGCTCTAATGGCAATGGCAATGGCAACCGCAACCGTAACGACAACAAACGTAACGATAGCCGTCGTGACGACAACAAACGCTCTGATAGCCGTCGCACTGATAACAAGCGTAACGACACTCGTCGTGACGACAACAAGCGCAACGAACCTCGCAATAACGACAACCGTCGTGAACGCGAAGAGAATCGCAATGAAGGCCGCAACAACAATAACGGCAATGGTAACAACAACGCTCGTCGTCGTAACCGTAGCCAACAACCTGCTAAACTTGACGACAAAGTTGCACGCAAAGTTGAAGACGTAAAACAGCCTCAAACCAGCGAAAAGCCAGTTGAAGTGAAAGCACCCGCTGCAAACACACAACCTAAGCAAGCCGAAGCAAACAACGTACAAGAGAAAGTGCAGAACACAGCACCAGTACAAAAGCCTGAAGCTAAAAAAGAACAACCTGCTGCAAATAAGCCTGAAGCTAAGCCTCAAGCCCCTGCAGTAAAAGCAGAAAAAAGTGAAGCACCTGCTGCACCAAAAGCTGTAGAGAAAAAGCCTGAAGCTGCACCTGCCGCTCAAGCCGAACAAACTGCTGCTCGACCTGCTAAAAAGCGCGCTTATAACGACCCAAGGGAAGTTAAGCGTCGCCAGCAAGAAGAACAAGCGCGTCAACAAGCAAGTACGGAGACATCTGAATAAGCTTTAGTCACGTAATAATAAAAAGGGATGCTATTGCATCCCTTTTTTGTTTCTAGCTTTCTGTCATATAAAAATAACCGCGCACAAACACAATCTACCTAACCCTACCGAAACTCATGACAACCTCTGCAAGCTGCTTTCAACATCTGCAAGACGGATTGGTTTAAGTAATACATCCGCCATCCCCAAAGCCACACACTCTTCCCTCATACTTACATCTGTATCTGCCGTCACAGCGATAATCGGTGCCGGGTAACTTCGTTTTTTTAACTCCTCTGTGGCTTCCAAGCCGTTCATAACTGGCATTTGAAGATCCATAAAAATTACGTCAAATTTTTTCTCTAACAAGATTTGTAATGCTTCCTGCCCATTCACCACCACATCACTTTCAATTTCCAACCTGGCTAGAATAGAACTTAAAACCATGGCATTTGCGGGGTTATCCTCAACAATTAAAGCAACGCTCACCTCTTTTTTAGCAAGAAGCGTTTGGTCAATTTTTTTGCAAGGTACGTGCACCTCAATACATGCACCCTTTAAACCCAGAGAGGCAGAAAATTCCATTTCACCGCCCAGGGCATGCAATGCGTTTTTAGCAATGTATAACCCCAAACCTAAACCTTCTTTCTCTCTCGCTAACCCTTGGCTTTTTTGAGAGAAAGCCTGCAATAAAAAAGACACATCCTCTGAATGCAAACCATCACCATCATCTTCAAACACCCATCGCGCAAAACCAGAATCATCATATGAATAACTAACCATAATCTGTTGCTTAGAAAATTTACACGCATTATCCAATAGAGGTTTCAGCACCATGTTAAGCAAATAGCCATCCACCTCAATAACATCATTAATACCTTTTGTAATTACTACCTGCTTGTCTTTGAGTAAAAGCTGATTGTTATTTATAAAGTTATCAAACAAAGATCCAACTGAAACCTTCCCATTTACAGGTTTCAACTCACCCGTTGATATTTGAGAAAATAGCGTCACTTCATCCACAACCATAGATAAGCGCTCTATTCCCTGCCTAATCAATAAATAGGCATCTCCTTTTAAATCCATCACCGCTTGCAACACCATATTCAATGGTGTCTTTAATTCATGGCTGGCAAGCATCAAAAAATGCTGTTTCTTTTTATCCTGCTGCTCTGCTACATCCAAGGATTCCTTTAAAATCAAATTGGATTCAATCAACGCTTTATTAGCAAACTGCTCTACCTCCAATACTTTTAAATCCGACTCATTCACTTTCACTAATGCCGCTTCTTTTTCCGAGCGAATCAAATTTATTTTATCGGCAAGTGCAATAGCTAAAAACAGCATATCTAAAGATTGCGCCAACAGCGTGACCACATAATAATTCTCAACTAACGCATCAACCCGCACCCCTAAACCCGGCAATATAGCCAGCACTGATCCAAAGGTCACAACTGAAAAACCTAGAACATAAAACCGCGCAGGCTTGAAACCTTCCAACAGCCTTACACCCCCAGCCGCCAATGCCAAAAATAAAAACATTCCCGTGTTGTACATCAACATGGAGTAATAAAATCCAAAATCCTCTACGAATGGGAAGACCAAACACATGCCAGCATTAAAAATAATCCCCACATAACCCAGAACCAACAACGCCTTATGCTTTTTCCATGTAAGCTCAAGAAATGACATAAAGAATAAAATACTAAACACAGGCGCCAGATAAAACGGCAGCAACGTAAAAGCAACATTACTGATCTCATAGTGGCGCATTAAAATACTAAAAACCGCCGACCAACCTGCCACAATTGAAAAGAGATAAAGCGAATAAAAAAGGTAAGCCTTATCTTGCAAACCTAAGCACAAAATAAGGTTATACAGACCCAGGAATATCATCCCTCCTAAACAAATATATACAATCACATAAATATTTAAGCTGCGTGCTTGATAGAACTCAGGCCTCTCCAAGTACACATCAATAGGGCCAGACAAATAGCGAGAATCCAGCGACAACACAACACGCACTGATTCATATTGATCAACAGGAATATTCAGCACATAACTGTGCCCACGGCGCGGAAACATATAACCCGACACATCAAAATTAACCAAACCCTCAGCATCAAACACATACAGCTCAGCCTGATCCACAATACTGCCCTTCACTTCCAACTGCACTGGATTGCTCTCAGACTCATTCAGCAGATCGAACACATATAGGTGGTTAACTCCACCTTTGGACATCTCTGTTTCAACCCTCCTACTCCCAAGCATTTGATCCAACTGATCACGATCCACTGGCAGGTTTTTATCATCATCGAGGTATAACGTAAGAGCATGATTAATATGCTGACGCTCGCCAGAATAGCGAACACTGGAGACATCATCAGCCAGAACAAGACAGGAGTAAAAAACGAGAAACAAACATGATAGGAATAACTTAAACACACACATCCCAAAACACTTAGGCAATATGTTTAAGCATAGCCTGATCCGCAAATGGCGCTGTTTCAATATATAACTATTAGAACTATCAACACTGATTTTAAAAACACATAGAAACAAAAACGCCCGCTCTAAGCGGGCGTTTAATGTCACATCAGAGCTAAGACCTAATCATCATAACCTAATGTAGGGCGCAACCAACGCTCAGCTGTGTTCATATCCCAACCTTTACGGTTCGCATAATCCTCAACCTGATCTTTATCGATTTTACCAAGGGCAAAATAGCGCGCTTCTGGCTGAGCAAAGTACCAACCACTTACAGATGAAGCCGGATACATGGCATAGCTATCAGTAAGCTCACAGCCAATGCTTTCAGTGGCGCCTAACAGATTGAACAGAGCGGTTTTTTCACTGTGCTCAGGGCACGCTGGGTAGCCTGGCGCTGGACGAATACCTTGGTAAGACTCACGAATAAGCTCATCATTGGCGTAATTCTCATCCGCCGCATAACCCCAGTGCTGCTTGCGCACCTCTTCATGCATCAATTCAGCAAAGGCTTCTGCAAAACGGTCGGCCAAGGCTTTCACCATAATGGCGTTATAATCATCCAGATTGTCTTCGTAGGTTTTTGCCAGAGCCTCTGCCCCATGACACGTCACCACAAAACCACCCATGTAATCTTTTTTGTCCGCAGACTTAGGCGCCACAAAATCCGCCAGCGAGCGATATGGACGATTGTCCGGACGCTCGGTTTGCTGACGCAAGTGATTCAGGGTCACAACCGTCTTATCACGAGACTCATCTGCGTACAGCTCAGTTTGATCCGTTTCTAAGCCAGCCGCCCCATAAAAACCAATGGTGGCGTGACAGCTTAGAGAATTATCAGCAATGATTTTATCCAGCATCGCTTGCGCATCTGCAAACAACTTAGACGCTTCTTCGCCCACCACATTATCTTCTAAAATGCCTGGGTATTTACCGTGTAATTCCCAAGTAATAAAAAACGGCGTCCAATCAAAATAGTCGCGGATTTTTTCTAACGGATAATCACGAATCACTTTATTACCCAAGAAGCTTGGCTTGCTTGGTGTGTAATTATCCCAATCTAATTTAGCAGGGTTCGCACGTACTTTTTCTAACGTAGAAAATAGCTTCTGACCACGTTTGCGAGCGTTTTTCTCACGCACCTCGTCATACTCTGCATTGAGATCATCAATAAAGGTATTTTCTGTATCACTCAATAATGCACTGGCAACCGGTACGGATTTAGACGCATCCAATACGTGTACAGTTACACCTTCAAACTGAGGCTGAATTTTAACCGCGGTATGAACTTTAGATGTAGTTGCACCACCAATTAACAGTGGCTGCGTCATGCCGCGCTGCTGCATCATTTGCGCGATAGTAACCATTTCATCCAGTGACGGTGTGATCAAACCAGATAAACCAATGATGTCAGCGTTATGCTTAACAGCTGCATCAAGGATGTCTTCAGGCGGCACCATTACCCCTAGATCCACAACTTCGTAGTTATTGCATGAAAGCACAACCCCTACGATATTTTTACCAATGTCATGCACATCACCTTTTACGGTGGCCATGATAATAACACCGTTATTGGTGGACACATTACCGGACTTTTTCTTTTCTTCTTCAATGTAAGGCAGTAAATAAGCCACGGCTTTTTTCATTACACGGGCACTTTTTACCACTTGAGGTAAAAACATTTTACCGGCGCCGAATAAATCCCCTACCACATTCATACCTGCCATTAGGGAGGTCTCGATTACTTCGATAGGCTTATTGGCACCTAGACGGGCCTCTTCTGCGTCCTCTTCAATAAACTCTGTAATGCCTTTTACTAATGCGTGGGTAATGCGCTCTTGTAACGAGCCTTCACGCCACTTTAATTTGTCGCTTTCTTTTTGCTCAACACTTTGGCCTTTCAAAGATTCAGCAAAATCCACTAAACGCTCAGCGCCGTCAGGACGTCGGTTTAATACCACATCCTCAACACGCTCTAGTAAATCTTTTGGAATATCATCATAAATGGTCAGCATGCCGGCATTTACGATACCCATATCCATACCATCTTTAATGGCGTGATATAAAAATACCGAGTGCATGGCTTCACGCACAATGTCATTACCACGGAACGAGAACGACATATTAGAAACACCGCCAGAGATTTTAGCGCCCGGTAAGTTTTCTTTAATCCATTTAGTGGCTGCAAAAAAATCAACACAGTAGTTATCGTGCTCAGGAATACCTGTGGCCACTGGGAAAATATTTGGATCGAAAACAATATCCTCTGGAGCAAAACCCACTTTCTCTACCAGCGTATCGTAAGAGCGCTTACAAATTTCAATTCGACGCTCATAAGTATCCGCCTGACCTTTTTCATCAAACGCCATTACGATAACAGCGGCACCGTACATTTTGCATTTACGGGCGTGCTCTAAAAAGATTTCCTCCCCTTCTTTTAAAGAAATGGAGTTAACAATGGCTTTACCCTGTACACACTTAAGGCCTTCTTCGATGATCTCCCATTTAGAGGAATCAATCATGAAAGGCACACGAGCCACATCAGGCTCAGACGCCAATAGGTTCAAATAACGCTTCATGGCAGCAACGCCATCCAACATGGCGTCATCCATGTTTACATCAATAATTTGCGCGCCGTCTTCTACTTGAACACGGGCAATGTCCACCGCTTCTTCGTAGTTTTCTTCTTGAATCAAACGGGCAAACTTACGAGAACCGGTTACGTTTGAACGCTCACCGACGTTTACAAAACCCGTGGTTTCATTAACAACAAGCGGTTCTAAACCACTTAACACCATATCCGGCACATCATGTTTAACAGTCATAATTATTTCTCTCCCTGTACTTCAGCAGCAAGGTTAAAACTTTCAGGGAATTTACGTGGTGCATATTCATCGGCCAATTTACGCAGCGCTTCAATGTGCGCAGGTGTTGTACCACAGCAACCGCCAATTACATTCACATGGCCTTCGGACAAAAATGGGCGCACAAGTTCGGCCATTTCTTCTGGGCTTTGATCGTATTCACCAAATTCGTTTGGTAAACCCGCATTCGGGTGAGCCGACACCAAAGAGGTAGCCACTTTATCTAGAGACTTAATGTGCGGCAGCATGTCATCGGCACCCAGTGCGCAGTTAAGACCAATGCTTAACAATTCACCGTGCATCAAAGACACCCAGAAAGCTTCCGCTGTTTGACCAGATAAGGTACGGCCTGAAGCATCGGTAATGGTGCCTGACACCATCACTGGCACATCAATTTTCCGCTCATCTTTCATTTGCATCACGGCAAATAACGCGGCTTTTGCGTTTAAGGTATCAAATACCGTTTCAATCATAAGAATGTCAGTGCCGCCATCCATCAAGGCATCAGCTGCTTGACGATATGCATTAACCAAATCATCAAAGGTTACCTGACGAAAGCCTGGATCGTTTACATCTGGCGAGATAGAGGCGGTTCGGTTAGTTGGCCCAAGGCAACCCACCACATAACGAGGCTGATCCGGTGTTTTGGCGGTCCAGCGATCGGCACTACGACGGGCACATTGCGCTGACTGAAAGTTAATATCGTAAACCGCGGCTTCTAGGCTGTAATCGGCCTGAGCAATGGTGGTACCACTGAACGCATTGGTACTGGCAAAATCGGCACCAATGGCAAAATAAGAATCATGAATCTCTTCGATCACATCTGGACGTGTGATAGACAGTAAATCGTTATTGCCTTTCAACGGGCTTGGGTGATCCTCAAAGTGACCTTTGCGGAAATCCTCTTCTTCTAACTTATACGCTTGAATGGATGTACCCATGGCCCCATCCAGCACCATAACGCGCTTGGCCAGGGTAGTATTCAATTGGTCAACAATAGAGTGAGCCATGCTAATACCTATGTATGAAAAATGGCGGGGATTATAGCGAATTGTGCATATCACAGAAAGCTCATCTTGCTCAGAAGTAACATGAAAAAGAGTCATATTTTAGACAAACACCCCCGCCTGCAACTTAGGGTACACTGAAGACCCTTTTTTCAATGGTTTTCATGCACTTATGCTGGTTCAAGACTTATTTATCATTCTCATAATAGCCCTCATGTTTTGGGCATGGTGGATTGATCGCGGCATCAAACAGAACGCCTTTTCCCTGGCCAAACAACACTGCGAAGACATCAATGTTCAATTACTCGATGACAACGTGCGCCTAGACAGCATGTCGCTCAAAAGAAACACTCGAGGCAGTGTATCGATTCAGCGAGTTTTCAAATTTGAATTCACCAGCACCGGCGAGAGACGCCACCAAGGACAGCTCACTATGATGGGTAAAAAACTAGAGGGAATTGATGCAGGGGTGTTTTTGGTTTGAGAATACAAAACCCCTTCTAAGTTCAGCAACATGGCTTTTAAGAACAGTTCGACAAGGGAGAGATTGCCAAAGCACATCCATGTGCTTTGCCCTGCGGGTGCCTTCGGCAGCTAAAATCGTTCCTGACGATTTTTCGAACGACGTGTATGGATTCACTAATATCGCAGACGCATGGATGCGTAAGAGCGATGCGCGAGAGCTCTCACCCCTCCCTCTGATTTTTTTACGAATCAGAAATGAAAAAACTCGACATCTTTCGCCAAAATATCTAAAAAGGGGTTTTCAGAATAATGGCCGTTACAGCGGGAGAGATTGCCAAAGCACATCCATGTGCTTTGCCCTTCGGGTGCCTGCGGCAGCTTTATTTGCTCCCGGCAAATAACCGAACTGCGAGAGCTCTCATCAATCCCTCGGATTTCTTACGAATCAGAAATGAAAAAACCGACATCTTTCGCCAAAATATCTAAAAAGGGGTTTTAAGAATAATGGCCGTTACAGCGGGAGAGATTGCCACAGCACATCCATGTGCTTTGCCCTGCGGGTGCCTTCGGCAGCTAAAATCGTTCCTGACGATTTTTCGAACTGCGAGCACTCTCACCCATCCCTCTCCGCCGCCAAAGGCTTTTGCTCGAACCAAAAACGAAAAAACCCGAGATGCACAGCGTCTCGGGTTTTAGGAATAATGGCGGTGAGGGAGAGATTCGAACTCTCGAAACGTTTCCGTTTACACGCTTTCCAGGCGTGCTCCTTCGGCCACTCGGACACCTCACCAAATTTTAATGCAATCCATTTTTTATACTTGCTTGATTACCTGAACAAGTCGCACGACATTTACTTCGTAAATCGTGCTCAGTAAAGCTCTTCGAGTCAGCAACTCGGACACCTCACCAAGTTTCTCTTACAGACACCGCATAAAACAAAGCAGGTCGAAGAGGCCGTGCATTATACGTATGGATCCTTGTCCTGCAACTACTTCGTTGTTTTTTAAGTATTATTTCCAGTTTTTTACATATTCAGAGGCATCGACCACAGGTTTAGCCGGGACTTTTTGCGCTGTACCCACATATAAAAACGCAATAATTTCACCCTCTTCATTTACATCAAAGGCTTTTTTCACTTCTGGTGCATGCACCATATCGCCAGTACGCCACACAGAGCTATAACCCAAACTGTTAATGGCCAACTGGATATTCTGAACACCCGCACCCACGGCTAAAAACTGCTCAAGGCTGGGTACTTTAGGGTTTTCCTGCGGATTACACACTGCGACGATCAACATAGGCGCACGGCTTGGCATATTCCTGCACTTTTCAATTTTATCAGCCGAGGCGCAACTGTCTTTTTGTGCAACCTGAGCAAACACATCTCCCAGCTTGTTAAGCGCTTCCCCTCGCACCACATAATAACGCCAAGGTTTTAATCGCGCGTGGTCAGGTGCGCGCATGGCGCAATCCATAATTTGGTCTAATTCAGCTTGATTCGGCGCCGGCTCCATCAACTTTGGACAAGAGACTCTGCTTTGTAACAACTCAATAACAGGATTCAAAACATTACCTTATGTTTGGATGAAATTTAGGCAATACAAGTATTGCACAAACATGCTCTGCAGTATTTAATACACGGTCGCGAGAAGTACAGAATTATTATAAATATCCATGTTAAACACCAGCCCTGACAGTAAAAACGCCCCGATATACGAATTCTACTCACGCAGCGTGGGCTTTATCGCTGGAGCATTAACTCTAATTTTGGGTCACAAACTGGGTATCTGGGACGCATATCATGCCGAACTGGTGATATTCACCTTATTCTACCCAGCTTTAGCGCTATTCATTGGCTACAACCTTCCTGCAAACATCAGTCATTTACGCCGGCCTATTTTCATTGTGCTAGACGCTTGTTTGGTGGGTGTACTTGTTGCCTACATTCATTTCGCCGTCATACCCAGTATTTTATTCTTTATATTGGTCAACACCTCGGTACTGACCATTGGCAGTTTCATCGCGTGGTTCACATGCATATCCAGCGGCATTATTGGCATGTACATCGGTATTTATTTATTTGGATACAGCGTTTCCGCAGAAAGCCCTATCGCTGTTAATATTGTGGCCGCATTAGGCGCTGCCGCACACCTTGCGGTTACCGCGTTTTTCTCTGGTAAACAAACCAAACACTTGGAGCTTTTACACCGCGAGCTGCAAGCACAGCAGATCGAGCAAAAAAATCTTTCCAACAAAGTAGCCAAGTATATTTCCCCACAAATATGGGAATCAATCTTCTCTGGGAAAAAAGAAGTTAAATTAGAAACTCAGCGTAAAAAACTGGTGGTCTTCTTTTCTGACATCAAAGGCTTCACTGCCCTTTCTGAGCAGCTTGAAAGTGAAGTATTAACTGAGCTGCTAAACAATTATCTAACCGAAATGACCGATATCGCACTTAAATACGGCGCCACTGTAGACAAATATATTGGCGATAGCTTGATGATATTTTTTGGCGACCCTAAAAGCCAAGGGGCTAAAAAAGATACTCTGGCCTGTGTATCCATGGCCATCGAAATGCGCAAACATATGAAGGTATTACGCCAACAATGGCGCGCTCAAGGGGTGCAAACTCCGCTAGAAATTCGCATGGGCATTAATACGGGTTACTGCACCGTGGGTAACTTTGGTACCGAATCTCGTATGGATTACACCATCATCGGTAAAGAAGTAAACATGGCCAGCCGATTGGAAAGCGCCGCTGAAGCAAGCGAGATTTTAATTAGCCATGAATCTTACGCACTGATTCAAGATAAAATTGTTTGCCGCGCCAAAGGCACCATCAACGCAAAGGGCTTCTCCCGCCCTGTGCCGGTTTATCAAGTCACGGACTTCCGCCACAATTTGGCCACCAAAACCTCATTCATCGAACATGAATTACCGGGTTTCTCCATGTACATCGATACAAACAAGGTCAACAATTACGACCGCGACAAAGTCGCCAAGGCCTTGGAAGACGCAGCCGGTAAAATCAAAAACCAAGCTCGCATGCAAGGCTAGAGGCCATGGCCCCTACTAAAAACAAAACCTTCATTTTTAGCATCATGCTGCTATTGGGCCTTTGGCTCATTGGTTTGCTGTTTGCCGCCAGCTGGTTTCAACGCCACTACATCCATAGTTTTACCGAGCAACAACCTGACTTTTTACAAGCCGACTACACAGACCAATGGTTTACCAAGCTGCAGCAGCACCTGCCAGCCAAACACTCCGCCATTCGAGTGATTCAATTTTGGCAGCCCGACTGCTTATGCAATCGTTTTGCGCGCCCCCATGCTCTTGCCACTCAAAATACAGCAAGCTCACTCTCCATTGAGCACCTAACTATTATACCCAACGCCTATCAAGAACAGCTTCAGGATCTACAAGCCCTTAACCCCAATACACATCTAATTACCCTCGACAAAACCCTCATGGACATCTGGCCTGCCAGCCCATCTGTCTTTGTAGAAGGACCTCTGACTAACGTGCAGTACTTTGGCCCTTTAGGTTTTGGCGCGTTCTGCAGCCAAGCCAGTACCGGCATCATTGAGAACCAACTGAAGATTCTAAATAAAAACCTAACACTACAAGCACCTGAAAACATGAATTCCGGTTTTTACAATGTCATTGGTAAAGGCTGCTTCTGCCCTTGGGGCTAATCGCCCTCAGCCTTTTTACCTAGCAAGCATTCTTACCCCAAACTTTAGGCTCAGCCCTGTAAAATCATTCCATAAGAGCGCCAAAACTGGTCTACCCTTAGAGGAGTGAATTCAGTGTTTTAGGCTATGCTACAGACCGACTACCAAACCTTGCTGCGCATTGGCCGCAGCATGATCAGTGAACGCAATGTTGATAAGCTGTGTGAGCTCATTCTAAATGAAGCTCAAAAGCTCAGCCGAGCCGACGGCGGCACCCTATATCTGGTTAACGCCCAACCCGCTAGCGAGCTGCACTACTCTATCGTGCATAACCGCAGCCTTGATATCCTGCATAGCGCCCCTGTGGGTGAAAGCGTCTTTCCTGCTATACCCTTATTCTTATCTGAAAACGTCACTAATAACACCCACGTGGCCGCCTTCACCTGCCACGCAAAAACCCTGATCAACATTGACGATGCCTATGATGACACTCAGTTTGATTTTTCAGGGGCTAAACAATTTGATCAAGTCCACAACTATCGCACCCAATCTGTTTTAGCTGTTCCTTTATTAAATAACATGAACCAAGTAATTGGTTTATTGCAGCTTATCAACGCAAAGGATGAAAGCAACAACACCACCGTATTCAGTGAAGAATTGGAACCTATGATTTCCACACTGGCCATGTTTGCTGCCAGTGTTATTGAAAACCGCACCTTTAGTAACAGCCAAAAAGCCCTTTTAGTTGAACTAGCTGCCACCAATGACACTCAAGACATCATTGAACGAATTTTAGAAGAGGCGCAAGACCTCACAAACAGTGAAGGCGGCACACTGTATTTGGTTAAAAACCAAAATGAAGAAAATGCATCCCTAGAATTTGAAATCATTAAAAACACACAGCTAGACATACACATGGGCGGCAAATCAGGCCCAGCCATTCCTTTTGCAGGCATCCAACTTACAGAACAGGGTGGCGAAGAAAACCACCACAATGTGGCAGCCTACAGCGCCAACAGCAAAGAAGTCGTACACATTCCAGACGTATACACCTGCGAAGAATTTGATTTTTCTGGGGCACGGGATTTTGACAAACAAACTCAATACCGCACCCGCAGCGTCTTAACGCTTCCACTGCTTAACCATCAGCATGAAGTCATTGGCGTACTGCAGCTCATTAATGCAAGACACCCTGATACCGGCGACATCATCGGGTTTAGCGAGCACTACATACCATTATTAAAAGGTCTGGCCCTATACGCGGCCATCGCGCTTAACAATCAAATCTTGGTACAGAACCTTAAAAATTTATTAGACGCATTTGTTAAAACCATTGCCAAAGCCATTGATGCAAAAAGCCCTCATACCAGCGGCCACTGCCAAAGAGTGCCGCTTTTAATGGAATTAATTGCAGAAGCCGCTTGCGAAGACGACGATCAATATCATGATTTCGAACTGAACGATGAAGAGTGGTACGAATTAAGAGTAAGCGCATGGATGCACGATTGCGGAAAGCTGGCCACACCGGACTCTGTATTAGATAAATCAACCAAACTGCATAAAATGCAGGACGGCATTAATCTCATTGAAGCACGCTTTGCCGCGCTTAAATCCCAGCTCTACATCAAACATCTTCAAGACTGTACCGCCAACCCCAATGATAAAACAAGCCTAGAAGATTACTATCAATCTGAAATACACAAACTAGATGACGACCTACAATTTGTGCGCGTTAGTAATAAAGGCGGCGAATTCATGTCCGAAGAATCCAAAGAACGCATTAGGCAAATATCGACCTACTCGTGGGCTGACAGCTCAGGTCAAGAGCAACCCATGCTTAACCAAGATGAAGTGGACAACCTATGCATAGAGCGCGGCACACTCAGCCACGCTGAACGCCAGATTATCAATAACCACATGGTGGTGACCATTGATATGCTTGAAGGTTTGCCTTTTCCTAAACAGCTAAGACGTGTGCCCGAATATGCGGGCGGCCATCATGAAAAAATGAACGGCTCGGGTTTTCCAAAGGGTTTAACAAAAGAACAAATGTCCATCCCTGCTCGCATGATGGCCATCGCCGACATCTTTGAAGCCCTCACGGCAAAAGACAGACCCTACAAAGACCCAATGAAGATCAGTATGTCTTTGAATATCATGCGCAGAATGGTTGATGATGAGCACATAGATGGTGACCTCTATACACTCTTTTTGAAATCTCGCGTCTGGGAAAAATACGCGCAACGTGTATTAAGCCCAGAGCAATTAGATGTGGATGACATTACGCAATATTTATTAGCCAGCTAACCTGCAATTAACAACAAGCAACCTCATCACCTTGCGCTGGTTTAAATGGCATTAAATCACCGCAATCAGGATAAATTCCGTAGTGATTATCCCAACTACCAAAAAACTCAAAATGCTCTTTAAAGCGCGTGTCATTTAACATGCGATAGGTATTACCACATACTGAAAACATCTTACCTACTTCAATCTTGTGATGGCCATCTAACATAAATACTTGCGGACAATGCTCAATAGTGCCCTTATAACGCACCGCCTGGCCATAATCTTCACAAGCGGTTTCTAGCCCATCTATTTTAAACAAACGGTACGTAGCGCTATAAAAATTCATATGGCCTATTTTCTGTTCTAACTTGCTGTTTTCAATGGTCAACACACGATCTTTCACTAAGCGCGGATCAGTGAACCCTGCAATTTTGCTAAATTCTAAAAAATCACGCCAATACAGCGCACCACTTAAACACTCGCCATACAACACTTCATCATCGACTAATGATTGCGGGATACGACGATCGCAATACACATCCGAAAAGTACATCTCACCACCGGCTTTTAATAGCCTATGGGCTTGTTTTAAAACCGCTTGTTTATCCTCTACCAAATTAATCACACAGTTAGAAACAATCACATCAAAATAACCATCTTCAAATGGCAGTTCTTCTAACTTATCAATATTACCTTGAATAAACTGCACATTGCTTTTTGCATGAGCGAAAACATCAGCGTGATAGTCTTGATACTCACGAGCCACAGCCAGTTGCTCTGGGGTCATATCCAAGCCGACCACTTCACCGGTTTCCCCCACCATGGCAGAAATAGCGTACACATCTCGACCTGCCCCACAACCTAAATCCAAAACTTTAAGGCCCTTCATTTGCTCAGGTGTCACAAGGCCGCAGCCGTAATAACGCATAAGCACTTCATCGTGAACTTTAGACAAAATAGGCTTTAAAAATTCAGGCATGGCCTCATCAGTGCAACATGCATTGGTTTGCAAATCGTCTGAGCTTTGCAATACACGACCATAATAATCTTTTACGCTTTCTAACACAGAATTCCCTGCCTACTGTCTTATAATTTTTTATTGTGCATCTGACCAATGTAACTCAAATTAGTTCGGCCTAATAGAACCTTTTTCCTACCTATAGAACCCATTAGGCTGAGCATTAACTCCGTACACAAAGCTACACCTTTATGCTATCACCCGCACAAGCACAACACGGCGTAACAGCCAGTGAGCTCATACATCAATCAGGCCCTGCCGCGTTTGACTATATATTCAGTCATCATCACGGTATTCCTGTTAAGCGCTTTCTAGAAGAGCAATTCAAAGGCAAACACACCATGTTCAGCCATACACAGCATTATGTGTATACAGAAAACAACAAGGTCATTGGCACACTGGCTTTATCCGATCACAAGACACACAATAAATCGTTTACCCACAACGCGTGGAATATCTTTAAATATTATGGCTGGCGCAGTATTTACAAGGGTTTAAAATTTGAACTCAAACTGGTTAAACCGCCCAAAAAGAAATGCCTATACCTATATCACATTTCAGTAGACGAACAACATCAAGGCAAAGGCATCGCACGAAAATTAATTGAATTTGCAGAGCAATCCGCTAAAGAACAGCACTACCCTTTGCTTAGCCTAGATGTGGCCAAGCATAACCAAAGGGCACTGAATTTATATCTAGGCATGGGCTTTAACGTTATCTCAACCCAAACGTCTTACCATAAAAAACTGGACGACCACATTTACATGGAAAAACCCATCAATTAAAAATTACTGCCTATGCAACTTTTTAATTAAAGACTTTATTTCTTTTATAGATTGTTTGTTTAACTCGGCATTGTGCTGCGCATATAGCATTTGATCAAAGGCCCTATTCAATTCAGACACAACCTTGGCATTTCTAACATTAACAAGCACCGCCTGCTCACCCAATTGGCGGTGCGTCAAACCAAATAAACTTGCATCTGAAACATATCCAGTTGCTTTATTTTCCCAAGCTTTTCTTAATGCTTGTTTATAAGCATCAAATATTTTTTCAATCGGGCTTTTCTGACGCCTTAGCGGCCACATAAAAATGGCAAACAACACAAGTGAAACCACAGCAAAAATCATTAAGCCAATAAGTACCAATTCGGTGGCGTTGCGTTTGCCAACAATGGATTCAAGCAAAGCCTGCTGTTTATTATCTTTATAGCTCAGCATCCAGTCTTGCCATAAATAATTTAATGACATAAAACGGTGGCGCATATCTTTGAGCCACTTAGAGTCTGTTTTAAAACCCACAAATTCATCTTTAACCGCTGAGGACATTCCTAGCTCAATGCGATCAGGAGAGACCCATGAAGTAGGATCCACTCGCACCCAACCCTTGTCATCTAACCAGTACTCTACCCAAGCATGGGCGTCGTATTGATAAACCGAATAGTAATCCCCGTGCTGGTTTTTCTCCCCTCCCATATAACCAAGTACGATTCGGGAAGGCACACCAACAGAGCGCAGCATATAAGTAAGCGCTCCGGCATAATGTGCACAAAACCCCAAGGGGGAATCAAATAAAAACTCATCAATTTGCGAGGAATCACTTAAAGTATTAGGTCTCAGCGTATAAACAAACTCCCCTTGTGCCACATACTGCTCAACCCTAGCCAAAAACTGAGGCACTGTATTAGACGCTTGCCACAATTGACTGGCCAGACTTTGAGTTTGTTTATTTAAGTATTGCGGGTACTGCAAATAAGCCAGCTGCTGCTTATTTGTTAAAGGGGCCACCTGACCAAGTAAACTTTTATGGACCGCACTGGTGACTGAATATTTAAGCGGTGACATTAGCTTTATGTTATTACGCAGCACATCACCCTCAACCATTTTGATATTGGAATCAAAACCGGTCACATTGGCCAATGAATATAACCATTTTTTCTCGGATGCTTCTGAAATCACATCATACTCATAATACAAATGCTGATTTAAATTTTGATCTGCAGCCACCAATTCTGTGAGGTTCGGCTTAGCCACTGGCTTTTTATTATGGGAGATATTTTGAGACCAGGCTTTTCCATCGTAATGATCCAATACTAAAACACGCCAATATCGCTCATGCATATCGGGCACTTGGCTTTTAAATTTCACTCTAAATGCCAGCTCATCACTTTTACCCAAGCGCCCAATATCCCCTGGAGACATTTGATCACTTAAGCCTGTTTTTGCAGACTCTGTAGGCACAGAAATACTCCACAAAGGTGACAACCTCGGCAACACAAAAAACAAGAACAGGGCTAGGGGTAAGCTTAACAACATCAACTTCCCTGCTAGCATTAATTCAGACACAGGCCTACCACTGACAGCGTCCCCAGAAACAACAGAGCCTGAGGTAAGGTTCTTATTCAGATATATCTGTGTATACAGGGTGAAAAAGCAGCAGCATAAAACGGCTAAATAATGCACAGGAGTTTGATCAAACAAAAAATGCAGAGATTGTAAAAAAAAGCAGGCGAAAATAAGCAGATACGCGTCTCTTTGAAATTGCACCTCAATTAACTTTAAGCTAATGCCGGCTACCAAAAGTGTCACCATGGACTCTATACTGGGCATCCAGCCGTATAACGAGTACACAAAAGAAAAGCCCGCCATAACCAAAGCTGATCGCAAGTAAATACCAGGGAACACCAAGCCATAACGATAAATAGCATAACGCCATACAATAAAAATCAGCGCCCCAACAAAAAGCCAGGCCGACACATCTGATGCGTGCAAAGAGAGAGAGAAAAACACCGCTAAAAACAAACGCAGTAACACCGCACTGGGTAAAACCATGACTGCATTACTCATGAGTTTCCTCCATCAGCTCAGCATTCTCACCCATGGATTGAGGTACGCTAATACCGTATTGAGCCAATGCCAATAAACAGGCTTGTTTATGTAAAAAACCTTCGCCTTTTTCGATAATACAGGCAGGCAAACGTAATCCATATGGCTGCTGTTTTTTATCAAAATCAAGCACCCAACCACACAGTATTTCAAGACGTTGTTCTGCATTAAAATCTTCCAGCGCATACCAATCTAAGAACTGGCCAGAAACGGTTTGCGAACTAAATTCTTTACTCAGTAGCACATTGGTTTTTGCATAATGTCGCCATGCAATACGCTTTAGACTATCACCCTGCCGATATGAATTTAGCCCTTCAAAATCATCACTCCCACTTAGCGTTTTTTTATTAGGCAAAATACTCTGCGACGTATTATCGCCTTCAGACGCAAAGTCCGACGATAGAAACTCATGTTGACGAACCTTTGGGTAAACCCACACAGAAAAATCTAACGGCACCCAAGTCCAGCAGCGCAAAAGTCCCAATGGATAGTAGCTGTAAAATGAGATACGTGGCGCCTCAAAATAACCACGACGGTTAGTTTTAATATCTAAAAAAACAGATTGTTTGCCATTTACCGTATTAACAACACTATTACTGCCGCCTTTAAAGCCTGCATAGATGGCGTATTTAGCATTTGTGCGAGATGTATCAAGCTGCATATGTAAACTGGCGCTTTCACCAGAAAATACATTATCACTGGGCAGCACCCGAATAACCAAACCAGATAGATTTTGATAAGTTGCTAAGATGGATGTAACAAACAAGCTCACAAATAGGCACGTTAGACTGAGCAATAAGTTATTTTGATAATTAATGCTTGTGACAAACAATAAAATCATCAGCACAACAAACAGCCAACCTATAGAACTAGGAAAAATAAAAATCCGCTTTTGGTTAAGCTCAATTTCTCGAGAGCGTGGTAAACGCTTTTTTAGCCAAGTTTCAAAATAGCCACTCAGCCTAGATCTAATTACCGTATTTTCATCAGGCATCAAGTTAAATCACAACAGGCGTGTTATTGATAATTCCTTGCACAAGGAATTGCCCTTCCTGGATAGACAAACGGTGATTAGCCACATGGGGGAATACTATTTGAACATCATCCGGGATCACATGATTACGACCATCTAGGTATGCCCATGCCTTTGCAGCATTTAACAAGGCTAAAGAAGCTCGGGGAGATAAACCATAACTTAATTGTTCGTGATCACGGGTGGCCTGTACCAAGCGCATAATATAAGACAGCAATACATCACTGGCTATTACGTCACTCACTTGCTGCTGACATAACTTGAACGATTCAAGGGACAATACTTGTTTAAGAGTGTCCGTTTTAATGCTTTCACCCTTTAACAAAAGGGCCTCAGCTTCTTTGGATGGGTAACCCAAAGTTATCCTCATTAAAAAGCGGTCCAATTGTGACTCGGGTAATACATACGTGCCCGCTTGCGAGGCTGGGTTTTGGGTTGCTACAACAAAAAATGGATCAGGCAATGGCAGCGTTTGATTATCAACACTTACCTGACGCTCTTCCATGGCTTCTAACAATGCACTTTGTGTTTTAGGGGTTGCACGATTAATTTCATCGGCCAATAACAGTTGCGTAAACACAGGGCCTTTATGCAATACAAAACCCGCCTCTGAATGTTCAGAGCGAGCTTGGAACACGCTACTGCCAATAATATCTGATGGCATCATGTCGCTGGTAAATTGAATACGCTGGTACTGCATAGAAAACACATTAGCTAAAGCATGGCTTAAAGTGGTTTTGCCCATACCCGGCAAATCTTCAATCAATAGATGCCCTTTTGCCAACAAACACGTTAATGCTAATTTTACTTGATGCTCTTTACCTAGCAGTACGCGGTTAAGCGCATCTAAAACAGGCGATAAGGTAGGATTCACAAATAGACCTTTTATTATTTTATTTTTACAGACATAAAAAAAAGCGCTTTAATTTAAAGCGCTTTTTGAAGGTTTACAAGCTGGATAATCCGAACAGTAAATCCCGTTTAATATCATCTATATCTTCTAAACCACACGCCACACGCACCAAGCCATCTGTAATGCCAGCTGTAGCTCGAGCTTCTTCACTTACTCTGCAATGGGTCGTAGTTGCAGGGTGAGTAATGGTGGTTTTAGCATCACCTAAGTTTGCAGTGATGGAAAGCATACGAGTGCTATCGATCACATGCCATGCCGCCTCCTGGCCTCCCTCCACATCAAACGCCAACACGCCGCCAAAAGCCGACTGTTGTTTCTTAGCAAGTTCATGCTGAGGGTGCTGCTCTAAACCGGCGTAGTTAACACTTTTCACCTTTGGCTGCTCAAGCAACCACTTGGCTAACGCCATGGCACTTTCGCTGTGCGCTTTCATTCGCAGCTTTAACGTTTCCAAACCTTTCAGCATTACCCAAGCATTAAACGGACTCATGCTTGGACCAACACTGCGCAGCACACCCACTACTTCTTCCATTAATTCTTTACGACCCAGCACAGCACCACCAAGGCAGCGGCCTTGACCATCTATGTATTTAGTCGCACTGTGAATCACCACGTCCACACCCATTTTTAGTGGCTGTTGCAACGCAGGCGTACAAAAGCAGTTATCAACCACAACCAAAATATCGTGTTTTTTCGCCAGCGCTACCAGCGCAGTCAGGTCACCCACTTCATTCATTGGGTTTGAAGGGGACTCTAAAAAGAACATTTTAGTCGAAGGTTTAATGGCCTCTTCCCATGCATTTACATCGGTTAGATCCACATAATCAACGCTTACGTTTAACTTACTTACATATTTACTGAACATCACATTGGTTGAACCAAAAATACTGCGTGACGAAACAATATGATCACCCGGATTCAACAAGGCCAAAATCGTTGAGTAAATAGCAGACATGCCAGATGCCGTGGCCACACACTGCTCAGCTCCTTCTAATGCTGCCAAGCGTTGCTCAAAATTGCGCACCGTTGGGTTGGTATAACGGGTATAAACATTTCCAGGCTCATCGCCACCAAAAATCGCAGCGGCCTCTTGTGCACTACCAAACACATAACTAGACGTTAAAAACATAGCTTCGCCATGCTCGTGCTCGCCAGATCGTTTTTGGCCAGAACGAACCGCTAAGGTACTAAATGAGGCGTCGTCTAATTGCGCATCGTAGCGTTTATTTGTCATTTTCTTTTCCCTTTAACACAAATGGCAACCCTAGGGCTGCCATTTGCATTGTACTCATCAAGTTAGGCTTGATGTAATAGTTCTCGCTAACTAAAGCTTATTCGGCAGTATCATCATTATGCAAATCTATAATGCCACTGTCAGCCTTGCCTTGCTTTTTCTTTGCATCATTTCGCTTAGCTTGAAGATTTTCAAGGTAGGCCGCATCGATGCCACCGGTAACATACTCACCGTTAAAGACAGAGCAATCAAATTCATAGCTGACGTCCGCGCCATCACAAGTGGCTTCAACCAAGTCTTTAAGATCTTGATAAATCAACCAGTCAGCACCAATTGCTTCACGAATTTCTTCAATGCTGCGATTATTAGCAATAAACTCTTCTTTTGCAGGCATATCAATGCCGTATACATTGGGGTGACGCACAGGTGGCGCTGCCGATGCAAAATAAACATTATTGGCGCCAGCATCACGAGCCATTTCAATGATTTGTTCGCAAGTTGTACCGCGTACAATAGAGTCATCAACCAACAGAACGTTTTTACCACGGAACTCTAGGTCCAGTGCGTTCAGTTTTTGTTTAACCGATTTTTTACGTAACTGCTGTCCCGGCATAATGAACGTACGGCCGATATAGCGGTTTTTCATAAAACCTTCGCGGTATTTAACACCCAAACGGTTGGCCAGCTCTAACGCTGAACTACGACTGGTATCCGGAATAGGAATAACCACATCGATATCGTGATCAGGACGTTCACGTAAAATTTTCTCTGCTAAACGCGCACCCATTTTTAAGCGAGCTTTATAAACAGAGATTTTATCCATGATGGAATCTGGACGAGCAAAATATACGTGTTCAAAAATACACGGTGTTAGTTTAGGGTTCTCTGCACACTGTTGCGTGTGTAGGTTACCGTCAACATCAATGTAAACCGCTTCGCCAGGCTCGATATCACGAATCAATTCAAAATCTAACGCATCCAGTGCAACGCTTTCAGAAGCGATCATGTATTCCGCTTTGCCGTTAACAACGCGCTTACCAAATACTGCTGGGCGAATACCGTTAGGATCACGAAAACCTACCACGCCGTAACCTGAAATAAGAGCGATAGCGGCGTAACCACCTTCTACACGCTTGTGTACACGCTTAACGGCTTCAAATACATCTTCAGCTGTTGGCTTAAGTTTCTTTTGCTCATGCAACTCATGGGCAAATACGTTAAGCAATACTTCTGAATCGCTATTGGTATTAATGTGACGCAAGTCTTCACGATATACATCCTGAACCAATTCATGTGTATTCGTTAAGTTACCGTTGTGTGCCAATGCAATGCCGTAAGGACTGTTCACATAAAATGGCTGAGCTTCAGCAGACGTTGAGCTACCTGCTGTTGGGTAACGAATATGGCCAATGCCCATATTGCCCACTAGGCGCTGCATGTGACGTGTACGAAACACGTCTTTTACTAAGCCATTATCTTTACGTAGGTAAAAACGTCCGTCATCACATGTCACTATACCCGCGGCGTCTTGCCCGCGATGCTGTAGGACTGTGAGTGCATCATACAACGCTTGATTCACATTGCTTGTAGCAACCAAACCAACAATGCCACACATGGCGATACCTCTTTAAAGAAATTGAGTCACAAGGTCACTCTTACGAGCTGCCATCACTGGCTTGACCGAGCGTTAAAAGGGTTTCAGCAGCACCGGGCAAAATGTCTTTTGACCAGACCACCATTAATTCGAAATGGGGAATAAAAAATGAGTCTAACCACCAAGGGTCTTTGCTCATGGGCGTCATCTGTAAACCATAGACCGCGGCCGTTACTAACACCAGACCGCGAATAACGCCAAATACAGTACCAAACAAACGATCCGTTGCGCTTAGGCCTGTAGCCTTAACCAGCTCAGCAACCAAGTGATTGATCATTGCCCCAATCATAAGTGTAGCGGCAAATAATAGACCGAATGCAATACCATAACGTGCAGAAGGTGTTTGCACCCACTGAACCAATAAAACCTCTAAATGACCGCTAAAAATGCGGGCAATAACAAACGCTGAGATCCAGCTTGCCATGGACAGCATCTCTTTCACAAAACCACGCTTAATACTGATCAACGCAGAAATAAGAACGATTACAAGAATTGCCCAGTCAACCATTAACATGGCAAAACCCAAACACGATGTGCGTATAGATGATTCATTAATATGGGCTGATTCAACATGCTAAACACGGCAAAAATAAAGGCCGCATTCTAACAAAGGGGTGAGAAAATCCAAACAAAAACAGCAATCTAGCGCCCTGATTTTGCTTATGGTGCTTAAAACAAGTTAGCCACCTATGGATATGGCCGTAAGACAGGCCAAACCTGACTAGAGCGACAGGATTTAGCGGTGAATTAACCATTAAACGGAAGGATTTGTGCATCCAACTTGAAGGTTTTATTGATTTCAGCCAACTGCTTTTTCAGCTGTGCTTTTTGTGTATTTGGTCCTACAAAAACACGTACAAATTTTCCATCTTTTGATTGCTTAGCAAATGCTTTATAGCCAGCTTTAATGAGTTTGCCTTTCAGCTTTTTAGCATTAACAGCCTTGGCAAAACTGCCCACCTGTATATGCCAGACCTTAGCCTGGCCTGTGTTATCAATACTGGGTTTTTCAAAGCTATGAGAGTCACTGCGTTCGCCGTCCACCTCTATAGCTTTAATACGCACGGTTTGCTCTGTAGAAGCTGATTGCGGACTTAGGTTTGCCACTGCAATCGACTTAGGCAACGGCATATCCATATTAGGAATATTGGTTTCCAGTGGCACAGACTTAGCTAAATACTCAGCATTCTGATTTTTAGGTGTAAGCTGGGGCAATAAAATCAGCGCCACCGTCATCAGCACCCCTGCCCCTACTAGTTTACGCTTTACACCTTCATCCATTATTAATTCGCCACATCATTATTTGTTTCTAGCCAAGTCATGGCCTGTGCCACAGTGAAAAAAGAACCCAGTATAACCAGTTCATCATCCATAGTAAGGGTTTGTTGTAGACCCACAAGGGCAGCATTCACATCTCGCCACAATTGAGCACCTGATAAGTCTAATTTTGCATCCAGCTGCTCTGCTGTTTGTCCGCGATAGCCACTTAAACCCGCTAAGTGCCAGTGATCAACCACACCACTTAAAGCACCCACCACCCCTTCAGGTTTTTTATCTTCTAACATAGCCAACAATACATGGCGCTTGCCTCTTGGCTTGTGCTGCAAACGAGTCACCAATAATTCGGCCGCCTGCTGATTATGACCCACATCCATAAAACCATTAAAAATAGCCGGAATTTTCTGTAAACGCCCGGATAATTGCGCGCTTATTAGGCCTTTTTCAATATTGGCTTTTGTAATACTTGGCTCCAACAGAATTAAAGCTTGTAGCGCCGTGGCCGCATTCTCAATTGGCAAAGATGGCAACGGCAAATCAGACCATGTTAATTCTGCCCCACCCAACATTTGACCAGTAAACACCCAGGTCTTATTCGTTACTTCGAAATTAAACTGCTCAGATTTTAAATATAAAGGCGCACCTAAGTTTTCTGCATGTTGCTTGAGAGTTTCCGGTGGATTAATTTGCCCACAAACTGCAGGCTTTCCTGATCGATAAATGCCGGCTTTTTCATAAGCGATGACAGATAAATCGGAGCCTAACCAATCTTCGTGATCTAAACCGATACTGGTAACAACCGATACATCAGGGTCAACAATGTTCACAGCATCTAAGCGACCACCAAGACCCACCTCTAGAACAGACACATCTAAATTGTATTTTTTAAATATATACAGCGCCGACAATGTGCCTACTTCAAAATACGTAAGGGTAATATCTCCACGTGCCTGATCAATGGCTTCAAAACTTTCAATTAAATCCTCATCTGTTGCCAGCTGCCCATTTACTCTTACTCGCTCGTTATAAACGTGTAAATGAGGACTCATATACTGACCAACCGTTAAACCGGATTGCAATAAACATTCAGAGGCCAACGTCACCGTTGAGCCTTTGCCATTTGTGCCTGCAACCATTAAAACTTTTTTGGTGGGCTTAATAAGACCCAAAGTGTGAGCCACTTGTTTGACTCTATTTAGGCCCATCTCAATTTCGCTTGGATGAATGGACTCTAAATAGCTTAACCACTGGTGAAGATTTTTTTTCATGAAGATGTATACAGAAGGGATAATAAATTTTTGATGGTGCGGCGTAATTGCGAGCGAGGCACGACTTTATCGATCATGCCATGCTCCAGTAAAAACTCACTTCGCTGAAAACCTTCAGGCAAGGTCTCTCTTACGGTTTGCTCAATTACACGAGGGCCAGCAAAACCAATTAACGCATTGGGTTCGGCAATAATCACATCACCCAGTGTAGCCAAACTTGCACTTACACCACCGTAAACAGGATCCGTTAATACTGAAATATAAGGGATGCCAGCCTGCTTTAGTCGCTCAAGTGCTGCACTGGTTTTTGCCATTTGCATTAGAGAGAACAGCGCCTCTTGCATGCGGGCACCACCACTGGCACTAAAACAAATTAAAGGTCGCTTTTCTTGCAGAGCCAGTTCGCAAGCCAGGGTAAATTTTTCACCTACCACCTGCCCCATGGAACCACCCATAAATGAAAACTCAAACGCACACGCGATGACAACCGTGTCGTCTAACTGGCCTTTCATAACCACTAAAGCGTCTTTTTCGCTGGTTTTTTTCTGCTCGCTGCTTAAGCGGTCTTTGTATTTTTTGGAATCACGGAATTTTAATTTATCGACAGGGGCTAAATCGGAAAACAGCTCTTCTCTGGGCTCTACATCTAAAAACAAATGCAAACGACGACGTGCATCAATGCGAAAATGGTAATCGCATTTATCACACACATTCAAGCAACGCTCTAGATCAGCTTGGTATAAAACCGACGTGCATTCAGGGCAGCGTGTCCACAGCCCTTCTGGCACCTGGCTGGCTTTATCTTTAGAGCTAGCCTTGATACTTGCAGGAACAATTTTATCTAACCAATTACTCATATATATGATTAAAAGCTAGCTGCATTGCCAATCCATCGTTATTAATTTGATTTAGCTCGTTACATAGCGCTGCTATGCGCCTCACTAAATCAAATTAACGCCTTGTCTTGGCGGCTTCGCTTACGCTTTAGCCCCTTTAAAGTCGTAATTTTATTTTATGCGTCCATGGCTGAACGCATATCCACCATAATCGCTGTAAGCGCTGCTTTAATTGCATCACTGTCGTCAGGATTGTTTTCAATGCATTTAACCAATGCACTGCCCACAATAACAGCGTCTGCTACTTTTGCCACTGCCGCAGCCGTTGCACCATCTTTAATGCCAAAACCGACACCCAAAGGTAAATCTGTTTTGGTGCGAATACGTGCAAGGTTTGCAGCCACGTCTTCAACATCAAGGGCAGCTGAACCCGTCACACCTTTAACAGACACATAATATAAGTAGCCTGAACTGTGCTCACAGATGGTTTCCATGCGGTAATCAGGGGTGGTTGGCGCCATTAGGAAAATAGCTTTCAACTCTTTTTCTTCAAGTATCCTTGCCATGTCACCCGCTTCTTCAGGCGGCATGTCCACAATCAACACACCGTCAACACCCGCATCAGACATAGCATCAGCAAATACCTGATAACCCATCACTTCAATAGGGTTTAAATACCCCATCAAAACAACTGGGGTTTTAGTATCTGTCTGACGAAACTCTTTCACCATGGCCAAAACATCACGCAAACTGGTGTTATGTTCAAGCGCACGCTCACACGCTAGCTGAATGGTCGGACCATCCGCCATTGGGTCTGAGAATGGCACACCCAGTTCAATCACATCAGCACCGGTTTCTACCAGTGTATGCATTAAACCAACAGTCACACCAGGTTTAGGATCGCCACCTGTAATATAAGGCACTAATGCTTTTTTTCCGGCCGCTTTTAAATCGGCAAAACATTGATCAACGCGGTTCATATTTCAATTCCATCCAATGCTGCAACTGTGTGAATGTCTTTATCACCACGACCAGATAAGTTAATCACTAAGATTTGATCCTTATCCATTTCAGCTGCTTTTTTCATACCGTACGCCACTGCATGACTGCTTTCTAACGCAGGCATAATGCCTTCAATTTCAGTTAAATCGTGAAACGCTTTTAGCGCTTCTTCATCAGTAGCGGCTACATAGTTAACACGACCAATGTCCTTTAAGTAAGAATGCTCTGGCCCCACTCCTGGGTAATCTAAACCTGCAGAGATTGAATGGGTCCCCATAATTTGGCCGTTTTCATCTTCCATAAGGTAAGTACGATTACCGTGAAGCACACCAGGTTTACCTTTACATAAAGGCGCTGCGTGATCATCACCTTGCAAACCGCGACCGCCTGCTTCTACACCGTACATTTCTACCGCTTCATCTTCGATAAACGGGTAGAACATACCAATAGCGTTAGAACCACCACCAATACACGCCACTACAGCGTCTGGTAGACGACCTTCTTGTGTCACCGATTGACGCTTAGTTTCGCGACCAATAATGGACTGGAAGTCACGCACTAACATAGGATATGGATGCGGGCCTGCCGCTGTGCCAATAATGTAAAAGGTATCATCTACATTAGTAACCCAATGACGCATGGCTTCATTCATTGCATCTTTCAAAGTGGCGGTGCCTGAGCTTACTGAGACAACCTCAGCGCCTAATAAGCGCATGCGGTAAACATTAAGCTTTTGACGCTCGATATCTGTGGCGCCCATGAAGACTGTGCACTTTAAACCCAAACGAGCCGCTACAGTTGCAGTGGCAACGCCGTGCTGACCTGCACCTGTTTCAGCGATCACATTTGGTTTACCCGTGTATTTCGCTAGCAAGGCCTGCCCAATGGTATTGTTAACTTTATGCGCACCCGTGTGATTTAAGTCTTCACGCTTCAAATAAATTTTAGCGCCACCAACTTTTTCAGTTAATCGCTCAGCAAAATACAAAGGAGAAGGTCGGCCCACGTAGTGCGCCAAGTCTTGATCGTATTCTTCTTGGAATACAGGGTCTTTACTTAATCGTTCGTAAAGCTCGGTTAAATCATCTAATGCTGCCATCAGAGTTTCCGATACAAAACGACCACCGTAAGGGCCAAAATGACCTGTTTTTGTTGGTAATTCAGTTACTGCTTTAAGATCAACCGCGTTATCTTTTTCTATCGACACGATATACCTCACTTAAAAATTGGTTGATTTTGCCATGGTCTTTAATGCCCTTGGCCTCTTCTACCCCTCCACTTACGTCAAGTGCAAAGGGTTGGACCAGTTCAATGGCATCAGCCACGTTTTCAGGGGTTAAACCACCGGCAAGAATAATTGCTTTTGTTTTGTCAGCAGGGATTAAAGACCAATCAAAGGTCTCACCCGTTCCACCAGGAACACCTGGTTTATAACTGTCTAGGAGGATGCCTTGGGCACTTGGGAAGCGCAGGCTCGACGCCACCACATCCGACGCTTGCCGAACTCTGATGGCTTTGATGTATGGGTGTTTGAATTGCTCACAGAAAGTACTGTCTTCATCACCGTGGAATTGAATAAGGTTAATTCTAACGCCATTTAAAACTTCTTGCACCAATGAAGGCTCTGGATTTACAAACAAAGCCGTAACCGTGACAAACGCAGGTACAGATTGAACAATTTCTTGCGCTTGCTTGAGTGTTACCGCACGAGGGCTAGGCTCATAAAAAACCAAACCAATGGCATCAGCACCCGCCTCAACCACTGCAAGCGCATCCTCGGCTCGGGTTATCCCGCAAATTTTTACACGTGTTCGATTCATGATTTATCCATCAACTGATAAAACGCTGGCCCTGAAGCATCTTTAGGTATTTGCGGGTGATCTGGGTATTCCACATCCACAAAGTACAAACCCTCACCAGGCGCCGTGACACCAGCCTTTGTACGGTCTTGTGCTGCTAATACATCCGCACACCATGACACTGGCTTAGCCCCATGACCAATAGGCAACAACACCCCTGCGATATTACGCACCATGTGATACAAAAACGCATTGGCACATACTTCAATCATGACCCAATCTCCAAAGCGCTGGACACTGATGTCTTTCATGGTACGAACCGCATGACGCGCCTGGCAATCACGAGCACGAAACGAGGTAAAGTCGTGCTCACCTACCAATGATTGCGCCGCCTCGTGCATTTTTTTCTCATCAAGCTGATGCCTCCACCACGTCACCTGATCATGCATCAAACCCGGCTTAACGGGTTTATTCATAATAAAATAACGATAGCGACGAGCAACTGCACTAAAACGCGCATGAAAATCTGACTCAATGGGCATTACCCAATTAACACACACACCAAACGGCAATTGAGTATTGATCCCCAATTTCCATGAACGTTCACTGCGCACAGCAGGACTATCAAAATGAATAACCTGAGCACTGCCATGCACACCAGCGTCGGTTCTTCCGGCACAGACTATATCCACAGTATGATTTGCCACCTTACCAATAGCCGTTTCTAAAGCATCTTGCACACTGACATTTGGTTGGTGCTTTTGTTTCTGCCAACCCCTGAACATGGCGCCGTTATACTCGACCCCAGCGGCCCAACGCTGTACTGACTCTTGCTGATCCATAATAACTACCCAAGACCTTTTATATTCACGCTTTTAC
>Ga0209712_10000040_pt1 | contig 109560 bp, 89 predicted proteins | sample ArcOceMetagenome_FD_187443 | JGI IMG/M metagenome (GOLD analysis project Ga0209712, IMG submission 187443) | Marine eukaryotic phytoplankton communities from Arctic Ocean - Arctic Ocean - Greenland ARC118M Metagenome (SPAdes) (version 2) | ecosystem: Environmental > Aquatic > Marine > Oceanic...
TCATAAAAATTATCGCATTTATAAGAGAAAATAGCGGTCTCACTAAGCACTATAAACCCGTGTGCAAATCCTTTTGGAACAAAAAGTTGTCTTTTGTTATCTTCGGATAATTCAATTGAAAAGTGCTCAGAAAATGTAGGGGACTCTTTTCTGATGTCTACGACCACATCTAAGACTGCTCCTTCTATAACGCGTACCAATTTAGCCTGTGCATACGCCCCAGTTTGGAAATGCAACCCTCTTAAAACTCCTTTGGAAGAAAAGGATTCGTTGTCTTGAACAAAATCAATCGTCTTTCCAATTAATTCATTAAACTTGTTTTGATTAAAACTTTCGAAAAAGTACCCTCTAGGGTCTTTAAACACCTTTGGCTCTATAATAAAACAACCTCTGAGTTTTGTTTCTGTAGCTGTCATTATTATTTATTCAAAAGTTGCATTAAATTTTGACTGTAGCCGCTTTTTAATAAGGGCTCTGCCAGTTTTTTGAGTTGAGCCTCGTCTATGTATCCCATTTCAAAAGCAACGCCTTCAATAGCGCCTACTTTTAATCCTTGACGTTGCTCAATAACCTCCACAAATTGCGAAGCTTGCATTAACGATTGAAACGTCCCAGTGTCTAACCATGCCGTTCCTCGGTCTAAAATACTGACACTTAGCTTGCCTTGTTTGAGGTATTCTTTATTAATGTCTGTTATTTCTAATTCACCTCGGTGACTCGGCTTAATGTTTTTCGCAATTTCGACGACCGTGTTGTCGTAAAAGTAAATCCCCGGAACCGCAAAATTCGATTTTGGATGTTCTGGTTTTTCTTCAATAGAAATAGCCTTGCCTTCTTGATTAAATTCAACCACTCCATACCTTTCTGGGTCATTAACTCTATAGGCGTAAATAATGCCGCCTTCAGGGTTGTTGTTTGCCTGTAAAAGTTTTTCTAAACCCGTCCCATAAAAAATATTATCCCCTAAAATAAGAGCTACTTTGTCGTTTCCAATAAAATCTTCGCCAATTAAAAAGGCCTCTGCCAAACCATTCGGATGTTCTTGTACGGCATATTCAAATGAACAACCGTACTTTTTACCATCTCCTAATAAATTTTCAAACAGTGGTAAATCTTTGGGTGTTGAAATAATTAAAACCTCATTAATCCCCGCATACATTAATGTAGACAGCGGGTAGTATATCATCGGCTTGTCGTAAATAGGCATCAATTGCTTACTTACGGACAATGTTAAAGGGTGTAGTCGTGTTCCAGACCCCCCTGCGAGAATAATTCCTTTCATATGTCTATATCTATTATTTTTAAAAAGGTCACATGCTGTTCGCTAATAGTCATTCCCTTGGGTAATACTGATTTTAGCATGCTCGTTTCATTTTACTTTACTGTATTGTTTATTGTAATAAGATTGATAGGCTCCGCTAGTCACGTTCTTTAACCAAGCGTCATTGTTTAAATACCAGTCTATGGTGATGGCCAGTCCTTCTTCAAAGGTAACGGATGGCTCCCATCCTAATTCATTTTTTATTTTTGAGGCGTCAATCGCATAACGTAAGTCATGACCTGGACGGTCTGTTACATAAGTAATTAGTTTTTCTGAATCGCCTTTCGGTCGACCTAATTTAGCATCCATTTGTTGGCACAATATCTTTACTAAATCTATGTTTTTCCATTCGTTGAACCCGCCAATATTATAAGTTTCTTTATTTATTCCTTTGTGAAACACCAAATCAATGGCTGCTGCGTGGTCTTTAACATACAACCAATCCCTTGTATAGTCGCCGTTTCCGTAAACTGGAAGGGCTTCTTTATTTATAATATTATTAATAAACAGCGGAATCAACTTTTCTGGAAATTGATTCTGTCCATAATTGTTTGAGCAATTCGTGATGACATACGGCATGTTATACGTTTCTCCATAAGATCTCACAATATGATCTGAGCTTGCTTTTGATGCCGAATAAGGTGAGTTAGGATCATAGGGCGTGGTTTCTGTAAATAATCCTTTTTGCCCTAATGTTCCGTAAACTTCATCGGTGCTTACATGATAAAATAATTTATCCTGAAAATCGTCTTTCCAAGTGTTTTTAAATGCGTTTAAAAGAATCGTAGTGCCTATAACATTGGTTTTAATAAACGCTAACGGGTCTTTGATCGACCGATCTACATGAGATTCGGCCGCTAAATGAATAACACGGTCAAACTTGTGTTTTTTAAACAGCTCATTTATAAAGGCCTCGTCAGTAATGTCACCTTTAATAAAGGTGTAGTTTGACTTGGATTCAATCGCTTTTAAATTCTCGAGATTCCCTGCATAGGTCAATGCGTCCAAATTAAAAACGTGATACTCTGGATACTTTTCTACAAATAAATTTAGGACATGCGAGCCTATAAAACCAGCACCTCCCGTTATTAAAATAATCATACAGCCGTCTTATATTTTTCTAAAAATTTAAAAAACTCAAGTCCTAATAAAATAATGAAGGCTAATAAAAACAAGACCACGGTAAAGTATAGTTTAACACTAAGTTGATTTCCAAAAAATTCTTTTGTGTTAGAGGCAAACCCTGAGTCTTGCTTGTTAGAAATAGCTTCAATGATAAATTGCTTATCGAGTAATTCTCTTTCGACTTCTACCAATTCACTCCTCAACACCAAATCGCTTTGGTATAAATCGTATTCTTTGGTTTTATCTGTTTCGCCTGAGCCTTCAAAAGTGATCCCGATTTCAGAAGCTTTATCCGAATTCAGACCTTGTTCTAAAACGCGTTTGTAGGTGCTTTGAAGGGAGTCTGACTTCACCAGCGCTAACTCCAAACCTTCCTTAGTTTTATTAAGCCCTGCAATGTCCTTGTATTGCTCATTTATGAAAAATGGGTTTGAATTAATGGTTTCCACAATGCTTTCAAAAACAGACTTAAAATTATTTCTTTGGGTCGAGCTTATTTTAACTTGCTGATATTTGTGCGTGTGGTCTTCATTGTTTAGCAAGAAGTCTTCGTACTCAATTTTAGTCGACGCCAAAGAGTCTAGTTTTTGAACGTAATTGTTAAACGCAAGAAGTTTGTCGTTTTCACTCACCACTGGTTCAACTTCAAAGGATAAAATAGATTGGGCCTTCTCTTCCCCTAAATTTAAAACAATTCCCAGGGTTTGAAAATCCCCTTGTCTTACCAAGTCATTATAATAACTTACTGAGTTATACAGGTTTTCTCCTGTCGGATAGTTTTGCACTACGGTCACTGAAGACTCATATTTAGGCGCCGCAGAGTTACTGTTTAACAACCCATAAACAAAACCAAAAACCGACGCCAATACAAGAATAATAATTCTTTTTTTTACAAAAAAAACGAGCCATACAAAAGCTAAAAAAAAGCTTTTAAAAATGTTGAATATAAAGTTAAAGAAACGATCAAAGGCATTTCCAATTAGCTTAAAAAGTTGTCCCAAATCAACTTCTTCATTCGTGTTGGGTTTGTTAGAGTTTGTACTCATAATATATTAGTTAAAAATCTGTTTTAAAATTTGTTGAGTAATTAAATAGGTTGGCTTGACGCCGCTAGACCCGAGGCCTCCGGAGGCTAAAGTCCCTCCTGTTTCAAGAGGATTGTCACTTGCATAATAGGCGTATCTAACTTTGACATCTGGGTTAATACTACGGCGTATTTTTGAAGCTGCTTGGATTGCTTTCTGATAATGCACACCTTCCATTTCCAAGCCAATAACATTCCAAGTAGAGTCGTGGAAAAACTTAAGTAAATCCTTGTTTTGAAGAGACGTCCCTAAAACAGTTACCATAGTCCCTTCAAAAACTTGAAGGTCTTTGGTGTCGAAATCTTCGATAGTTAGTTCATTTTTGAACGGGTAATTATCTGCAGTACCTTCAAAAATATGAGCAGAAGGAATCATAATATCTCCTTTAGAGCCCTCTAAAATACCCGCCTTACCCATAACGGAAATAGAATCTACGTTTAGATGCGTTTTGTCTTTCCCTGTTTTAAAGGGCTTCAAAAGCTCATCTATTGTCTCATAGGCCTGTTCTCCAAATGCATAATCCATTACAATCACAACCGGATCAACTGTTGAAGTTTCACGATTAATTTCTGTGTTTGAAAAATCTATTTTAGATGAGTCAAATATTTGTACGTCTATATTGGTGCCTGAGGTGTCTTTTATGAAAATCATTCCCTCTTGCAACGCTGTTTGCTTTATTTTATTGCGAAGAGAATCGTTTTCTTCCTTGCTCAAAAGCTCATAAACTGTAAAAATATCATGCTTGGCACATAAAGTTTTTAATGCTTTAGGGGCGTGAAGGGTATTCATGACGCTGTGCAGGTTTGCCGATATAATATGGATAGGGCGATCTAATAAATTATGCTTTTGAAGGGTCTCTTTAATGGTATTTGCCCATGCCTCACCGTGAATGTGGTGTCCTAAGCGCTCTCTAAGCACAGGGCTGAAATTAATGGCACGTTTGGAGTTGTCTATAATCTCGCCCATGGCACGTTTTCCTAGCCAATAGATAAGATGTAAAAAATGATCAGGACGCTTGGCTGTCGAAAATTGATCATATACTTCTAAAATTTCTTCAAAAGTTCTTCCAAGAATATTCCCTGTATGTGTAATGGCTAGTTCCTTGTCTTTTTGGCTTAACTTTTTCTTAGATAGTACCGCAGCTTCTAATTTTACCCAGTCTCTGGTAGTAGTGCCTTTATCATCAATAATTACTCGCTTAGCAATTTTATGAGACTCTATGAACATGAAGGTTAAGTGTGTCAAAATATCATAAATTTCTGAGCGGCCTCTAGTAATCTCAATGTTCATTTGCTCAAAATCGATACGATAACAATTTCGACGGCGTTTTGAAGGTACAATAACCTCAAAATGGGAGTTTCCAAACCCTTCGGCACTCGTAAGGTTTATCAACACACATTCTTCAATTCCAATAGGAAGTCGGTCAACAACATAAAGGAGCCCTTCTAATTCTGTTTTTTCTCCAGCAATAGAGCCATATATTTCTGGTCGCAGTTGCAGCAACGCTTGTCTTAAGGTCTCTCCTGAGACCCCCATTGGCTTGTAGAAGCCTCGGTTAAATAAGTGACGCATCGTTAGGTACAATCGCTCAATAGCATTTGAGCTTTCTTGAGCTCGTGTGCGTGTTAGGTTTTTAGTTTGGGTTTGCTTCATATATAATACAAATATACAGTAATTAGTCTAAAGCGCTTTTGTCAGAGCATCCGCAATTTTTCGATCATTAGACAGGCGGGGTGTTTTATTCTGCCCCCCTAGCTTACCTATTTTCTTCATATAACTTTGAAACCCAGCCTTGGGTATTGAGGTAACAACTAGTGGCTGTAATACTTTCCCCTGTATAAGGTCTTTATAGTAACTATTTTGGAGTTGCATAGCGGTATCTATCTTAGAAGCAAATGCATTTAGGTCCGAAGGTGGATTTTCAAACTCAATAAACCATTCGTGATATGGAAGGCCGGTTGAAGGTGCTGTTTGTGGGGCAACAGTAAACTCGCTTACACTAATGTCTGTCGCTTTTAAAGCGGACAAAAGAGCGTGCTCGACTTCCTTGGCTATGACATGTTCCCCAAAGGCGGATATAAAGTGTTTTATTCTGCCGCTTACGATGACCCTAAATGGGGCTAAGGAGGTAAACTGTACAGTGTCTCCAATATTATAAGCCCAAAGCCCAGCGGTCGTAGAGATAATTATCACGTAATTAACGCCTATTTTAATATCTTTTAATGTGAGTCGCTGAGGAGAGGCGTCAAAGAAAGTATCTGCAGGTATAAACTCATAAAACATTCCTGAGTCTAATTGAAGAAGCATGCCCGCCTGGTTTTGGCAATCTTGAAATGCAAAAAAACCTTCGCTGGCCGGATAAAGCTCGATACTATCCACTTTTCTCCCTATGAGAGCTTCAAACTTCGAACGGTACGGTTCGTAGTTAACGCCTCCAAAAATAAAGAGGTTAAAGTTTTTGAAAATATCGCCCACTTTTTGACCCTTTTGCTCTACTAATTTCTCGAAATACATTTGAACCCAAGAAGGAATCCCAGCAATAATAGACATGTCTTCATGTAACGTCTCTTGGACAATTTGATTTACTTTCGTTTCCCAGTCTTCAATACAGTTGGTCTCCCAAGAAGGTAATCTGTTTTTTTGTAGGTATTTGGGAACATAGTGAGCTACAATCCCTGATAAACGTCCAAGTTGAACCCCGTTTTTATCTTCAAGAACTGGGCTGCCTTGTAAAAAAATCATTTTCCTATCTACAATTTGAGTGTTTCCTGTTTGATGAATATATAGCAAAATGGCGTTTTTGGCCGCCTCAATATGGCTTGGCATGCTTTCTTTTGTGATGGGAATGTACTTAGCCCCAGATGTAGTTCCGGAAGTTTTTGCAAAGTAAAGAGGTTTCCCCTTCCACAAAATATCTGCTTCTCCAGCGACCACCTTATCGACATAAGGCTTGAGTGCTTCATAATCCCTAACAGGGACACGCTTAACAAAATCTGCGTGAGAGTTGATACTTGTAAAATCATGGTCCACTCCAAAGCTAGTCGCTGCTGCTTGCGAAATTAAAGACTGGAAAACACGATTTTGTGTCTCTAGTGGACTTGCAGACCATTTATGAATTTTCTTGTAGGTTCTGGCGGCATATAACTTGGCGAAAAACGATTTGATTGATGGCATTTTAATAATTTAAAAGTCAATAAAATTTGTTGGATTGAGGGGGATTCCGTTGCTCCAAAGCTCGAAATGGAGGTGTGGACCTGTGCTTAATTCTCCTGAAGCACCAGAAATAGCAATAACTTCTCGAGACTTAACAAAATCCCCTTGAGATTTTGTTAAAGATGAGTTGTGTTTATATACTGAGATTAGCTCATCACCATGATCTATAATTATTACATAGCCTGCGTCTGAAGTCCAAGAAGCAAACAATACGCGACCGTCTGAAGTCGCTTTCACTGGGGTATTGGTTGGGATCACAATATCTACCGCAAAATGTTTTTCATTTAAATCAAATCCTGAACTTATAGAGCCATTTACTGGTGGGAAAAACACAAAATCTTTCACAGTTGATGCGGATTCAAACAAGTTATATTTATCTTCATTCCGAACCTTTTCCCTTAGTAAAGAGTCTGCTTTTGAAGCGTTTAGTTCTAAAATGTCGGTGTCTGCTTGTACTGCCTTAAAAATGGAGTCTTTATTAATTACGACCGCGCTAACTTCACCTCTCAATACTCTTTTTAAAGAATTAATGTAGGCGTCGTTCATATTAATCGACTTGATTAAAGAGTCTGTCTTAGAATCGAGTTTCAATGCTTGCTTTTTCAGTGCCGTAGAGGAATAACCAGGAATATATTCACGTAATGGCGTAAAAACAATTAAAAGAGTTGTTAGTATCACAAGAATTATTGCCGCTAACGAAGTCAAAAAAAATACGTTAAGTCGTGTCAATTTGACGGCAAATCGCTCTTCAAAAGTATCCTCGTTCAACACCACTAAGCGATATTTATGGAGAAGCTTTTTTTGAAGTTTCTTTTTATTTGTTCTTTTTCGTGCCATTTGGAGACAAAATTAAATAAAAATTAAGCGATTATTGTGTTTAAGCCTGACTATTGTTTGAAATAGCTGTTTATTTAAAGGATAATTACTAACTTTGTATTCTAAATTTATAGCAATATGAACACTTACATGATACCCTTGGCTATCGGAGCTCCACAAATTATTTTAATTGTGGTGGTCGTTCTTTTGTTGTTTGGCGGCAAAAAAATCCCTGAGCTTATGAAAGGTTTAGGCGGCGGAATTAAAGAATTCAAAAAAGCCAGTCAAGAAGAAACAAAAGATTCTGAAGAAAAAAAGGACTAATAAAGTCCCGCTAAACTGGAATTTATTATTGAAAAGAAATCGACTGTATAATCGCTTCTAATTCAAAAACATACGCGCGCTTTTCAACTGATGGTGCAAAGACAAATCCTTCGGCTACTAAAAACCGATTATTAACCTCATCTTCTATCCAATAATTAATAAAAGGTCCAGACATAAACGCATCTTTCACTTGCCAAATACTTTTTGTTTTAAAAGAATTTAAACCCGCAACCTTGTCGGTTCCGAAAAAAGGTGTGTAGGCATTTTCTGTGGTCATGTAACTCCCCTCAACAGGTCCTGGGATATGTCTTTTTCCTATGGAATCCCTCGTTGTTATAACACGTTTTGCTAGCGCTTCTCTTGTGCTGTTTTGATCGTATGGAACCGTATACAACAACAAGTTTACTGTACCCGTTTTGATATCTCTTCGAACCCAGAAAAAATCATCTTCTTGTTTTGCTAACCTGTATATAGACGGAAATTGAATCCGTATGCCTAACTGTTTTGTGATGGCAGATGAATTAAATAAGGACTTTCTAAAGCGTCGCTGCTTCTCTTTAATTTCATAAGCTTTGAAGGTTCTCTCAATTTTATCTTGGTTGGTCGTTAACTGGTCTATGATCTCTTGATTTGTCATTCCACTCACTAAAACCATTCGTTGCGGAGAGGCGTAGGGGTCTTTATAAAATTTGATGTCCGCTGCGGCGCCCTTGGTGATTTTTAAAACGAGACGAGTGTTTTTTACAAACCCGGAAAAAACGGATAAAGGGATTTGCCGTAATTTATACTGAGGCTCGTCTTGAGGAAGTCCATATAATGGAGCTCCAATGGTTGATCGGATGGCTTCACCAACAGAAGACTCCCATAGCTGATTATCAATTACCACTGATAAATCATTAATGTTTCCTGAGGACTGAGACTTATAGACTGTTTTGTCGTTTACGTTTTCGCAAGCAGATACTATCAACAATAAACATAGGGACTTTATAAATCGTTGCATCGTTTTATATTTTAATTAGAAATGATTAACACCAAGCCTGGTTTTAAATAACCGTCCCAAATATCATTCCATTCTTTTAGATTTTGAACAGATACTCCGGATAGTTTATTTGATATACTCCAAAGGGAATCCCCAGATTTCACTAAATACGTTCTTTTTTCTGTGCTGTTTCGGGATGTTGATTTATCCGCTAAACCTGTTGTTGGATTACGTGAATAAAGAGTCAGGCGCTGCCCTATTTTTAGATCGTTCGTTCGCAGACCGTTCCATTGTTTTATTTGGCTCACTTTAACTCTAAAGTTACGAGCAATCTTCCCTAGATAATCTCCAGATTTAACTTTATATCTGATTTTAGAATCAATTTCAAAAAATTGAGGTAACGGCTTTTCTCGTGCTTCAAATTCTGCTTTTGCAAAGGCATAAATTTGATTTTCTTTCTGAACAAAATCACCTATTATAGCAAGTGGAAGCCTAAGAGAATAAATCTTGTTCTCTAAAACAGGAATAATATCTAACTTATAAGAGGGGTTTAAAAATTGTAGTGTTTCAATCTTGGCGCCTGTAAGCTCCGCTACATGATCTAAAGAGAGCATCTCCTTTACATGAATAGTATCTGTTGCTAATATTGGTATTTGTTTTTGATCCAGATTAAATCCATGAGCTTCTGCATACTCAAAAAGATAAATGGTCGCTAAAAATGCTGGAAGATATCCAGCGGTTTCTTTGGGTAGAAACGGGCGAATATTCCAGTAATTTTGATACCCCCCTGAGCGTCTAATTGCCTTGGTTACATTTCCTGGTCCTGAATTATACGCCGCTAAAGCTAGGTCCCAATCTCCAAATGTTTTATATAAGGCCGCTAAATAATTGGCGGCGGCATTCGTGGAGCGAAGCGGGTCGCAGCGCTCATCAACGTAGCTACTAACTTCCAATCCGTATTGTTTTCCTGTAGAAAACATAAACTGCCATAACCCCGTAGCGCCAACACGAGACTTGGCGCGCGGCTTCAATGAAGATTCTATAACTGCTAAATACTTAATCTCTAAGGGTATATTGTGGGCGTCTAAAACCTCTTCAAACATTGGAAAGTAATAGTGACTTAATTGTATTAAAGTTTCTGTAGATCTTTTACGGGACTTTAAATGAGCCTTTATAACGTTTTCAAGCACCGGATTATATTCAATATTAAAAGGAGTTTTCGCATCTAAAATCGCTAATCGCTTTTTGAGTGTGTCGGTGGGAAGTTCTGGATAATAAACCGCTTCAAAGGATTGATTGGTTATGGAGTCTTTAAGTGCTGCAAAGAGGTCGCTAGCATATAAAACATTTTGCCAACGCTCTTCCATCTCTTGAACACTAAAAAGCCCCTGCTTTATGGTATCCTTTTTGGCGGTATTAATTAGGATCGAACTATCTGAGGTTTGTCCTTGTAGAACTCCCAAACTTAATACCGCTATAATGAAAAAGATTCTAAACACTATTTATTTTAAAATTGCTGCAATACCAGGAAGGGTTTTTCCTTCTAGGCTTTCAAGCATTGCACCCCCGCCTGTGCTTACATAACTAACCTTGTTTTCAAAACCAAATTGCTTGACCGCAGATACAGAATCTCCTCCGCCAACTAAAGAAAAGGCACCGTTTTGGGTTGCCTCTGCAATTGAATCTCCCAATGCAATTGTCCCAGATGAAAAGGTCTCCATTTCAAAAACACCTAAAGGGCCATTCCATAATATTGTTTTACATTGTTGAACTACGTCGTGAAATATTGCTTTTGACTTTGGACCACAATCTAATCCTTGCCAGTTGTCAGGGATTGCTCTAACATCAACTACCTGGGTGTTGGCCTGGTTACTAAATTCATCTGCAGCCAAAACATCAACAGGAATGTGGACTTGTACATTTTTTTCCTTCGCTCTTTCTAAAATTTGAAGCGCTAACTCCATTTTATCATCTTCACAAATAGAATCTCCCACTTTTCCACCTTGGGCTTTAACAAAAGTGAAAGTCATCCCACCTCCAATAATTAAATGATCAACCTTGTCTAATATATTATCTATAATTGTAATCTTTGAAGATACTTTAGCACCTCCTAAAATTGCTAAAACAGGCTTTTCACCTGTTTGCATTACTTTATCAATACTTTCTATTTCTTGAGCTAGTAAGCTTCCAAAGCATTTGTTTTCTGGAAAAAACTGTGCAATAATTGTGGTTGAAGCATGTGCTCTGTGAGCCGTTCCAAAAGCATCGTTAATGTAAAAGTCTCCTAACTTTGAGAGTGCTTCTGCAAACCCTAGGTCTCCGTTTGTTTCTTCTGAATGATACCTTAAATTTTCCAATAATAGTACTTGACCCGGCTTGAGGTTGTTACAAGCGGCTTGAGCATCCTCCCCGATGCAATTACTAGAAAACAAAACCTCAACCCCTAAAACTGTTTCAAGAGTGCTCGCAATGTGTCGTAGTGAAAAAGCTGGTTCTTGTGATTTTGGTCTGCCCAGGTGTGACATTAAAATACAACTTCCTCCATCTTCTAAAACCTTTATAATTGTGGGCTTAGCAGAAACAATTCGAGTGGAGTCAGTAACTTCAAATCGCTCATTTAAAGGAACATTGAAATCAACTCGTATTAATGCTTTTTTATTTTTGAAATTTACGTTTTGTATTGTTTTCATTACTTGTGAAAAAGTTTGGTTAGTTTAATAAGACATCAAAGGTAAGTATTTCTTTTAGCATCTGAAATATACACCTAAAAAAGTTACGTAACTATGCGTCTAATCAATAATCAAAGACACAAAGTCTCTAATATGTAGGTGTGAATGTTTAAGTATGAGATTCAATTAAATCTGCTATCTTTGTTTTATGACTTTTGAGGATATTATTGGGCAATCATTTTTAAAGACACACTTGAAAAAAGGCGTGGATTCTGGACGAATTCCTCATGCACAGCTTTATGTTGGAAAGCGTGGCGTTGGCAGCCTTCCCATGGCTATAGCGTATGCAGACTACTTAATGAAGCAACAGCAGCAGGGGGTTAAGATGAATCCGTTAACACATCCTAATATCCACTTTGTATATCCCGTGACAACAAGCGACAAGGTGAAATCCAAACCAATAGCATCTAACTACATTAATGAATGGCGAAATTTTGTGGAATCAAGCCCCTATGGCTCAATAAACAACTGGTATGACCTGCTTGGTGTTGGAAATAAACAAGGAAACATCGGAGTAGAAGAAGCGGGTGATATTGTGTCTAAAATGTCTCTTAAAGCGTTTAACGGAGGCTATAAGGTTATGATTATTTGGATGGCGGAAAGAATGAATTCAGCTTGCGCCAATAAACTATTAAAATTAATTGAAGAGCCTGCAGATAAAACTGTTATTATTCTAATAACTGAAGATGAAGAGCAATTAATTGGAACCATCCGCTCTCGGTGTCAGACTGTGCATTTAAATGCTCTTTCGGAAGATGCAATAAAAGACAACTTAATTAAAAAGCATAAGACAGAAGCTAGCTTAGCTGCAAATATAGCGCATCAGTCTGAAGGCAGCTATAGTAGAGCGCTGGATTTGTTGAATCAACAACCAGAAGACCTTCAGTTCGAAGCTTGGTTCATAGAGTGGGTTAGAACGGCATTTCAGGCAAAAAGCAATAGGCAGTCGATCAACAGCCTTATGGCATGGAGCCAAGAGATCTCTAAGTCAGGAAGAGAGATTCAAAAGCAGTTTTTAGATTACAGCTTGCGATTTTTTAGACAAGCATTACTTTATAATTACGGGGCTAAAGAGCTGGTTTTTATTAAGTTAAATGATAAAAGCTTTAAAATAGAAAATTTCGCGCCGTTTATAGACGCCTCCAATATTTCTGAGATTTCTAAAGAAATTGAACTTGCAAGTTACCACATAGAGCGCAATGCAAATGCTAAGATAGTGCTCACCGACCTATCAATAAAGCTAACCCGTTTGTTGCACTTAAAAGAAGCTTAATTTTTAGTGTATTCTTCGTTTAGTGCCGCTAGTATTTCTTGAGTTAAATCAGAAGATTCTTGGCCGTATAAAACACTTCCAGCTTCGTTACTTCCCAATATAAAATTGAAACTTTTAGCTTTTCCGTAATCTTTGACAAAGTCAATTACCTTATTAATAATTGAGTCGTTTAGCGTTTGACTTTCTTGAGCAATTGCTTGCTGCTCAAGCTGCACTCTTTGCTGCAAGACTTGCTCTTTTTGCTGTAGATCTTGAGATAGTTGCTGAATAGCTGACTGAGACATCTTGCGGGCTCTTAGTTCAGCTTCTTTGATTTCTAACTCAAAAGCAGAGCGAAGACTGTCTGTGCGCTTTTTGAATGCTTGGATTTTAGTCTGAAGCTTCGACTCTATATCTATACGTTCTTGATATTCGTTTATAATAACAACATTATCAACAAACCCTATTTTTTGTTGCTGGCATGCAGTAAGGCTTATTAGTACTAAAAAGGAAAAGGCAAGTTTGTTCATGATTTTATAATTGAGTTAGAGTTTGTAAAAGTAAAAAAAACCAATGGCAAAATCAATAAATAAACAAACGAGTTGGAGCATAGAAAAAAACTATAGATAGGTAGGTAGGGTATTGGATTAACTTATCTAAAGTTGCCGTCTTTAGGGCGTTCAGGTAAATGATTATCTTTTTTTAATACAATGATTTGGTGTGGGTCGGGAAAATCGCTTAGAGCGCTTTAAAACGCTAATCAGTATTTTTTAACACATAGATTAGGGACGAATACTCACCTGTCTTTGAAGCTTGAAGGTTTGAACGACATCCTATTTTGAGGCTGCTTAAAAAACGGATAGATCCGGTTTTGTGCTTGTTAGATAACATGCTAACATAATAGGCGTCCATTCGCATTGGATGTGTTGACTCTAGTGTCATCTGCACTTCAGAAAAGACTTTAGGAATGGAGTCTTGAGAAAAATGCCACAAATGCCTTGGTACGTCATATGCAGCCCAAAAACCTTTAAAGTAAATAGCGTCAAAACTATTAAAATTGGGAACAGCCACAATAATGCGGCCGTTTGGTTTAAGCAATCTTTTAAACGTTTTGAGATCTTCTTGCAAATTTGGAAGGTGCTCTAAAACATGCCAAAGCGTAATAACATCGTAAGACGCGGTTTTGAGGCTGCTTAATGTTTTTAGGCTGAAAACCGTATTGGCGTTTTTGGTGTTCGCAATTCCTCTGGCAACAGAGTCGGGCTCTATCCCTTTAACGTCCCAACCGCTTCTTTTGGCGGCTCGTATAAAGGAACCCGTTCCAGCGCCAACGTCTAGTAAGGCGCCAGCTTTGCTTTTAAAAGGCTTTATAAACCTAACCTTTTTCCGTAAAGAAAAATATCTTACGGCGTGATACAAAAAGTCAAAGAAAGACTTTAACTGATTGCTGTGTGAAATGTAGCCTTCCTGCGGATAATACGCCTTCAGCTGCTCGTCGCCGGGCTTAGGGTGGGTGTATAGCAAGCCCAAAGAGGGGTCTGTGAGAAGCTCAAACGTTTGGCCGCTAACAGAGTAGTCTTTGAGAGTGATGTGTTTATTGTGTGTTTTCATACAACGTTCCACGTGGAACATGTTTAGATATATTATCGTCCCATATAAACCAAGAGAACAGAAATATCGTTTGGAGAAACGCCACTAATTCGTGAGGCTTGAGCAACCGTTGTTGGCTGTACTTTTTTAAGTTTTTCTCGGGCTTCGTAACTCATAGATTTGATTTGCGAATAATCATACCCTGTTGGGATTTTGACATATTCTAAACGCGTAAGCTTGTCCGCGTTATTTTTTTCCTTTGCTATGTATCCAGAATATTTAACCTGAATCTCTGCTTGCTCAATAACTTCTCGATCTAAGTCATGGTCGTTAATGTAGGCGTCAACAGCGGCAAACTTACGAACATCTTCAATACCAATATTGGGCCTCGAGAACACCTTAAACATCTTGTCTGACTGTCTAATTGGTGCCGAATTCTTACTTTCCAATACAGGATTCGCTTCGTCTGGTTTGACGCTTTGTGTTTTAAAAAAGCTGACAAATGCTTCTGCCTTAGAGAGCTTCTCTTCCATACGTCTGAGTCGTTTTTCGCTAGCAATTCCTAAGTCATATCCCTTTGGAGTGAGGCGAATGTCGGCGTTGTCTTGTCTTAAAAGCGTACGATACTCTGCCCTTGATGTAAACATTCTGTAGGGTTCATCGGTTCCCTTAGTGATAAGGTCATCAATTAAAACCCCTATATAAGCTTCATTTCTTTTTAATATGAAAGGGTCTTTCTCTTGGATCTTTAGACTCGCATTGATACCTGCCATCAATCCTTGAGATGCTGCTTCCTCGTAACCGGTTGTTCCATTAATTTGACCTGCGAAGTATAAACCACTAACGAGCTTAGTTTCTAAGGAGTGTGTTAATTGAGTAGGAGGGAAGTAGTCATACTCAATAGCGTATCCTGGCCTAAAAAACTTAACCTTTTCAAAACCTTTAACTGCTCTCAGAGCCTTGAATTGTATGTCTTCTGGCAGGGATGTAGAAAAACCGTTAATGTAATACTCCACAGTATTCCAGCCTTCAGGTTCAACGAAAATCTGGTGACGATCTTTATCTGCGAATCGATTAATTTTATCTTCGATTGAGGGACAGTAACGAGGTCCTAAACTTTGTATACGACCATTAAACATCGGCGAACGATCAAAACCTTCTTTCAAAAGGTTGTGAACTTCAGCGCTAGTATATGACATGTGGCAAGAGCGCTGCTCCTGCAAAGGCTTGGTAATGTCAGAATAAGAAAACTTTTCAGGGATTGAATCTCCAGGTTGTTCTATCATTTTTGAAAAATCTAAAGACCTCCCGTCAACTCGTGGCGGCGTTCCTGTTTTCATGCGACCAGACTCAAAGCCTAAAGTGACGAGTTGTTCTGTAATGCCTGTAGCTGCTTTTTCTCCAGCGCGGCCACCTCCAAAGTTTTTATCACCTATATGTATAAGTCCATTAAGAAAGGTACCGTTAGTCAACACAACAGACTTCGCTCTTATTTCTACCCCTAAGGATGTCTTAACTCCTGTGACGCGTCCAGACTTAACAACTAGCCCTGTAACCATTTCTTGATAAAAATCTAGGTTTTTGGTTTGCTCAAGAAGCAGTCTCCAATCCTCAGCAAAACGCATACGATCGCTTTGAACTCTTGGACTCCACATGGCTGGGCCCTTGGACTTGTTCAGCATTTTGAATTGAATAGCAGAAGTATCACTAACAATGCCGCTGTAACCACCTAGGGCGTCAATCTCACGAACAATCTGTCCTTTCGCAATACCTCCCATGGCTGGGTTGCATGACATTTGGGCTATGTTTTGAAGGTTCATGGTAACCAGCAGCGTTTGGCTTCCCATGTTGGCAGCAGCAGCAGCAGCTTCACTACCGGCATGGCCTCCACCTACTACAATTACATCGTAAATTTTATCAAACATTGGTTGCTTATTTAATGTTCCACGTGGAACAAATCAGTTGCGTTTGCAAATATAGGGATTATAAAGGCTTATCCATTAGTTGTTCAAGATAGAAGTTTTCTTTGTTGCGCATCATAGAAGATTCTGCTTCGGTCTTGTCCTTGTATCCGCAAAAATGCAAAACCCCATGGGCCATGACCCTAGAAAGTTCGGCTTCGAAACGCTGATTAAATTCGGCCGCATTTTCCCTAACTCTTTCCACAGAAACAAATATTTCTCCGTGAACTTCTTTACCAACAGAATAGTCAAAACTAATAACATCTGTAAGGGTGTCATGATTTAAAAACTCAACGTTTAACTTATGGAGAAAATTATCATTACAGAAAACAAAGGAGAGTTCACCTTCGAGATGGCTTTCTTGAGAAATGATCGAACTTAGCCACACAGAAGTGGTCTTAGCTTCAAGGAATTCAAATTGGGTTTCTGCGCTAAAACTAATCATTGTTTGTTTTAAAATATTCTTGCACTTTTTTCTTTATGTTTTGTCGCAAAGGTAAACTTTGTCTGTTTAATATTTCGGTAGTATTAAAATATTGTTTTATTGTTTCTGGGCTTACAGCGGGCTCCTCTGATAGTGCGCCTATACTGGTGTCTGACTGACGTTTTGAATCTTCACCTTGTTGAAGCGTTGCTTTGTTTAGTTTTAAAAGCTGATGCTTTAGGGCCTTCATCTGATCTACTGTCTTTTGAGTAACTCCGTTGTTAATGAGGCTTTCTTCTATTTTACTCATAGATTTAAGGAGGGCGTTATCTGTAGCAGAAATACCGTTTTTCTGCAACAACTCTTGTAAGGCAGCTCTTAGCTCTTGTTGTTGTTTAAAAATTTCGAACAAATCGCCGCTATCACCCTCATTTACAGATCCTTGGCTTGAGTTACTGCCTTCAGAGCCCGGAGAAGGGTCTGGGCCATTTTTATCGCCTGGTTCCTTGCCTTTGTTACCAGATTTAGGATCGCCACTATCGCCTTCTGACTCTTGGCCCTTTTCGCCTAGCTGTTTTTTAATTTTCTCGCTCAACGCCTCCTGGCTCATAATAATATCCGGAAGTTGCATTTCGCCTTCACCTTGCCCGGGAGAGGGTTGAAGTTGGGCTTCCATATTACTTAAAGCATCACTTAGCAAGTCTGCTAGTTTGTTAGTGGCCATCATTACAAATTGCTGAGCGCCAAGGCCTTTTTGAAGTTCATTTTCTGATAGCAACGCTAAGCTTTTGTCTATATTGAAAAACACCTCAGTGACCTCTTTATTTATGGGTTCAGAAATCATTGGTTGACGCAGTGATAGTGCAAACAAACTGTCTTCAACATGCTCAAAATGGTTGCGGAGGTTGCTTTGCTTAAGCAACTGGACGGCGTAATCGCGAGGGTTAGAAGAGGCTAAATTAAATCTACCCATTAAGGCTTCTTGTTCAAAAGAAAAGAGAATTAAATTATCCAATATTTGACGTAAGACCTCTGCGTCTTCGGCTAGTTGCTTGGCGCCACCAGCACCCATTTGTTGTGACATTTGCTGCAACATTTGTTGTAGTTTTTGAGCGGCTTTTTTCTGACTTTTTTGCGCCTGAGATAGAGCGCTTTTTTTCATCTCTGAATCGGATGACCCTTCTTTTTTCTCTAAATTCTCTAAAGCTGATTGCTGGTCTTTAACAATAGACTCTTCAAGTGTTGGGTTGTCAGTAAGCGATAAGGGTTTAGATAATGAGTTATTGTCTTTTTTTAAAGCTTCGAGTTCTTTACGAAGCTGATCGAAAGAGTCGTTAAGATTTACTTGTGCTAATTTGGTGTTTTGTTCTGAAGAGGTTTTAGACAATTGCTCTTGTGCCTCTGAAAGTGCTTTTAATTTATTGTTAATTTGTTCCGCTTTTTTTGTGACATAATAACGCTTTGTTAGCTCTAAAAGCTGCTCTAGACTTCGCTGCTTGTTTTTGCTTTGTTTCGCAATTTCATCAAGCTTTTTGGCTAAATCTTCCTTCGTGATTTTACTGGCAATTTTTTTAATTTCTTCTAGTAATTTTTCATTCTTTAAAAGATTTTCTTGTTGTGCCTTTAGGCGCTCTTGTAATTGCTTCTTAAACGGATCCGTATCATCCTTTTTGAACTGACTTAGGTTTTTTTGCATTGTTTTATTAAGTCTTTCAAGTAATTTGTCTTGACTTTTTTGACGCTCTAAAAACTGCTTAAGCTTTAGCTGATCTGTATAATTAAGTCGGGGGGTTTCCTTTTGGTTTTTGGAAATCTCTTTAAGTGTTTTGTCTTCACGGGCGAGTGCTTTGAGTGCTTTTTGGAGGGCGCTCGAAACCTGGCTCTGTTCGTTAATTCTTAAAGCTTCAATCTGAGCCTCACTTTTGTGATTATACCTAAATGTCCGACTGCGTGTTGTCTTGTAATTATGAATGGGGTCGTTGTCGAAAACCTCGAAATATAATGAATAAGCTGTGTCATCTAAAAGCGCTAAGTTTGAGGGGAAAGAATGCGTAAATTCTAGAAAGCTTCCTTGAGCAATCGGCAAGCTAATTCTCTTAATGCCGTTAGGGTTGTCTGTGGGGAAATAATGTAGGTTTAATTCCCGAAGCCCATAGTCATCTGAAACCTGCCCGTAAAAATAAAGAGACGCTTCAAGAGTAGAATCGCGCTTCATTTGAACCTGAATTTTGGGTGGCTTGTCTTTGATTACGCTAATAAAGTAGTCAAGAGTCTCAAAGTTTGCGAGATTTAAATTACTAGTTTGTATAGTATAGGATTGTGAACTGAAAACTCGTTTAGAGTAAGTAAATTGCTGATTAGACTTATCGAAAAAAGAGCGAGAGAGGCCGGTTAAAAACACCACTGAATCTGTTGACTTTGTAAAAAGTTCCCATTTCAACATAGCGCCCTCAGGGACGGTTGCATTTCCGTTATTGGCTATTTTCTTAGGAGGCTGTCGCGTATAGTCTGCAGGGTAAACGTAAAGATCTAAGCCAAGAACTACCGGTGTGGGGACAACCGTTAATTCTAAGCTTTTCGAGATCACATCTCCAGAAGAAAGCTTAAAATTAAGGGTCGTTTTGGGCTGGAGAAATTCGTACACAAAAACTCCTGGGCTTAATGACTTTAACAGATAACTATCGTTGTCATAAATAATATTAACGGCCTCAGGAACTACAGAGCCTTGTGTTTGAACCTTAAGAGTGAATGACTCGTTTTCGAGAGTCGTTAATGATGTGTTAGCAACTACAAACTCGTAAGGGGCTGGGGGAGAGTAGCTGGTCTGGTAATTAACAACGCGTTTCAAGCTGTCTGTGAAAACGTATTGCTTCCCTGCTCCATAAAAAATAAATAGTATGAGAATAGGGAGAAGTGCGTACTTAATATACCTGTTGTTCTCTGAAAAAACTACCGCTTTTTTGAATGAGATTGTCTTTAAACTTTTAGACTTTTGTTCTATACTAGCAAGTAACAGCTCTGTATGATCTGATTGTTGCTTTAGCTGTAAAACATTCAAAAGTTTGTCTTTTACTTCCGGAAAATGATCTCCTACAATTTTAGAAGCAGTTTCAAAATCAATCCCATTCTGAATTTGAAATAATTTTAACAACGGACTTAAAATAAAAAAATAAAATATGACAAGCTCGAAGCAAGCTGTAAACCAAAATAAAAGGGTACGCCCCGTTGAGTTCAACCAAAGAAAGTGCTCAACAATTAACAAAAAAAGGGCAAAAAGCAGACCAACGGAAACAAACATAAGTAAGCCCTTTAACAGAGCGCTTATGTAATATTGGCGAATGAAACGCCTTAAATTTAATTCTATCTTATGAAAGCTATCCAATTATCATTAACTTTAGAAGGAATAAAACTACAATAATAAAACTTATTTGCGATTGGTTTGTACTGTTATGTTTACAAATATTAATGCATATAAGCTTGAAACACTATACCAATGAAAGACTTAAAGTATTTATTTGCTCTTAGCATTCCATTATCAGCATTTATCGGGCTGCAACTAAAGGGTGAGTGGTTGTTTTTCACCCCTGTGTACGCCTTTGTGTTCATCCCAATTATTGAACACTTTTTATCTGCTAGCACTGAAAACTTTTCTAAAAAAACAAAAGAAAAAAGAGCAGTGAGTCGATTCTTCGATTGGATGCTTTACGCTAATGTTCCTATTGTTTTCGGGTTGCTTATTTGGAGTTTTTATGTCGTTTCAACTGTTAACCTAAGCTCCATTGAGCTTGTGGGGTTGGTCGTTTCGGTTGGAATGGTTCTAACCACAAACGGAATTAATGTAGCTCATGAGCTAGGGCATCGCCAAGAATCCAGAGAACGATTTTTGTCAAAAGCTCTCCTTTTGCCTTGTTTATATATGCATTTTTACATAGAACACAACCACAGTCATCACTTAAATGCCGCCACAAAAGAAGACCCCGCTACAGCCCGCTACAACCAAACACTATATTCGTTTTGGATTACATCAACGGTAAGACAATATTTTAGCGCCTGGAAGGTACAGATGAAGTTATTAAAAAACAATAACCGCACTTTTTTTAGCCTTTACAACGACGTCTTCTGGTATGTTATTATTCAGTTCGCTTATTTGCTTTGTGTTTACATTAGCTTTGGAGCCTTAGGGCTTAGTGTGGCGATCGCTGCTGGTGTGGTATCTTTTTTGTTTTTGGAAACCGTAAACTATATAGAGCATTACGGATTGCTTAGATTAAAAAATGCGTCTGGTAGGTATGAGCGAGTACAAAAAATTCATTCCTGGAATTCTAACCACGTGGTTGGGCGTATCATACTATATGAACTTACTAGACACAGTGACCACCACTACAAGTCTTCAAAAAAATATCAAGTTTTAGAATCACATGAAGAAAGCCCTATTCTACCTTACGGCTACCCCACATCAATGGTGCTGGCAATGATACCTCCTTTGTGGTTTAGGATTATGAACAAGAGAGTTCCTAGTAATATGATTTAAATTAAAGCTTCCATCGTTTTTCTTTGGGCAATGTGACTAGCAGTTATATCTTTGTATTTCTAAATAAACCAAATGAACACTTCCATTCGCGTACGATTTGCACCAAGCCCCACTGGGCCACTCCATATTGGAGGCGTGCGAACCGCTCTATTTAATTATTTATTCGCCAAAAAACACGGTGGCACCTTTGTGCTGCGTGTCGAAGATACCGACCAAAAACGTTATGTGGATGGCGCCGAAGACTATGTCGTAAACGCCCTAAACTGGTGCAACATTCCGTTTGATGAAGGCCCCGGAAAAGACGGCGGTTTTGGCCCCTACAAACAAAGTGAACGCAAGCATTTGTACAAACAATATGTTGATTTACTCATTGAAGCCAACAACGCCTATTACGCCTTTGACACAGCGGAAGCTCTGGATGAAGAACGTAAAAACCACGAAGCAAAAGGCAAAACTTTTATTTATAACTGGCACAACAGAACTCGAGGTCGACTGGTTAATTCCTTGGTTTTGTCCAAAGAAGAAGTACAAAATAAAATAGCCAGCGGAGATGCCTATGTGGTCCGTTTTTTAGCACCACAAGACGAAACCCTTGCGCTAACAGACCTCATCAGAGGCGATATAAAAATTGACACCAACACATTGGATGATAAGGTGTTGTTTAAATCGGACGGCATGCCTACCTATCACCTCGCCAATGTGGTGGACGATTATTTAATGAAAATCACACACGTCATTCGTGGAGAAGAATGGTTGCCCTCATTGGCATTGCACCAATTGCTTTACAACGCATTTGGGTGGGAAGCCCCTGAATTTGCACACTTACCCCTAATCTTAAAACCAACAGGGAAAGGCAAACTAAGCAAACGCGACGGCGACAAACTAGGGTTTCCGGTATTTCCATTAAACTGGGAAGACCCATCAACCAACAGTGTATCAAGAGGCTATAAAGAAAGCGGCTACTTTTCGGAAGCCGTCATCAATTTCTTAGCTTTCTTGGGGTGGAACCCAGGAACTGAACAAGAGATTTTTTACTTAGAAGAATTGATAGAGGCCTTTGATTTAAAAAACGTCAATAAGGCAGGGGCTCGATTTGATCCCGATAAAACAAAATGGTTTAACCACCACTACATGCAAAAGGCAGAAAATGAAGATTTGGCAACAGCCTTTATAAACGCAACTCCAGAAATTGCAGCGATGGACCTTGGCTATGTAGAGCTTGTGGTAGCACACATCAAAGAGCGCGCAACCTTTCCTTCAGAATTTTGGGGACTAAGTCATTACTTTTTTAAAGCCCCACAAAATTACGCAGAAGCAGCCCTTAAAAAAGCGTGGAAAGAACATTCAAATGAGCTGATGCAGCAATTGATTGCAGTGCTTGAAACCGCCGACGACAGTACTGTTGAGGCGCTTCAAACCTCTGTAAAAGGGTGGATTATAGAAAATGAAATTGGTTTTGGAAAGGTGATGATGCCATTAAGAGTGGCACTTGTGGGTGCGCTTGAAGGGGTTGATGTTTTTGACATCATGTATTTGATTGGAAAAACAGAAGCAATAAAAAGAATTCAATCACTTATTGATAGTAACTAATTTATCTAAATGTAGTGTGGTAAATTTCATTACTTTTACCACCGCATACAACGCGTCCTGAAAAGAGAGTAAATGAAGCATATTAGAAACTTTTGTATAATCGCACACATTGACCATGGTAAAAGTACTTTGGCTGATAGATTATTAGATTTTACCGGTGCCGTGACAGAGCGTGAAAAGCAAAATCAACTACTTGACACTATGGATTTGGAGCGCGAGCGGGGAATTACCATAAAGTCACACGCCATTCAGATGGAATACACATTTGAAGGGCAAGAATATATTTTAAACTTAATTGACACGCCTGGACATGTCGACTTCAGCTATGAAGTTTCTCGATCTATTGCGGCTTGTGAAGGCGCGCTATTGGTGGTTGATGCCGCACAAAGCATACAGGCGCAAACAATTTCTAATCTATATTTGGCGCTTGAAAACGATCTAGAAATAATACCTATATTAAATAAAGTTGATTTACCAAGTGCAAATCCTGAGGAAGTAACAGATGACATTGTTGATCTTCTTGGGTGTGACGCCTCAGATGTGATTCCTGCAAGTGCTAAAACAGGAATTGGTATTGAAGAAATATTGAATGCTATCATTAAACTTGTGCCTCCTCCAGGGGGATCTCCAGAAGCGCCGTTACAAGCACTTGTTTTTGACTCAGTTTACAATTCATTTAGAGGGGTTGAAACTTACTTCAAGGTTAAAAACGGAAGCATTAAAAAAAACCAGCAAGTAAGGTTTATAGCAACAGGTAAAACGTATGGAGCTGATGAGGTAGGGACATTAAACCTTACTCAAACTCCTAAAAAAGAAATTAAAACAGGAGATGTAGGTTACTTGATCACCGGAATAAAGGATGCGAGAGATGTGAAGGTTGGAGACACAATTACAGACGCTAACTTTCCAACCACCGAAGCAGTTGACGGATTTGAAGATGTGAAGCCTATGGTCTTTGCTGGCATATATCCTGTAGATACGGAAGAATATGAGGAGCTTAGGGCGTCTATGGAAAAACTACAGCTTAATGATGCCTCTTTAGTGTTTCAAGCCGAAAGTTCTGCCGCTTTAGGTTTTGGTTTTCGTTGCGGGTTCTTGGGGATGTTGCACTTAGAGATTATTCAAGAACGCTTGGAAAGAGAGTTTAATATGACGGTCATAACAACCGTTCCCAATGTGTCATATCATGCATTTACACGCAAAAACCCAGAAGAAATTGTAACGCTAAACAACCCTTCTGATTTACCAGACCCATCAAGCCTAGAGCGCATTGAGGAGCCTTTTATTAAGGCCTCCATCATTACAAAGGCCGATTTTGTTGGAAATGTAATGTCTTTATGTATTGAAAAACGTGGCCAGATTACGAGCCAGACTTACCTAACAACTGAGAGGGTAGAGTTAACTTTTGATATGCCTTTGGCAGAAATTGTTTTTGACTTTTATGACCGACTAAAAACAGTCTCTAAGGGCTACGCCTCATTTGACTACTCGCCTATTGGAATGCGAATTTCAAAATTAGTTCGTGTTGACATTTTATTAAATGGACAAACCGTAGATGCGTTATCGGCATTAATTCACATCGATAATTCAGTATCTATTGGAAGAAAAATGTGCTCCAAGCTGAGAGAGCTTATTCCTCGACAACAATTTGACATCCCTATTCAGGCTGCAATTGGAGCAAAAATTATATCTAGAGAAACGGTAAAAGCAGTTCGGAAAGATGTAACAGCCAAGTGTTATGGTGGTGATATTTCAAGAAAAAGAAAGCTTTTAGAAAACCAGAAAAAAGGCAAGAAAAGAATGCGACAAGTAGGAAATGTAGAAATTCCTCAAGAAGCGTTCATGGCTGTTTTGAAGCTTAACGATTAATTTAAGTTCTTGTTTTTGTGTTTTTAAAGAAATTCTTATATTTAAACTTAATACTTAAACTAAACACCGCTTGAGCACAATAGCATTTAAAACCATTGGAATTGGCGTTACTTTTTCTCCAAATCTGGAAGCTAACATTAATGAAGCAGCTCGATTGTCCCTGTTTTTAGGTTGTAGGCTTGTGTTAATTCATGTTGGTGAATCATCAGACCAAAAACTAAATACATTTCTATCTTTTTTAAATCCTTTTAAGGATCAAGGGTTGGAGTTTGAGGTTTCTTTCAAGGCAGGAGATCCTGTAGAAGTGATTTTGTCAACTACAAAAGAAAAGAAAGTGGACTTACTTATAATAGGCGCTCTTAAAAAGGAGAATTTTGTTAAATACTACCTAGGCTCTATTGCTAGAAAAATTACCCGTAAGGCTACGTGTTCTATTTTATTATTAATAAACCCTTCCAAAGAAAGGGTGAGTTGTAACCACATTGTGGTGAATGGACTGAAAGATCCTAAAACAGAAGAAACGGTTACAACCGCTTTTTTTGTGGGGCATAAACTAGGAGCGAGCAAGGTGACGGTTGTAGAAGAAATTAGCGACGATGAAGTAAGTGTAAAAGTGGATGATGACAAATCCTTAAGAAAGTCGACAATAGTTAAGGAGCGTTTACGTATAAGGGAAGAAATGCGTGTGAACGCTATACTAAAGACGATCCCTGGCGAGCTTACAAAAGATATTGTGATCAAGTCTCAGCCTATTTTTGGAAAACGGGGATACTCAATAGGGCACTATGCTCAGGTTGCACGTGCTGACTTATTGGTCATGAATGCTCCTAGTAAAATGACTTTTTGGGACCGTTTGTTCCCTCATGATATTGAACATATTTTAACTGAATTACCAACAGATGTTTTAATCGTACAATGAAAGCAAAAGAATCTTCTTTAAGTGGGTTTGTAAAAGCGCTACCAAAAAACATGTTTTCTGGTTTGGTGGTCAGTCTTATCGCGTTGCCGTTGGGTCTTGGGCTCGCCATGGCTAGTGAGGCACCGCCAATAGCAGGCGTCATCACTGCAATCGTTGGGGGTGTCATTGTCTCAATTCTTGGGGGTAGTTTTGTGACAATCTCTGGACCAGGAAATGGATTAGTTGGAGTGGTGTTAATTGCCATAACAACACTTGGGCTGACAGCGACATATGCCGCAATTATTTGCTCTGGAATCATTTTGATTATACTCGGGTTTTTAAGGCTTGGAAAACTAGCCGATTACTTTCCTTCGTCGGCAATACAGGGGATGCTCGCCGCAATAGGCCTTATTATCCTAGGTAAGCAGTTCCATATAATGCTAGGAAATAAAATTGTCAGAGACAGTGGTATTGATTATCTTTTAGAAATACCAAACACAATAATAACGGTCTTTCAGTTTGAAGATACAGGGTTAATTTATGCAGCACTTGCAGGTGTTATTAGTTTAGCTATTATGGTGTTTTATTCGAAAATACGAAATAAATATTTACAGCTCATACCCGCCCCTATGTGGATTGTGATTGTTTCTGTTGGGTTTAGTTATTACTATGAGTTAGTTCTTAAGTCGCCAAATCCTATATCGTTAGACTATATGATTCCAGCCATTCCTGACATTCGAACTATTGTAAGAGAAATTCCATCACCAGACTTTAAAATGGTAGGAAGTCTTTCTTTCTGGTCAAGTGTGGTTGCGCTAACACTAATTGCAAGTATTGAGTCGTTATTAAGTATAAAAGCGGTTGATAAACTAGACGTTGATAAAAGGCGTTCAAACGTAAATAAAGATATAAAGGCACTTGGGCTTGCTACTGTGGTTAGTGGGTTTTTGGGGGGCCTGAACGTAGTAACGGTAATTGCCAGAAGCTCCGTAAATGTAAACAATGGCGGGAGTAATCGATCTTCAAACTTCTTCCATGCCCTTTTTCTTGTGGTGTTTATTCTTCTTTTTAGTTCGGAATTAACAAGAATCCCTTTATCGGCACTAATGGCTATTTTGGTTTACACAGGCTACAAACTTGCGTCTCCTGTTATAATTAGAAAAATTTTTACAATAGGAAAAGAGCAGTTGATCATTTTCTTTGCCACTTTATTGGTGACTTTAAAGGTTGGCTTAATTTCTGGGATTATAGCAGGGCTTATTGCTACGTTTATAATTCATGTGGTTGTTACTAAAAGTCTTAGTCTTTTTATGAAAAACATATTGAAGCCCAACGTGCTTATGTATAAAGAAGAAGACGGTAGTTATTTTATTAGTGTAAAGCATTTTTGTAGCTTTTTGAACTTCAACACTCTAAAAAACAATTTAGAAGCAATTCCAGAAAATAATGATGTAATTATTGACTTTTCTTTATGTGGTTTCGTAGATCACTCTGTGATGGAAAGTGTTGATGATTATCAAGAGCTTTTTCATAAAAAAGGAGGGAATATAGAGGTGATTGGTCTTGATGTGTTAGGGGCTGGATCTAAGCATCCGTTTGCTTTAAGGCGTTTGTTGCCTCTTCAGAAAATCTTACCTGTCAATAAAACTAGGCGTCAGACTAATTTAAGCTTGGTTGCGGATAATTTTGATTTGTCTTACAACCCTCTAAAAAAGCGAAACTGTGAATTTTTGGAGAGTTTCATCTATTTTAAAACAAAGAAAATAGAACATATTTTTAATGAGCTAACAGAAAAGAACGGACAGTATCGGTCTTTTGATGTTACGTTTTCAGAGGGAGAGTTTATTGCAAAAGAAGTTGTTAGAACAACAATGCTTTTTATTAAAACTTCTAAAATAATCCCTGCGTTTACCCTTGATAGAGAAGGGCTCTTGGAGCGACTTTATGCTCTGGCGGGGTACGAGGATATTGACTTTAAAAGCCACAAAGATTTTTCAAATAGATTTTACTTAAGAGGCGAAAACCCTGAAGAAATAAAAGCTTTTTTTACAAACGAATTAGTGCGTTTTTTTGAAAGTAATGCATACTACCACGTTGAATCAAATAAAGAGGGGGTGTTAATTTGCAATAAAGAACGCATCGCAAGTATCAAAGAAATCAAAGCATTGTTAGATTTTGGTATCCGCCTAAATAAGCTTATTAACAACACTTAAAATGAAGCTATATCCCATAAATGTTGGTAATTTTAAATTAGACGGAGGGGCAATGTTTGGGGTGGTACCTAAGACTATATGGAACAAGACAAATCCGGCTGATGAGAAGAATATGATTGATATTGCGTCTCGTTGTTTGTTGATTGAAGACGGGGATCGATTGATTCTTATCGATACAGGGATGGGTACAAAGCAAAGCGATCGTTTTTTTAACTACTATTTTCGTTGGGGCGATCAATCGCTAGACAAGGCGCTCAATAACGCAGGTTTTTGTAAAGAAGATATAACAGATATCTTTTTAACTCACCTGCATTTCGACCATTGTGGGGGCTGCGTTAAATGGAATAAAGACCACAGCGGATATGAACTTACTTTTAAAAATGCTATTGTTTGGAGCAATGAAAACCATTGGAATTGGGCGGTTGAACCCAATAAGCGCGAAAAAGCTTCTTTTTTAACTGAGAATATTTTACCCATTCAAGAATCTGGGAATTTAAAATTTATACCTGTCCCGGAAAAGGAAATATTAACGCAATCTGAGCTTGGGTTTGATGTGTTTTATGCGGACGGCCATACTGAGAAGCAAATGATTCCAATGATTTCTTATAAAGGCAAAACAATTTGCTTTATGGCAGATTTACTTCCTACAGTGGGTCATATACCCATCCCTTTTGTAATGGGTTATGATACCAGGCCTTTACTAACATTAGATGAAAAAGAACGTTTTTTGAAACTTGCCGCAGATCATAATTATTATCTACTTTTGGAGCACGACGCACATAACGAATTAATAACAGTAAAACACACCGAGAAAGGGGTGCGCTTAGACACTGTTCACAACTTTAATAATTTATTTTAAAAAAAACCTATGAAATTAAAACTATTTAAAAGCCTTCAAAAACCAACTTTTTTGTTTGGTATATTAATCTTGACCAGCTGTGGATCAACTGCAAAAATAACTTCCACTCCAATTGAAAATATAGACTTGATTCCGCTTAAAGAAGCTAAGCTTACAGACAAGCAAAAAGAGACTTGGAGTCACTTAGACATTACAACAGACACCGTTCCTGGTGTTAGTTTAAATAAAGCATATAAGGAGTTGGTCAAACCCAAAAGCAAAACCATTATTGTGGCGGTTATCGATTCGGGTATTGATATTAACCACGAGGACCTTAGCGGAAACATTTGGGTTAACACGGGAGAAATTCCTAACAACGGAATAGACGATGACAATAATGGTTATATAGACGACGTGAACGGGTGGAACTTTCTAGGGGGTTCAAACAATGAACAACTAGAGTACGTTAGATTATTGGCTAGTAAGGAGACTACAAATCCAAGGTTTGAAGAGGCAAAAGAGCTTCTTAAAAAAGAGCGGGAGGGGCTGCTTCGTTCAAAAACACAGTACGATGGTATTATGTATCAACTGAAGCTGTCGGATGCTGCAGTTGCAAATTATTTAAACAAAAAGGCTTATAGCAAAGATGAGGTTGACGCTATTGACACAGAAGATGAAACATTGCTTGGACATGTGAGTGTTATTAAGCAGTCATTTGGTTTTGGTTTTGACAGCATACAAGCGTTAATGAAAGAAATAAATACAGGGCTTAAGTCCTTTAACGACCGCTTAGACTATAATTTGAATATAGACTTTGATGGTAGGGAAGTTGTTGGTGATAATCCAGATGATTTGAGTGACCGATCATACGGGGACAACGATGTGACCGCAAAAAACGGTCGGAGCCATGGCACACATGTTTCTGGAATTATAGCGGCTCAGCGCAATAACGGAATTGGAATGAATGGGGCGGCTAATAATGTGAAAATTATGGCCATACGAAACACCCCTAATGGAGATGAATATGACAAGGACGTCGCTCTAGGGGTTTATTACGCGGTTGATAACGGAGCAAAGGTTATTAATATGAGTTTTGGAAAGGGGTTTTCGCCACATAGCGACTGGGTAAGAGACGCAATAGCTTATGCATCTAAAAATGATGTTTTGATAGTGGCTGCGGCTGGAAATGACGGCCAAAACACAGATAAAGAAAGTAGTTTCCCAAATGACCAAATAGGAACAGGAGCTGAAATTTCAAATACATTTATTAAAGTAGGGGCCACTGGACCAAGATATGGATCTTCATTAGTGGCTGGATATTCTAACTACGGAAAAGAAACGGTGGATGTATTTGCGCCTGGCTCTCAAATATACTCAACCTACCCAAAAGAAACCTATGAGTATGCGCAGGGTACTTCTATGGCGTCTCCATTAGTAGCCGGTATAGCGGCACTGGTTTTCTCTCAGTATCCTAACTTGAGTGCGGCACAAGTAAAGGAAATACTGATGAAATCAGGCTTAGCCATTAACAAAAAAGTATCTTTAGAAAATGGAGAGGTCGTTGCTTTTTCTGGTTTATCAAAATCAGGAAAGTTGATAAATGCTTACAATGCCCTAATAATGGCTTCAAAAACATCTAAATAATAATTATATTATGAAAAAACAGTCCCCTCTAATCTTGTTACTTATAAGCTGCTTTTTTTTAAGCGCACAAAATAATTTTAATTACTGGCAACAGCATGTTGACTATACTATGGAGGTTAGTGTAGATGTTAAGAGCAGTTCTTATAACGGAACACAACAGCTTATCTACACCAATAACTCTCCAGATGATTTAGGTGTGGTGTTTTATCACTTATACTTTAATGCCTTTCAGCCAGGAAGTGAAATGGATGTACGCTCGCTTACAATTGCTGACCCAGACTCAAGAGTTGGTGACAGAATAAGTAAACTTAAAAAAGAAGATGTTGGATTCCTAAACGTTATAAGCTTAAAGCATAATGGCGATCCTATAAGCTATAGTGTAGCGGGAACCGTTTTAGAGGTTCAATTAAACACACCCATAAAATCCGGAGATTCTGCTGTGTTTGACATGAATTTCGAAGGTCAAATACCACCCGTTATTCGAAGGGCAGGGAAAGACAGTGAAGAGAAGGTGGCGCTGTCGATGGCTCAGTGGTATCCAAAAATGGCAGAATATGACTTTGAAGGCTGGCACGCAGATCCGTATATTAGTAGAGAATTTCACGGAGTATGGGGTGATTTTGATGTGAAGCTAACTATTGATAAAGACTATACTGTAGGGGGCACGGGTAATCTTCAAAACCCGGATGAAGTTGGCCATGGGTACGGAGAAAAATTAACTGACAACACAAAAAAAGAACTACTAACATGGCATTTTAAAGCGCCCAATGTTCACGACTTCACATGGGCAGCAGATCCTAATTTCACACACGACACTCTACAAGTTCCTAATGGCCCATTATTACATTTTCTTTATAAGACTTCTTTAATAGAAATATATAAAGACAGCTGGAAAAAACTACAGCCAATTGCAAGTGAGATCGTTCAGTATTACAGTCAATCCGTTGGAAAATACCCATACAAACAATACTCTATTATACAGGGGGGAGATGGGGGGATGGAATACGGAATGTGTACGTTAATTACAGGCGAGAGGACGTTTAGAAGCCTAGTTGGAGTAACTGCTCATGAAATTGGACACACTTGGTTTCAGTTTTTGCTTGCTTCAAATGAAAGTAAACACCCTTGGCTTGATGAGGGATTTGCAGAATACACTTGTACAATAATTGAAAAATTGCTTTTGGGAAAAACAATAAATGACCCGGTGAGAAGTAGTTATAAGCGGTATTTCAGACTGGCTTTAAGCGGAAAAGAGCAGCCAATGAGTACACATGCGGATCGGTTTTTATATAATAGCTCTTATGGTACATCGACCTACAGTAAGGGGGCGCTTTTATTAGCTCAATTAAAATATATTGTTGGGGATGATAATTTTAATGAAACACTTAAAAGATATTTCAAAGATTGGGCTTTCAAGCACCCAACGCCCAATGACTTCATTCGTTCTGCGGAGAAAACATCAGGGCTAGAACTAGAGTGGTTTTTAACTGATTGGACCCAAACAGTTAACACAATTGATTACGCAGTAAAAAGCATAGAGCCGTTGATGGCTTCGTCTGAAAAAAAAGAAGCGGAATCCAGCACCAAAATAAAACTAGAACGAATTGGTCTTATGCCTATGCCTGTAGAGGTAGAAGTTCTTTTAAATGACGGAAAACGCTTAAATTACTACATACCTTTACAAATGATGCGAGGAGAAAAACCAGTTGAAAAAAAGGTGATAATTTTGAAAGATTGGGCATGGGCATATCCAACATATAGTTTTACAATAGATATTGCCAAAGAGGACATCAATACAGTTACAATTGATGTGGGCAACGAAACCGCTGACATAAATCAGAAAAACAATCAGAAAAAAACAATGTAGGCATGGAGCGCTTAAAAGGTAAAAAACAGATAGAACAATTATTCGTTGGCGGACGATCTGTAGGAGCGTTTCCTTTAAGGCTTGTGTATGTAAAAACTGAAGGGATAAATAAAGTAGGGGTCTCAGTTAGTAAAAAACACTTTAAAAATGCAGTAGATAGAAATAAGATAAAACGACTACTGAGGGTGGCTACTGAAAATCACTTCCACGGGGTCTTGGAGAAATTAGGGACTAAGTATTGTTTAATGGTGTTATATGTGGGTAAGGAAATACCAAGATCCAAAGAACTCAATACACAATTTACATCCATGATAAAGCGTTTTAATAAAAAAATATTGAATGAAGCTTAATTACAAAAAAAAAGGAGCATTAGTGGGGTTGGCTATTTTAGTTTTTCTGTCAACAACCGCCTATAAAAACGACTATTTTGAAATTGCTAAACAACTAGAAATATTCTCCACTCTGTTTAAAGAAATCAACATGAGTTACGTTGATGAGACTAATCCAGCAGGGCTAATGCAGGAGGGTATAAAACATATGCTCAAATCGCTAGACCCATACACAACATACTTAACGGAACAAGAAGTAGAGACTGCGCGTATTAACCAATCTGAGGCCTATGTAGGGATTGGCGCTACTATTAATTTATCAGACTATAAGTTAATTATAGTAGAGGTTTTTAAGGGGCTTCCAGCCGATGAAGTAGGTTTAAAAGCTGGGGATGAAATTATATCTATTGATGGAAATAAAGTAAGCGACTTGGGGGTGGCGTCACGACAGTTTCTTAAGGGTAAGAAAAATAGTGCTGTTTTATTGTCTTTCTTAAGAAATGGAGAAACAAAGGAAGTGCAAGTAAAAAGAGCTGGAATAACTCCAAAAGCTGTTCCTATGGCTAAGCTACTAGATGATGGTGTTGGATATATTGCTTTAGATCGGTTTTCTAAAACAGCTTCACGTGAGGTTGAAAATGCACTTAAGCTTTTTATAATAGACGAAGCTAAAGGAGTTGTCTTAGATTTAAGAAACAACCCAGGGGGACTTCTTCAAGAGGCGGTAAAAATAGTTAATCTATTTGTGCCTAAAGGGCAGTTGGTGGTTTCAACAAAATCAAATATAGAGAGCTTTAATCAAAACTTTGTAACCAGAAAGCAACCCTTAAGCTTAAATATACCTTTGGTTGTTTTAATAAATGAAAAGAGTGCATCGGCAAGTGAAATTGTGGCGGGTGCGTTGCAGGATTTGGATAGAGCGGTTATTATAGGGAAAAGAAGTTTTGGAAAAGGTTTGGTGCAAAGGCCTAAGTCGTTGCCTTACGGAGGACAGTTAAAGGTTACAATATCTCGTTATTACACACCGTCTGGGAGGTGTATACAGGCCTTGGATTATAAAAATAGAGGAAAGGATGGAGAAGCTAGTAAATATAAAGAGAGTGAGTATAAGGCATTTAAAACTAAAAGCGGAAGAACCGTTTACGACGGAGGTGGGGTGACTCCAGATATTTTGTTAGATAGTGAAAGAAAGTCTGAATTTATAAAAAATCTAATTGACAGCTCATTGATTTTTGATTTTTGTAATAATTATTACCACAAAAATAGTGTGATAGACTTATATGATTTTGAATTAAATGAGAATGAATTTGATCGATTTAAAAAAATTAGCTTTATGCACCCTGTTTTTTTAGAGGATGAAAGCACAAAAGAGGTAGATAAATTGTCAGCCCAAATAAAAAAAGAAGGTTTGCGGGATCTCGAAAGCACATTAGAGGAATTAAAAAAATCTATAAATAAATCAAAAGCCCGTTTAATAGAGCAACATAAAATAGAAATTATAACAGCCTTAGAGGGGGAGATTATTAGGCGTTTTTTTTACAGAAAAGGGCTTTACAGTTATTACTTATCAAAAAGTAAAGAGGTAGAGGCTTCGCAGAAACTGCTGTATAATACTAAATCTTATCTTAGTATATTAAATAGATAAAAATTTTTATTACCTTTAAAAAGAAAGTAAAACTTATATGAAAAAAATTTATTTAATATTATTTATTACAAGTAATTTACTTCATTCACAAACAAATAGTGCGCATGTCGTTTATTTTGAAACAGGCGAATATAATGTTCCTGAAATTGAGACTAATAGACTTGTGTTGTTTGTACAAAGCTTAAAAGATATAAAAATAGAACGTATTTCTATTTATGGTTTTACAGATGACAGGGGAACAGATAATTATAATTTAAACCTATCTCAAAACAGGGCTGAAGCTATAAAACAAATCTTTTCTCGGTTTGGGGTTGATGACAATCTTATAAGCAATGTAGATGGAAAGGGAGAGGTTTTATTAAGAATTGTTTCCTCAGAAAATTTAAATATAATAAGGGGGTTAAATAGAAAGGTTGAAATTAATATAGAATATAGAAATCCTATAGAAGTTGTTGAAAACCCTAAAAAAGAAGAAGACACCACTATAGATTTATTAATGAATGATCTTTCTGTGGGAGATAAAATAACCTTAGAAGATATTTTATTTAAAACAGGATACAGTAAATTAGAAAAAGAATCTATGGAAGTTTTAGAGGGAATAGCAGCTTCTTTAATAAAAAGAAAAAACATCTACTTTACAATCCAAGGACATGTATGTTGTACAAATAATAATAGAGACGCTATTGATAAGAAAACAGGGAAGAGGAATTTATCAATGGCTAGGGCTAAATATATATATAACTACTTAGTTAAAAAAGGAGTCAAAAGAAGCCGTATGAAATATGTTGGTTTAAGAAATAAGTACCCTTTGGGAGGAGCTACAAAATATGACAGAAGGGTTGAAATTAAAATAACCTACATATCCAAAAAAAATTAATATAATTTCATTTCAACATGAGGTATTCCGTCCTCTAAATAAGACTTACCTTTAGATTTAAAACCAAATTTATTATAAAACTTTTCTAAGTAAAGCTGAGCAGAAATTTTAATTTCTTTAGTTTTAAATTTATTTTTAATTGCAGTAATAGAAGCATCCATTATTAAAGATCCGTAATTAAGATGTCTCGATTTATCATTAACTACCACCCTACCAATACTAGACTCTTTAAAATAATCTCCTGGCTTAAATAAACGAGTATAAGCTACTATTTCATTATTTTTTTTTCCTATAACGTGAAGTGATTTTTGATCTTTACCATCAATATCTTGATAAACACAATTTTGTTCTACAACAAAAACCTCACTTCTTAATTGTAGTAAATCGTAGAGTTCATTGATCGATAATTCATTAAAATTTTTTACATAAATATCTAACATATAATATAGAAGTATTTTAATATTAATAAAACAACTAGCATGGTTTAATTTTATTGATTCTGTTTTGGTGTCTACCCCCTTCAAAATCTGTTGTTAAAAAAGTATCAACCATTTGTAAAACATCTTCTATGTTTGTAAAACGTGCTGGTATACATAGAATATTAGCATTGTTATGGAGTCTTATTAAAGACACTATATCATTATTCCAACAAATACCAGCTCTTATATCTGAGTATTTATTAGCGGTCATAGCAACACCATTTGCACTACCACATATTAAAATTCCATACTTTGAATTATTATTTATAACATCTTTAGCAACAGGATGTACAAAATCTGGATAATCAACACTACTATCAGAATCAGTACCATAATTTGTTACATTTATTTTTTTGTATTCTAAAAATTTTAAAATTTTAAATTTATACTCTGTTCCAGCGTGATCGTTACCTATTGATATCTTCATTTTAAATATTTATTTAATTCCTAGTAAATTTACAAAAAAAGAAAAGTATAAAAAATATAATGTTAATAGTGTGTTTAATTAGTTGTTAATAATTAATGAATGAAAATGAAAACTAAATTTTTAATATTCATTTTTTTTTATCAAGCATAAATATGAAATTATAAACATAATAAAGTTATCTATTTTAGTTATATAGTTATAACTAAAAATAAAAGGGATGTTAACATAAAATTTAAATTTTTTATTAATTATATTGTATTTAATTAGTTATTAACAGCTGATAATAAACTATATAAAATATTGTATTTGAGCAACTTATATATTTTATTAAATGTTTATAATATGTTTACAAGGGAATAAATAATAATAATAATAAAAACTTATATAGGCTATTAACATACAATAATAAGCACCATTAGTTTTTAAATAATTAAATAAAAAATTGATATGATTATATTAAATGTGAATAAAGTTAAAAAACTCGTGACTCATCATTGAATTAAAGTGGTAGATTTGCTTAATTACATATCATAAATGAAAAGAAAAAAGAATAATAAAAAGTCTATCCAAAATTATAGCGAAAGCATATTAACTATTTTTAAACAAGATAGAAATAAAATATATAATCATAAACAAATAGCCGCTAAACTTGATGTGAACGATTCTAGTAGTAGAAATCAAATTATAAAAAATTTACACAAATTAGCAGGTCATAAAGAAATAGAAGAGGTTGAAAGAGGTAAATTTAAAATAATAAGCTCAACCGAATATTTTACAGGAAAAGTGGATATGGCATCCCGAGGGAATGGCTATATAATAAGTGATGATTTTGAAGAAGATATTTTTATAGCTTCTAATAATATGAACAAAGCACTTCATGGAGATACCGTTGAATTATATATTTACAATCGTAAAAAAAATGGTAAACAAGAAGGTGAAGTAACTCAAATTATAAAAAGAGCCCGATCTGAATATGTGGGAGTAGTTCAATTAAATGCTAAGTTTGCGTTCGTTGTTCCGGATAGTAATAAAATGCCTGTAGATATATTTGTACCACTATCTAAAATATTAAAGGCTGAGGACGGAGATAAAGTACTAGTAACTCTAGAAGAATGGCCAGACAAAGCAGATTGTCCAAACGGAAAGATAATAAAAATACTAGGGAAGCCCGGAGAACATAATACAGAAATTCATTCCATATTAGCAGAATATGGACTCCCTAACGAATTCCCATTAGAAGTAGAAAATTATGCAAATAATATAAATACTTCAATCACAGAAGAAGAAATATTAAAACGTAGAGATATGCGCTCTACTCTTACATTCACTATAGATCCAAAAGACGCCAAAGATTTTGATGATGCTTTATCTTTTAAAGAATTATCAAATGGAAATTTTGAAATTGGTATTCATATTGCTGATGTATCTCATTATTTACAAGAAGGAACAGTTTTAGATGATGAGGCTTATGAAAGAGCTACTTCTGTTTATTTAGTAGACAGAGTGGTTCCAATGCTTCCTGAAGTATTATCAAATAATGCATGTTCCTTACGCCCCAACGAAGAAAAATATACCTTTTCTGCTGTATTCGAAATAAACACTAAAGCGGGTATAGAAAACCAATGGTTTGGAAGAACTGTAACGTATAGTGATGCACGATTTGCTTATGAAGAAGCTCAATATATTATAGAAACAGAAGGCTGTGAAATTCCAAAAGATATTTCTATTACTGGGAAATCTTATAAAACAACAACTCCTATTACAAACTCAATTATTAAATTAAATCAACTAGCTAAGATAATGCGAGAGAAACGCATGAAAGATGGCGCTATATCATTTGATAAGGTTGAGGTTAAATTTAATTTAGACGACACGAGTAATCCTGTAGGTGTATTTTTTAAAACATCCAAAGACGCTAATAAATTAATTGAGGAGTTTATGTTACTAGCTAATAAAAAAGTAGCTGAATATATAGGAAAACAATCCCCTCAAAAAACATTTATTTACAGAACACACGATGAACCAAATGATGTAAAACTTCAAGGTCTTCAACGAATAGTATCTCAATTTGGGCATCAATTAAATTTTAAAAATAGAGCAACAACTACAAATTCTTTAAATACACTTCTTAAAAATGTAAAAGGAACTAAAGAGCAAAATCTTGTTGATACACTTACAATACGTTGTATGAGTAAAGCCGAGTATTCGACTAAAAATATTGGGCACTATGGATTAGCTTTTGATTATTATAGTCACTTCACCTCACCAATTCGTCGTTATCCAGACGTCATGGTTCATAGATTATTACAACACTATCTAGAGGGTAACAAAACAACCGATCAAGGCGTTTTTGAAGAAAAATGTAAACACTCTTCTAATATGGAAAGCCTTGCTACTAAAGCAGAAAGGGACTCTATTAAATACATGCAAGTTAAATACATGCAAGATCATAAAGAAGATGATTTCTTGGGAGTTATTTCTGGAGTTACAGAATGGGGTATGTATGTAGAAATAATAGAAAACAAATGCGAAGGCATGATAAGAATAAGAGATATAAAAGGAGATTTCTATAGATTTGATTCTGACGAATATGCCTTAATAGGTGAGCGAACAAAAACAAAATATCAATTAGGAGATCAAGTAAAGGTTCGTGTAAAACAAGCGGACTTATTAAAAAAACACTTAGACTTTACTTTATCTTAATACCTACATAATGAAAAAAAGTAGCCTTATTTTATTTTTATTTTTCAACTTTTTCGTTTTTTCACAAACTTCGATAAGAAAATCACTAGGAGAATTTTCTAAACTTAAAGTTTATGATTTAATTAATGTTGAGCTTATTCAATCTTCAGAAAACAGAATAGAGATATCCGGAGAAAACGCTAAAAGCGTCTCAATTATACAAAAAAACAACACTCTTAAAATTAGAATGGTACTAAGTAAATATTTCAAAGGAGGAGATACTTTTGTTAAATTATTTTACACAAAAATTAATACTATTGATGTTAACGAAGGCGCTAAAGTTGTTTCAGAAACCCCAATTAAACAATATGAGATAGAACTAAAATCTCAAGAAGGAGGAGAAATTACAGTACCTGTGAACACTAAAGTTTTAACAATAAAATCTGTTACAGGAGGTAAAATTCAAGCATATGGAGTATCTAGAACACAAAATATAGATATAAATACAGGGGGCATTTACAGAGGAGAAAAATTACAAGCACAATTCTCAGAAATTACAATAAAAGCGGGAGGAAAAGCAGAAGTTAGAAGTTCAGACCATATTGATATTAAAATTTTTGCCGGCGGTTTATTAACTGTTTTTGGGAAAACAACAAGCATAAAACAAAACAATATTATTGGAGGAAAAATTATATATAAAGATTAACCTAAAAGAATCAACTTCTCATGATTGAAGATATCCAAGCGGCAATTCCTTTAGGATTCTTTCTAGCTTTTATGATAGGACCTGTTTTTTTTATGCTAATAGAAACTAGCATAACAAAAGGGGTTAGGGCAGCTATAGCATTTGACTTAGGGGTTATTATAGCGGATGGTCTTTTTATAGCTGTCGCTTATTTCAGTAGCTTTCAATTATTAGAAAACTTAAGTAATCTTCCTGGTCTTTATGTATTTGGCGGCACAATTCTTTCCGTTTATGGATTAATAATCCTCATTAAGAAACCCAATGAAAAGCAAATAGAGAATGAGTTTAATAACACAACAAAAGCAAACTACCTACAACTCTTTGTAAAAGGGTTCCTATTAAACTTTATAAATATAGGCGTGTTGGTTTTTTGGCTAGGGGTTGTTGTTGTTACAGGACCAAGTTTTGAAACCGACATCAAAAGGTTCGTTGTTTTTTTTAGCACCTTACTGATAGCCTACTTTCTAACCGACCTAATAAAAATAATACTTGCAAAACAACTAAAGAAAAAACTCACCCCAAAAATAATTATAAAGACAAAAAAAATCTTAGGTGCTTTATTAGTAGTTTGTGGGCTTATATTAATAACGAAGGGTTTTTTACCTAAGGACAGTTTAAACCCACAAGACATTATAGAAGAAATAAGAGAATAAAAAAACCACAACAATCTGTTGTGGTTTTAATAATTTGAGGCGTCTAGCGGATTCGAACCGCTGTAGAAGGTTTTGCAGACCTCTGCCTAGCCACTCGGCCAAGACGCCAAAAAGGAACGCAAATTTAAGCAAATTTAAACACTATACAAGATAAATGAAAAATATCAGTAAAAACAGTAACCTTATAAAATAAAATAACAATTTGAAACCTCTTACCAGCATTTACTTTATTGTCAATCCGATTTCAGGAACCGGAAAAAACAAGCTTACCCCAGAAATGGTTTCTAGTGTCTTTCCGTCTAACAAGTTCAAAGTAGAAATAAATAAAACCCTTAACCCAACACACGCAACAGAACTTACTAATAAGCACATTGCAAACGGTGCTGATATTATTGTGGCTTGTGGTGGAGACGGAACTATTAATGAAATAGCTAATTGTTTAGTGGGCTCTAGCGTTAAGTTAGGAATTGTCCCTATGGGCTCCGGTAACGGTTTGGCTTCAACCTTAAAAATTCCTAAATCTATTACAGAAGCACTCAAAGTAATAAAAAAATTAAACAGCACTAAGATTGACGTGGGTGAAATTAATAAACACTATTTTTTTAGTAATACAGGGATAGGTTTTGATGCGAATGTTATAAATAATTACTCCAAAACAAAACAAAGAGAGCTAATTTCCTACTTAAGAGCCTCTTTTAACACCCTCCTTCACAATCCAACCTCGTTATTTTTAGAAATAAAGACAGATTCAAAAACCCTTTCATTGAAGCCATTTATGGTTTTTGTATCCAACACAAACGAAATGGGTTACAACATATCTTTAACACCAAAAGCATCTATTCAAGATGGCATGTTAGACGCTATCGTTGTTGAGCCGCTAAACAAATTAGAGATTATTTATTTCGCATTTTTATTGTTAATAAGAAAGCCACAGAGTTTTAAAAAAGCTCACTACTTCCTAACTCAAAATTTAGAAATCAAAAACCTAGGTGTTGGCGGAATGTTAGCACAAATAGATGGTGAATCCAAAGAAATAACCTCCAACCCTGTTAATATCACTATAAGAAAAAGCGCTCTTTCTGTCCTAACCCCTTAAAAACCTAACGAGTTTCCGTCAGTACTATAGTTACTTTCTCTACATCGCCGCCAATAGGGGGATTTATTTTAGACACCGACACTGTTGCCTCTGTCACAGATTTACAACTATCAAAAACACGCAACATGATTCTTTTCGCAACAGCCTCCAGTAGTTTTGAAGGGATTTTCATTTCTTCAACCACAATTTTATTTAATGTTACATAATCAACAGTGTCCACTAAGGCATCTGAGACAGAAGACCGGCCTAAGCTCGCTTTTACACTTAAATCAACCCTGTATTCGCTACCAATAGTTGTTTCTTCACTTAAACAACCGTGATATGCATAAACTCTTATATTTTCAACCTTAATAATACCCATTCTTTATTTTTTTTTGGTATAAAAATAATAATTATACCGAAGATATATCTATAAACTTTTTATTTGATTAATTTTGCTAAGTATTTGATCAAGAAATACAAACCATTATGCCAGACACCCACAAACCGCTCAACTTTATAGAGCAAATAGTAGAAGAAGATTTAAAGAACGGTTTACCTCAAGAGAAGCTGCGTTTCCGATTTCCGCCAGAACCCAATGGTTACCTCCATATAGGCCACACAAAAGCTATTGGCATAAGCTTTGGTTTAGGGGAGCGCTATAATGCTCCTGTCAATTTGCGTTTTGACGACACAAACCCCACAAAGGAAGATCAAGAGTATGTAGACTCAATAAAGGAAGACATTAAATGGCTTGGTTATCAGTGGGATAAGGAGCTGTATTCATCAGATTATTTTCATCAACTATTTACGTGGGCGCTCCAAATGATCAAAGATGGGCGTGCTTATGTCGACTCACAGTCTAGTGAGGCAATGGCACTCCAAAAAGGAACCCCTACCCAACCTGGAGAAGATGGACCATTTAGAAACAGGTCTGTTGAAGAAAACTTAGAGCTTTTTAGCCAAATGAAAAGCGGGAGGTTTAAAGCAGGAACCCACGTCTTGAGAGCTAAAATAAACATGAAACACGTTAATATGCTAATGAGGGATCCGTTAATGTACAGGATATTACATACCGACCACCATAGAACAGGCTCAGACTGGTGTATCTATCCTATGTACGACTGGACTCACGGTGAAAGCGACTACCTAGAGCAAATTTCACATTCTTTATGTTCGTTAGAGTTTAAGCCTCATAGAGAGTTATACGACTGGTTTAAAAGCAATATATTTAGTTACAGCAAAGACTCCCTTCCATTAAAACCAAAACAACGAGAGTTTGCCCGTCTTAACTTAAGTTATACCATAATGAGTAAAAGAAAATTACTAAGGCTGGTAGAAGATAAGTTTGTGAGCGGATGGGACGACCCCCGAATGCCAACAATATCAGGATTGAGACGTCGCGGCTATACGCCTTCAGCGATTCGCAAGTTTGTAGAAACTGTAGGGGTTGCAAAACGAGACAACACCATAGACGTATCACTTTTAGAGTTTTGTGTTCGAGAAGATTTAAATAAAATAGCCTCACGTATTATGGCTGTTTTAGACCCGATTAAACTAGTAATAGAAAATTATCCAGAAGGAAAAGAGGAGTGGATTGATGCAGAAAATAATCCTGAAGACGTAAAAGCAGGGCATCGCAGCCTTCCGTTTTCAAGAGCTGTTTACATAGAAAGAGACGATTTCAAGGAAGAGGCAAGCAGTAAATTCTTCAGACTTTCCCTAGGCAATGAAGTTAGACTTAAAAACGCGTTCATTGTTAAAGCTAACAGCGTTGTAAAGGACGCTAAAGGCACTATTTTAGAAATACACTGTACATACGACCCAAAGAGCTTAAGTGGCAGTAAAACCCCTGAAAGCCTTCGAAAAGTTAAAGGCACACTGCATTGGGTTTCTAAAAATCACGCTATTAAGGCAGAAGTTAGAGAGTATGACCGTTTATTTACACATGAAGAGCCCGACAACCAACCTGAAGATTTTTTAACTTTTGTAAACCCAGACTCATTAAAAGTAAGGACCGCTTTTATTGAGCCACACATCCAAAACGCATCTGTTGGTCAGCACTTTCAGTTTCAGCGTATAGGTTATTTTAACCTTGATAAAGAGGCTACGCCCGAGAATTTAGTGTTTAATAAAACAGTTGGTTTAAGAGATACATGGGTGAAAAAGTCAAAAGCCCCATCCACAAAGAACCAAGTTGCGCCTCAGGTTTCAAAACGAAAACCAATAGACGTTATCAAGCAGTTAGGTAAAAAATACACAAACCTCCCAGAGCTAAAGCAACAAAAAATCAAAGCAGAAATACAGCTGCTTGCTAAAGAGGTTTCTTATGATGATTTAGAACCTTTGTTCAATACTGCAGCTAAAAAAGTAGGCACACGGATCGCTGTGGTCATTACTTTAAAGATTTTGATTGCTAACGGTCTAGAGCCAAATACTCAAATCAACACCTTTTTACAAGTGGCCAAAGCCGACAAAAACCCCTTGCTGAGCCAAGAGGTCTAATTATTTTTTTAAACACTTTCAACGCTCTCTTATTTTTTAGAAAGAAGCCTTAACACTATTTTTGTTAGGTCGGGTTTTGTATGCGCCAAATATAAACCCCTGCAAACCAATAGGTTCGGCACGGTAGTTGAAAGAGATTAAAGCAAACAGCTCCAGTCTCCCTGTTTTGAAATTGAAATAATCTTGTCGAAACAAGCCGAAAAAAGACACATAAACAGAAGTAGGCGCTATTAAATCCCATTCCTTATGTTAAACAAAACAACTTATTTTTTAATTCTAATTATAGGATTAACAACCACCATTAGCTGCAGTAATGACGACTCACCTGCGGTTGTGGCTCAAAAAACACTAACTCTCAAGCTCAATTGGCTTGAAGATGTAGGAGAAAACTTTATTTATGAAAACTGGTTGATTGTAGACGGATCTGCCGTTGCTGCAGGAACATTTTCAGTTAATTCAGAAGGGGCATTGTCAGAAACTAAATTTTTGATTGCTGCTAAAACATTAGACAACGCTACCGAATACGTGCTTACAATTGAGCCCAACCCAGACTCAGACCCAACCCCAAGTAAAGTTCACGTTCTTGCTGGTGATTTTGTTAGTGATAATGCAGAAGTATTTGTAAGCCATCCTAAAGCTCTAGGAACCAATTTTTCCACGGCAGTAGGAAATTACATCTTAGCCACTCCAACAGACGGCGATAATTCAAATAACGAAACAAGTGGTGTCTGGTGGCTAGACAACTCTAACGCTACAGAAGAACTAGGATTAACCCTTCCCGAGCTTCCAGAAGGCTGGGGGTACGAAGGCTGGGCTGTTATTGACGGAACCCCAGTTTCAACGGGCAAGTTCACCTCTGTTTCTGGAGCTGATTCCACTATGTTATTTAGCGGAACAACGAGTGGCCCTCAATTTCCTGGAGAGGATTTTTTAATGAATGCTCCAGAAGGGCTAACCTTTCCGTTAGATTTATCAGGCAAAACAGTTGTTATTTCTGTTGAGCCTAACCCAGACACCAGCCCAGCTCCATCACCCATAAAGCCATTGATAGGAGAGGTCCCTTTAAATGCCTTAGATCATGTTTTATATACTATGGATAACCAAGATATAGCGTCAGAGAAATTTGGCAAAGTTTGTAGAAACTAGACAAAGGCCAACTTAAATAAAAACCCCCTATAAAACTTATAATTTATAGGGGGTTTATAATTAAGAATTAGTATTAGATTATTCCTTAATTTTTTTCGGAGCACTTTTCATAGCTTCACCAATTTGGTTGCTCGCCGTAAAGCTGGCCACCATATCGTTTAGCATATTACTCCCCGATTGTGGTGAGTTTGGCAACAATATAAGGTTGCTATTTGTTTCTTGACCGATAGACTGAAGGGTATCATAATGTTGTGTTACAACAATTAGAGCGGATGCCTCTTGCGAGTTAATACCTACCTTGTTCAACACCTCAACCGACTCCTCAAGGCCACGAGCAATTTCACGACGCTGGTCAGCAATACCCTGACCTTGAAGACGTTTGCTCTCAGCCTCAGCCTTTGCTTTTTCAACGATTAAAATACGTGCAGCATCTCCTTCAAATTGAGCGGCAATTTTTTCACGTTCAGAAGCGTTAATTCTATTCATCGCCTCTTTAACCTGTGAATCGGGGTCAATGTCAGTTACCAAGGTTTTTATAATATCGTACCCATAATCCATCATCGCCTCGTTAAGCTCTGTTTTAACTGCGATAGCAATATCATCTTTTTTTACAAAAACACCATCAAGCTTCATTTTTGGAACCTCCGCCCTAACAACATCAAAAACATAAGAAGTAATCTGATCATGTGCGAAGTCAAGCTTATAAAACGCATCGTAAACTTTAAGCTTTATAACTTTAAACTGTACTGACACTTTTAAACGAACAAATACATCATCTTTTGTTTTGGTTTCTATCAACACATCTAATTGCTGAATTTTTAGACTCATACGACCAGCAATCCGATCTACAAAGGGGATTTTAACATGGAGGCCTGATTGACGGATGCCTAAAAACTTTCCAAAACGCTCAATAATTACAGCGGTTTGTTGTTTAACCGTAAAAAGAGCGGCAAACGAAGTTAATAACACAATAAAAACAATAACGATTGAAAAATAGTTCATAGATTAAGAATTTTTAATTAAAATGATAGCTACAATTTACTAAATTAATCTAAGATTGTAAAGCAGTTTTCATAAATAAATTCATAAATTTTTCGACCTTTATCTACCAAAATCGCAAGAAACTACAATTTTGTCTCCAAATAGACTTCGGTGTTTTCAGGAATACTTGATGTATGATTAAAACATACAATTGTATTATTATACTCTGCCTCAATTAAGAAGAAACTACCTTTGTAAAATACCTGCTTAATGACTGCCTTAAGATCACTTTTTTTAACTACAAACACTTGATGTGAATAGTAAATAGTGTTATTGATAACACTAAAGTCACCAAAAAAAGCAGCAACCAATGGGTGTCTAGGATTGTTGTATATTTCTAGCGGATTTCCCTCTACCAATACCTCACGATTTTCAAGCACAATCATGGTGTCGGAATAAGGTAAAACATCTTCCTTGTCATGCGTCGCCACTACACAAGTAATGCTATTTGATTTTAAATATCTAAAGAATTTTTTTCGTAAACTTTGTTTTTTGAAATTATCAATATGACTAAAGGGTTCGTCAAGAAGAATAATTTCGGGCTGCTTTGCAATCGCTCGCGCCAATGCCACGCGTTGTTTTTGGCCTCCGCTTAAAAACTTAACTTTTGTATTAGAAAAAGCCTCTAACTCCACAACTTTTAAAAGCTCGTCAATGCGTGTTTTTTTCTCCTCAGGAAAAAAGCTTGATAAATAGGCACCAATATTTTCAGCTACCGATATATAGGGCATCAAATCAAATTCCTGTGCCACATATTTCATAAAGTCATGGCCAACTACCAGCTTATTTTTGGGCCCTAATATAGACTGCCCGTTCCAGGAAATGACCCCACTAGAGACGTCCATTTTTCCATAAATCAACTTAAGAAGTGTACTTTTTCCTGAACCACTTCCGCCAACGACAGATAAACAATCCCCTTTTTTTACAAAAAAAGAAATAGAACTTAGGATTCTTTTTTCTTTGTAATTAAATGATACGTTTTTTATCGAAAGCATTAATCTGGCTTATAAAATATTAGCCACTAAATATTCGGCAATTTGAATCGCATTTGTGGCGGCACCTTTACGTAAGTTGTCAGAAACAATCCACATATTCAAGGTGTTTTGAAGGGTTTCGTCCCTTCTAATTCTACCCACAAACACATCGTCTTTTCCGTGTGCATAAATAGGCATTGGATACGTGTTTGTGTCTGGATTATCTTGGACTGTTACCCCAGAGGCTTGACTTAGAAGTGTTCTAACCTGCTGAAGTTCAAAGTCGTTTTCAAATTGCACATTAACAGACTCTGAATGCCCTCCTGAAGTAGGGATTCTAACAGCTGTAGCCGTAATTGCAAACGTATGGTCATTAAGTATTTTTTGAGGCTCTTTAGCTAGCTTCATTTCTTCTTTAGTGTAGCCGTTTTCAAGAAAAACATCACAATGAGGCAAGGCGTTTCGCCCTATAGGATAGGGATAAGCCATTTCACCTTTAACTCCTTTAATTTCGTTTTCTAGTTGCTGAACAGCTTTTACGCCTGTTCCAGAAACCGACTGGTATGTGGAAATTACCACACGTTTCATTTTATAAGATTTATGTAGCGGCGAAAGCGCCATTACCAATTGAATGGTTGAACAATTTGGATTTGCAATAATCATATCCTCTTTGGTTAGTTCTGAAGCATTAATTTCAGGAACAATTAACTTTTTTGTAGGATCCATCCTCCAAGCAGATGAGTTATCAATTACAACAGTTCCTGCATTAGCAAATTTTGGAGCCCACTCAAGAGAGGTGTCTCCCCCAGCAGAAAAAATCGCAATATCTGCCCGCATCTCTACGGCAGCGGCTAGACCAACAATAGAGTAGTCAACGCCTTTATAGCTTATTTTTTTACCAATACTTCGTTCAGAAGCAACAGGTATAAGTTCTGTAATTGGAAACTTACGCTCTTCTAGTAATTTTAACATGACCGTTCCCACCATGCCTGTGGCACCAACAACTGCAATTTTCATTTTATATATCTTTAATTTAGAATGGTAAAACTAATAAATTATGCGAGGTGCAAACAAGTTAGCCTAAAAAACCCCACTATTAGAGACGGTCTTTATGAATCTCGCTAAAAAAAACTGTTTTTTTAGCAAATCTATAATTTATATTAATAGGTCGTGATAAAATGCGTTTTTTTTTGTTGGTTGTTTAGAACTGACATTCACGGAAGCTAGAAAACAACTATCTAATAATCTTACGAGTTATTCGCTGAGAGATCCCGGTAATTAGCTCATAAGATATCGTATCAACAGCTTCCGCAACTCCTTCAGCAGAAAAGTTTGAGCCAAAGATAACAACCTCATCTCCCTCCTGACAATTTATAGATGTTACATCTACCATTATCATGTCCATACAAACATTTCCCACAATAGGAGCTTTTTGTTGGTTGATAGAGACCGCTCCCGCTTTGTGACCGTAGTGCCTGCCAATGCCGTCGGCATGTCCAATAGGAATGGTGGCAATTTTAGAACCAACACTGCAAATGTGCCCGCGGTTATACCCAACGCTCTCTCCGGCAGAGACACTAATAACCTGAGACACTACAGATTTTAAGCTAGCGACAGGCATTAAATTTTCACTTTCTTTTTTTGAATTTCCATACCCATACAAGCCAATTCCGCACCGAACCATATCAAAGTGAGCTTCGGGATAATTTAAAACCCCAGAGGTGTTACACAAATGTCGAATAATAGTATAATCAAAGCTATTAATAAATTTTTCAGAAAGGGATTTGTAACGCTCTATTTGAGTATCAGTAAATGGTTTTTCATTTAAATCTTCGCTCGCTGCCAAGTGAGAAAACACAGACTTTACTTTCAAGGAAGTCGCGTTAATTAATGTGTTTAGAGCTAAACTTATGTCTTCGGGTTTAAAACCTAGCCGGTTCAACCCGGTGTTAAATTTTATGTGTACGGGATAATTAGAAGCCTTACAACTTACAGCAACTTTTTCAAACTCCTCTAACATTTTTAAACTGTAAAGGCTAGGCTCTAAAGAGTACTCAATTGCTAATTCAAGATTTCCTAGTTGAGGATGAAGCACTAAAATAGGCACTGTGATCCCTGCCTTTCTAAGCTCAACCCCTTCACTAACATACGCGACAGCAAAATAGTCAACACCAATTTTTTGAAGATAATTAGCAATAATAGAGGCATCGCTTCCATAAGCAAAAGCTTTTACAACCGCCAAGAAAAGAGTATTATTTTGAAGTTTAGATTTCAAAAAATCAAAATTATGCTTTAAAGCACTAAGATTAACTTCTAAAGTTGTTTCGAAGACTTTAGGCATTAGAGTTTTTTTTTGCAACCGGTACATCAACAGGCTTTATTATATCCATGTCTTTTACCTTTTCTTTTGTGATTGCCTTATAATAAGCAGCGCGGCTTAGGGGCTCATATTCGTCTACCTCGCCTAGAAGCACTAGAGATTCGTCCTTAGACTTACGGTGACTATATTGTGCTAAATTGCCTGTATGAGTACATACGGCATGCACCTTAGTCACATACTCCGCTGTGGCCATAAGATTTGGCATAGGCCCAAAAGGATTCCCTTTAAAGTCCATATCAAGACCCGCAACAATAACTCGAATTCCTTTGTTCGCCAAGTCATTACAAACGTTTACAATTTCATCATCAAAAAATTGAGCCTCATCAATTCCAACAACGTCACATCCATCTGCTAATAGTGGAATATTAGAGGCTGACGGGACTGGAGTTGAGCGAATTTCATTGGCATCATGTGACACGACCATTTCATCATCATACCTTACATCTATAGCGGGTTTGAAAATTTCAACTTTTTGTTTTGCAAACTGAGCACGTCTTAAGCGACGAATTAATTCTTCTGTTTTTCCAGAAAACATCGATCCGCAGATTACTTCGATCCAGCCAAATTGTTCTTTAGGGTTTACTGTATTTTCGAGAAACATTTTGTAATTTTAACACCAAACGAAAATAACATTCGTTTTTATAAAGGTGGCGTAAATTTATTAAATATCAAAAGTATAAATTTAAAAGTTATAAAAAAGCATTATTAAGCAGTTTGCGACCTCTTAAAAACAGATTTAATTTAATTAATACTACAAAATGAAAAAGCAGCTAGAATCGGAATTAGTAAGTATTGCCCATAAAATACTTAAGCTTACTGGAAGAGAGGACCTTGGGAAAATGCAAACCGAAATAGAGCTACTTTATCAAAAAATAACAATCTTGAAGTTTATTGAAGGGCACCACGATGGGCAACTTCCAGAGTCGATTGAGACAGACACTTCTTTTTTTGAATCACCCGAAGCTGTGCAAGAATCCTCAGACTTAGGCGTGAACTTAGAAGCCCAAAAAAAAGAAGAGAATAATCAACTAGAACAAGAGTTGGAAATTTCAGGGTTTGAGATTGAAAACACAGAGAGCCAAGCACCCTTGGCGGCCGACCAAGCTGAAGATAAAGTTGAGGAACAGGTAGAAGAAACTGAAGAAGAAAGCCCTGAGCCAGAGGCTCAGCAAGAAGAGGCGATGAGCCCGCCTAGCGAACCAACAGAGCACGACCTTAGTGAGCTATCTCCAAGCTATAATCAACTGCCAATTTTTGACGCTATTGAAGAAGTGCCCCAGCAAACGTCATTAAATGATCAATTAAAGTCTCAAGGTTTTCAAGTGGGGCTAAACGATCGATTGGCATTTGTAAAAAACTTATTTGAAAGTAGCAATGAAGACTATGACCGTGTTTTATCCCAGTTAAGTACTTTGGATTCATACGAAGAAGCTACAAGTTTGTTAAACTCTATTATTAAGCCCGACTATAATAACTGGGAAGGACAAGAGGATATAGAGGCTCGATTTTTAGAGATAATTGAAAATAAATTTAAGTAAGCTCAGGCTTACCAAGCTTTCAAACACATTATTTTCATTACTTTTGACCACTAAACACAATTGAAATGTCTTCAGAGTTAAAATATGCGGTATTTGGAAGCGGAAGTTGGGCAACAGCTATCGTTAAAATGCTTTGCGAGAACCTCAATGAAGTTGGCTGGTATGTTCGAAAACAACAAACCATTGACTATATCCTTACCGAAGAGCACAACCCTTCGTACCTAAGCTCTGTAGAGCTTCATACGAACCAATTAAGGTTAGATAGTGATATAAATAAGCTAGCAGCTTATGCAGACATTTTAATATTTGCCATTCCATCAGCATTTATTGAAACAGAACTAGCAAAATTAAATATTGATATTTCATCCAAAACAATAGTGTCAGCTGTCAAGGGAATTATTCCAGAATCAGGACTGTTAGTTGGAGAACATTTTCATGAGAAACACGCAATAGAGCTAGACAATATCGCCGTTTTAGCAGGCCCATGTCATGCAGAAGAGGTGGCGTTGGAACGTTTATCTTATCTTACAATTGCCTGTTCAACCCTCAGCATTGCAGAAGAAGTAGCCGCTCAGTTTTCTAGTCACTATATTAGAACCAAAACACATGATGATGTGGTTGGAGCCGAGTACGCTGCAATGTTAAAAAATATTTATGCGATTGCAGCAGGTATCGCACATGGCTTGGGCTATGGTGATAATTTTCAAAGCGTTTTAATGAGTAATGCAACACGCGAAATGAAACGCTTTATAAAAAGTGTACATAAAATGAAGAGAAACATTAACGAGACAGTTTATTTAGGAGACTTATTGGTTACAGGCTATTCGGTGTTTTCAAGAAATAGAATGTTTGGAAACATGATTGGCAAAGGCTATACGGTAAAATCTGCTCAGATGGAAATGAGTATGATAGCGGAAGGCTTTTACGCGACCAAAAGCGCATTCTTAATAAATCAAGAATCCAATACCCCTTCTAAAGCCCCTATTATTAACACGGTTTATGAAATTTTATATCTCCATAAAAACCCTAAAGATTCGTTTAATAAACTAACAGAGAAACTTTGTTAGAGGCCGTTTAATCTTGAGAATTTTAAAATCTAACTCTATTGCTTTTGAACAAGTAATGACTTTCATATAATTTATATACAGACATAGGCTCTCGAAAGGAGAAAATAAAAAAGTAGTATTTTATTGAATACGACCCATATGCTGCCGATGCATCATTTTAAGATTTTAAAACGCCTTTCAAGCTCATTAAAGGAATCTTTTCAAGAAGCGATTCACTGACGGTATTTTTGGGAAACTTAAAGCTCTTTTCAAAGATTTTATTGTTTTCAAAAAAAGACACGTTAAAGACGTTGTTCATTGACAAAACGTCTTCTTGAATCATTTCAATTTTCGCAAAACTTTTTGCAGGAAGAGCGTCAATTTTTTTTCTAAAAGTTGTTGTTATTTTATCTTTTGAAGACCCTTTTGTTACAATAATAACCATGTCTAAGCAGACCGACTTGTTATTAATTATGTAGGCGTTCCAGTCAAAAACCTTATAGGCTTCATTATACTCTTGCACAACAGCTATGTACACGTCTTTTACTTCGGGAATGTGAATGTCTTTTTTCAAAAAAGTAATTTATAGCGCGCTTTTAAATTGCTCTAAGAAGCGAACGTTGTTTTCACTTAACAATCTGATGTCGCTAACCTGGTGAAGCAATAAGGCAATTCTATCGATTCCCATTCCAAAGGCAAATCCAGAGTATTCCTTAGAGTCAATTCCACAGTTTTCAAGAACGTTTGGATCTACCATACCACAGCCCATGATTTCTAACCACCCTGTCCCCTTGGTCATTTTATAATCCGTTTCTGTTTCTAAGCCCCAGTACACATCAACCTCAGCACTAGGCTCTGTAAATGGAAAATAAGAGGGACGTAGGCGAATTTTTGATTTTCCAAAAAGTTCAGTTGTAAAGTATTGAAGCGTTTGCTTCAGGTCTGCAAAGCTTACGTTCTTGTCTATATAAAGCCCTTCTACCTGATGAAAAAAGCAATGTGAGCGTGCAGAAATAGCTTCATTCCTATACACTCTTCCAGGAGAAATAGTACGGATTGGAGGCTGGTTGTTTTCCATATACCTAACCTGAACAGAGCTTGTGTGAGTCCGCAACAAAATATCGGGATCTGTTTGTATAAAAAAGGTGTCCTGCATGTCTCTAGCTGGGTGGTGCTCAGGTAAATTTAAAGCTGTGAAATTATGCCAATCATCTTCAATTTCAGGCCCTTCACTTACATTAAATCCTATTCTAGAAAAGATGTCAATAATTTGATTCTTAACCAAAGAAATTGGGTGACGAGCGCCTATTTCAAAAGGCTCACCTGGACGTGATAAGTCGCCAAAAAGAACGGTCTCGTTTACATTGCTTGCCAGGGATTGCTTTAAGGCATTGACCTTGTCTTGCGCGGTACTCTTTAATTTATTGATAGCCTGCCCAAAATCTTTTTTCTGTTCGTTAGGCACTTTTTTGAAGCTCGCAAATAAGTCTGTTAAGAGGCCTTTTTTGCCAAGAAACTTAATTCTAAAAGATTCCACGTCTTCTAAAGATTGTGCGTTGAAAGCTTCAGCTTCTTCTATAAGTTTATGGATGTGTTCTATCATGATAAAGTAAAATAAAAACCAAATTTAAGAAAAGTTAACTAATAAATTCTGCCTCAAGAAAATAGTTTACAATAGCGTCTTTCATAAGGACACTTTGTTCACCAGCTTTAAGGTTTGGCAAGGTCTCTTTGATTGTGTAATGAGGCCATCCCTGTTCGTCAAAATAGTCAAACTCATAATAGCCGTAAGGCTCTAAAAGTCGACAAATTGCAATGTGCATTAGGTTAAGCTTTTCGTCTTTCTTAAATCGACGGTGAAGCTGCCCAAGCTCTTGAACACCAATAAGGTATATAATTCCGTCTAGATCTAAAGTTTCGCCATCGGCAAACTGTGAGGATAGTTTTTGCACCACCTCTTCCCATCGTTTTTTAAGTTCTTCGTCTCGAGCCATAATTATTTCGTAAATTTAGGGTGTATTAAAATAGAAACGAAACATTTGCGATAGAATGTTGATGCTGTTTTTTAACATAAACCATACACCATGTCTGTTATTGATATTATTATTGGAGCACTTATACTTTACGGAGTCGTTAAAGGGCTCTTTAAAGGTCTTTTTGTTGAAGTGACCTCCTTATTAGCGTTGCTAGTTGGTGTTTACGGAGCGGTGCATTTTAGTAATTATGCCGCTGAAATTTTATTAAATAACTTTGAATGGAGCGAGAAGACGACAAACATTACTGCTTTTGCAGCTACGTTTGTAGCCATTGTGATGGTCATCTCCCTAGCGGGTAAAGCGCTCACCAAACTAGCTAACTTTGCGGCCTTAGGGCTTTTAAACAAGCTATTAGGAGCCCTTTTTGGGGGCGCCAAAATTGCGTTAATAATAAGCGTATTACTATTAATATTTAGTACCTTAAACAAAACCATCCCCTTTGTGTCAAACGATGAAATAGAGCAATCGCTACTTTACACCCCTGTAAAGTCGCTAGCTCCAATGATTTTGCCGGAGTTTATGAACGCTGCTAGTGAAATAGAGTTACCAAGGAACTCTACTCCGTAATAAGTACTTTTTTTCTATTTAGCCAGCCCTTTAATAGAGGCGTTAAAATCACTATAGATGTTTTCTTCAGGAATTAAGCATGGAATAATATCAATTCGCTCCATCATATATCGCGGTTGTTTTAATACGTTTACGAACAATACTTCTACGTTTTTAGTTTGCAAATCTTGAATCATATCTTCCATCGCATACAATCCGGATTGGTCCATATATTGCATTTTACCAAGTCGTAAAATGACCGTAGTGGCAGTATCAGGAATCTGTTTGTATAATTGTTGAAAGTCTGAGGTAGACCCAAAAAACAAAGGGCCTTTAATGTGTTTAATAAATACGCTCTTTTTTAGTCTTTCAGGAAAATTATACTCATCTGGCCAAGCTTTTTCTTTTAAGGGTTTAACATCAGAATGTTCAGTTGTCAAATCGCCAATTTTTTTCATAAACATCAAACAGGATATAATTAAGCCGATTCCAACGGCAAAGATCAAGTCCCAGAACGTAGATAAAAACAACACGACAAGCATAATTAAAACTTCAGAGCTTACTTTTAGAGGTCCAAAAGAAAGATCCCTCGGCAGCGCCGGGATTGCTTTGAGTCCTTTATAGTCCATAACGCCAATTCCAACGGTGATTAATATTCCCGATAGAACGGCCGTGGGAATTTTAGAAGCAATAGGCCCCATTGCTAGCAAGACAAAAAGTAACATAATTCCTGCAATCATCCCTGAAAGTTTTGTTTTTCCTCCAGAGTTTATATTGACAACGGTTCTTATGGTTGCCCCTGCCCCAGGGATACCACCAAAAATAGATGCAATACTATTTCCAATTCCTTGTCCAATAAGCTCTTTATTTGGATTGTGCTTTGTTTTGGTCATGTTATCAGCAACAATACTTGTAAGTAATGAGTCAATAGCGCCTAGTACAGCGAGTGTGAATCCTGTAAATATATAAGGTGTTATTGTAGAGAGTTTAAATTGAGTAAAAATCGCAAGTTGAGGGATTGGTAATCCGCTAGGTATTTCTTCAATTGGTTTGTAGTCAAGCCCAAACATAATAGCGATTCCAGACATCACCACCAATGCAATTAACGTGCTAGGAATGGCAGATGTAATTTTTTTAAACCCATAAATTATTAAAACGGTCCCTAATGCTAATAACAACTCTAGCCAATTAATGTTTTGCAGGGCTCTTGGCAGGACTTTTAATGCGCCTATAGTGCCAGAAGCGTCTTTTGAGGCAAGTGTTTTAGCCTCTTTGAGGATGTCTTCTTTTGTGGTCAAGGAACCTCTGTCGACAGTCTCTTCAAAGTTTTTTAAAATCAAAACACTTTCTCCGGCTTCATCTTTCAAGATGTTTTGAAGAATCACCTCTTCTGCTTGCGCTTTAAACAGATTTACATAGTCCGCGTCATCCTTAGGGCTATAACCAAGAGAAGGCAAAATTTGAGTTAATAATATAATTACCCCTATAGCGGTCATAAAACCAGAAACTACAGGATAGGGAATATACTTAATATACTTTCCTAGGCCCAACACACCCAGTCCTACTTGAGACAATCCTGCAATCAAAAACACTGTTAATATTGCAGGGAGTGCGATGTTTATATCTCCATCATTAGCAGCAACAATACCAGAAACAACAACCATACTCACTGCCGTCATAGGGGCTGTAGGGCCAGAAATTTGCGTGTTAGTTCCGCCAAAAAGAGCAGCAAAAAAACTAATAAATATAGCGCCATAAAGACCTGCGCTAGGCCCAAGACCTGAAGAGACTCCAAAAGCTAAAGCCAAAGGCAGCGCCACAACACCGGCTGTTATGCCTCCAAAGGCATCTCCTTTAATATTTGAAAAAAATTGTTTCATAGTAATAAGGTTTAAATTAGATTTTACAAAGCAGTTGAGCTTTGCTAGTTTTTGAAATATAATTTAAACAAAGTCTGGAGGCGGGGAGATGTTTATAACTGGAAGTGCCTTGAAGTTTCTTCTAAAGAATCCAAAATTTAACGTAAACGGGGCAATGTAGAAGCACACCTCTGAAAGAGGGCTGTTAACAAAATCAAGTTGTGAGAACTCTCTAGAGTCCTCTATATCCTTGTTGTCTGCATTAGTTTCCATTGAGGATATTACAGACGGCAAGTCATGGCTTGAAATTAAAAGCGTAAAGGATGGGGCTGTTAAAATTAACAGAAAAGCAATCGAAAAGGAAAAAGAAAGAAATTTACGCACAAGCATTTTACTGTCAGTTAATTGTAAATATATAATAAAAACTAAAAGAAATTAGAGAAAAATTAAATTATCCTAAAAATTAAAGCTCTTTTAGTTCAGAATTAGTAATCCAGCCAGTTTCGCCATTTCTTAGCTTTATTTTAGACCAGTCAGAATCGTATTTTTCGATCACATAAACCTTTGTGCCCTCGTGGAGCATGAAAGCGTTTTCTGCTCTAAGGTTTGGTTCTGTCTTTACCTCTATTTCTTTTGCAAAAACAATTGCAGGTCGTGAAGACGTTTCAAGCCCCTCCTTTTTTAGCAATAAAAAAAGAGAGCTGATTAAGAGGATTAAAACAAACCCGCTAGAGACGAAAAACAATCGTTTTTTTGTTTCTGAATAGGACAGGAAATAACACAAAAACAATACCACAAATAAACAGGCAATTCCTACACATCTTTTCGCCCACCCATCCAAACTCAGGCTGTTTATGGTCTGAGTAAATAATTTCGCAAGCCCGTTTTCAGGAATTTCTTGAATAGAATCCACGGTCATTTTTTGAGCAAAGCTTAGGTTTGTTATAACATCTTCATCTTTTGGGTCCAGTAGAAGTGCTTTCTCATAATAATAAATACTTAATGCAATTTCATTAAGCTTATAATGACAGTTCGCGATATTATAGTATAACGACGCAGAGTGTTGGTTAGCGTCTAATATTAAATTGTAGGCCGATATGGCTTTTTGATAATCACCCGAGTTATACAATTGGTTTGCTTTATCAAACGACTCGTTTATTTGTGCAAAACAAAAAGAACCAACCAACCAAAAAATAATAAAGTACCTCATTGTTTTATTTTAATTGTTTGTCTAATGCGTTAATCACTTGTGCTGCTTTATCATAATCGTTTTGCATGTCAACTGAAGATAAAGGAGTATATCTTGCAAGCTCACAGGCTGTTAAAATAGAGAGAAACCCCTCTAGGGTTATGCTTTCCACCTTCTTTTTTGTCAATAATTCGCCTATTTTATCTTTATTAAACTCGCTAGTTTCGATACGCAATTTTGATTTTAAGTAATTATGCAAAGCACGCTCTAGGGCGTTGTAAAACGTCTCTTTTTTGCCTAAAGATTTTTTAGCTGCACTTAAATATTTTCTAGCCAATCGATTTGTTAGTCTTATTTTATTCCCAGAAACATCTAAGGCTCTTACGGCTCTATTTTTTACCACAAAAAGTAAGATAGGAATTAATAAAAAAGGACCCAAAAGAAGCACCCAAAACAAGTTTGATTTGTAAAACGGATCTGGTTGAAGAGGAGTAAATCCTTTAGTCGTTTTAAAATTTCGGAACAGTTTTAAATTAGGCGTGATGTTATTTTCAGACACCAATTTTGCAGCCCCGTCTTCGGACTCAGAAATCATATTTGGCCCGGTTCCAACGGAAATAACTAAACGTTCAGAGTCTAATGTTTTGTAGCGTTTTGTTTTTATATCAAAATAAGAAAAGTCAACACGTGGAATAGGATAGCTTCCCGGATCATTTGCGACCACAGTATAAGAGTCGCTTATTTTACCTTTCATTCCAGAAATCAAAGTGGTCACACTTTCGTTATGCTCGGGTTCATAAACCTCTAAAGCGCTTGGAAGAACTAACTCTGGTAGCCTAAATAGTTTTAGGTTCCCGTTTCCAACAACTTCTAGTTTAACCTCAAAGGCTTCGGATGCTTTAAGCTCTTTTTTATTTGTAGTCAAACTAAATATAAAAGACCCCACAGCCCCAGTAAAACTATCTGGCTTGCCTTCTTCAGGAAGAGGCTTTACATTAATAGTCCTATTGCCTGCCGAAACCCTTCTATTAACGGTACTCATAAAAGAACGACCAAACACGTCACGCCTATTAGAAGGAACTTCAACAGTAACGTCAAGAGATAAGGGCTCAATGTTTAATTTCCCTGTTTTTTGCGGATATAAAACTGTTTTTCTTAGAACGACATAAAGATAGTCTTCACCATTATAGGTTCCTTGCTGCGCCCCTAAACCGTTAACATCAATGTTTTGACTCCAGAAATCGCTATACCTTGGTTTGTCTATCTCTCGGGAGTTTCTAACCCCAATTCCTTGAGCCACATACAGTTTATACACAATGGTTATGGCTTCATTTAAATACGGATTTGAATTTGAAACTTCTGCAACAAGATGAATTTTTTCTGAAGCAATGTAGTTGGGGTCATTCGGGTCTTTTGGCTTATCTATTGCCGCACTCACCGTTATTTTTACGGGAAGCGTTTTATAGACCTCTCCTTCAATTTCAATACTTGCTTGCCCCACAGTAAACACACCTCTTTTTTTTGGTGCTAAAAAATAACTATAGGTTTTGGAAAACGATCTTACACCATTAATCCAAGAATTGTTAATAGACTGGCTGGGCCCGCCAACAACAGTGAAGTTTTCAAAGTTAGGCGGTTCAAAGTCGTCACCGTCTTTATTCATCGTAAAATCAACACGAAGACGCTCATTGATTCCAAGGTTTCGTTTACTAACTTTTGCATCAAAGGAGACCTGAGCAGAGATCAACCCAGAAATAAAAAACATAAATATAAGAGTCTTTAGTTTCATTTTTACCAGTCCTTTTCTGTTTGAACTTTAATCCCTTTTGTTTTGGATGCATTCATTTTTTCTTGCACCTTTTTTTCTTCATTATTCATTGCTTCAAGTAGGTTTTTTACTTGTTGTGGAGACATTTTTCCAGGCTGAGGTTTTGGCTTCCCTTTATCCTTATTTGGGTCATTGTTCTTTTGGTCCCCCTTATCGTCTTTCGGTTTTTCATCCTCGTTTTCGTTATCTCCTTCTTTATTTTTATCTTCGTTTTCGTCTCCTTCTTCTTTGTTTTTATCTTCGTTATCTTTTTTCTCGTCACTATTTTCTTTGTCGTCTTTATTTTCGTCCTTATCTTTTTCTTTGTCCTCATCGTCTCCTTCGCCATCTCCCTCACCTTGTTGTTTTGCACAGTCTTGAGCAAGGGCTAAATTATAACGACTTTCATCGTCAGAGGGGTTGTTTCTTAAAGCATTTTTATAGGCCTCAACCGCCTCTTTACATTGTTTTTGTTGCATTAGGGTGTTTCCAATGTTATGATATGCTTTGTGTTTTTCTAATTTAGAATCACTATTATTAATGGCCTCAATGTGGCGTAACATTGCTTCATCATAAAGTTCGGAGTTATAATATGCGTTTCCTAGGTTATAGGAACCAGCGGCATTATTTTGCTTTGTAGAAACCCCCAATCGGTACTTTTTTTCAGCCTCTACAAAGTTTTCATTAACAAGAGAATTACCCTCAAAGATATAGTTGTTGGATTGAGATAGTTGAACTTCATCATTTTGAGTGTTTCCCAACATGTAGCTAAATAAAAATAAAACGACAGCACACCAACTAAGCCCAGATGATTGTTTATCTCCAGTCTTACAAACAATTTTTGTATTTGTTATTACACTCATAGGTTTTCGTTAAACAGGTTAAGACGCTTTAGCCAAGCGGTCTTTCTTTCTAAAAACAAAATATCTAAGACTAAGAAAAATAGCCCAATTCCTAAAAACCACTGAAATTGGTCTTTATATTCCGCAAATTCTTTTGCTTCAAACTCTTTTTTATCCATTGCGTTTAAGAGGTCTCTAATTTGCTCCACGACAGCAGCGGTCTGGTTTCCGTTAATGTAGTCACCATTGGCTTCATTAGCGATTAGCCTCAAAGTTTCTTCATTTAATCTAGTAATGACCGTCTCATCATTTTGGTCTTTTTTATAACTCATGACCACCCCATTTCTTTTTAACGGGATAGGCCCGCCTTTTTCACTTCCAACCCCAATGGTGTAAATTTTTATCCCTTCTTCGGAAGCTGCTTCTGCAACTTCTACACTTAAGTCATTGTGGTCTTCACCATCAGAAATTATAATTAACACCCGATTTGTTTGTTCATCATCATCATAATAATTCCGGGACAACTGAATCGCCTCATTTATTGCTGTTCCTTGTGAAGACAGCATGTCGGTGTTCATGCTTTGTAAGAACATTTTTGCCGACGCGTAGTCAGTCGTAATTGGGAGCTGTGGAAACGCCTTGCCGGCATAGGCAATAATACCAACTCGGTCGCTTGCTAAGTTGTTTATTATTTGTGTAACCAGCTGTTTTGACTTTTCTAATCTGTTTGGCGCTACATCTTCAGCGAGCATACTTTTGGAGACATCTATCGCAAAGACAATGTCAACCCCTTCTCTTTTTATCGTTTCAAGTTTTGTGCCAATTTTTGGGTTTACCAATCCAATTATTAAAAAGCCAATTGCCAAGCAGAGGACTACAAATTTTAGAGTTGACTTGAAAAAGGACAAGTCAGGGCTTAATCTTTTTAGAACCACGGAGTTTCCAAAAGCCTTTTGAATTCTTTTTTTCCAGAAATAAGTCCATAAATAGACAATCAACATCATTGGTATGATGATGAATGCCCAAAGCCATATTTTCTCTTCTAATTGATACATTTAAATAAAACTTCTAAACAAGGTGAATCTTAATAAGAACTCAAACAGCAATAACCCTAAAGCAAGCAAGACTAGTGGCCTAAACTTTTCTTCATAATTATAAAATTTAAATTCCTCTACTTCTGTTTTTTCAAGGGCATCAATTTCTTTATAGATTTCCTTTAACTTGCGATTATTGGTTGCTCTAAAATACTTTCCACCCGTAACTTCGGCAATCTCTTTTAATAATTCTTCATCGATTTCTACCTGAACCCTTGCATATTGAAAGACCCCGTTGCTTAGTGCTACGGGAGACAAAGCCGTTCCGTTGGTGCCAAGTCCAATAGTATATGTTTTGATGCCATATTCTAAAGCAAGTTCACTAGCAGTTTGAGGATCGATAAACCCAGCATTATTTACCCCATCAGTTAATAGAATAATAATTTTACTTTTTGCTCGGCTATCCTTTATCCTATTTACGGCAGTTGCAAGCCCCATACCTATAGCTGTACCTCCCGTTATAATCGTGTTATACTTAATCCCTTTTAAAGACTGCAAAACAATGCTTTTATCGCTGGTAATTGGCGTTTTTGTATAGCTTTCTCCAGCGTATTCCACCAGGCCAATTCGATCGTTAGGGCGCCCTTTAATAAAGTCCGCTGCTACATTTTTTAACGCCTCGAGTCGGTTTGGTTTTAAGTCTTTTGCGAGCATACTAGCAGACACGTCAATCGCCATAACAATATCGACTCCTCGAGTTGTTTTTGTTTTTGATGAAACCTCAACTGTTTGCGGGCGTGCTAGGGCGCATACAATAAGAGTAACAGCGACCAATCTTAACCCAAACAATAGGTGCTTAACGGTTGTCCATACCGAAGTTTCTTTAAACCCCTGTACGCTTGAAATACTTAGCTGAGCTGTTTGCTTTCTGTTTTTTAAGACATACCAAAACACCAAAAGCGGAACGACTATGAGTAGCCATAAAAATTCTTTTTGAGTAAAATCAATTCCTTTAAACATTACTTTTTTTCTTCCGTTAGTGAGATAAGCTCAATTGAATTTATAATGCGTTCCATAATTTGGTCCGCATATACATCTCCTTTTTTCCAAATTAAAACAACCTCTTGTAGTAAATTAGGAGTCGAAAACCCTACCACAACGTATTCTCCTTTGGTAAGGGAGTTGTCTATAATAAATTCTGCAACGCCAAAAGTCTTAACTCCCTCCTGACCATTGGGTGTTATAAATTGTTCGTTTCTTGAAATAATATTTTTAGCGCCTTCTTTTTCAAAGTTATCTAACACCCCTTCAGCTGCTTTTAATACATCAATAGCTTTTTCTTCTTCTTTGCCACCCTCACTTGGTTCTGAAGCATATTTGGAGCTTGTTATGACGACATCTATTGGGGTTTCTGAACCAGCGTAAGCAAAGGAGCTAATTTGAACCTTTCCCTTCATATCTTGAGGAAGCTCAATAAGCTGCCGTTCTAAAACTTCAGGAGTTGAAATGGTAATTCCCGGTGCACCATATTCACTTGTAACCCAGGCAGTTTTTTCTAATAAAAGTTTACTTGGATTTCTAAGAACAGTATCTTTTACATCTGTAAACCCAGACCGGATAATTAGAACTGCAACCACAAGAAGTAGAACCCCTATTAAAAGAGTTATAATTTTGTTTCGTTTGTTTCGTTTTTGCTTGCGTTCAATCTTTTCACGGTATTGTAAATCTTGTAACAACTCTTCCTCGGTAGGCTCGGGCAACCCCTCTTTAACATGTTCTATTTCAAGACCTATGGTGCCTTTGTCTAGCTTTGCTAATTCAAAATCAGGTTTAGATTTAGCAAATTTGACTAAGTCGGCGCGTTTTAATATTGTTTCAATATTTCGAATCGTATTTGCACTCAGAGTAATTTGATTCGCAGCTTGGAGTGTTTTTAATCGTAACACAAGCTCATCAGTTGTGCTTTCAAGCGACTGATCATATACTTTTTCATCTAAGTATTGTCTTAGGATTAAAGTTAAGTCTGAGTAAAACGTTTTGATTTCTTTGTTTTCAAAATAACGCTCCTCATCAAGCTTTTCTAGAGCTAGTTTAGCTCGTTCATAAGGGGGAAGTGCTGCAATTTTTTCTGCTTCTGTTAACGGTTTTTTACGCCAAATAAACCAATATAATAGGCCGCCGATAATCAATAAAATCAGCACAAAAAAGGCTACACCAGACCACAGTCCTGAGCGCGTTTTCTTCACGACCGTAATCGGTTTTATATCAAACAGTTTTTGCTTGGTAGTGTCTACAGTAACGGCATTAACTTGAACTTTAAGAGAATCGGTATAGTAAACGGCATCTCCAATAATAATTTTTTGTTTAGGAATGGTATAAGCTCCAGAATCGAACTGGGTGAGTCCGTAGGTTTTAGTGAGTTTATAATACCGTCCCTTTTTTGTGCTATCTACGGGATAGCTGTTAATAAGCTCAAGAGGTCGAAACGTTTGTTCTTCAGAAAAAACCACTAATGATGTAGAGTCAACATCTACCTGTATCTTGTAGCGCAACTCTTCGCCAATTTTTATGGCAGTTGAGTCTATGCTTGAAGTGACCTGGCTATTGGCTGCTAGAGAAAACAGCATACAAACTGCCGCCCAAAGTAAACTTTGAATTGAAAATATTTTTATGTTTGCTTCTAGTCTCATTTAACAGCTAGCCTCGTTGTTTAAAATACCCTAATAATTTTTTTACATAGCTTTCGCCCACCATACAATCCAGTGCTCCAGCACCCGATTTTTTAAAGCTATCAGAGAAATACTGAACGCTATTTTTGTAATTATCCTCGTAGCTCTTGCGAACAGATTTGGAAGATGTATTCACTAAAAATGAGCTGCCAGTTTCTTGATCTTGTACCTGGACCATCCCCAGATTTGGAATTTCAGCCTCGTATTTGTCATAAACCCGTATTCCTGTAATGTCATGTTTTCCAGAGGCGATTTTTAAATTATGCTGATAGTCGTCAGCCATGAAGTCAGAGAGAAGGAATACGATTGCTTTCTTTTTCATAACATTAGACAAAAACTTCAGCCCTTCGGCAATATTCGTTTTTTTGCTTTTTGGCTCAAACTCAATTAATTCTCTAATGATCCTCAATACGTGAGAGCGACCTTTTTTTGGAGGGATGTACAGCTCAATTGCGTCGGAAAATAAAATGAGACCAATTTTATCATTATTTTGTGTGGCTGAAAAAGCAAGTGTGGCCGCAATTTCAGTTACAATTTCATTTTTAAATTGCGATTCTGTCCCAAATAATTTGGACCCCGAAACATCAACCATTAACATAAGCGTTAATTCGCGTTCTTCCTCAAAAACCTTAATATGCGGTTCATTACATCGTGCTGTAACATTCCAATCAATATTTCTTACATCGTCGCCATATTGATATTGCCTCACTTCAGAAAAAGTCATTCCACGTCCCTTAAAGGTTGAGTGGTACTCACCTCCAAACACATGGTCAGACAACCGGCGTGTTTTGATCTCTATTTTTCTAACTTTTTTTAGTAATTCCTTAGTGTCCATTTGATACGTATGCTGTTAATGAGAGGGTTTTTGTGTTTAACCCACATAATAAAATGACACCCAATTAAGGGACCTCAATAACATTGACAATTTTACTAATAATGTCTTCTGAAGTAACGTTCTCAGCTTCAGCTTCATAAGTAATTCCAATACGGTGACGGAGAACGTCGTATACAACTGCACGGACATCTTCTGGGATTACGTAACCACGACGCCTTATAAACGCATAACATTTTGCGGCAGTTGCAAGGTTGATACTACCCCTTGGAGAGGCACCGAAAGATATTAAAGGTTTTAGCTCAGGCAAACGATATTTTTCTGGGTATCGCGTAGCAAACACAATATCTAAAATATATTTTTCAATTTTTTCATCCATATAAACCTCTCTAACAGCAGCTTGTGCGCTTAAGATTTGCTTAACGGATACAACGGCGTTTATCTTCTCAAAGGCCCCTTTAAGATTGGCGCGAACAATGAGCTGCTCATCTTCTAGTTTTGGGTAGTCGATGATTGTTTTTAACATAAAACGATCGACTTGCGCTTCTGGAAGCGGGTAAGTTCCTTCTTGCTCTACTGGATTTTGAGTTGCCATAACTAAAAATGGCTTGTCTAAAATAAAAGTTTCGTCTCCAATAGTAACTTGTTTTTCTTGCATCGCCTCTAAAAGAGCGGACTGTACCTTAGCAGGGGCACGATTAATTTCATCAGCCAAGACAAAGTTTGCAAAAATAGGGCCTTTTTTTATCGTAAAATCATTAGCTTTTATGTTATAAATCATGGTTCCTACTACATCTGCAGGAAGAAGGTCTGGCGTAAATTGAATTCTACTAAAACTACCCGCCACCGCTTGAGATAAGGTGTTTATTGCCAGTGTTTTGGCAAGCCCCGGAACTCCTTCTAAAAGGATGTGTCCTTGACCTAAAAGCCCTATAAGTAAACGCTCGATCATGTGTTTTTGTCCCACAATCACTTTATTCATTTCCAGAGTAAGCAAATCTACAAAAGCACTCTCTTTTTCAATTTTTTCGTTGATTGACTGAATATCAATCCCGTTTTTATCTCCCTCCATTACAATGATTTATTTTAACTATTTATTGTTCCAACAAGTTATAGGTTGCAATTTGTTAAAATATTTCCGTTCACCTTGTTAACAAATGGTTAAAACTTAAATTCATTTCAACTTGTTTCCCCGCGTTGTTTAGTAAATTTAAGACACCAAACCCAGTGGAGACCGGGTTTAGTCTTAAAAAAACAGCATCAAGCTTCAAAAATGATTAACAAGCGACTTCTTATCAAAAATTTACTCGCTCATAACGACGAATGCAGTTTTTATGACAAAAAGTTGCAAATAAACATTAGCAGTAAAGAGGGTAAGGCAAAATTTTTAAAGCATATTTGCGCGTTATCTAATAGCAACCCCGCCAATAACTCATATATTGTTATTGGAGTTGACGACCAATACAATCACATTATTGGAGTTGATTTTTTTGATGACAGTAAGATTCAAAATCTCATTAATGCTTACCTGAGCGCCCCGCCTGTTATTCAATATGAAAACATTCCGTTTCCACACCTTAACGATGACAAAGTGGTTGGGCTGGTTACCATAAGACCAAAAGAGGCGCTAGAAATCACATCGCTCAGTAAAAATATTTGGAAATATTATGGAGGGTCCGTTTTTTTTAGAGAGGGCAGCATCAGTATGCCTAAAGTTTTTGATATTGAGCTAACAGACTCCAATTCTGAAATTGTCTCTGCAATTGAAGCGCATGCTCAAAACAATATAGAATACACTTTGGATGGAGTGTTTGATTTTATGGCCCAAAGAGAAGATTATGACCCTAAATACAAAGTATTCAAAGAGTATTTTGTAATGTGTTGGTCTGGTAAAAAAACAACAATAGAAAACCAAACGTTTTATTCACGTGTAGACATTGCTTTAATTAATGAACAGGTTCGACTATTTTACTCAACGCTAGATGCTGTTGAGATTTCATATGACAAGAATTCTTTTGAAATTGTTGAATATGTGAACCTTGGTTTAAACGGAAAAAACACCTACTTTAAGTTAGAAAAAACGACCATTACTTTTGGAAATAACGCGACTTATAGCATTGATTCAGAACTATTATTTAAGCCCCCTCAGTACGATAAAAAAATTTTATACCATATTCTAAACGCAAATAATGCACTTATGGACCGACTTAAACAGGGGTCTGAACTTACAGCGGTACAGCTTAAGGATCTAAAGAATGTTCCAGGCACCTACTTGATTTGTTATTTCAACGGCATTGAATCCGCTCTGACACAGCTCCAAGCCGCTAAGCCCTTGTTGCACAAATACAGCGATGAAGTATACGGCCTTTATAAGGAAAGTATGCGAATTTTACGAAAAGCAAAGTATAGTTAGCGCTACCTCCAATTTAGAAATTTAAAAAAGCCACAACCAGAGGCTGTGACTTTTATAATAGGAAGTATTAAATTGCTTATAAATCGAACTTGATACCTTGTGCTAAAGGTAATTCGTCTGAATAATTAATGGTATTTGTTTGGCGTCGCATATATACTTTCCATGCATCAGAACCAGACTCGCGTCCACCACCCGTTTCTTTTTCACCACCAAAAGCACCCCCGATTTCTGCTCCAGAGGTTCCAATATTTACATTAGCAATGCCACAGTCAGAACCCGAATATGACAAGAACTTTTCAGCCTCTTTTAGCTCGTTGGTCATGATCGCAGAAGACAAGCCTTGAGCAACACCGTTTTGTTTATCGATCGCATTTTCTACGGCTCCAGAATATTTCATTAAATATAAAATAGGTGCAAATGTTTCATGTTGCACAATTTCAAAATGATTTTCAGCTTCAATAATCGCTGGCTTAACATAGCAGCCACTTTCATAGCCTTCACCCTCTAAAACACCTCCGTCAACCAATACGGTACCGCCTTCAGCTTTCGCTTTTTCAATAGCCGCTAAATAAGTATTTACGGAATCATGATCAATTAAGGGGCCAATATGGTTTTTTTCATCCAAAGGATTTCCGATTGTTAACTGCCCGTAAGCACCCACAATTGCATCTCTTACTTTATCATATACAGATTCGTGAATAATAAGGCGTCGAGTAGACGTACAACGTTGTCCACAAGTTCCTACAGCACCAAAAATAGCGCCAGGAACCACCACCTTTAAATCTGCGGTTGGTGTGATAATAATCGCATTATTCCCGCCCAATTCTAACAATGATTTTCCAAAACGTTGAGCAACAGTTGCGCCAACAATTCGCCCCATTCTTGTAGAGCCAGTTGCAGAGACCAAAGGCACTCTTGTGTCCGTGGTCATCATTTCACCTACTTTGTAGTCTCCATTTATAATTGAAGAAATTCCTTCAGGTAAGTTATTTTCTTTTAAAATTTCGGCAATAATATTCTGACAAGCAATAGAGCATAGGGGTGCTTTTTCAGAACCTTTCCATACACATACATTCCCACAGATCCACGCCAAAGCAGTATTCCAAGCCCAAACAGCGACTGGAAAATTAAACGCAGAGATAATACCAACGACTCCAATGGGGTGCCACTGCTCTCTCATTACATGACTAGGGCGTTCAGAAGGAATGGTTTGCCCGTTTAGCTGTCTAGACAATCCAACCGCAAAATCACAGATATCAATCATTTCTTGAACCTCTCCATAGCCTTCTTGAAGGGACTTTCCCATTTCATAAGACACAAGTTTTCCTAGGGGCTCCTTTAGGTCTCTTAGCTTATTTCCAAATTGTCGAACAATTTCTCCTCTTTGAGGCGCAGGCATTGTACGCCAATCAACAAACGCCGCCGTTGCTGAGGTCATTACAGCCTCATAATCTCCTTGAGACGTGCAAACGACACTTCCAATTTTTTTACCATCCACAGGAGAATAGCTATTGATAGTAGGGCCATTAGCAAAACTATTAGCCCCTGTAGAAGTTCCTAAGTTTATGTCTTTAACACCAAGAGCGTCTAGCGCTTCTTGAATTTTAAAATTAGTAGTGTTTGTATTCATTTAGTTAGTTTTTAAATCCATTTAAGTTGCGAATATAATAATTTTAATACCGTTTTAATGACAATTATTCAATCAATCCCAATCACAGAAAGGGTGTTGGCTGAGGCTGGAGTTGTAATACTTTTTACTTCCTGTTACCTCACGACCTAGCCAGTCTGGTTTTGAAAACACTTCATTTTCTGAACGAAGCTCAACCTCGGCAATTACAAGTCCTTTATTGGGGCCATCAAACTCGTCAACTTCAAAAAGATGATCTGCTATGCGCACCTCAAAACGTGTTTTGCTAATAACAGTTTCCTCACATAGCTCCAAAAGTGCTTCAGCGTCAGATTTAGAAACCTCTTTTTCCCATTCAAAACGACTAAGTCCGCTTTCATTGCTCTTTCCCTTGATGGTGATGTAGCCTGTTTGATCGCGCAATCTAACTCGTACAGTCCGTTCGGGATTGCTGCTTAAATACCCTTGAACAATAATAGATTTTCTAGAAGCTTGTTTACGATAGCCGCTAGATGTTACTAAAAATTTCCGTTCGATCTCAATCATAATCTTCAATGTATGGGTTAGAAGTCCTAAATTTACAGTAAGTCAAACGATTTACCAATTTGTTAAAGAAAACAACTTTAGGCTTTTTATAAATTGAAAGTGGTTGTTTTTTACTGTGGGATATTGAAGAATCTCTTGAGTTTGTTAAGATTATAGCTCATGAAGTCAGTCATTATACGAATATTCGTAAAAATCCCATTATTATACATGTATTCTGAAGGCGCTTTAGTAATTTTGAATGAAATTTAATGTATTAAATAAATGTCTACACAGCCAAAAATCACTAGGTTTAAACAAAATGTTTTATCAAAATATCAAATATACAACAGTATATTTATGACACTTCCTTTTGATACAATTACAAAAACAGGCGCTTTGTTACCTCTCTTTTTTGAGACTTGTCAGAAAGGGTTTACAAAGAACGAAACCCCCACGGCGATTGTAGATTCATTTTTCAAAAAATACCAAGCGAGACGGTCGCCTAAAAGTCAAATTAATTTACTGTTTCGATTTATACAATACATCGAAAGACAAGTGGTGTTGTTTGACGCTATTGAAGACGCTGCTTTTCCTGTTGTCAACAACATGGACGGCATTGGAACCTTGCGAAGTTTAAAAGAAACGGCAAGCTCGGAAAATAAATTAGAGCTTCTAAAAAAATACTTAGAGGAGTTTAAGGTTCGTATTGTGCTCACAGCGCATCCAACCCAATTTTATCCAGGATCAGTTTTAGGAATTATTACTGACTTAACCGAGGCCATAAAAGAAAACGATTTAACTAGAATACATCAGCTACTTGCCCAGCTTGGTAAAACACCGTTTTTTAAACATAAAAAGCCAACCCCTTATGATGAGGCGGTTAGTCTTATTTGGTATTTAGAAAACGTGTTTTATAAATCATTTGGGACAGTTTATGATTATATCCAGCAAAACATATTTGAAGGAGAGCACATCCAAAATGACATCATAAATATAGGATTTTGGCCAGGAGGCGATAGAGATGGAAACCCATTTGTAACCCCAGAGATAACTTTAAAAGTAGCGTCTAGATTGCGGGAAACAATAATTAAAAATTACTACCGAGATTTAAGACAGTTAAAGCGGAAAGTATCTTTTGCAGGCGTAGAAGAACGTGTTACTGAGCTTGAAGCTGAAATGTATAAAATGATAACCAACAAGAAAACGTATTTGACGTTGGATCATTTAGTGTCTGAATTAAAAGAAATTAAGGCAGAAATCATTCAAAAACATCAATCGCTTTATGCACCAGAGGTAAATAGTCTTTTGAATAAAATACACTTGTTTGGGTTTCACTTTTCGTCACTAGACATCCGCCAAGACAGTCGGGCACATGAAGCGGTATTTAACGACATGGTCACTGTTTTAATTGCAAGTGGAAGTTCTATATTCCCGGCAAACTACCACAATTTATCGGAAGCGAAACAAATAGCGACCTTATCTAAAATAGAAGGGCGTTTAGACATGTCTTTGATAACAGATAAAGAAACTTTAAAGGCGCTTAAAACAATGGAGGCAATTAAAACCATTCAGCAAACAAACGGAGAGAAAGCTGCTAATCGCTACATTATAAGTAACAACCAAACAACGCTTAACGTCATGCAATTATATGCTATGCTTAAGCTTGTCGCTTTTGAAGATGAATTAACGGTTGATATTGCGCCACTTTTTGAGACAATCACAGATTTACAAAACGCTCCTTCTGTCATGGAAGAGCTTTATACAAATCCAAATTATGCCGCTCATTTAAAAGCGCGCGGGAATAGGCAAACCATTATGCTTGGGTTTAGTGATGGTACTAAAGATGGAGGGTATTTAATGGCAAACTGGGCGATATACCAGGCCAAAGAGCACTTGACGGATATTTCTAGAAAGTATGATGTCACTGTTATTTTCTTTGATGGTCGAGGTGGTCCCCCCGCAAGAGGAGGCGGAAAAACACATAATTTTTATGCATCACTGGGGCCAACTATTGAGGATAAAGAGGTTCAGCTCACAATTCAGGGTCAAACGATAAGCTCTAATTTTGGAACTTTGGACTCTTCACAATACAATTTAGAGCAGCTAATAAGCTCGGGAGTACAAAACAGCTTAAGTGATAAAGACCTAACCATGACTTCTGAAAACAGGACGGTTATGTCTCACTTGTCGAAGCTTAGTTACGAGGCGTATGTAGACTTCAAGGCGCACCCAAAGTTTATCTCTTATTTGGAACACATGAGCACCTTAAAGTTTTACGCAAAAACAAATATTGGGAGCCGTCCATCAAAGCGAGGGAAATCAGAGGGGCTGGTTTTTGAAGACCTAAGAGCGATACCTTTTGTAGGCTCTTGGAGTCAGCTAAAACAAAACGTACCTGGGTTTTTTGGAGTTGGAACAGCGCTAAAGCATTACGAAGATATTGGAGAGTTTGAAAAAGCACAACACCTTTTTAAAACCTCAGACTTTTTCAAAACACTTATCGAGAATAGCATGATGTCTTTATCTAAATCGTTCTTTGGTCTTACAAAGTACATGTCTGAAGACCCTGAGTATGGCGCGTTTTGGAATGTTATCTATTCTGAATATGTTACAACAAAGCGATTGTTGCTAAAGCTAACAGGCTACGACGAGTTAATGGAAGAGGAGCCTGCGGGGAAAGCCTCCATTTCAGTACGGGAGTCTATTGTGCTGCCGTTACTAACGATTCAGCAATATGCGTTAAAGAAAATTCAAGACCTTGAAAAAGAATCTCCAAGAGATGACGCTCAAATTGAGGTATACGAGAAGATTGTAATGCGCTCTTTGTTTGGAAATATAAATGCAAGTAGAAACTCCGCATAGCATCAATATTAATGTCAAAATAAAAAGCCTCAAAAGATACCTTTTGAGGCTTTTTGCATATCCGCGCCAAGACCCTGGGCTTCTTCCTACACTTAGATGTCAGTCCGTTTATTTAGTTAGGGATTGGGAAACCAAACCTCATCACTCCTAAGTTGTTAGCTGATGCGTATTTAGTATCGTTTTAACCCCCCCTTCTCCTAAATCAATTTAGGAGTTAAATTAATATAAAAAAACCCGCAATTGCGGGTTTTTTCGTTGACTAATCTAAAACAGTTAATGTTCATTTAATCTAAAATCGGGGTATGCGTCCATTTTATGTTCGTGTGCGTCAAGGCCTTCTAGCTCTTCTCTTTCCGACACTCTAATTCCAATAGTTTTCTTAAGTGTGTATATAATTACAAAAGAAGTGACGATACAAAATACGGCATAACAAGCCACGCCTATTAATTGAATAACAAACTGATCAAATCCAGCCTTTGCTCCAAAGAGTCCTACAGCAAGTGTTCCCCAGACACCACAAATAAGGTGTACGGCTATTGCTCCAACAGGATCATCCAACTTTATTTTGTCTACCAATCTTACTGCAAACACTATAAGCACTCCAGCAATAGCACCTATCAGGATTGCGTCTTCTGGGCTCATTTGGTCTGCCCCAGCAGTAATCCCTACCAGCCCTCCCAAAATTCCATTAAGGAACATTGTTAGGTCTAGGTTTTTATATAAAATGGTAGATGTAATCATGGCGACAACGCCACCAGCAGCAGCAGCTAGACAAGTGGTTACTAGCGTTAATGAGGTTGCTTCTGGATCAGCTGAAAGCACTGAGCCCCCATTAAAGCCAAACCAACCTAACCAAAGGATAAGAACTCCCGCTGTGGCTAGTGGAATGCTATGTCCAGGAATCGCTTGCGGTTTTCCGTCTTTAAATTTTCCGATACGAGCGCCAAGTAGCCAAACAGTTACAAGTGCCGCCCATCCTCCAACAGAGTGCACTAGCGTTGACCCAGCAAAATCATAAAAACCTGTTGCGTCTCCAAACTCTAAGCTGGATAAAAATCCACCACCCCACTGCCAAGACCCAGCAATTGGATATACGAATCCAACGTATATAATAGTGAAGATCATGAAAGCGCCAATTTTCATACGTTCAGCAACGGCACCCGACACAATTGTGGCCGCAGTGGCCGCAAACATGCCTTGGAACAGAAAGTCGGTCCACCATGTGTAGCCTCCGTCTGCATAGTCCGCAGTCATTCCGTTTTCTGGGGGTGTAATTCCGGTTACGATTGAGCCAATGTATCCATTAAAATCTCCTGGATACATTAAGTTAAACCCTATGATATAGTACAGTAAAAGCCCTACCGTTATAATAAAGATGTTTTTAAATAATATGTTGATTGTGTTTTTCTGACGTGTCAGTCCGATTTCTAGAAATGCAAATCCTGTATGCATAAAGAAAACAAGTGCCGTACAGATCATCATCCATACGTTATTGATTGTTAATAATTCCATGCTTGTTATTTTAATGTGTTGCCGCCTTTTTCGCCGGTTCTAATTCTATATACTTCGTCCACCTGTGATACAAATATTTTCCCATCTCCCACCTCGCCCGTAGAGGCGGCGTCAAGGATTGCTTTAATTGTTACCTCTTCAAAATCATCATTTACAACTATTGATAAATAACGTCTTTGAATATCGCTTGTGCTGTAAGAAACACCTCGGTATACATGGCCTTCTTTTTCGTTACCTAAGCCGGTAACATCCCAATAAGAGAAAAAGTTTACGCCAACTTCGTGCAGTGCTTTCTTAACCTTAGAAAATTTAGATTTTCTAATGATTGCTTCTACTTTTTTCATTGATTATAATTTTAGTTTGTTTTCAAAAATAATTAAAAACCACAACACCCCTAAATATTTAGGGGTGTTGTGGTTTTTTTTGTGAATTCAATAAAAATACCCCAGTTGTTTTAAAGGTATTTGGATTAATGTATTGTAAATACAAAAAAACCTTAGCGGTGAGCCGCTAAGGTTTTTAACACAAACTAAAAATCACAAACTTATTTTTAATTTTTTTTGAGCATGTGACCGCTCAGTGATATATTGAAATTAGTCTTGACCTCTTTCTCTTTTTCCTGGATATGCAATAGATCCGTGTTCAGAGATATCAAGCCCAGCAACTTCTTCTTCTTCAGTTACTCGCAATCCAACAGTGTACTTAAGGACTCCAAAGACTACAAAAGAGAGTACCACTGCCCATACAGCATAGGCTAATCCTCCCGTAAGTTGTGCAACAAGTTGGTCAGAACCACCGCCATTAAAAACGCCAATTGCAGCACCATCGCCGCCTATACCCCAAAGGCCGACCACAATCGTTCCCCAGAATCCAACGACTCCGTGTACAGAGGCTGCTCCAATAGCATCATCAATTTTAAGTTTCTTTTCGATAAACTCGATAGAGAATACTACAATGACACCACCAATAAGCCCGGCTAATACCGCACCACCTGCACTCATGTTTCCACAACCTGCAGTAATACTAACTAAACCAGCTAAAGCACCATTTAAAGATTGTGCTAAGTGTGGCTTACCGTACCAGATCCAAGTTGTAATAAGCGCCCCTAGTGCACCAGCAGCAGCAGCAAGATTAGTGATCAATACGACTGTTGAAGCGGCAACCGCATCGTCTCCACCCCAAGCAAGTTGAGATCCCCCATTAAAACCAAACCACCCTAACCAAAGTATAAACACCCCTAAGGTTGCTAATATTTGGTTGTGGCCTGGAATAGGCATTACTTTTCCGTCAATGTATTTTCCAATTCTAGGGCCTACCATATAAGCAGCAACTAAAGCAGCAAAACCACCAACAGCATGAACAATTGAAGAACCAGCAAAGTCAATGAAGCCGAGCTCAGTCAACCAACCCGATCCTTGCCATTGCCATCCACCAGCAATAGGGTAGATAATAGCAGTCATTACGATTGAAAAGATAATGTAGGTTGAGTATTTAGTTCTTCCAGCAATGGCTCCAGAAACAATTGTTGCAGCAGTCGCAGCAAACATTGTTTGGAAGAATAAATCAGCACCTTCACCTTGCATGATGCCACTCCAGAAAAACCATCCGTTAGTGGTGTCACCATACATTAAAGAGTATCCTACAAACCAGTAGGTAAGAGATCCTACAGCAATATCAAGCAAGTTTTTCATTGCGATATTCACTGCGTTTTTTGAACGTGTCATTCCTGATTCTACTAAAGTAAAACCAGCTTGCATAAAGAATACTAAGATACCAGCAATTAGCATCCATAACATTCCCATGTCGTCTTTGATCGCTCCAGCAAGACTTTCAACTGTAGCAGCATCCTGAATTATTAGAGGTAAATTAGTTATAAAATTTGACATAGATTATATATTTAGTTGGTTAGTATTGGTGTGAGTACTAGAAAGAGTAAACTGCAGCAATTGTTAGCGCTGTAGCATTTTTCTCAGCAGCGATTCCCTCAATTTTGTAATCATCAGAACTGTCATAGCGTAATTCTGTTATAAGCTTTAGGTTGTCGTCTAACTGCGTACTTGCTGCAAGTGTTAAGGCTAAAACATCCTCGCTGTCATCTGCAGAAGTATATGAGAAAAACTCTGGGCGTAACCCTAAAGCAAACGTTTCAGAGAAAGTGTTCTCTAAATAAAGAGCAGCACCTTGGTATCCCGCTTCTTCTTCATCAGAGTATGCGTATGCAGCGTTAATTCCTACGAAGAATGAGTCAGATAAGTCAAAACCACCTGTGTAATCTAAAAACAAGGCATCAGTTGCCGATGTTTCAGTAACAGCTCCATAAATGAAGTTTAAGTATTGACCTTTGTAGCCTACTTGAGCACCATATTGAGTTGCTCCACTTGCGTTAGCGTCAGCACTAGATATGGCATGCGCGTTAGTCACAGCTAACAAGAAAGACAAATCTTCTGAAGCGGCATAATCTAATTTAATTCCTGTGTGAGAAAAAGGACCCGCATTAAATAAGTAAGACACAGAATAGTTAAAGTTAGCTGCAGGTGAAATAACCTCATATCCAAGAAACGTATTAAACTGACCAGCAGTAATAGTTACTTTTTCATTTAAGTTATAGTAAGCATACAATTGATTGATTGCACCCGCCATGTTTGCATCGTCAGCTCTAGGTCCAAAAGCAATATCAGCAACCACTCCAGATTTAGCACCGTCATAAGAAAATACTGTATTTGCCATTCCTAATCCAAAGCCATTCGCTTTGTCAGGATTTGCAATTAATAGTCCTGGTGTTCCTGTGCCGTCAACCGTGTTTGTTGTGCCGTACACATCAACAGTCCCTGAGACAGATAATTTAGGAGCGTCGTCCTGTGCGTTTAATGTTAATGCTCCAATTAAAGCTACAGCACTTAAAATAATTTTTTTCATAATAATAAATTTAATAGTTAATATTTTTAGTTATTGGGTTCAAATTTATAGTATTTACACATACTACCCCCAAAAAAATAGGGCTTTAGGCATATTTTTATACTATTTTTAATTTATACCCCCAAAAATTTAGAGTATTGTATTTTTTTATACATAATTTTTAATATTTCAATAATTTAATTTTTAAAATTGTGTTTGGGCTGTGCTTTTTAGTCCGTTTTAGTCCGAAAACGGAAACTCCTCAATTTTTGATTGATTATTTGACAATCTATCCTCCTATATATTGCTCAAAACGCATAAATGGCAATTGAAAATCGGAAATTCGAAAAAGTATCAGAGCTTTTTTATAAATCGACTTATTGACGTTATATTACATCTTCAATTATGGTTTAGAACCTCTAATAATTTTAAGTATGTTAAAAAAGCAAGGTCTTTATTTACCCGAATTCGAACATGACAATTGTGGCGCGGGATTTATATGTAGTTTGACAGGAAAACGATCTAATGATATTATCCATAAGGCATTAGAGATTTTAGTTAAATTGGAGCACAGGGGTGCCGTGAGTTCAGATGGCGTCACAGGCGATGGTGCAGGAATACTAATAGATATACCACATAAGTTTTTTAAAATATTTTGTGAATTCGAACTGCCAGAAGCTGGAGACTACGCTGTTAGTAATGTGTTTTTACCTAAAAAAGAAAACCAGAGAGCTTACTGTGTTGAGGTCTTTGAAGCAGAAATAAAAAAACAAGGGTTACAGATTCTTGGTTGGAGAGACGTTCCTGTAAACAGTGCTGTTTTAGGAGAAATAGCCAAAACTACAGAGCCGTATGTTAAGCAGATTTTCATAAGCAAATCAGATAGCAAACAATCAGAGTTTGATTTTAATATAAAATTATTTGCTGCTCGCAAAATCGCAGAACACACCATCTATGGTTCAAAATTATCAGAGTCAAAATTCTTTTATCTCCCAAGTCTCTCTACTAAAATAATAATATTTAAGGGGCTATTAAAGCCAGAGCATATTAATGAGTACTATTTAGACCTTTTCAATTCTGCTTTAGACACAAGGCTAGCTTTGGTACATCAACGATTTTCAACCAATACATTTCCGACCTGGGATTTAGCTCAGCCGTTTAGATACATTTGTCATAACGGAGAAATTAATACGTTGAGAGGTAATGTATCTCGGATGTTTTCTAGGGAAGAAATCATAAAAAGTGATGCATTTGGAGAGGATATAAAAAAAATAATCCCCACCATCCTTAAAGGGAAGTCTGACTCGGCTACTTTAGATATGGTAGTCGAATTATTATTAATGACTGGTCGTTCACTTCCAGAAGTGATGATGATGCTGGTTCCTGAAGCATGGGAAAAAAACCCGGACATGTCCGATTCTAAAAAAGCATTCTATGAGTACAACTCCTGTCAAATGGAGCCTTGGGATGGGCCTGCGTCAATTCCTTTTACAGACGGTAATTTTATCGGAGCCGTGCTGGACCGTAATGGATTAAGACCTTCGCGTTATACCGTGACTAAAGACGGGAATGTGATTATGTCTTCTGAAACAGGGGTTGTAGATATTGAACCAGAAGAGGTAGAGTTTCACGGACGCTTGGAGCCAGGAAAAATGTTTCTGGTTGACATGAATGAAGGGCGTATTATAAATGACGAAGAAATAAAGGAAAAGATTGCCGCAAAAAAACCTTACAGACAGTGGCTTGATGAAAACCTTGTGCAGCTTAAAGATATTTCAGCAAAAAAGGGTCCAATTGAGCACAACGAGGTGGACCTAAAGAAAAGGGAAGTGGCTTTTGGATACACCAAAGAAGATTTGAATACAATCATTCGCCCTATGGCTCAGTTAGGCAAAGAGCCAATCGGCTCCATGGGAAGTGATACGCCAATCGCTGTTTTGTCTGATAGGCCTCAATTAATTTACAACTATTTCAAACAAATATTTGCACAAGTAACCAATCCTCCGTTAGATGGAATTAGAGAAGAGCTAATAACAGACATTAGTCTAACCTTAGGGAGCGATACAAATATTTTTGACTGTAATTCAGAGGCCTGTAAAAAGCTAAAAATTCAAAACCCTGTAATTTCAAAACATGATTTAGATAAAATCAGAAATTACGACACCAACCCTAACTTTAAAGTAGAGTCTATTTCTATGTTGTATAAAGTTAATCGTGGGCTAAACGAGTTGGAAATAGCGCTTGAGGCTTTAGTCACCAAAGCATCAAAAGCCATAGATGCAGGGGCAAATATTATTATTTTATCAGATCGATTTGTAGATGAAAACCACGCGCCTATTCCTGCATTGCTTGCGTGTTCATACGTGAATCACGCACTTCACAAGCTCAATAAACGCTCACGAACAAGTTTAATAATTGAGTCTGCAGAGCCAAGAGAGGTTCATCATTTTGCACTTTTATTTGGTTATGGGGCGAGCGCAGTAAACCCATATATTGTCAACGAAATTGTAGAAAATCAAATTAAAGAATCTGAGATTTCCGAATTAGATTACCTAACGGCTATAAAAAACTACAATAAAGCTGTTGGCAAAGGAATCTTGAAGGTGATGAACAAAATCGGAATTTCTACTCTTAATTCCTACCGCGGATCTCAGTTATTTGAATGTGTAGGAATTAACACAAACACGGTTGAAAAATACTTCCCAAATACGCCAACACGAATTCAAGGAATTGGACTAAGAGAAATTGAAAAAGAAATATTAAAACGTCACAAGAAAGCGTTCAACCCTAACATAGAATCTGAAATTGAAATTGGAGGCGAGTACAGGTGGCGTCGTGGACAGGAAAAACATATGTTTAACCCATTAACTGTGGCTAAACTTCAAGAATCTGTACGCACCAATAAAGCGTCTACTTTTAAAGAGTATTCGGACCTTGTGAATGACCAATCAACCCGTTTAATGACGATCAGAGGTCTTTTTGAGTTTGACCAATTTGATCCAATCCCAATTGACGAAGTAGAGCCTTGGACAGAAATCGTAAAGCGCTTTAAAACGGGGGCCATGTCTTACGGATCAATTAGTAAAGAAGCCCATGAAAACCTAGCGGTTGCCATGAACAGAATAGGTGGAAAAAGTAACTCTGGCGAAGGCGGAGAGGATGAAGAACGATTTTATAAAAACGCACAAGGCGATTGGAGAAATTCAGCCATAAAACAAGTGGCTTCTGGTCGATTTGGAGTGACCTCTAACTACCTCACTAGCGCCAACGAGATTCAAATTAAAATAGCTCAAGGCGCAAAGCCAGGCGAGGGTGGTCAACTGCCAGGACCAAAAGTGAATGCGGAAATTGCAAAAACAAGAAACTCAACCCCTTATGTAGGGTTGATATCGCCACCGCCTCATCATGATATTTACTCCATTGAGGACCTTTCTCAACTGATATACGATGTTAAATCAGCAAACAGAGCGGCTCGTGTTAATGTGAAGCTCGTCTCTGAAATTGGTGTAGGAACTGTGGCTGCAGGGGTTGCGAAAGCCAAAGCAGATGTTATTTTAATTTCTGGTTTTGACGGCGGTACAGGAGCATCTCCTTTGACTTCGTTGAAACACTGTGGTCTTCCATGGGAGTTAGGAATCGCGGAAGCGCAACAGACGCTTGTCATGAATAACTTAAGAAACAGAATTGTTTTAGAATGTGATGGTCAGCTAAAAACCGGTCGTGATGTAGCGATTGCTTGTCTGTTAGGCGCGGAGGAATTTGGATTTGCAACAGCTCCCTTAGTAGCTTCTGGATGTATTATGATGCGAGTGTGTCACCTAAACACATGTCCGGTTGGTATTGCAACTCAGAACCCAGAATTACGTAAAAAATTCAAAGGCAAGCCAGAGCATGTGGTTAACTATATGTATTTCGTAGCGCAAGAGTTACGTGAAATTATGGCGCAACTAGGGTTTAAATCCGTGAATGAAATGGTGGGCCAGGTTCAAAAATTAAATCGGAATAAGGCAATAGAGCACTATAAAGCTTCTGGAATTGATCTGACGCCAATTTTACATAAAGTAGAAGTTTCAGAAGATATAAAGTTATTTAACACAGAAACACAAGACCACAACCTGGACGTGCATTTAGATTTTAAAATAATTAAACAGGCACACCAAGGGATCTTTAGAAGACAAAGAACTCATTTGAAGCTTCCAATTACTAATATTGACAGAGCCGTTGGAGCGATTTTAAGTAATGAAATATCTAAAATTTACGGCGCTGACGGCTTGCCAGAAGACACTATAAACATTGATTTTAATGGCTCTGCAGGACAAAGTTTTGGAGCCTTTACCACTAAAGGAGTGTCAATGACTGTTCACGGAAATACAAATGATTATTTAGGGAAAGGGCTTTCAGGGGCCAAACTAATAATAAAAGTTCCCGCAACCTCTACAATTATTCCAGAAGACAATATAATCACAGGAAATGTAACCTTATACGGAGCGACTTCTGGTGAGGTATATATAAACGGAAAAGCAGGGGAACGTTTTTGTGTTCGTAACTCCGGAGCGAAAGCGGTTGTTGAAGGAATTGGCGATCATGGCTGTGAGTATATGACAGGCGGTGTTGCTGTAATACTTGGAAAAGTAGGCAGAAACTTTGGTGCCGGAATGAGCGGAGGAGTTGCCTATGTTTTAGACGAAGACCAAACCTTTACAAAAAACTGCAACGGAGACGATTTGAATATTGATCCAATTGAGCTCGAGGAAGACAAGACTCAACTACGATCATTAATTGAAAATCATTTTGTAGCAACGTCCAGTCCTTTAGCAAAACGAATTTTAGAAAATTGGAGCGCAACGCTTCCTAAATTCAAAAAAGTACTGCCAGAAGAATACAGACAGGCTTTATTAAGATTAGAAAAAGAACAACTAGAAACAGTTTAAAGATGGGAAAGACAACAGGATTTTTAGAATTTAAGCGTCAGGACGAAACGTATCAAACGCCAAAAGACAGGATAAAAAACTATGAGGAATTCACAATTCCCTTAAAAGAGTCTAAGTTAAAAGACCAAGGAGCACGTTGTATGGATTGCGGAATTCCGTTTTGCCACAGTGGATGTCCCTTAGGCAATTTAATACCAGACTTCAATGATAAGGTTTACCAAGGAAAATGGAAAGAAGCCGCTGAAATATTACACTCTACAAACAACTTCCCTGAGTTCACAGGCAGATTGTGTCCCGCACCCTGTGAAGAGGCCTGTGTTTTAGGAATTAATGAAGACCCTGTTAGCATAGAGAATATTGAGAAAAACATTGTAGAAACCGCTTTTACTGAAGGTTGGATTACAGCAAAACCACCAAAAGTAAGAACCGAAAAAACAGTTGCCGTTATTGGATCAGGCCCAGCAGGATTAGCGGCCGCTCAGCAATTAAATAGAGCCGGACACAGCGTCACTGTTTTTGAGCGAGACAAAAAAGTTGGAGGACTTTTGCGTTATGGCATTCCAGATTTTAAAATGGAGAAAAACGTAATTGACCGACGTGTAAACGTTTTGATAGAAGAAGGCATTGTATTTAAAACAAATGTTCATGTTGGGGAAAACGTAGACGCAAACCAATTAAAGTCAGAGTTTGATGCTGTTGTGCTTTGTGGAGGCGCAACCGTTAGAAGAAATATTCCAATACCTGGAGCGGATCTAAAAGGAGTTCATCAGGCGATGGATTTCTTAAAACTTAACAATCAGTATGTTGATGGTTTAGTGGATTTTAAAGACATCCTCTCTGCTAAAGACAAAAATGTCATTGTAATTGGAGGTGGTGATACCGGTTCGGACTGTATAGGAACTTCTAATCGACATGGGGCTACCACTGTAACCAACTTCGAAATTTTGTCAAAGCCATCCGAGGGAAGGCCAGCAAATCAACCTTGGCCATATTGGCCAATGAAACTCAAAACTACCTCTTCACATCAAGAAGGAGTTGAGCGATTTTTTAGTGTCTCTACTAAAGAATTTATAGGCGACGCAAAAGGGCAGTTAAAAGCCTTAAAAACAGTCGAAGTGGAATGGATATTTAGACAAGGTGAGCGACCAGAGCTAAAAGAAGTTCCGGGATCAGAAAGGACATGGGACTGTGATTTAGTATTGCTTGCCTTAGGTTTTACAGGGGCAGAAAAAACATTAGCAGACCAGTTTGGGTTAGACATGGACTTTAGAACAAACATAAAAGCAACAACAAAAGACTATGTTACGAATGTTCCAGGGATATTTGCAGCGGGGGATATACGGCGTGGGCAATCATTAATTGTATGGGCTATATCAGAAGGCAGGCAAGCTGCTCACCATGTTGATTCTTACTTAATGGGCAGCTCATCATTACCATTAAAAGATGACAGTGATTTGCCAAGAGTTTAATATTATTTTTGTAGTTTGAACATCATACAATCAAAGAGATAAAGAGCTGTAAAACAAAAGCTTGTGTTCGTCATTAAACGATTGAGTTTAGACCATTTACAGACATCATTAATGTAGTAAGTACGTAAAAAGATAATTTCGATACCTTTAAGGGACAAAATCTAAAATGAAAGAACTAAATAAATACAGTAAAGCCGTAACTCAAGACCCCACGCAACCAGCGGCGCAAGCCATGCTTCACGCGATAGGACTAACCAAAGAGGACTTTAAAAAACCCCTAGTTGGAATTGCCAGTACTGGCTATGAGGGCAATCCGTGTAATATGCATTTAAATGACCTTGCTAAACTGGTTAAAATAGGAACTATTAATAAAGATATTATTGGTTTAATTTTTAACACGATTGGGGTTAGTGATGGTATTTCAATGGGAACTCCTGGAATGCGTTTTTCACTTCCTTCTAGGGATGTTATTGCAGACTCAATGGAAACTGTAGTTCAGGCCATGAGCTATGATGGTATGATTACCGTTGTAGGTTGTGACAAAAACATGCCTGGGGCATTAATGGCAATGATACGTGTTAATAAACCTTCTATATTAGTTTATGGAGGCACTATCGATTCTGGATGTCATAATGGAGAAAAATTAGATATTGTTTCTGCTTTTGAAGCCTGGGGAAGTAAAGTTGCCGGTACGATGTCAGAATCTGAGTTTGAAACTATTGTCGAAAAAGCATGCCCTGGCGCAGGTGCTTGCGGTGGAATGTATACAGCCAATACGATGGCTTCAGCAATTGAAGCTTTAGGAATGACACTGCCCTTTAATTCCTCAAATCCAGCGACTGGGGAAGAAAAAAAGGAAGACGCACTTATGGCAGGAGAGGCCATGCGACTATTGCTTGAAAAAGACATAAAGCCATCGGATGTAATCACAAAAAAATCTCTCGAAAATGCGATACGACTTGTAACAATCTTAGGAGGGTCAACGAATGCAGTACTTCACTTTTTAGCTATAGCAAGAGCTGCTCAAATATCATTTACTTTAGAGGATTTTCAAAGAATCAGTGATAACACTCCATTTTTAGCAGATTTAAAACCAAGTGGAAAGTATCTTATGGAAGATGTGCATCGCGTAGGAGGAATTCCTGCCGTGATGAAATACCTTTTAAGCAAAGGACTGTTACATGGCGATTGTTTAACTGTGACTGGAAAAACAATTGCAGAAAACCTTGCTGAGGTAGAGGACTTACAAAAAGGTCAAGATGTAATCATGCCAACAGAGACTCCTATTAAAGCTTCTGGTCATTTACGAATGTTATATGGAAATTTAGCCCCAGACGGAAGTGTTGCTAAAATTACTGGAAAAGAAGGATTAAAATATAAAGGAACAGCTAAGGTGTTTGAAGGCGAATACGAAGCTAATGATGGGATTCGAGACGGAAAAGTAAACAAAGGGGACGTTGTGGTGATTCGATATGAAGGACCTAAAGGAGGCCCAGGAATGCCAGAAATGTTAAAGCCCACCGCAGCCATTATGGGTGCTGGATTAGGAAAAGATGTGGCCCTTATTACCGATGGTAGATTTTCCGGAGGCACACATGGATTTGTGGTCGGACATATTACTCCAGAAGCTCAAGAAGGAGGGGCAATTGCCTTGGTAAAAGATGGAGATGTTATTACCATTGATGCCAATACAAATTCAATTGTACTTGAAGTTTCTGAGGAAGAATTGGAATCACGAAAAGCAAAATGGACCGCACCCCCATTAAAGGTAACGCGCGGGGTTCTTTATAAATATGCAAAAACAGTATCATCCGCATCTTTAGGATGTGTAACAGATGAATTTTAAACTTTGATTATGGAAATACTAACCGCTATTCAGAAGCAATACCTAGAGCAGCCTAAGGAACGTATCTCAGGAAGTGAAGCGATCGTAAGATGCTTATTAGCTGAAGGCGTGGACGTTTTATACGGCTACCCAGGCGGAGCAATTATGCCTGTTTACGATGAACTTTATAAATATGAAGACAAGATAAACCATGTCTTAACAAGACATGAGCAATGTGCCGCTCATGCTGCCCAAGGCTATGCCCGTATTTCTGGTAAAGTAGGGGTCGCTATAGCCACTTCCGGACCCGGCGCTACAAACTTAGTCACTGGAATTGCTGATGCGCAAATAGATTCAACACCTATTGTATGCATTACAGGCCAAGTACCTTCGTATTTACTAGGCAGTGATGCCTTTCAAGAAACAGACATTGTCGGGATTTCAACGCCAGTAACAAAGTGGAATCATCAAGTTACAAAAGCCTCTCAGATTCCTGAAATTATTGCAAGAGCATTTTATATTGCAAAAAGTGGACGGCCAGGTCCGGTTTTGATTGACATCACCAAAGATGCACAGTTTGAAGAGTTTGATTTCCAATACAAAAAATGTACAGGGGTTCGAAGCTATGTGCCGGTGCCAAAAACGGATTCCTTATCCGTTACAGCTGCTGCTGAACTCATAAATAGCGCTAAAAAGCCATTGATAATATGGGGGCAGGGAATCATACTCAGTAAGGCAGAAGAAGAGCTTAAAGCTTTAGTTGAAAAGGCAGGAATTCCTGCAGCATGGACCATAATGGGCGCTTCAGCGCTGCCAACCTCACACCCATTAAATATTGGAATGGTTGGAATGCATGGAAATTATGCTCCAAACGTTTTGACTAACGATTGCGATGTGTTAATTGCTATCGGAATGCGTTTTGATGACCGTGTTACAGGAAAATTAGATGAGTACGCTACACAAGCCAAAATCATTCATTTTGAAATTGATCCTGCTGAAATTGATAAAAACATCCAAACAGATGTTGCTGTTTTAGGCGACGCTAAACAGAGTTTATTACAGCTAATTCCACAAATTAAGACGAACTCTCATCCCGAATGGCTACAAAGGTTTAAGGACCTGTATGTGATTGAGTATGACAAAGTCATTAAAAATGATTTGCACCCAACAAAAGAGGGGCTTACCATGGGTGAAGTGATTAAAGAGATAAACATCCAAACCAACGGTGAGGCTGCAATTGTTTCTGATGTTGGACAACACCAAATGATTGCGTGTCGATATGCAGACTTTAAAGTCACTAAAAGTAATATCACTTCTGGAGGACTAGGAACCATGGGCTTTGCACTACCCGCAGCGATTGGCGCAAAAATGGCTGCCCCAGAAAGAGAAGTTGTCGCTGTTATTGGCGACGGAGGCTATCAAATGACGATTCAAGAGTTAGGAACAATATTTCAAAATAAAGTACCTGTAAAAATAGTCGTTTTAAACAATGAGTTTTTAGGAATGGTTCGCCAATGGCAACAGCTATTTTTTGAAAAGCGTTACGCGTCTACAGAAATGGTAAACCCTAATTTTGTAGCCATCGCACAAGGCTATTATATAGAAGCCAAAAAAGTCACTAAACGAGAAGATTTAGCATCAGCCGTGAAGGAAATGATTGATAGCGATGCCCCTTATTTTTTAGAGGTTTGCGTAGAAAAAGAAGGAAATGTATTTCCAATGATTCCAACAGGAGCCTCGGTTTCAGATATAAGATTAGAATAAGATGACAACAGAAAAACAACTTTATACAGTCTCTGTATATACCGAAAACAACATTGGTTTACTCAACAGAATCTCTGCTATTTTTCAGCGCAGACAGATTAATATTGAAAGCCTAAACATCTCTGTTTCTGAAATTGTAGGTGTTTCACGTTTCACAATATTAATTAACATGTCCGAGGAACAGATAAAAAAAATCATTGGACAAATTGAAAAACAAGTAGAAGTAATAAAGGCTTATTACCACACAGACGACGATACCATATATCAAGAATCTTGCTTGTTCAAAATTAAGTCAGACTTATTGTTTGAAGAACGTCAAATTCAAAATATAGTCAAGGACAGCAACGCACATATTGTTACTGTTAACAAAGAATTTTTTGTTCTTGAGAAATCAGGACGTAGAGCCGAACTTGAAACCTTGCATAAAGCCCTTAGCGTTTTTGGAATTATGCAATTTGTACGCTCTGCAAGAATTGCAGTCACTAAAGATGAACTAAAGATATCAGAAATGCTTAATGCATTCAAAAACTAACAACAACAAACAACAATTATAATGGCAAATTATTTTAATACACTATCCTTAAGTCAAAAACTAGATCAACTTTCAAAATGCAGATTTATGGAATCTTCTGAGTTTGAAGACGGAGTAACCGCATTGTTAGGAAAAACAGTTGTAATTGTAGGCTGTGGTGCCCAAGGGCTTAATCAAGGTCTCAACATGAGAGACTCTGGACTAAATATTTCATATGCACTACGCGAACAAGCAATTAAAGACCAACGACAGTCCTATAAAAACGCCTCTACTAATGGTTTTACTGTTGGCACTTACGAGCAGTTAATTCCAAGTGCGGATTTAGTCCTTAATTTAACGCCTGACAAACAGCATTCCAATGTAGTTGACACGGTAATGCCACTAATGAAAAAAGGCGCTACGCTAGCCTATTCACATGGGTTTAACATTGTAGAAGAAGGCAAGCAGATCCGTGAAGATTTGACAGTTATTATGGTGGCTCCAAAATGTCCTGGAAGCGAAGTTAGAGAAGAGTATTTGAGAGGGTTTGGCGTGCCAACACTAACTGCTGTTCATCCAGAAAATGACCCAGAAGGAAAGGGGTGGGCACAAGCAAAAGCATATGCTGCAGCCACAGGAGGTCACCGAGCAGGTGTATTAGAGTCGTCATTTGTTGCGGAGGTTAAAAGTGACTTGATGGGCGAGCAAACTATTTTATGTGGTGTACTTCAAACAGCCTCTATTCTGTCATTTGATAAAATGATTGAAAAAGGAATTGATGCCAACTATGCCTCAAAGCTTATTCAGTACGGATGGGAAACAATTACGGAAGCCTTAAAACATGGAGGAATCACAACTATGATGGATCGTTTGTCTAACCCAGCAAAATTAAAAGCATTTGAAATTTCAGAATCACTGAAGGTCATTATGAAGCCTCTTTTTGTGAAACACATGGACGACATTATGTCTGGACATTTTTCAAAAACGATGATGGAAGACTGGTCAAATGACGATGTTAATTTATTAAAGTGGCGTGCAGCTACTGGAGAAACTGCTTTTGAGAAAACAGCAGCGACTAACGAACAGATCTCAGAGCAAGAGTATTTTGACCATGGCGTTTTAATGGTAGCATTTGTAAGAGCTGGCGTAGAATTAGCGTTTGAAACAATGGTCAATTCAGGGATTGTTGAAGAGTCTGCTTACTATGAGTCGCTTCACGAACTCCCTTTAATAGCGAATACCGTAGCAAGAAAAAAATTATTTGAAATGAATAGAATTATTTCAGACACTGCAGAATATGGCTGTTATTTATTTGATCACGCTTGTAAGCCTTTACTTGTTGATTTTATGAAGACAGTAGAAACAGATATCATTGGAACCTCGTTTGCTTCAACAAAGAACGTAGACAACCAAGAATTAATCCGTGTCAATGATGCTATCAGAAACCACCCTATTGAAGCAACAGGGAAAGTTTTACGTACTGCAATGACAGCGATGAAAGTGATTAAATCTGACGTATAAACGAATGTCAAAAACGACTCCCTATTTCCCAACGATTGAAGCTGTCAAAGCAGCTGCAAAAAATCTTGAAGGCATCTCAAGCGTGACGCCTTTAATTGACAACAGGCAGTACTCTTCCAAGTTTGATTGCAATTTAAGCTTTAAACGAGAAGACTTACAAGTTGTAAGATCGTATAAAATTAGGGGAGCTTACAATAAAATGTCCTCTTTAACTTCCACGGAAACTGCCAACGGAGTTGTTTGTGCAAGCGCCGGCAATCATGCCCAAGGCGTTGCTTTGTCTTGTAAACTGTTAAAGATTCAGGGCACTATATTCATGCCAACACCTACCCCTAACCAAAAGATAGAACGGGTGAAAATGTTTGGAGAGCACTATATTAAAATTATTTTAATAGGTGACAGTTTTGATGATGCTTATAACGCAGCGGTAGAGGACTGTAACAAGCGTAAAAAAACGTTTATTCATCCTTTTAATGACGAAAAAGTTATTGAGGGTCAAGCAACCCTGGGACTAGAGTTGATCCACCAAGCTACGTCTCCAATCGATTATATTTTTGTAGCTGTTGGCGGCGGCGGCTTAGCTTCTGGTATGTCTGCAGTTTTTAAGGAATTATCGCCAAACACCAAAATTATTGGAGTTGAACCCGAAGGCGCTCCCTCAATGAAATTAGCTTTTCAGAAAGGCGAAGTAGTGGCTTTAGATAGCATAGATAATTTTGTGGATGGTGCCGCGGTAAAACGGGTTGGAGATAAAAATTTTCAAATCTGCAAGGAAAACCTTTACGACATGATCACAGTGCCTGAAGGGAGTGCGTGTCAGACAATTTTAGATTTATATAATAAAGAGGCTATTATAGCTGAGCCTGCTGGCGCTTTAAGCGTGGCCGCCTTAGAGTCTTTTAAATCGGAAATTAAAGGCAAAAATGTTGTTTGTATAATAAGTGGAGGGAACAACGATATAACACGTACAGCAGAGATAAAAGAACGGGCTCTATTGCATTCTAAGCTAAAACACTATTTTATCATAACATTTCCACAACGAGCAGGGGCTCTGCGTGAGTTTGTAGTTGACATACTAGGTCCTAATGACGACATTACTCACTTTGAGTACACCAAAAAGGTAAGTAGGGAAACGGGCGTGGCAGTTGTTGGAATTGAGCTTAAATCGCTCAACGACCTTGAGCCGCTAATAGCTAAAATGAAACTTCATAATTTTTACGGCGATTATCTTAACGATAAACCTGATTTATTTCAGTTTCTAGTTTAACGACTCTTTTCACAAATCGAATTTCTATAGCTTAGAGTAGTCTTTTACTTCAGAGACTCTCAAGGTATTTACCATCCCTTTTTCTTTCATTGGCATTGCCGCTAAGCTAATCACCATATCTTCTGCTTCTACATACCCTTTTTCATAGGCTATTTTATTAACATCATTAATCGTTTCATCTGTTGAGGCAAACTTATCATAATGAAAAGCACGTACACCCCAAAGTAAATTTAACTGTGATATGATGCGCTTGTTAGAAGAAAACACAAGAATGTGAGCGTCTGGACGCCATGCAGAAATCTGAAAAGCGGTATACCCACTATTGGTAAGTGTTGAAATAGCGCGTGCATTGATTTCGTTTGCCATGTTAGCAGCATGGTAACAAATTGATTTTGTAATATAGCGCTTTGTGCGAATGTGAGGTGGATTCTGAGGCACATGAATTAAGTCTGAATTCTCTACAGTTTTAATGATATTTGACATTTTTTCAATAACTTCAACAGGGTACTGCCCAACAGAAGTTTCTCCTGAAAGCATAACCGCATCTGCACCATCCATTACTGAGTTGGCAACATCATTAACCTCTGCACGAGTTGGAGTTAAGCTAGTAATCATTGACTCCATCATTTGGGTTGCAATAATTACTGGGATTCTTGCTTTTTTTGCTTTTAGCACCAATTCCTTTTGAATTAAAGGCACTTGGTGCGCAGGAACTTCAACTCCCAAATCTCCCCTAGCAACCATAAGGCCATCACAATATGCAATAATCTTGTCAATATTTTCAACAGCTTCTGGTTTTTCAATTTTGGCAATAATAGGAATTTTATAAGCGCTATGTTCCGAGATTAGCGCTTGTAATTCCATTAAATCTTCTGGGTTTCTTACAAATGAAAGAGCCATCCAATCCACTTCTTGTTTGATTGCAAAGACAGCATCTTCCTTGTCTTTTTCTGTCAAAGCAGGTTGAGAGATATCGGTATTTGGAAGGTTTACTCCTTTTTTAGATTTTAAAGGCCCGCCTTGAATCACTTTAGCCTTAACCTCATCTTTTAAGTTTGTAGACACGACTTCAAAAAGCAGCTTTCCGTCATCCAAAAGAATGCTTTCTCCTTTTTTAGCATCTAAAGGAAATCGGTCATATGTCATATAAACACGGTCTTTAGTTCCTTCAAAACGCTCACCTGTTGCAAATATAATTTCGTCACCGGGGTTTACAACCACGTCATCTTTCATGACACCAACTCTTAGCTTAGGCCCTTGTAAGTCTGCTAAAATGGAAGCGTTAAAACCATACTCTTCGTTTATCTCACGGATAAATTTTATACGTGTCTTTACGTCTTCATAATCTGCGTGAGAGAAGTTAATTCTAAATACATTTACGCCGGCTTCAACCATTTTGTGAAGCATTTCTTTTGAACTAATAGCCGGTCCTAGTGTGGCTACAATTTTTGTTTTTTTTCTTTTGTGTGACATTAATTAAATATTAAATGTTCTTTTGATTTAAGTTGTGAAATATCAATGCTATATGCAGTTGATACGTTCGTTATTTTTTGAATCTTGTTCAAGATTTGTTTTTCATTTATAAACCCGCCGCCATTGTTGATTTTTAATAAATAATCAACAGATTGATGTTCCGGAAGCAAGGAGTGACTAACCCAGCTTTTTTCATTTGTTTCTGAAAATAATCCCTGAGAAACCGCAACCTCTTCTACAAGACAACTGTTTTTAATTAGATGCCAATCTGTTTGTAGTTGAGGATTAATCCACCCAAAAACAGAAAACGAAGCTAATGATGTCACAAAGTCAAGATCTTCTCTTGTTCTGGCCAATCTAGTCTCTAAATTTTGATTTAAAAAGTATGCTAGTCGGTAGTCTTCCATTTCACAATGAACTGCTAAAAGCGAATAATTTAAGTCTTCAAAATCATCAACAACTAGTTTGTGTATGGCCATAATTTTCAGTAAACATTATGTAAATATAAGATATTAACTCAGTATCTGAGCCTGCTTTTAGCCATCTTAAGTCTATATTATTGCGAAAACGTTATAGTTTCCCGAGAGCCACTAAATCACTGGTTTTTATCAATTCTCTGCTGGAGCGCAAAATAGGCTCGTTTTGACACTTTTTCTTCGGCTTTCTTTTTGGAAGTTGCTCTTGCTTTTGCAACCGTCTTACCATCAATTTGAAGTTTAACTGAAAAATGCTTCAACAAGTCGTTCCCAAGATCTTTTTCACTTTCGAAATAAAAAGTTTTCTTTTCTTTTTGACACCATTCAATAATGTAGCTCTTATAGCTAATAATTTTTCCTTCTAATGATTCGATATTAACATGAGGCGTAATGACGGTTCTGTAAATAAACTCCTCACAAACGCTATACCCTTTATCTAAAAAAACAGCCCCAATTAATGCTTCAAATAAGTTGCCGTGAATGTTTTCGCCAAATTGCGATATAGGTATTTTACTTTGCATTAGACTGGAGAGCTCTAGCTTTTTTCCAATTTCATTGAGATGATCTCTGCTCACTACTTTTGAGCGCATTTTTGTCAAATAGCCTTCGTCACCACTTGGAACTTTATCAAATAGATAATGCGCTACAACCGCGCTCAGTATGGCATCTCCTAAAAACTCTAGTCTTTCGTAACTAATCGGATTCCCTAACTCGTCCTTACGGTTTGTAGATCGATGTGTGAATGCCTTTTCGTAATAGAGGTATTTTGTAGGCTTAAATTTTGTGATTTCTCTCAAAGACTCAATAAGGATATTGTCCTTTCCAGAACTCCGCTTAAAGATATTTTTGATACGATTCAAAAAGTTTAGTCTATTTTTTTGAAAACCACACAAGCATTATGCCCGCCAAAACCAAAGGTGTTACTCATGACAACCTTTACGTCTCGCTTTTGAGGTTTATTAAGAGTTAGGTTTAACTCTGGATCAATATTTTCATCTGGAGTCGTATGATTAATTGTTGGAGGAATCATGCCATGCTCAATTGATAAGACAGATGAGATAGCTTCAATTGCACCAGCAGCACCAAGTAAATGGCCCGTCATTGACTTTGTTGAATTAATATTTATATTTTTTGCATGCGAACCAAATACTTCTTTAATAGCTTTTAGTTCTGCCACATCTCCAAGTGGTGTTGAAGTACCATGGGTATTAATCGCATCTACATCTTCAGGCTTAAGACCTGCATTCTCTAGGCAATTTTTCATTACTGCGATCACGCCAATACCATCAGGATGCGGTGCTGTCATGTGATAGGCATCTGAAGACAATCCGCCCCCTACAAGTTCTGCATAAATTTTGGCGCCTCTAGCCTTAGCGTGTTCATAGTCTTCTAGTATTAGTGCGCCAGCGCCTTCCCCTAAAACAAACCCATCTCTGGTTCCATCAAATGGTCTTGAGGCTGTTTCTGGGCTCTCATTTCTTGTAGAGAGCGCATGCATGGCATTAAATCCACCCATTCCAGATTGAGTAACACAAGCTTCACTACCGCCACTAACAATTACATCACAATGACCAAGACGTATTAAGTTTAATGCGTCAAATATTGCATTTGCGGAAGAAGCGCAAGCAGAGACCGTTGTATAATTTGGCCCCATAAACCCATGTTTGATAGAGATGTTGCCGGGGGCAATATCTGCAATCATTTTAGGAATAAAAAAGGGATTAAAACGTGGGGTACCATTTCCGTTAGCAAAGTTCATAACTTCGTTTTGGAAAGTTTCAATACCACCAATTCCAGCACCCCAAATGACTCCGACACGAAGTTTATTTAAGGATTCTAAATCCAGTTTGGCATCTATGATGGCTTCGTCAGAAGCCACCATAGCATATTGCGCAAACCGATCCATTTTACGAGCTTCCTTACGATCAAAGAAGTCCGAAACATTAAAATCTTTTAATTCACAAGCAAATTTCGTTTTGAAATGTTCAGTATCAAAATAAGTTATGGGCGCACAACCACTCTTGCCACTTATTAGGCCTTCCCAATAACTGTCTTTGTTGTTGCCTATAGGGGTCAATGCCCCAAGACCTGTTACTACAACTCGCTTTAGTTCCATAAAAAATTAAAATGTAATTATTTTGCAGCTTCGATATAAGAAACAGCTTGACCTACAGTAGCAATGTTTTCTGCTTGATCGTCCGGGATTTGAATATCAAATTCTTTTTCAAATTCCATTATTAGCTCTACAGTGTCTAGCGAATCTGCGCCAAGGTCATTAGTGAAACTAGCTTCTGTAACTACTTCGTTTTCATCAACGCCTAATTTGTCTACGATAATCGCTTTTACTCTTGATGCAATGTCTGACATAATCTTTCTATTTTAAGTTTTAATTAGGATGCAAAAATAAAAAACTTTACATTAAAACAAGTGAATACTTCAAAAATGTGCATTTATAAGTGATTAAATCTATTATGTATTGCGTTTTTACTTCGCAGTGTGGATAATTATTCTTTTTTTTGTTATTGAATTTTAATCAAAATACGTTTTAATGAAACGAATTGCAATTTTTGCTTCTGGCTCTGGTACCAACGCCGAAAATATTATCAAGTATTTTCACGGAAACAAGTTTGCAGAAGTGGTTCTTGTACTCTCCAACAACTCCAGTGCGCTTGTTTTAAAACGTGCTTCTGACTTGAATGTAAAATCAGTTGTCTTTGACAAAGAAGAGCTTAAAGACCCTAGTTGGGCAGCTCAAAACATATATAATCTTGACCTCGACCTTATTGTGCTCGCAGGGTTTTTATGGAAGTTCCCAACACATCTGTTACAAGAGTTTAAAAACAAGGTTTTGAATATTCACCCAGCTCTGCTGCCAAAGTATGGTGGCAAGGGCATGTATGGCACTCACGTACACAAGGCTGTTATTTCTAATCAGGAATCCGAATCAGGCATTACAATTCATTACGTGAATGATCATTATGACGAAGGAGCGATTGTTTTTCAAGCAAAATGTTCGGTTCTTGAAACGGATACTTTTAATGAATTGGCCGCTAAAATTCATGAACTAGAATCAAAGTACTTTCCAGAAGTTATTCACAATATTCTATCTGAAAATGGCTAAATCAAAACAAAAATATTATACTGTTTGGAAGGGACATCGAATTGGTGTCTTTGAATCTTGGGAGGATTGTAAAGCTCAAATAGCTAATTTTGAAGGCGCACAGTATAAGTCCTTTTTAACATTTCAGTCGGCTAAAATAGCACTAAAGGGAGATTATAAAGACTATGTTGGAAAACCCAAGAAGCTTTCAAGTGGCCTTTCTGAAGCGCGACTAAAACTAATTGGCCAGCCAAACTACAACTCTATCTCGGTAGACGCTGCTTCTAGTGGAAATCCTGGAATAATGGAATATAGAGGCGTTGACACACAGACAAAAAAACAATTATTCCACAAAGGGCCTTTTCAACAGGGCACTAATAATATTGGCGAATTTTTAGCGCTTGTTCATGGTCTCGCACTGCTGAAACAAAAAAACAGTAAACGGGTTTTATATACAGACTCAAGAACCGCTATGAGTTGGGTTAAAAAAAAGCATTGCAACACCAAGTTGACCCAAAACTCGGCTAATGCAGCACTGTTTGCACTAGTAGATCGCGCGGTTTTATGGCTCAATACCAATACATATAGTACTGTAATAGTTAAGTGGGAAACTAAAGCTTGGGGAGAAATACCTGCTGATTTTGGGCGTAAATAAATTATGTCAGTACAGTAGTGTTTTTAGTTTTATTAAGAAGAAAAAATACGTAACTTTGTTCTTTAATTTTTAATAATCTTTATGAGCAAGTTGGTAATCGTTGGAACAGTTGCATTTGATGCTTTGGAAACACCTTTTGGAAAGACGGATAAGATACTTGGTGGATCCGCTTCCTATATAGGCTTGTCTGCCTCACAATTTAAGGTCGAGACTGCTATTGTATCAGTTGTGGGAGGAGATTTTCCTCAACATTACCTGGATATTTTCTCAAATAGAGGCATTGATATTTCTAGTATCGAGGTTATAAAAGAAGGTAAGACGTTTTTTTGGAGTGGCCGTTACCATAATAACATGAACAACCGTGACACATTGGTAACAGAGCTAAATGTGTTAGAAAATTTTCAGCCCATAGTTCCCGAATCATATAAAGACGCGAAAATATTAGTTCTAGGAAACTTACATCCAGCGGTTCAGTCGAGTGTTTTAGATCAAATGAAGGAGACTTCAACGTTAGTCATTCTTGACACAATGAATTTTTGGATGGATCACACTCTGGACGCACTTATAGAAGTTATCAAACGAGTTGATGTTATCACCATTAACGATGAGGAAGCTCGTCAACTAACAGCTGAACACTCGTTAGTAGTGGCTGCCAAGAAAATCCACGCAATGGGACCCGAATATGTGGTAATTAAAAAGGGAGAACACGGTGCTTTATTGTTTAATGATGGTCGTATGTTTTCAGCGCCCGCAATGCCATTAGAGTCTGTTTTTGATCCAACGGGTGCAGGAGACACTTTTGCAGGTGGGTTTGCAGGGTTTTTGTCTCAAACTGAAAACATTAATTTTGAAAGCATGAAGAAAGCAGTTATCTATGGATCAGCGCTTGCTTCCTTTTGTGTAGAAAAATTTGGCACTGAGCGCCTCGAGTCTCTAAAACAAGATGAGGTGGGTCGCCGGCTGAAAGCTTTTAAAGAGCTGACACAATTTGAAATAGAATTAACAACATAAAAAACGCGCCAACTATTGGCGCATTTTTTTTTAATAATAAGTTACACCAAAAACCACTTGTATGAGCGATGCAATAAAACACGAATGCGGAATTGCCCACATTAGACTTTTAAAACCTTTGGAGTTTTATAAAGAAAAGTATGGGACTGCTTTTTATGGAATAAACAAGATGTACCTTATTATGGAGAAGCAGCATAATCGAGGACAAGATGGAGCTGGTTTTGCAAGTATAAAATTAGACATGCAACCGGGAGAACGTTATATAAGCCGAGTTCGTTCAATAGAACAACAGCCGATTCAAGATATTTTTGCTCAAATCAATACTCGGATCAATGATGTATTGGAAAAAAACCCAGAGGTGGCTAATGATGTAGAAGCACAAAAGAAAATGGTTCCTTACTTAGGGGAAGTTTTACTGGGTCATGTACGTTACGGGACTTTTGGTAAAAACAGCGTTGAAAGTGTTCATCCGTTTTTGAGACAAAATAATTGGATGCACCGAAACCTTATTTTGGCAGGAAACTTTAACATGACCAATGTAAAGTCTCTTTTCAAGAACCTTGTTGAAATAGGTCAGCATCCGAAAGAATATACAGATACTATTACCATCATGGAGAAAATAGGTCATTTCTTAGATGACGCTGTTTCAAAGCTATACAAAAAACTAAAAAAGGAAGGCTACACAAAAATGGAGTGTTCTCCATTAATAGCAGAGCGCCTTAATTTAAAGAAAATACTAACTAAAGCTGCAAAGAACTGGGATGGGGGTTATGCTATGGCCGGTCTTTTAGGGCATGGAGATTCATTTGTTTTGAGAGACCCTTCAGGGATTCGTCCCGCCTATTATTACATGGATGATGAGGTTGTTGTTGTCGCTTCGGAGCGCCCCGTAATTCAAACTGCTTTTAATGTTAATTTTGGTGACGTTCATGAATTACCGCCAGGGAGTGCAATTATCACTAAAAAATCGGGGGAAACCTCAATTGATCAGATTCTTAAGCCGTTAGAGCGCATGGCTTGCTCTTTTGAACGTATTTACTTTTCAAGGGGAAGTGATGCAGAGATATATCAAGAGAGAAAACTACTTGGGAAACTCATTGTCCCAGAGGTTTTAAAGTATATAGATCACGATATAAAAAACAGCGTGTTTTCATACATTCCTAATACCGCCGAAACCTCATTTTTTGGAATGATTGAAAGTGTTGAAGAGTACTTAAATAAAAAGAAGACAGAACAAATTTTGAAAGGTACCAGGACGCTTTCTGCTGAAAAGGTTACACAGATTCTATCGGAACACACTCGTATTGAGAAAATAGCAATTAAAGATGTAAAGCTTAGAACGTTTATTACAGAAGACAGTAGTCGAGATGATTTGGTTGCTCATGTATATGATGTTACATATGGGGTGATAAAGCCAGAGGATAATTTAGTAATTATTGACGACAGTATTGTGCGAGGCACGACCTTAAAGAAAAGTATTTTAAAAATGATGGACAGGCTTTCTCCAAAGCGTATTGTGGTTGTGTCGTCTGCGCCGCAAATACGATACCCCGACTGTTACGGTATTGACATGGCCAACTTAGAGGGTTTAGTCGCTTTTAAGGCCGCATTAGCACTGTTAAAAGACACTAATAATTACCATATTGTTAAAGACATATATTCAAGATGTAAAGCACAAGTAAACCTTCATGACTCTGAAGTTGAAAACTTTGTAAAAGAAATATATGCCCCTTTTAATCCACAACAAATTTCGGATAAAATAGCAGAGCTTTTAAGTGAAGAAGGCATAAAGACGGAGATAAAGATTATTTTTCAACCGATAGAAAATTTACATATTGCCTGCCCCAAAAACTTAGGAGACTGGTACTTTACCGGTAATTACCCAACTCCAGGTGGTAATAGGGTTGTTAACAGGGCTTTTATTAACTTCTTTGAAGGCAATAACGAAAGAGCTTACTAATAAAAACCGCAGTTCGTCCAATAAAACAGCAGTTCGTCTAATAGTTGGCGTTTGTATGTATTAAACGGCTATATTTGAGTCACCATAACATAAGTAGGTTAAGTTCATGGTAGATTTGGGGCAAAAAAGGTGAACTTCGTTCACCTTTTTTATTTTCCAATGTTTTCTAAAGCTTTATTTTGCAGCTAAGAAACGTTTTTCAACTTCATTCCAGTTAATCACACTAAAAAAGGCTTCGATATAATCCGGACGTCTGTTTTGGTAGTTTAAGTAATACGCATGTTCCCAAACATCTAATCCTAAAATTGGAGTTCCGCCGCAAGTCACGCCTGGCATTAATGGATTGTCTTGGTTTGGTGTTGAGCACACTTCAACCTTACCTCCTTCATGAACACATAGCCATGCCCATCCAGATCCAAACTGAGTTGCTGCTGCTTTGCTAAAAGCCGTTTTAAAATCTTCGAAAGACCCATAAGACGCAAGGATAGCGTCTTTTAGCTCGCCAGAAAGAGCTCCTTTTCCCTCAGGGTTCATTATGTTCCAGAAAAGTGAATGGTTATAATACCCACCTCCGTTATTACGTACAGCCTTGTTGGACATGTCTAAGTCGCCAAGAATAGTTTCTACGGATTTAGTTTCTAAATCGGTTCCCGCAATTGCTGCATTTAAATTGTTTGTATATCCGTTGTGGTGCTTTGAGTGGTGGATTTCCATTGTTCTCGCATCAATATGAGGCTCTAGGGCATCATAAGCATAGTTTAGTTGTGGTAATTTAAAAGCCATAAGAATTTGTTTTAAGTGTTTGCCCAAATTTACGATAATCAAATAAAATTTACATTGATATATAATTAAGATTGTCTATTTTGCTATAAATTTTATTTAGTGGCTGTTTCAACTTTTAATATCTATAACGCGTCTGCAGGGAGTGGTAAAACATTTACCCTAGTTAAAGATTACTTAAAAATTGTTTTGAGCTCTAAAGAGTTTTTGCCACATCGTCATGTTTTAGCGATCACCTTTACTAATAAAGCAGTCGATGAAATGAAAACACGGATTATAGAAGCGCTTATGGCGTTTGCATCTCCTACTATTTTAGACCATCCAGACGCGTTATTTACACAAGTTGTAAAAGAATTACAAAGCACCCCAGATGTAATACATGTCAAGTCCAAACATTTGTTAAGTAAAGTTTTACACAACTACGCCGCGTTTGACATTTCAACTATAGATAAGTTTACTCAAAAGATAATCCGCACCTTTGCTTTTGATCTAAAGCTGCCAATGAATTTTGAAGTAGAGTTAGACACTGACCATTTACTACAAAAAGCAGTTAGTCGATTGCTTTCTAAGGCCGGAAAAAACAAAACCCTTACTAAGGTCTTAGTTGATTTTGCTGTAGAAAAAGCCGACGATGATAAGAGCTGGAATATCGCTTTAGATTTAGCTAAAACAGCTAAGTTATTAACGAAAGAAACAGAGGCTCCTTTTTTACACGGTCTCTCGCAGCACTCATTATCTGATTTTGAAGCCTTAAAAAAGTCGTTAATAAAAGAAATTTTTGAAGCGGAGGCGCAAATAGTAAGTGTATCAAATCAAGTTTTAGAATTGATTATTTCTAGCGGAATTGAGTTTTCGGATTTTACACGCGGTTCCTTACCAAAACACTTTAAAGCGCTTGCTTCCAAAAAATTCGACCTCAGTTTTAGTGCACAGTGGCAACAATCAATAGAAACATCCCCATTATACACTCAAAAAGCAACGACACATGTTGCTTCTGTAATTGACGGGCTACACCCTCAGCTTATTAAAGCGTTCCAGACTACAAAATCCACTTTTTATCGTTTGAAGTACTTAAAGAACATACGGAAAAATACAACACCACTTTCTGTCATCAATTTAATCAACAAAGAATTAAAAATAATAAAAGAGGAGGATAGCCTTTTGTTCATATCGGAGTTTAATACTATTATCAGCCAAGAAATAAAAGATCAGCCAGCTCCTTTTATATATGAACGTATTGGTGAAAAATTCAATCATTTTTTTATTGATGAATTTCAAGACACTTCGGAGCTGCAATGGGAAAACTTAGTGCCTTTGGTAACAAATACATTGGCAGCAGAAAACGGAAGCGCTATGTTAGTTGGCGACGCAAAGCAAGCAATTTATCGCTGGAGAGGCGGAAGAGCGGAGCAGTTTATTAGCCTATACAACAACGACACAGACCTTCCATTTGATGCTGAGCTTTCCTATCTTCCAACCAACTACAGAAGCTGTAAAGAGCTTGTCGGATTTAACAACAGTTTTTTTAAACACCTTTCTTCGGTAGCCTTTTCTAATCAAACTTATAAAGAGCTATATCAGGCACCAGCTCAATTAGAATTTACCAGAAAAGCTGGCTATGTTAATATTTCTTTTTTAGAATTTGCAAAAGGAGACGATAAGCCGCTTTTATATGCCACCAAAGTTTTACAAATAATTAATACTTATTTAGACTCTGACCCAGACACAAAATTAAAGGATATTTGTGTGCTTGTTAGAAAACGAAAAGAAGGGGTTGCTGTAGCTAACCTATTAAGTCAACATGCTATTGATATTGTTTCTAGTGAAACACTGTTAGTGTCTCAGTCTCCCGAAGTAAAACAAATAGTTAACCTCTTAGCGTATCTGCACGAGCCATCAAATATAGAGGCTAAACTTGAGGTTATAAATTATATAGCGTCTAAGAACGATGTTGGAGATCCCCATTTATTTCGATTAAATTGTATTCCACTATGCTTAAAGGAGTTTTTTGCCGCTCTTAAAGATATTGGAATTCTCTATTCTCCCCAAGCAGCTCTCCAGCTTTCTCTTTATGAATCTGTGGAGTATATTATTGGTAGTTTTAAATTATCAAAAAAATCTAATGCTTACATTCAGTTTTTTTTGGACTTTGTTTTAGAGTTTACACAAAAGCCAACTTCGAGTGTCCGTCAATTTTTGGATCACTACAATCAAAAGAAAGAAAGTTTAAGTATTGTCACTCCAAAAGGGATAAATGCGATCCAAATTATGACGATACATAAGTCAAAAGGGCTGGAGTTTCCTGTAGTCATTTTTCCTTTTGCAGAGTTAGATATTTATAGAGAATTAGAACCCAAAGAATGGATGCCTTTAGAGGCTTCATTTGCCCCTTTTTCACACTTTTTATTAAACTATAATAAAGATTTTGAAAACTATGGAACTGTGGGAGCCTCAATATATAGCGATCACCAGTCCAAATTAGAGCTAGACAATATTAATCTTTTATACGTGGCCTTAACCCGTGCAGTTGAGCAATTGTATGTTGTGGGTAATGCGTCTGTTTCTAAAAAAGGGGATGAAAATTTAAAAACCTATTCAGGCCTGCTTATAAATTATCTAAAAATAAAGGGACATTGGGACTCTTCTAAGTTTGAGTATGAATTTGGGGAGTTTGAAAAAATAGACAGTTTAGAGCCTCCAAAATACCCAACAGAAATTCAAACGGATTTTATATCCACTCCTAAGGCTCAACTCAATGTTTCAATGGCAACTAATGCTGGCTATTTATGGGATACTTCCCAGAAAGAGGCGATAGAAAAAGGTAATTTAATTCATTTGTTGCTGTCAAAAATACACACTAAATCTGATATTGAAATCACGTTTAATCACTTCATTAACACGGGAGTGATTTCAAAAGAGCAAGGCAAAGCTCTGCGGCAAACTGTTGAAGACATTGTTAGCCACCCCATGCTAAGTATCTATTATAGCTCAGAGGTTACTGTTTTTAACGAGAGAGAAATCATGACCGAAAGCGGAAAAATAATTATCCCTGACCGCTTGGCTGTTTTTCAGGACCAAACAGCAGTCATAATCGATTATAAGACGGGAGATTTTTATGATAAACACAAGCTACAACTATTAAATTATGCTGCAATCATAGAAGAAATGGGTTATAAAGTTAGTAAAAAGCTACTTGTTTACACGGAAGCCTCTTTGCAAATACATGAGTGTTAAGGATTTAAACACCAATAATTTACACCTATTTTTTTGTTAAATATCATGCTAGTTTTATTATTTAGCTCTATTTTTTTAACATTTAAGTTTGTTTTGTTGTAATAACACCATACTTTTGCACATATTACAAAAAACAAACTAAAATTTTATTATATGAAAAATCTTAGCAGATTAGTCTTTGTGACATTGCTTGTATTGGCAATCGGAAATGTAAACGCACAAGACAAAAACAACCCATGGCAAATCACAGTTGGTGTAAACGCCGTTGATGCACTTGGCACAGGGAACCAAGTAGGAAATGAAGACATTGGCTTTTCAAGACTTTATGACGTAGGCGGCGAATGGAGTGTATCTCCAGCAGTGTCTATGTTGTCAGTTGGAAGGTACCTTGGCAACAATTTTTCAGTTGGAGTTGCTGGAACTTTCAATAGACTTGATAAGTGGAATACACAGCATCCTAATAATCCGGCAACTGCAGCTAGCAATTTAATGTATTATGGACTAGACGGTATGGTTAAGTACAGTCTTATAGACCTAGTAAATTATAAAAAACTAGAGCCTTTTGTAGGACTTGGAGGAGGTTACACATGGATGGAGCAGCCTGGTGCAGATCTAGCAGGTCTTGCAACACTTAACGGTACAATTGGTGTTTCTTACTGGTTTAATGACTTTTTTGGGATCACTGCTCAATCTGGGATAAAAAACTCTTTTGATGAAGTAGTCTTGGTAGATCATTTTCAACATTCAGTTGGGGTTACTATCAAATTTGGAGGTAAAGACACAGATTCAGATGGTGTTTATGACAAATATGATGTATGTCCTGAAGTTGCTGGTTTAGCAGAATTTAATGGCTGTCCTGATACAGACGGAGACGGCATCCAAGATTCAGAAGACACATGCCCAAATGAAGCGGGTACAGCAGAATACAACGGCTGTCCTGATACAGACGGTGACGGCATCTCTGACAACAACGATACGTGTCCAAATGAAGCAGGTTCAAAAGCTTTATCTGGATGTCCAGATGCAGATGCAGATGGAGTTGCTAACGCTCAAGATACATGTCCAAACGAAGCGGGTCCTGTTGCAAACAACGGATGTCCTTGGAAAGATGGAGATAGTGACGGTGTATTAGATAAAGACGATAATTGCCCAACAGAAGCTGGGACAGTAGCTAACAATGGTTGTCCTGAAGTTGTTTTTCCAACAGTAGAAGAACAAGCTCAACTAATCAACTATTCAAGAACAATTAATTTTGCACTTGGAAAGTCAAGCTTTAAAAAAGAGGCAATTTCTACTTTAGAAGCGATTACTGCTATTTTAACCGCATATCCTAAAGCAAACTTTATTGTAGAAGGACATACAGATAGTGTTTCAAGTGAATCATTTAATCAAAAGTTGTCAGAATCTAGAGCTGCTCAAGTGGTTACTTTTCTTACAACTAACGGAATTGCTTCAGAAAGATTAGAATCAATTGGTTTTGGTGAAACAGCTCCAATCGAATCTAACATCACTGCTGCAGGAAGAGCTGCTAACAGACGTGTTGAAGTGAAGCTGGCTAAATAATTAGCACCCTTACATAACAAAAAGCTTAAAACGCTTCGCTATTGCGAAGCGTTTTTTTATTTTTATAACATGACAAGTTTTATTTATGACGTACTAAAAGATCTTGACTTAACTTCAAGAGACACTTCTAAGCTTAGCCTTGTCTTGCCCAATAAACGTGCGGGATTGTTTTTAAAAAGAGACTGGTCTTCTATAAGTAAAACAACAGGGTTTTTACCTGAAATTATTTCTATTGAACAATTTATTGAAGAATTATCTCAGCTAAGACTCCTTAGTAATACAGAGCTTATTTTTGAGTTTTATAGCGTTTATCTTGAACTCACTCCTTTAGATGAAAGGGACTCTTTTGACAGCTTTTCTAAGTGGGCGCCTATAGTACTTCAGGATTTTAATGAGATTGATCGCTATTTAATTCCTCAAGAACAGATATTTGAATACCTCACAGCAATTCAAGAATTAAACCACTGGTCATTAGAAGCCAATTCTACTCCACTTGTAAAGGGATATCTTTCCTTTTGGAAAAAGGTTGATTCTTATTACTCTAAACTCACATCTCATCTGTTACAAAAAGGCGCTGGTTACCAAGGATTAATTTATAGAGAAGCGGTTGAGAACTTAGAATCATACACTCAAAACAACCCTCACAAATCACATGTGTTTTTGGGGTTTAACGCTTTAAACGCTTCCGAGTCTACGATTATACAAGAGCTACTTCAGCAGGAAAAAGCCGTTATTTACTGGGATATTGATCAAACATTTGTAGAAGCACCTTTCCATGATGCGGGTTATTTTATCAGACAACATCAAAAGCAGTGGTCGCATTTTAAAACACAGCCTTTTAAATGGGTTTCAAATCGATATACAACATCAAAAAATATTTCTATAGTTGGCACACCAAAAAACATTGGGCAGGTCAAATACGTTGGCTCCCTTTTACAGCAGTTGTACTTAGAAAACAAACTCCAAAGCACAGCCTTAATACTAGGAAATGAAGACTTATTGATTCCTATATTAAATTCAATTCCCAGCGCCATTGAAGATATAAATATAACTATGGGACTGCCGTTAAAGCAGATTCCATTTTCAGCTTTCATCAATCAATGGTTTCAGCTTCAAAAAGAAACTAATACGCATTATTATTATCAGGACATAATAGAGGTATTATCTCACCAATTTGTTCGGCCTTTATTACAAAGCAAAAATGAAGATGCCGCTCAAATGATTATTACAAGCTTGAACACACACAACTTAGTAAGCCTTACTAAGGATCAAATAATTGCAATAGCACCCACCCACAAGCCTGTTTTAGAGCTTCTGTTTACAAATTGGAACAACCAGCCAGCCAAAGCCATAGAAAGCGTTTTAGCGCTCATTTTCAAGCTTAAAGCCTATTATAGTAAATCCAAAAATAACCACTTATTAGCACTTGAATACTTATTTCGTTTTTCCGAAATATTTAATCAATTAAAAGAGTTAAACAACTCCTATAGCTACATCTCTACCATCAAAGTTTTACAAAGTCTATTCAAAGAGCTGTTGAGTACAGAAACGCTGGATTTTAAAGGGCAGCCATTAAAGGGGCTTCAAATAATGGGAATGCTAGAGTCTCGAGTTTTAGATTTTGAAACGGTTATTATTGTTTCTGTTAATGAAGGTGTTTTGCCAGCGGGTAAGACCAATAATTCTTTCATTCCTTTTGATGTTAAGATCGAAAATGGACTGCCAACTTACAAGGAAAAGGATGCAGTTTACACCTATCATTTTTACCGTCTTTTGCAACGCGCGAAAAACGCCCATATAATTTACAATACGGAACCAGACGTTTTAAGTGGTGGAGAGCGGAGTCGATTTTTAACCCAACTAGAGCATGAAGGGCTGCATAACCTAAGTCACAAGATCGTCATTCCACGAACCCCCCAACTGACCTCCCAATTATTATGTATTAAAAAATCGCCAGAAATTATATCTAAGCTTAAAGCGGTCGCAGAAAAAGGATTTTCACCGTCTTCTTTGAGTCAATATATTCGTAATCCAATTGATTTTTATAACCAAAAAATATTAGGCGTGCGTTCTGAAAACTTATTAGAAGAGACGGTTGCAGCCAATACGTTTGGAAGTATTATTCACAATACTCTAGAAGATTTTTATAAGCCTTTAGTTGGTGCTATTTTGGACGCTAAAATGATCAATGACTTAAAGCCAAAAATTGAGGCTACAGTGACCCATCATTTCAAAACCCTTTACAAAGCAGGTGATATCACCCAAGGTCCAAACCTTATTAGTTTTGAAGTCGCTAAGAGGTACGTTTTTAATTTTTTGCAGTACGAATTGTCCTGTATTAATAATGGAGATAAAATTAAGATTGAGGCTATTGAGTTTAAGGTATCAGCTAATGTTGATATTCCTGAGCTCCAAACGCCCATCCAAATTATAGGAACCATTGACCGGGTTGACAGCTGTAACGGAATCCAAAGAATTATAGACTATAAGACATCGCAAGTCTTTCAAAAAGAGTTAGAACTTGTTAACTGGGAAGAACTTACATCTGATTACAAGGCCTTTAGTAAAAGTTTTCAAATATTAACCTATGCCTACATGCTCAACAAGCAAGCGTCATTTACAGTCCCAGTGGAAGCGGGGATCATTTCCTTCAAAAACTTAAAATCTGGTTTGCTCAAGTTTGCCAAAAAAGATAAGCCTGGAGCTTACGCCAAAAAAATCACTCAACTATCAACGCAAACCATAGAAAGCTATGAGCAAGAACTCAAGAATCTAATTTTGGAGTTATTTGATCCAGAGATTGATTTTATAGAAAAGGAGGTATAGATGGTTATTCAGGATTTAAACAGAACACTAGAGGGCGCGAATAGACGACTTATTCTTATGGATGTTATGTATAATAGCACCATTAAATCGGCCCCCTTAATTATTTTTTGCCATGGCTATAAGGGGTTTAAGGATTGGGGCGCTTGGCCTTTAATGTCTAATTCCTTTGCTGCTTCTGGATTTGCGGTATTAAAGTTTAATTTTTCTCATAATGGGGGCACAGCCAAACACCCAATTGATTTTCCAGACCTTGAAGCGTTTGGAAATAATAACTATACAAAAGAACTTGAAGATTTGGATCGAGTTATAAACTGGGTACAAGCCACTTATGCCAAGCACCCCAATATTAATTCTACAAACATTACTTTATTAGGACACAGCCGTGGAGGAGGGATTGTTACTCTTAAGGCTTTTGAGGATTCCAGAGTTAAAAAAGTAGTCAGTTTAGCTGGAGTCTCTGACTTTAAGTCTAGATTTCCTGAGGGATACGACCTAGAGGAGTGGAAAGAAACAGGAGTTCGTTTTATTTTGAATGGTCGCACTAAACAGCAGATGCCCCACTATTATCAATTTTACGAAGATTTTATAACCAACGAAGCTAGATTAACAATTCAAACAGCAGTTAAGCAGCTCAAGCTCCCATTTTTAATTATTCATGGGAATGCAGATACTAGTGTATCAATAAATGAAGCTCTGGCACTTCACAAATGGAGTCCAAAGAGTCAATTAACAGTTATAGAGGGAGCAAACCACGTGTTTGGCAGCTGTCATCCATGGAAAACAAGGGAGTTACCCCCTTGTTTTCGTCAAATTCACAGAGAAATCACCCATTTTATTAACAATTAGTAATACTTCTTAAAAAAACTTCATTTATCTGATATTTTCTTTGGAAAATATAAACTAATTTTTGTAATTTAGACTAAACTAAATATATATTATGGGATATTCATTCAAAAATAGCAAAGGAAAGACTTATTTCTTACACACTAAAGATGTAATTCTTAAAGGTGGTAGAGAACAAACTATTTATTATTTCGCAAAAGATGAGCGTGACAATACATGTGATCTTCCTGATGGAAAAAAGATTGTAGAAAACGAAAAAACAGGACTACCTTTCGTAAAAAAGGCCTAAACTTTTTCCAATTTAACAATTTAAAAACCCACTCTTATGAGTGGGTTTTTTTTGTATTACATCATAAGCGCTAAAGTTTCAAAGATTGATAACCTTATTCAAAACAATACTTATCTCCAATGTCATAGGAGTCGTACTCTTCTTGGTCAACTTCGATATTTACATCTCCAAAGCCATCCCCAATACCGCTATTGTTCTCGTTGTTACTATTGTTTGAGTTTTCAAAGGCCCCTACCAAAATATATTGGCCGTCAGAAAACGTTTTATTGATAATCTCACAACAATCTCGATCGCCGTTGCAGGCAAAAGCAAGACAGCAAAAGACGTAAAGTAATTTTCTCATAATTATAAATTGGCTATATTGGTTTTAAATCAAAACTAAAAAATAATTCCCCAATTCCCGTGAATTATATTATAATATTTAATTATTTCTGAACTTATCGTGTTTTATAGAAGGGTGTTCTACAACCAAGAAGAGCTGTTTTTACCCCACTAATTTATAGTTCCTTAATAATAAACTCTTACTTTTAATAAAAATACACCCTAACTAACTAATAGGGTAGCCATAAAACTTTTAAAATTTACTTTTATGAAACAGTTCAGTAGAGTTCTTTTTTTATCCCTTTTTTTATTTCACCTAGCGTGTTCCGAAGACAGTAACGAGGCTGTCGTAATTGATGTGATAGAAGCCTACCAAGCACTAGATGTGTCTTACGGTCCAGATCCAAACCAAACATTTGATATTTACCTGCCAGCAAACCGAACTAATATGACTAAAACAATAATTTTAGTGCATGGCGGCAGTTGGATAGCTGGTGATAAAACAGACATGGATCGCTTTAAATCCTATATTTTACAATTTCATCCCAACATTGGTGTTATAAACATGAATTATACTTTGGCTGACGCGACGACTCCTCCAATCCCCTTACAAACAAATGATATATCGGCAGTAGTAAACTATATTTCTGAAAACAAGTCCTCACTTATTCTAAGTGATGACATTGGATTTATTGGAGCAAGCGCAGGGGCCCATCTGTCGCTGTTATGGAGCTATACAAATGACATCAATAATCAAGTAGATATGGTGTGTAGTATTGTTGGCCCCACTAACTTTACAGACCCTGCTTATAATGACAGTTTAAATCCTCTATACCAAGGGATGACGCTGCTATTTGGAAATCCTTCAGATGACTTTTTAGAATCGATCAGCCCCTATCACACAGCGACAACGAGCGCTCCACCAACATTATTATTTTACGGTGGCATGGATCCTCTTGTACCCAGTTCGCAAGGAATTGATATGGATGCAAAACTCACAACCTTAGAGGTCACTCATGAATTTCATTTTTACGAAGAAGAAGGCCATGGTTGGGAAGGTTTAAACCAGCTAGATACTACATCTAAAATATCAGCGTATCTAAACACCTATTTAATTCCTTAACACTTCAGGTATTTAAAAAGGGATCAAATTAGGAGATAGTTTAGTAAATTAAAATATAAATTCTTGAACTATTTTTAGTCGCAGGCACCTTGAGCATAG
>Ga0209712_10000042_pt1 | contig 106779 bp, 83 predicted proteins | sample ArcOceMetagenome_FD_187443 | JGI IMG/M metagenome (GOLD analysis project Ga0209712, IMG submission 187443) | Marine eukaryotic phytoplankton communities from Arctic Ocean - Arctic Ocean - Greenland ARC118M Metagenome (SPAdes) (version 2) | ecosystem: Environmental > Aquatic > Marine > Oceanic...
GTTGTGGAATTATCATAAAAAAAGACATTAACAACAAGGTTTTTGTTGAAGGCGATAAAGAGCATCCGGTAAATAAAGGAATGTTATGTTCTAAAGGGATGAACTTGCATTATGTTGCCAATGATACTTCAGACAGGGTTTTATATCCAGAGATGAGATGGAGTCGTTCACACCCTCGTGAGCGTGTAAGTTGGGATACTGCTTTAGATAGAGCAGCCAGTGTTTTTAAAGCGATTATTAAAAAACACGGTCCAGATGCAGTCGCTTTTTATGTTTCAGGGCAAAGTTTAACAGAAGAATATTATATAGCGAATAAACTAACTAAAGGTTTTTTAGGGACAAATAACATAGATACTAACTCACGTTTGTGCATGAGTTCTGCTGTGGTTGGTTATAAAAAAACTTTTGGAGAAGATAGTGTGCCAATTTCTTACGAAGACATTGAATTGGCAGATTGCTTTTTAATAACGGGGGCAAACCCTGCTTGGTGTCATCCTATTTTATTTAGGAGGATTGAAAAACGCAAAGAACAAAACCCGAATGTAAAAATTATAGTCATCGATCCTCGTAAAACAGATTCTGCAAATTTTGCAGATTTACACTTGCAGCTAACGCCAGGTACAGACGTAATTTTATATAATGCAATTGGTAGATGCTTATATAAAAGTGGTTTAATTGATGAAAATTTTATTAAGAATTATACTCAAGGTTTTGATGATTACAAGAAAATTATTTTTGGAACAAGCTTAAATCAAGCATCTAAAGTTTGTGGTGTTTCACAAGATAATATTCAAAAAGCGGCAGAAATGATTGGTCTCTCAAAAGGCTTTATTAGCATGTGGGCAATGGGTTTAAATCAAAGTGTTATAGGTACAGATAAAAATACGTCACTTTTAAATTTATCGTTAATTACCGGTCAAGTTGGTAAACCGGGTGCAGGTCCTTTTTCTTTAACAGGTCAACCAAATGCAATGGGTGGTCGCGAAGTTGGCGGAATGGCGAACTTATTAGCGGTACATAAAGATTTACAAAACGAAGAACATAGGAGGGAAGTTGCACAATTTTGGGGAGTTGATAAAATTTCACCAAAACCAGGTTTAACAGCTACAGAAATGTTTGATGCTTTAGAAAGCGGAAAATTAAAAGCAGTTTGGATTGCTTGTACAAACCCCTTAGTTAGTATGCCAAATTCGCATCAAATAGAAAAAGCAATGGCAAATTCTAAGTTTGTTGTGGTGCAAGAAATATCTCATAAATCAGATACTTTACAATATGCAGATTTGGTTTTGCCAGCAGCTGCTTGGTTAGAGAAAGAAGGAACAATGACAAATTCTGAACGTAGAATTTCTTATTTACCAAAAGAAATAGATGCTCCTGGACAAGCGAGACCAGATGTAGAAATTTTTTGTGATTTTGCACAAAGAATGGGGTTTAGAGGCTTTAATTATAATAGTGCTTCAGAAATTTACGACGAGTATGCCTCTATGACAAAAGGAACAAATATTGATGTTTCTTTTTTGAATTATGATCGCTTAAAAACAGAAGGAACTTTTCAATGGCCAGTAAATGAATATCGCCATAAAGGAACGCCGCGTCTTTTTGAAGATAAGAAGTTTTATACTGCATCACAGAAAGCAATATTCAATATTCCATCAACCATAGAAAATACTTCAGTAAAAACAAATGACGAATTTCCATTGATTTTAACAACAGGGCGTGTGAGAGATCAATGGCATACCATGACTAAAACAGGAAAAGTTTCTAGATTAAAAACACATTATCCAAAACCTGTTTTAGAAATAAATCCGGTTGATGCTTATTTAAATAAGATTTCAGATGGCGATATTACAGAAATAAAAAGTTCAAATGGTGTCGTTAGGGTTCGTGCTAAAATTACAGATGCTATTAAAGAAGGCGTTGTTTTCTTGCCAATGCACTGGGGAAAAGTGTTGCAAAGTAATTTAAATAGGGCTAATAATTTAACAAAGACGCTTGTTGACCCGGTTTCTAAAGAACCCGATTTTAAATTTACATCTGTATCTGTTTCTAAATACAAAAAGGCAAAAGAAAAAATTGTGATTGCCGGTGCAGGAGCAGCAGCTTTTCGGTTTTTACAAAATTATAGAGATTATAATGACGTGGATGAAATCCATGTTTTTTCTAAAGAAACGAATTTGTTTTACAATCGAGTTTTATTGCCAGAATATATTACAGAAGAGCTTTCTTGGGAACAGTTATTAAAGATTAAAAACGCTGAATTAAGCAATTTAGAAATTAAAATTCATCCAAAAAATTTTATTGATAAGATTGATAAACATAACAAAATAGTTACAGATTCTAATGGTGTAACACATACATTTGATAAGCTCATTTTGGCAACAGGAAGTCGCGCTTTTATTCCAAAAGATGTACAAATAGATTTGCCTGGTAGATTTACCATGCGTAATAAAAGCGATGCAGATAGTTTTAAAAAATATTTAGATGATACAGGTTTGCCGCCAGAAGAACAACATGTTGTAATTGTTGGTGGAGGTTTATTGGGTTTAGAGCTGGCAGCAGCTCTGAAGCACAAAAATGTAAAAATTACAATTGTGCAAAGAGCTTCTAGATTAATGGAACGTCAATTAGATAAAACATCAAGTAAACTATTGTCTTTAGACGTGCAGGAAAGAGGTATTCAAATTTATTTTGATAACGAGGTAAGTACTGTTTTTGATGATGAAGATACAGGCGAATTAACCATTAATCTAAAAAGTGGAAAATACATAACTGCCAATGCAATTGTCTATGCAATTGGTACAACACCAAATATAGAAATTGCAAAAAATAACGGAATTATTTGTGGAAGAGGTGTTAGGGTAAACCAACACTTACAATCTTCACATCCAGATATTTTTGCCATTGGAGAAATAGCAGAATTCAATAATAAATTATTCGGAATTACTTCAGCAGCAGAAGAACAAGCAGGCGTTTTAGCCAATTTTATTGCAGGTGATATTAGTGAGTCTTATAATGGTTCTGTATTGATGAATATTTTAAAATTCAATGATTTAAACCTTTGTAGTATCGGTGAAATTATTGTTCCAGAAAATGATTCTAGTTACGAAGAAATCATTTTTACTGATATTTCTAAACGCTATTATAAGAAGTGTATTGTAAAAGATGACTTGTTAATTGGTGCAGTTTTAATGGGGGATAAAAATGAATTTGTAGAATTCAAAACAATGATTGAAAGCAAAATTGAAATGTCTGATAAGCGGAACACGCTATTAAGAGGTGCGTCAAACAATACCCCAATGTTAGGAGAATTGATTTGTTCATGCAGTCAAGTTGGTTCAGGGAATATTGAAGAAGAAATAGTAAAGGGATGTACAAATTTTACAGAATTATGTAACAAAACTGGTGCCGGTTTAGGATGTGGAAGTTGCAAAACTGAAGTTAGAGCAATTTTGAATAATGCAAAAGTCTGATTATGAGTAAACAGTTAAATAGATTAATCATAAAAGGAGGCGTTTTATCTCCCGGAGAACTAAAATATATTTGCGATTCTGTCGAAAGTTTAGGGTTAAAAACGATTTCTTTTGGATCTAGACAAGATATTTTATTGCCTAAAAAAGTACAACGAGATGATCTTACTCAATTTGATAAACTAAAAATTGTAGAAATTGATGAAACTGGTGTAGAAAATATTGTTTCCTCTTATGTTTGTGCAGATATTTTTCCAAGTACTTCTTGGTTAACTGGAGATAGATACTTGTATATTTTAGAGCAATTTCGTTTTAAATCAAAATTGAAAATCAATATTACAGATCCAAAACAACGTTTAGTTCCATTGTTTACAGGACATATTAATTTTATTGCTTCAGAACACGAAGATTATTGGTATTTGTATGTGAGACTTCCAGATTGGAAAAAAACGAAAATGTATCCTGCGCTAATTTATAGTTGGGATTTAGATAAAATTGAAACAGCAATTGAAAACATCCTACAAGAAGAACCAGAAACAATAGAAACCATTTTTGAGTTGGTTAGTGATGCTGTAGATACAAATAATAGAACAGTAGATAAACCATTAGAAGTTCCTTTTTATCCTTTTCCATATTTTGAAGGAATGAATAAAATTGGGATGGATAAATATTGGTTGGGTCTTTACTGGAGAAACAACAAATACGATGTCTCTTTTTTAAAGGAAATGTGCGAATTATGTTCAGAAAATAAGATTGGTAAAATATCTATTACACCATGGAAATCTTTTATTGTAAAAGGAATACCAAAAGAATCTAAATTAACCTGGGAGAAATTTTTAGGAAAAAGAGGAATCAATGTTCGTCACTCAATGTTAGAATTAAACTGGCATTTACCAGTTGAAAATAAAGAGGCTTTAAACTTAAAAAAGTACTTGGTTTCTAACTTCGATCAAAATGATATAAGTACGTATGGTTTGACTTTCGGAATTACAGATTACAACAAGTCTTCTTATTATTTTACTTCGATTGTTATTGAAAAGAATAAACAACCAGAAATGATAGGAGGTTTTCAAACTAGAGATACTTATAACTTGTTATATGCAAAAAACTTTGATCCAAATACAAGAGATTATATTATGCATGTACAAGATGTTGATAAAGTGGAGTTGCCAGGTTTATTAATGGAATTAAGTCAGTTTTATTTTAATCAATTAGGAAGCGAAATAGAGGAAGAAAAAGAAGTAGAAATAAAAAAAGAAACTATAGAATTAGAAGTCTATCAATGTGCAGATTGCTTAAGTATTTATGATGAAAATTTTGGAGATATTACGAAGAATATTCCTCCAAAAACTATGTTTTCTAAACTTCCAGTATCTTATGAATGTTCTCTTTGTGAAGCTTCAAAAACCAATTTTAAAAAAATAGTATTGGTAAAATAAATCAAGAAAATAGCCCTAATTATAAACGAATAAGAGTTGACTTTAAATCAAAACATGGTATCTAATAAGATAAGAAAAGTGATGACAGATTTCTCTTGCACTTCCTGTGCCAACACGAGCTGTTTGATAAATAAAAATTTAAACAACCTTTCCAATTCAGCTTTTGCAAAAAACAAGAAAACTTTAAAATGTAAAAAAGGACAACAGTTTATTCTAGAAGGTTCTCCAGTAAATGGATTGTTTTTTATTTTAAAAGGAACTGTAAAAGTTTTTAGAACAGGTATTAATGGTCGTGAACAAATTGTGCGTTTTGCCAAAGAAGGGGAAATTATTGGTCATCGAGGTTTTGGCACAGAAGAATCCTATTCTATTGGCGCTATTGCTTTGCAAGATGTAGTTTTGTGTTATGTCTCTAAAGATGATTTACAAGAAGCGTTATTAGAAAACCCTAAATTTTCTTATGACATGATGCTCTTTTATGCCAACGAACTGAATAGAAGTGAATCTAAAGTAAAGTCAATTTCTCAAATGACGGTTCGTGAGCGAGTTATTGATTCGTTGCTATACATCAATCGAAAATTTGGAGATTTAAGAGGTTTCTTAAACTTACCTTTAAGTAGAAAAGAATATGCAGATTATGCAGGAACGACAGAAGAGCAAGTAATCAGAGTATTTTCAATACTTAAAAAAGAAGGATTAATTATAGCTCAAGGAAAAAAAATTGGCATCATAAATGCTCAGGTTTTAAAGAATGAGATTAGTGAGCATAATTTTTATTTAGATTCTTAATTTTAGTCGAGTGCAGTTGAGACTTTTTATTTTAAAATTTTTAAACAGACCTTTCAAGTTTACTATTTGAAAGGTCTTTATACGTAGTAAATGATTTTGAAAATAAATACGTAGTAAATATACTTATATATTTTTTTCCATAATATATTGACAAATAGCCTTTTGCTTTTAAAATATGTTTTTTAGTAGTTTTTAATGTGTTTTAAAAAGAGGTTTGTTTATGATTAATCCCATAAGTTAGAATTATATCTACTTATATATTTGTCAAATAAATAAGTATTAATACGTAGATTAATAAAACTTACTAAAAATGAAATCTCTATTTAAAAAATCAACTTACATTTTACCAGTAGCAATGTTACTATTTGCTTGTGGAGGTAAAGAAACTAAAAAAGCAACAACAATTGTTGAAACAAAAACTTCAAAAACAAAAACTTTAGAAATTGAAAAAGCTCAATTAACCTTTGGGTTTATTAAATTAACAGATATGGCTCCTTTGGCAATTGCGAAAGAAAAAGGATTCTTCGAAGATGAAGGATTATTTGTTTCGGTAGAAGCTCAATCTAACTGGAAAAACGTTTTAGATAGAGTTATTGATGGTCAATTAGATGGCTCTCATATGTTAGCAGGTCAGCCAATTGCTGCAGGAGCAGGTTTTGGTCGTCAAGCAAAATTAGTCACTCCTTTTTCTATGGATTTAAATGGAAATGGAATTACTGTTTCTAACGATGTTTGGTCTAAAATGAAACCACATGTGCCAAAAGATAAAGCCGGTAAACCTGTTCATCCTATTAAAGCAGAAGCTTTAAAGCCGGTAATTACTGAATACAAAAACTCTGGAAAAGCATTTAAAATGGGGATGGTTTTTCCTGTGTCGACTCATAATTATGAAATTAGATATTGGTTAGCAGCCGCTGGAATTCACCCAGGAATGTATACAAAAGAAAATGTACAAGGCCAAATTGATGCTGAGGTTTTATTATCTGTAACTCCTCCGCCACAGATGCCAGCAACATTAGAAGCAGGAACTATTCATGGCTATTGTGTTGGGGAACCTTGGAATCAACAAGCAGTATTTAAAGGAATCGGTGTTCCGGTAGTAACGAACTATGATATCTGGAAAAACAACCCAGAGAAAGTATTTGTAATGACACAGAAATTTATTGACGAAAACCCAAATACAGCTATAGCAGTAACCAAAGCTTTAATTAGAGCTGGTAAATGGTTAGATGAGCCAACAAACAGAACAGAAGCTGTAAAAATCTTATCAATGTCTCAATATGTCGGAGCACCAGAAGCAGTTTTAGCAAACTCTATGACAGGAACTTTTGAGTTTGAGAAAGGAGATAAACGTGAAATGCCAGATTTTAATGTATTCTACAAATACAATGCAACGTATCCTTTTTATTCTGATGGTATTTGGTTTTTAACTCAAATGAGAAGATGGGGTCAAATTCCTGACGCAAAATCTGCAGATTGGTATGCAAATACAATTAAAGATATATACAGACCAGATATCTGGAAAAAAGCTGCATCTCTTTTAGTGGAAGAAGGATATATTCCGGCAACAGATATTCCAACTACAGATGGTTTTAAACCAGCAACCGCAGATTTTATTGATGGTACAAAATACGATGCCAAAGATCCTCTAGGATATATCAATAGCTTCAAAATAGGAAATAAGGATAAATAATAATACCGAAAGAAATGATGAAAGCAAGTATAACAGTAGGAAGAGTTTCTAATTTTTTAGGATTAGGTTTTTTTATAGGCTTAAAGGATTTATTTACAGGTAGGCTAGAAAAAGAAGATTTTAATAATTTCTTACGAAAGGGAATAGTGCCGCTTGCTTCCATTTTTTTATTTATCGGTTTATGGCATTTGGGGGCAAAATCATTGTACAATATTGAGGCAGATTTTAAAATAGAAAAGGCGTTAGAGGACCAAGGTCAAGCTACTGCAGATACGCTAAAAGCTTGTATCGCTTCTGGCGAATCAAGCTGTCAACCAAATACATTGCCGTCTCCTGTTCAAGTTTGGGAATCGTTTGAATCTTTGTTAAGAGATCATAATATTATTACTGCAGATAAAGCTGCTTTTATAGAAAAGACAACAGTTTTAAATGCCAAAAGAGTTGCTGAAGGTAAAAATGCAATTACCTATACAGGAAGGCCCTCTTTTGTAGATCAAATTTTTAGAAGTTTACAAACAGTATTTGCTGGTTTTTTATTGGCGTTATTAATCGCTGTTCCCTTAGGAATTTTTATAGGATTGAGTCCAACATTAAAAAGTTCATTTAACTGGTTTATTCAGATTTTTAAACCAGTATCACCAGTTGTTTGGTATTTGTTAGTTTTTATGATTGTAAAAACATTGTTGATTGATTCTAATGAAGACAGTTCATTTACAATCTCATTTATAAGTGTTGGTTTATGCTCTATGTGGGCTACTTTGGTCAATACAGCAATGGGAGTTTCTTCTGTAGATAAAGATTATATAAACGTTGCAAAAGTTTTAAAATTAGGCACTTTTCAGAAAATTTTCAAAGTAGTATTACCTTCTTCCTTGCCATTAATTTTTACAGGATTAAAAATAACATTATCAGTGGCTTGGATGGTTTTAATTGCGATTGAACTTTTGGCACAGAGTCCCGGTTTAGGACTATTTGTATGGGAGGAATTCCAAAATGGAGCAAACGATTCTAATGCAAAAATTATTGTTGCCATGTTTGTCATTGGTATTATTGGTTTTTTATTAGATCGATTAATGTTAACGATACAAAATTGGGTGTCTTTTGATAAAACAGATGCAATATAAATGTGTAATCCTATAAAGATTAAATTGTAAAATAATAAGATTCAATATAAAAAGATTCAACAATTAAATATTATAAAATGGCATATTTAGAATTAAATAATATTTACAAAACCTATGGTCAAGGGGATATGGAAACAGAAGTATTATCTAACATAAACTTGAAAATAGAAGAGGGAGAATTTGTCGCTATTGTTGGTTTTACCGGAAGTGGAAAAACAACTTTAGTAAACCTAATAAATGGTTTGTTAGCGCCCACAAGTGGTGAAGTTTTATTTAAAGGAGAGCCCGTGATTGGTACAAGTCATGAACGGGGAGTTATCTTTCAAAATTATTCCTTACTGCCTTGGTTAACAGTTGAACAAAATGTCTTTATGGCTGTAAAAGAAGCTTTTCCACAGAAATCTAGATTGGAGTTAAAAACGATTGTTTCTGACTATGTAGAAATGGTGAGTTTAACACCAGCTATGCATAAAAGACCAAAAGAATTATCTGGAGGAATGCGTCAAAGGGTTGCCGTTGCAAGAGCTTTGGCAATGAAACCAGAGATGATAATTATGGATGAACCTTTAGGAGCTTTAGATGCTTTAACTCGCGGGAATTTACAAGATGAAATCTTAAATATTTGGGGAAAAGACAAAAGAACAGCGCTATTAATTACCAATGATGTAGATGAAGGAATTTATATGGCGGATAGAATTATTCCGCTACGCCCAGGTCCAAGAGCAACTTTAGGTCCAGAATTTAAAATTGATTTGGAGCGTCCAAGAGATAAAACAGAAATGAACGATAATCCTAATTTTAAGAAAACAAGAAATGCTATTATTGAGTATTTGATGGATATAGGTAATGAGAGAAAATCTGAAGCGAAGGAAGAATTTATATTGCCAGATTTGCGTCCGAAAGATTTTGTTAATCAGTTTAAATATGGAATGATATGAGCACTATATTAGAACAAAAAAAAGCTAAAATCAGTACTAACAATAGACTGTTTCATTCGAATGAAGTTATGCTAGATTTAAAAAATCTAAAAAAAGTGTATCCTACTCCGAAAGGTGATTATGTAGTTTTAGAGGATTTAAATCTTCAGATAAAAAAAGAAGAATTCGTTACTATTATTGGTCATTCCGGTTGTGGTAAAACAACAATGCTTTCAATGATTGCAGGGTTAAACCCAATTTCAGGAGGAAATATTTCTGTATTAGGAAAACATATACGCGGACCAGGGCCAGACAGGGGCGTTATTTTTCAATCACCTAGTTTAATGCCTTGGATGACCTCATTACAAAATGTATTGTTGGGTGTAAATAAAGTGTTTCCTCACGGAACAAAAGCGCAACGAAATGATATTGCAAAATACTATTTACAAAAAGTAGGTTTAGAAGATTCTTTTCATAAAAAAGCAAGCGAATTATCGCAAGGAATGCAACAAAGAGTTGGTATTGCAAGAGCATTTGCGATTAAACCAAAAGTACTTTTATTAGACGAACCTTTTGGAATGTTAGATTCTTTAACGAGAGGAGAATTGCAAGATATCTTAATTGAAATATGGAATAAAGAGAAAATTACTGCTGTTATGATTACACACGATGTTGATGAAGCTATTTTTTTAGCAGACAGAGTTGTGATGATGACAAGCGGTCCCAAAGCAAAAATTGGTGATATTCTGGACATCAATTTTGAAAGACCAAGAACTAGAAAATCAGTTTTAGAACACGACGATTATTATACATATAGAAAGCACTTAATAGACTTTTTAGAGCATTAGATTTTTTTGTCATTTTTGCTGCGAGATTTATCATAATTTAGACAAAAAAGCGAAGGTAACTTTGAAAGGTTAATTTTAAGGAACTACAATTAAAAACCAAATACTATTAAATTAAAACAAAAAAATAATGAAGAAACAATACGTAATTTTAGGACTAATGCTTTTATGCTTCCAATTTGCAAGAGCACAATTTACATTAGATGGCGAATTTAGGCCAAGAACAGAATATCGCCATGGATTTGGAAGTTTAATTCCAGATGCTGCTGAGGCTGGTTTTGGTATTTCTACCAGAGTACGACTAAATACTAGTTATATAACTGACAATTATTGGGTATATGTTAGTTTGCAAGATGTAATGGTTTGGGGAGAAAATAGACAAATTTTACCTTACGATCAGAACAATTCTTTTGCGGTTTTTCAAGCTTGGGCTGAAATTAAGTTAGGAGAAAATACATCAACAAAAATAGGGCGTCAAGTTCTTTCTTACGATGACCAAAGAATTTTAGGAGGGTTAGATTGGGCACAGCAAGGACGGAATCATGATGCAGCATTACTTAAATATAAAAAGGACAATTTTATGTTAGATGCAGCATTAGCCTTTAACCAAGATTATTCTCATCCAACAGGTTTTGTTTCTGCAGGAACAACCTACAACACAAAAGGATTTTTTTCATATAAAACCATGCAAATGTTATATATGAAGAAGAATTGGGAAAAACTATCTGGTAGCTTATTGCTGATGAATAATGGGTTTCAAGAATTTGACACGGACAATACTGCTGATGGGGTAAGTAACTTACAAACTTTAGGGACACATTTAGATTATAAAAGTGGGAGTTTTGGAATAGCAGCGAATGCATTTTTTCAATCAGGAAAACGCCAAGGAGCAGTTGATGTAAAAGGAGCTTATTTATTAGGATTAGATTTTAGTTATAAAGTAGCACCAAAAGTTGGTTTAGGAGCAGGGTTAGAAATTATTAGTGGTAATGACGGTGCTGCAGGAGAAACTGGCGCTTTCTTTCCTTTATATGGAACAAACCATAAATTTAATGGATTTATGGATTACTTTTATGTGGGTAACCATGCAAATTCTATTGGTCTAGTAGACCTTCATGTAAGCGCAAACTTTAAATTAAATAAATCTTCTAGTTTAATGGTGAAAGCATTAAACTTTAGAGGGGAACAAGCGCTAGCGAGTGGAGAAAAATCATTAGGAACAGAAATAGATTTAGTGTACAAAAAGAAATTTAAAGGGTATGCTTTAGTACTTGGGTATTCTCAAATGTTTGCAAACGATGGAATGTATGAGTTAAAAGGAATTACTGAGGTTGCAGCTGCAGGTTCTCAAAATTGGGCTTGGGCAATGTTAGTAATTAAACCTAAATTTTTAGGGGGGAAATAATTGATTTTAAAATTATTTGAACAAAAAAAGGAGATAGTTTTTAACTATCTCCTTTTTTTGTTCAAATTTTTACTTATTGATTTTTGAAAAATAAATCAATTCAAAGAATTAAAACTAGAAAAACAACTTATTTTTTCCCATCAACAATAACAACAATCTCACCTTTTGGCGGTTTGTTTGTATAATGTGCTAAAACTTCAGTGGCGGTTCCTCTAATCGTTTCTTCAAACATTTTTGTAAGTTCTCTAGAAACAGAAACTTGTCTGTCAGCACCAAAATATTCTATAAAATGCCCCAAAGTTTTAACTAACTTATGTGGAGATTCATAAAAAATCATGGTTCTATTTTCTTCAGCTAATAATAAAAAACGAGTTTGTCTTCCTTTCTTAACAGGCAAAAAACCTTCAAAAACAAACTTGTCATTTGGCAAACCAGAGTTTACCAAAGCTGGCACAAAAGCAGTTGCACCAGGTAAACAATCTACTTCTATATTATTTTCTACACAGGCTCTTGTAAGCAAAAAACCAGGATCTGAAATGGCAGGGGTTCCCGCATCAGAAATTAAAGCACAGGTTTCTCCGTTTTTTATTCGGTTTAAAATTCCTGTAATGGATTTATGTTCATTATGCATGTGATGACTATGCATTTGGGTAGCAATTTCGTAATATTTTAAAAGTTTTCCGCTTGTGCGTGTGTCTTCTGCTAAAATAAAATCGACTTCTTTTAGAATTCTAATGGCTCTAAAAGTCATGTCTTCTAAATTGCCAATTGGTGTAGGAACTAGATATAATTTACTCATAATTTCTTAGATACTTTCGTAAGTTTCAACAGTAATATCTGCAATAATATTTCCTGTGTGTTTTATAGACAGCGGTTCAAATAGTAAAAGGTGAACTTCTTCTTTTGCAATTGGTTTATGCTCAACTCCTTTATGAACAATATAGAATTCGCCTTCATTTAAAGTGATCGTTTTGTCTCTTAGCTCAATATTTAAGCAGCCTTTTACCACCATAAATAATTCATCTTCATTGTCGTGTTTATGAAATAGAAACTCACCTTTTAATTTTGCTAATAAGATTTGTTGACCGTTTAACTCTCCTATTTTCTTTGGAGTCCACAGGTCCGAAAACAGCTTGAATTTCTCTTCGACATTAATTACACTCATATAGCAAATTTACAAAGAATTGGACGGATTTTGCGTTACCGATTGCAGCAATTGTTTGAGCTCTTTTTTGTTTAAAAAAAGCGAGTGTGAAAAGCGGGGTATTTCTATTTAGAAATGAACGTCCAAAAAAGGCGTATTTAATTGAAAATGTTTAATTTTGTGGTTCATTAAAAGAAAAGAAATGTATAGAAGTCATTCTTGTGGCGAGTTGAGAGCATCACATATAAATACAGAAGTAACCTTAGCCGGTTGGGTTCAAAAATCGCGTGATAAAGGTTTTATGGTTTGGGTCGATTTACGAGACAGATATGGAATTACGCAGTTAATTTTTGATGAAGACCGTACCTCAAAAGAAATGATGGAAAAAGCAAAATCTTTAGGAAGAGAATTTGTGATACAAGTTACAGGTATGGTGATAGAGAGGGAATCTAAGAATTCTAAAATATCTACAGGAGATGTTGAGGTATTGGTTTCTAAGCTAGAAATTTTAAATGCATCTATTACGCCGCCTTTTACAATTGAAGATAAAACGGATGGTGGAGAAGACATCAGAATGAAATATAGGTATTTAGATATTAGAAGAAATCCTGTAAAAGACAGTTTAATTTTTCGTCATAAAGTTTCGATGGAAGTTCGTAAATACTTGTCGGATCAAGAATTTATTGAAGTTGAAACGCCTTATTTAATTAAGTCTACTCCAGAAGGAGCAAGAGATTTTGTAGTGCCTTCTCGTATGAATGAAGGTCAGTTTTACGCATTACCACAATCGCCTCAAACATTCAAACAACTATTAATGGTTGGCGGAATGGATAAATATTTTCAGATCGTAAAATGTTTTAGAGACGAAGACTTACGTGCAGACAGACAACCAGAGTTTACGCAAATTGACTGTGAAATGGCATTTGTAGAGCAAGAAGATATTCTCAATATTTTTGAAGGACTAACCCGTCATTTATTAAAAGAAATTAATGGAGTTGAGGTGGCAGAATTTCCAAGAATGCTCTATGATGATGCCATGAAAATATATGGAAATGATAAGCCAGATATTCGTTTTGGAATGGAGTTTGGCGAGTTAAATAAAGTTACACAGCATAAAGACTTTGGTGTTTTTAACAGTGCAGAATTAGTAGTTGGTTTCGCAGTTCCTGGAGGAAACACATACACAAGAAAAGAAATAGACAATATTATAAAATGGGTTAAAAGACCACAAGTTGGTGCTTTAGGAATGATTTATTGTCGTGTAAACGAAGATGGAACATTCAAATCTTCTGTAGATAAGTTTTACGACCAAGAAGACTTGGCTAAATGGGTAGTAACTACAGGAGCAAAACCTGGAGATTTAATCTGTGTTTTATCCGGAGAAACGAATAAAGTAAGAGCACAATTATCTGCGTTAAGAATGGAATTAGCAGAACGTTTAGGGTTGAGAGATCCGAAAGTATTTGCGCCTCTTTGGGTAATTGACTTCCCTTTATTAGAGCTAGATGAAGAAACAGGGCATTATCACGCAATGCATCATCCATTTACTTCGCCAAAACCTGGGCAAATGGAATTGTTAGATACAGATCCAGGAGCGGTAAAAGCGAACGCATACGATCTAGTTTTAAACGGAAATGAAATCGGTGGAGGTTCTATTCGTATTCATGATAAGCAAATGCAGGCAACGATGTTAAAGCATTTAGGATTTTCTGAAGAAGATGCAAAAGCTCAATTTGGTTTCTTAATGGATGCGTTTGAATATGGAGCGCCGCCTCATGGAGGTTTGGCTTTTGGATTGGATAGATTGGTTGCTATTTTAGGCGGACAAGAAACAATTCGTGATTTTATTGCCTTTCCGAAAAACAATTCAGGAAGAGATGTGATGATTGATGCGCCAGCGTTTATAGATGATACGCAATTAAAAGAATTAAGTTTGAAACTTGATGTTCAAGCGTAAAATTTTAAATCCCGCTTTTGCGGGATTTTTTATTAAATTTAAAAGATGGTTATTTAGGTACCGATATTTTGACTATTAAATAACAATGCCAAAAACAAAAAAAATATACAGAAAAATATTGATTTGGAGATATAAACATATTTCTGAGCGACAATTTATTTACATTTTAAGCGTATTAGTTGGTTTTTTGGCAGGTTTCGGAACTTTTATCTTAAAAGATTTAACCTTCTTAATTGAAGAAGGTTTAGAGGGTAATTTAATTAAAGATTATCACTATTCACTCTATTTTATTTTTCCAATCATAGGTTTATTTTTAGTGTTTGGAATTAAGAAATTTGTAATCAAAAGAAATATTGGTCACGGAATTTCTACCACTTTACATGCTATTTCGAGAAGAAACGGAATTATAAAAGGGTATAAAATATTTGCTTCTTTAATTACAGCGCCAATTACGGTTGGTTTTGGAGGTTCTGCTGGGCTGCAAGGACCTGCAGTAAGCACAGGAGCAGCTTTGGGTTCTAATGTAGCACAATTGTTTCATATGAATTCTAAAACAAGAATGTTGTTAATTGGTTGTGCAACAGCTGGTGCAATGTCTTCAATGTTTCAAGCACCAATAGCAGCCATCATTTTTGCCGTCGAAATTTTTAGTTTAGACTTGGCATTTGCCTCTTTAGTTCCTTTGCTATTAGCATCTGTTTCTGCGGTGATTACATCCTATTTCTTCGTTGGAACAGATGTGTTATTTAGATTTAAATTGGTCGATATTTTTGAAGTAAAAGATATTCCTTTTTACATCGCTTTAGCTTTCTTAACAGGAGTCGCATCCGTCTATTTTTCTAAGATGTATTTTAGAATAATTAACTTTTTCGAACAGTTTAATAGTCCGTTTAAAAAATTGGTTATCGGCGGAATCGCAATCGGAATTATGCTGTATTTGATTCCGCCTTTATATGGCGAGGGGTATGGGTTGATTAATAACTTATTAAAAGGGAATACTGCAGCAGCGCTTAAAGACATTCCTTATAATATAGATTTAGAAAATGTATATGTCGTTGTTTTAATGTTGCTATTAATTGCCATTTTTAAAGCAATTGCAATGACAACTACTTTTGCTGCAGGTGGTGTTGGAGGTGTTTTCATTCCGACACTGTTTATGGGAAGTGCTTTAGGAAATGCTATTGCAAAAGTGATCAATCACCTTGGATTTTCTGTATCTGAATCTAATTTCACCTTAATTGGGATGACTGGCTTAATGGCTGGTGTGTTGCATGCGCCATTAACTGCTATTTTCTTGATTGCAGAATTAACAGGTGGTTACGAGTTATTTGTTCCGTTAATGTTGGTTTCAGCCATCTCTTTTGCTTTTACAAAATATTTTGTTTCTAATTCAATTTATACCGTAGAACTGGCAAAGAAAGGGCAATTAATTACACATGATAAAGATAAGAATGTCTTAATGTTGATGAGAATTGACAAGCTTATTGAGCGAAATTTCAACCCAATTTCACCAGAAATGACGCTTGGAGAAATGCTGAAAAAGTCAGTGGCAAAGTCAAAAAGAAACATTTTTCCTGTACTAGATGAAAAAAAATATTTTTTAGGAATTGTATTATTAGATGATATTAGATCTATGATGTTCGACCAATCCAGGTATGACAAAACATATGTTTCTGATTTCATGAAATTGGCTCCTGCTATTATTTTTCATGATGATTCTGTAGAAGATGTAATGACCAAATTTAAAGAAAGTGGGGCTTGGAATTTACCAGTTGTAGAGGATGAAAAGTATGTGGGTTTTATTTCAAAATCAAAATTACTTACTGTTTATAGAAATAAATTAATTGAAGTAACTACTTAATTACTAGTGATATTAAAAATGAGAACAAATAGTTTTACAACAAAAATGAGTAAAAAATCTAATCAAGAATTAGAAGATATTATTCAAGATAAGAGTGAATATACAGATGAAGCATTACAAGCTGTAATTTGGGAGCTTGAAGACAGAGAATTAATTGAGAAGGATGAAATTAAATTAGAAATAACGACTCAAAATCAGAGTCTAGAAAGCGATATTCAAATCTCTGTGAAAGCTGATGAAACTAGTGAAAGTGTTTTTGAAGAATTTGAATTACCAACGTTGTATTCTAAAAAAGCAATACAAGGTTTTACTATTTTCTTTAGTCCGCTTTTTGGAGCTCTACTATTAATGTCTAACTTAAAGGCAGTAAACAAATTCAAAGCTAGATTTCAAGTACTTATTTTTGCTATTGGTTATACAATTCTATCAGCTGTGATTTTAAATTATTTACCCAAAACTTTTTTTATTACCTTAATTTTTAACCTTATAGGATACGTAATTTTAGTCGAATTTTTTTGGAATTCTAATTTAGGGAAAGATGTGCAATACACAAAAAAACAAATAAAAAAACCATTAATTATCTCATTATTAATTTTAACATTAATAATATTTCTTCAATTTTCGCCTATAATGTTGGGGGAATAAAAATTTTAAACTAATTCCAAGGCTCTTCAATAGTTTCTAATTGTTTCTGACTTTTCATAACTGTTTTTGAGTTTTGATCAGTTTCACCAATTAGCAAGCTAGTATACAAAAGAAAGACTATTTTAATGTGTTTTTTATCAGAAATCAACAATTTCATGAATTTCTCATCAGAAAGAGATTCATCAAATTCAGCTATTTTTTCATTATTTTTATAAACGGATTTCTTCTTGTTGTAATGAATTCTTATCTCATATATAGCGGTATTAATCTCAATCTTAAAGATAGTATTTCTTGTGTTTTGAGAAATTAATATTAAGTTTTTTTCATTATTATCTTTGATGAGATAAACCATTCTCCATTTCCAAAATTGAAATTTTTTTGTAACGGAATAAATCAATTCTTCTTTTGAATTTTGAATTTCTGCAGATGTTTTTCCAAATTCCATATACCAAAAAGAACTATAGATTATTTCTTTCTTATCGCCTTCAAAAACTTTTAGGTCGTTATTAAAATGAGATATTTTATAAGCAGCTTTATTCATATTTGTTTTTGTTTAAAAAAGTAACCAATAAATTTGGGAAATCTTCAAAAGCACCTCTAATACTTGGTTCTGTTAAAAGCGTTTGCACCAATTTTTCAAAGGTAGAAAATTCATTTAGAGCATCTGCTCTAAATATATAAGGATGTGCCTTTAGTGCCCAATTTATGGACATCGGAAACTAAAGCTATAAAACTAAGTTTTCTGTCAATTTTTTGCTGAGTAGTTTTATATATTTTGAATTGATTTACAGTTAAATATAGTTTTTTGGTAAAAGAATGCTTTTCTTTATTCTCTAAAAATATAACTTTTGTAAATTTGTAGCATGAAAGTAACGTTAAAAATAATGTTTGTTATCTTTTTAGTGTGGATGACAATAGGGATTTACCTTGTAAATACAGAACACCAAAAAGCACAAATTGTAATGGGTTTAGGGGTGTTTTACTTTTCTTTTTTGTTTATGCCCTTCTTTATTTATTATCGATATAAAGACGGTAAGTACAAGAAATATATTTTAAATGACGAAAAGTTGATGAAAGCTTTTAAAAATCAAGGAAAAGACTAGTCCTTTTTTTAAGAAAGTGCATACTAAAATTTTTTTAATTAAATAAATAACATACTTCTTTATGTATTAAAAAATTAGTTTTTACTTTATTTAGTAAGATAATCTAAGGGTCTTTAAAACAACTTTTTTGTGGTTGCATACCGCAACACTATTACTTTTTTGAATTTGATTAAAATTCTCCGTCATCATCTTTACAAAAGGGTTTAGGCCTTTTATGTATCCATCTTTTCCCCCTTTCACATACAATGGCCAATATCATTTTTAAGGTTATCACTCGAAGTAAATAAATTATCTTTAGTAAAAAAAGAAAACTGTCGTAATGTCCTTTTTTTTGTTTTGATAAAAGTATTGAGGGAAACGTAAACACCTTCAATTAGTAAAATAGCCAAAGAATAGTGTAACTTGATAACCTTAAATGTGTGTTTTGTTAACATTAAGTTATTCTTAATTAACGCTTTATCAATTAGTTTTGCCAAGGTTATTATTTCGGGGGAAATTGACTGTGAAAAAGACAACATACAAAAGAAAAGTTTAAAATTTGAATTAAATAGTGAAAACCTCAATTTCTATTGAGGTTTTTTCTATTTATAAAACAAGATTTGTTCGTACTTTTGCATTGTATGATAGATCAAAAAGAAGCCATTTCTGAGAAAGCCGTTTTAATAGGGGTAATTACGCAGCAGCAAGACGAAACTCAATCTCAAGAATATTTAGATGAGTTAGAGTTTTTAACATTAACTGCTGGTGGAGTTGCAGTAAAACGTTTTGTTCAAAAAATGGAAAAACCAAACCCTAAAACATTCTTAGGAGTTGGTAAACTAGAAGAAGTAAGAGATTACATAGAGTCTAATGGTGTTGGAACAGCAATTTTTGATGACGAATTATCACCAGCACAAATAAGAAATATAGAAAAAGTTTTAGATTGTAAAATCTTAGATCGAACTAATTTAATCTTAGATATTTTCGCGCAAAGAGCACAAACAAGTTCTGCAAAAACACAAGTAGAATTAGCACAATGTCAATATTTATTACCTCGTTTAACAAGGCTTTGGACCCACCTCGACAAGCAAAAAGGGGGTATTGGAATGCGTGGACCTGGAGAAACTGAAATTGAAACAGATAGACGTATAATTCGTGATAAAATTTTCGTATTAAAAAAGAAACTTCTAACGATCGATAAGCAGATGGCCGTTCAGCGTAAAAATCGTGGAAAAATGGTGCGTGTAGCTTTGGTAGGTTACACCAATGTTGGAAAATCTACATTAATGAATGTAATTAGTAAAAGTGATGTTTTTGCTGAAAACAAATTGTTCGCTACTTTAGATACTACTGTTAGAAAAGTAGTTATTAAGAACATCCCTTTTTTAATGACGGATACCGTTGGTTTTATTAGAAAATTACCAACACAATTAGTAGAGTCTTTTAAATCTACTCTAGATGAGGTGCGTGAAGCAGATTTGTTGTTGCATGTGGTGGATATTTCTCATCCAAATTTCGAGGATCATATTGCTTCTGTAAACACTGTTTTAGATGACATAAAATGTGCAGACAAACCAACGTTAATGGTTTTTAATAAGATTGATGCGTATGCGCATGAAACAATTGAAGAAGATGATATTGTTACAGAGAGAGGAAAAGAGCACTACACTTTGCAGGATTGGGAAAAAACATGGATGAATGATTTAGAAATGGAATCGATTTTTATTTCTGCATTAAACAAAGATAATCTAGAAGAATTTAAAGAGAAAACCTACGAGGAAGTCAAGAAAATTCACATTCAACGTTTTCCTTACAATGACTTTTTATATCATGAGTATAAGGAAGAGTAAATCTATAGAGTTATATAAAAACTACAGGCTTCCCTCTTGTTTATGTAAAAATATTATGATCCAATAAATTAATTAGAAAACAAATGTACCACTGTTTTACTTTTTGGTAACTAGGATTTATTTTTATTGCCTTCATTAATTCCCATTCTTTTAGCTCTATCTTTCCAAGAATTTCTTGCGTAAGATTGCAAATCTGCAACAGAATCAGTTTCATCCATAATCTCTAATCCAAGCAATGTCTCAATAACATCTTCTTGAGAAACAATTCCACTAACAGAACCATATTCATCAACAACTAAGGCAATATGTTCCTTTTCTTTAATAAGTTTGTCAAATAAATCAGGGATCGATTCTTCTCTGTTCGTAATTAAAATATTCCTTTTAATAGAAGCTAATGTATCTTCACCCTTTCCATTAATTATAGATTCTAATAAGTTTCCTTTTAAAAAATAGCCAGTTATTTCATCTGGATTTTCTTTAAAAACAGGAATTCTAGAGAAGACTAGATTTTTGTGTTCTTTATAAAAAGATTCGATAGTTTGGCTTTCGTCAGCTGTTTCTAAAACAGTTCTTGGTGTCATTACATCATTTACCTTTATCTCTTTAAATCCTAGTAAATTTCTAATAACCTTACTTTCATTTTTTTGAAAAACACCGTCTTTTTCAGCCATATCAGTCATCACTAAAAAGCTTTCTCTACTCAAAATACTGCCATGACCTTTGCCGCCAATCAATTTTGTAGTTAATTGTAAAACCCATAATATTCCTGTATATTTTAATGGGAAAATCATCACTTTTAAAGCTTTGGAAGTAAAATATGATAACTGTTTCCAGTAAGTTGCACCAATAGTCTTTGGAATAATCTCTGAAGCTACTAATATTAAAATAGTCATGATAGTCGATACAATACCAACCATAACGTCTTCAGTTATTTCGATTCCAAAAATGTTTCTAACTTTCGTTCCATAAATTTCTATATAGGCAACTTTTGCTTGAACACCTACTAAAATTGCACCGACCGTATGTGCAATGGTATTAATTGTTAAAATGGCAATTAAAGGCTTGTCTACATCTTTTTTTAATGTTTCTAATTCATTAGCAAACTCAAAACCTTCACTTTTTTTAAGATTTATAAAAGTTGGAGTAATGCTTAATAAAACAGCTTCTAGAATTGAGCATAAGAAAGAAAAAAAAATAGAAATTGTTGCATATATTATCAATACCGTCATCCACAGAAATTTAAATTATAAAAATAGTTAAAATAAAAAACCTCAAGAACTTCTTGAGGTTTAATAAACTTTATTATTTAGAGGGCATAGCTTAAGCCAAAGAGCCAATAAGACTGTAATTTATTATCTACAGAAGCGAAAGTCTCTGTCGGATTAGAGGGCAAGGCATTATTTAAAGCTTCTTGTTTGTTGTTTCTTAAACCTAATTCAAATCCTAAACCGATACCTTTCCAGAGAGTATATCCAAAAGAGTTCGTCCAATTCCAGTTCGACAGGTTACTATCGCTATAACTCTGAAATATGGATAAGTTAGATTTCATACTTAATTTATTATATTTTGCAGTATAATCAGCAACAATTTTAGCACCTGGAGAAGAACTGTAAACACTTTCGGTAGAGCTAAAAATAATATTGTAGTTCGCTGGATGCATAACAACAACAAGTCGTTCTGTTGGTGTCCATGTCATACCAATACCAATATCTAAAAAACTAGGATTATTAAAGTTGTCTATTAGAGTTGATCTGTATTCTCCTAAAGCAGAAGCCGCCCATTTTTTATTTAATCTTTTACCATATAAAGACGAAATTGTAAAAACGTCTGTAGCCGTTTCAAAATTATCAGAATCGGTAACATCATCTTTATTATCTAATTTAACCCAACCTAAGTTAATTGCCCCAGAATTTCTCCAGAAAAAATCTTCTTTAATTAAGTTTGCAAAACCATTCATGGTAATGCCGATATTTCCTGCAGAGGAATTTGGTGCGGTTCTAGAGTACCAATTGTTAAAACCAGAGAGGCTTCCACCAATAGTTCCAAAAGCACCTTTTCTCCAACCCGGAAATGCATTAATTTTTTTCTGAATCGCATCTACTTCTCCCTGTAATTTTGCAATTTGCTCCTTTTTAGGAGTTTGTTCTTTTTTTAATTGATCTACGGTTTGTGCATTTGCTGAAAAGCCAATACATGTCAATAATAGTAAGATTGATAGTTTTTTCATTTTCATTTTTTTAAAGCTTATGACAAGATACTTTTTATTTTTTAGATGGTAAGAATATCAATAAGTCACTTTTTCATGAAAACGATAATTAACTCCTAAACCAAATAATTGCCTAAATTGAATTCTACTTGAAGCGTTATCATCAATGATTGTATGGAAAGTCATATGCATCTTAATATGGCTATTTACTTTAAAGCGAATGTTTGTTTGATAATCGAGATCAACATTACCAATATTGGCTAGATAATCTAAATACAGCGTTAAAATATTTTCCATTTCAACGTTTTCCATCAAAATTGTTTTATAGTAACCGGATAAGTTAAAACCCAAACTAAATGCTGTGTTTCTGCCTTCTGCTGTTCCAAATTGTCCAGAAAAAAAATCACTTACAAACGTGTATCTAGCTGTTGCGGGAGCAATATTTATATTTAAATTATCAGATTTTTTCCATAACATTCCTGGCCCAAAAGTTAAATAGGCAGGTGATAAAAATTCTGAAACTAAAACTTTAGGATCTTTTTTGTAATCAAAACCTTCCGTGTACTGTGTTTTAAAATTACCAATAAATGAAAAAAACCAATATTGTGAAGTTTTAAAACCATATAAAGAGTTAAGTTCAAAACGATCATCTGTTTTACGAAATCCTTTTTCGCTAATATGACTTATGCCGTAACCTGTTATAATTCTGCTATCCCAGTTTACATTTCCTTTTTTATAATTAAAATCGTAATTAATATTAAAGTTTCCTGCTACCGTATTTTGACCACCAGAAGCCCAATTAGAAAATGAAGATTGATTAAAGATGAATGCAAATCTACCGTGAATTTTCCATATAGGAATAAGGACTTTTTTTTCCTTTTTTTGTGCAGAAAAGTAAATAGAAAATAAGAGAAATAAAAGCGTTACAACTTTCTTCAAGGTTCGTTCTTTTAAATAAGTAAAAATAGCGTTATCTCTTAAAAATTAAAACTATTTCTTTGATTTATAAAGAGGCACTGTAGAACATGCTTCTCCAAAAAGAATAGATTTTGCTAAGGGTTGCAGTTTTGCAATTAAGAAAGCAAAAGCAGAATTTGGTATTGGTTTTTCAGCACAACCTTTTATAATCACTGGCTTATCTGCAAAATCTTTAAAATCTAAAAAACTTATTAACTCTTGATAAATTACGGTTTCTAATAATTCTAAATCACCAATAACAACTTTATTTGCAAAAGGTGTTAATTCAGAAGCAATTAACATAAAAGCCCAAGAAGGAATAATTGCGTCTATAGAACAAGTGACAGCTATAAAAGAATTTTTGTACTGCGACCAATTATGATTGCTAACAGAGACTCTAAAGTCTTTTTCTTTTAAAATGATTTCTTGAAATAACCAATCTTTAATATCAAAAACAACTCTTTTTCCTTCAGGATAAATTTCCTCAAGATCAAATGTTTTTAATTTGCTATTCGTAACTCTATTTAAAATTTCTTCTGACATTTTTTAATATTAGTTTCAAAGTTGTTTTTACTAAAAGCGATTAAAGCATCCCTAATTCCAGCTTAGCCTCTTCACTCATCATTTCTGATGTCCAAGTAGGGTCAAAAGTAATTTCAACTTCACAATTCTCAATTTCTTTTAAAGTTTTTACTTTGTCTTCAACTTCTCTAGGTAGTGATTCTGCAACAGGACAGTTCGGGGATGTTAACGTCATTAATATCTTTGCATTGTTTTCTTCTGAGACAAAAACATCATAAATTAATCCCAGTTCATAAATATCTACCGGAATTTCAGGGTCATAAATCGTTTTTACAACTTTTATTATTTTATCGCCAATTTCTTCTAATTCTTTATCTGTCATTTTATATAAATCTTAATTTTGCAATTTTGTTTGCTGTGCAATTGCATACATTTTTATTTGTTTAACCATAGAAACGAGGCCGTTTGCTCTTGTTGGAGAAAGGTGTTCTTTCAATCCAATTTCATCAATAAAACTGGTCTCAGCAGTTAAAATATCTGTAGGTTTTTGACCTGAGTAAACACGTAATAACAAGGCTACAATTCCTTTTGTTAGTATAGCATCACTATCAGCAGTAAATTTTATAGTGTCATTTTCTAATTCAGAATACAACCATACTTTAGATTGACATCCATTAATTAGATTTTCATCTAATTTATATAGAGCATCAATTATAGGTAAAGACTTACCAAGGTCTATGATATATTCATAGCGTTCCATCCAATCATCAAACATAGAAAACTCCTCAATAATTTCTTCTTGTATTTCTTTGATAGTCATTTTTTAAACTTATTTTTGTGGTATCGGAGATACCTTTTGTAAAAGGCAAAAATACGATAAAAAAGCATTAAAAGTGCTTGATAAACAGAAAGTAAATAGATTATTAATTTTGTTAGTTAATGTCTTTGTATATTAATTAATGTATTAAATTCCTTCTCAAAAGGAAGGTTATAATAGGTAAATGAGCAAATTATTAGCAGTAGGTACTGTCGCATTTGATGCAATTGAAACCCCTTTTGGTAAAACTGATAAAATTCTTGGAGGTTCTGGAACTTTTGTTGGTTTGGCAGCAAGCCAATTTGGAGTAGAAACAGGAGTTGTTTCTGTTGTTGGTGGAGATTTTCCAACATCATACTTAAAAATGATGAATGCCAAAGAGATTAATACAGAAGGTATTGAAATTATCAAAGAAGGGAAAACATTTTTTTGGAGTGGTAAATATCATAATGATATGAACTCCAGGGACACATTAATTACGGAGTTAAATGTTTTAGAAAACTTTCAGCCAGTTGTGCCAGAAAATTTTAAAGATGCAGGTATTGTAATGTTAGGTAACTTACATCCTTTAGTGCAAGCATCTGTTTTAGATCAAATGACAGAAAAACCAAAATTGATCGTTTTAGATACGATGAATTTTTGGATGGATATTGCACTTGCTGATTTACATACTGTTTTAAAAAGAGTAGATGTAATTACCATTAATGATGAAGAAGCACGTCAGCTTTCTGGAGAATATTCTTTGGTAAATGCTGCAAAGAAAATTCATAAAATGGGTCCAAAATATGTAGTGATTAAAAAAGGAGAACATGGCGCTTTGTTGTTTAATGAGGGTAACATGTTTTATGCACCAGCATTGCCTTTAGCAGAAGTTTTTGACCCCACAGGAGCAGGAGATACTTTTGCCGGTGGTTTTTGCGGATATTTAGCAAAAACAGAAGATATTTCTTTTGAAAACATGAAAAATGCTATCATCTACGGTTCTAACTTAGCATCATTCTGTGTCGAGAAATTTGGAACAGAACGGATGCAAGAGCTCACAAAAGATGAAGTGAAAATACGCTTGCAAGCTTTTAAAGAGTTAACACAATTTGATATAGAATTATCATAAATGAAAATCCGCGTTTAAAAACGCGGATTTTTTTATACATAAAACCCATCAAAACAATCAACTAAATGAGTGATGCTATTAAACATGAATGTGGAATTGCACTGGTTAGATTAAAAAAGCCTTTGCAGTTCTATAAAGATAAATACGGTTCTGCTTTTTACGGAATTAATAAAATGTATTTGTTAATGGAGAAGCAGCACAATCGTGGACAAGACGGAGCTGGTTTTGCAAGTGTGAAATTTAATGTAGAACCGGGTACAAGATATATTAGTAGAGTTCGTTCTAACAAACCAACACCAATCCAGGATATTTTTGCTCAAATTAACGGTCGTTTAAATGGTGTTTTAGAAGAAAATCCTGAAAGAATAGATGATGTTGCATGGCAAGAAGAAAATATGCCTTATGTTGGAAATTTATTTTTAGGACATGTACGTTATGGAACTTTTGGTAAAAACTCTATAGAAAGTGTACACCCTTTTTTACGTCAAAGTAACTGGAAACATCAAAATTTAATTGTTGCTGGTAACTTTAATATGACAAACTCTAAACAAATGTTAGAAGAGTTAGTCGCTTTGGGTCAGCATCCAAAAGAGTTTACAGATACTGTAACTGTAATGGAGAAGATTGGGCATTTTTTGGAAGATGAAGTGTCTAAATTGTATCAACAAGCAAAGAAAAAAGGATTTAGTAAAAAAGATGCATCACCCTATATAGAAGAAAACTTAAGTCTTAAAAAAGTACTAAAAAGATCTTCAAAGAATTGGGATGGTGGTTATGCAATGGCAGGTTTAGTCGGTCATGGAGATGCTTTTGTACTAAGAGACCCTAATGGAATTAGACCTACTTTTTTTTATGAAGATGAAGAGGTTGTTGTGGTGGCATCAGAAAGACCGGTTATACAAACCGTCTTTAATGTTAAGATTGAAGATGTGCAAGAATTAGAAAGAGGGCATGCATTAATCATTAAAAGAAGCGGTATAGTTTCTATTAAAAAGGTAAATGAACCAAGAGAAAATAAGGCTTGTTCTTTTGAGCGCATTTATTTTTCTAGAGGAAGTGATGCAAGTATTTATGAAGAACGTAAAAATTTAGGGAAATATGTTTTTCCGAAAATTTTGAAGTCTATAGATTCTGATATTTCGAATACTGTTTTTTCATTTATTCCAAATACAGCAGAAACGTCTTTTTATGGAATGACAGAGGCTGCTGAGGATTTATTAAACCAACAAAAGACAGCAAAAATTCTAGCTGGTGGAAAACATTTATCTGCAGAAAAAGTTACTGAAATTTTGTCTGAAAGAGCACGTTTTGAAAAAATTGCGATTAAAGATGCAAAATTAAGAACATTTATTGCTGATGATAGTTCTAGAGATGATTTAGTAGAACACGTCTACGATATTACGTACGGTGTTGTAAAACCTACAGATAACCTTGTTATTATTGATGATAGTATTGTTCGTGGAACCACTTTGAAGAAGAGTATCATTAAAATTTTAGACAGATTAGAGCCTAAAAAAATAGTAGTTGTTTCTTCTGCTCCACAGATTCGTTATCCAGATTGTTATGGAATTGATATGGCTAGAATTGATGCTTTTATTGCTTTTAAAGCTGCGATGGAATTATTGAAAGACCATAATAAAGAGTTTATTGTAGAGGATGTTTATAAGAAATGTAAAGCACAGCAATCTAAAATTGACGAAGAAATTGTAAATCACGTAAAGGATATATATAGTTCATTTACCCCAGAAGAAGTATCTGCGAAGATTGCAGAAATGCTAAAAACGAAAGACATTAAAGCAGATGTTGAGGTTATTTATCAATCTATAGAAGGCTTGCATAAAGCGTGTCCAGATAATTTAGGAGATTGGTATTTTACTGGAGATTACCCAACACCTGGTGGAAATAGAGTTGTAAATCAGGCATTCATAAACTTCTATGAAGGAAGTGATGAAAGATCTTATTAGATTTTAAATAATAAATAAGAAAGCATCCAAAATATTGGATGCTTTCTTATTTATATAAAATTACTTTTTAAGATTCGAGTGCGCTTTTAAAAGTAATTAGATTACTTATTTTGCTTCTGCATAACGTTTTTCAACTTCATTCCAGTTGATTACTTTAAAGAAGGCATCAATATAATCTGGTCTTCTGTTTTGGTAGTTTAAATAGTAAGCATGCTCCCAAACATCTAAACCTAAAATAGGAGTTCCTTCACAAGTAACGCCTGGCATTAAAGGATTGTCTTGATTTGGTGTAGAACAAACTTCTACTTTACCTCCTGGCATTACACATAACCAAGCCCAACCTGAACCAAATTGTGTTGCTGCAGCTTTAGAGAAAGCTTCCATAAAAGCATCTTTAGAACCAAAAGCGGCCTCAATAGCGTCTTTTAATTCACCAGATAAATACCCTTTATCCTCTGGGTTCATTACAGACCAAAATAATGAGTGATTGTAGAATCCACCTCCATTATTTCTAACAGCACCATTGCTCATGTCTAAATTAGTAAGAATATCCTCAATAGATTTTCCTTCTAAATCAGTTCCTGTAACTGCTCCATTTAATTTTGTTGTATATCCATTATGATGTTTTGTATGGTGTATTTCCATAGTTCTAGCATCAATATGTGGTTCTAATGCATCATAAGCATACCCTAAATCTGGTAATTGAAAAGCCATAATTTTTTTATATTTAAATTGATTAAATTAATTTTTGTTCTACAAATTTAAACATTAAAAAATAGTTTTACAAGAAGATCGCGTTTTGATAATTGATAGTGATATAAAAATGATTTATTTTGATAAATAAAAACACTCAACTAAGCAGTTCATAAACCAATTTAAATCAACTTTTTTAAGTTGATTATCGCAGAGCGTATTATTTCTTTTAATTTTAGAAAGTATTTTTTTATTTTGATTTACAGCTATTTATTCGCCGTACTCGCGCATAAACTCTTCTACTTTTTCAACCATATTTTTGCTTCCACAAACAAAAGGTACTCTTTGATGTAATTCTGTTGGGGCAACATCCATAGTTCTTATAGAGCCATCAGAAGATTTTCCATTGGCTTGTTCAGCAATAAAAGCCATGGGATTGCATTCGTATAATAAACGTAGTTTCCCATTAGGATTTCTAGATCCTTTTGGATACAAATAAATTCCACCTTTAATCATATTTCTATGAAAATCAGAAACTAAAGAACCTATATACCTACTGGTGTAAGGTCTATCCTCCTCTTCTTTCTGGCAGTATTTAATGTATTTTTTTATCCCTAAAGGAAAGTCTAAATAATTTCCTTCATTTACAGAATAAATAGTCCCATCTTCCGGAAATTGCATGTTTGGGTGGGATAAGTAAAAAGAACCAATGGCTGGGTTTAATGTAAAACCATTTACGCCATGACCAGTTGTATAAACTAACATAGTAGATGTGCCATAAACTACATAACCAGCAGCAACTTGTTCACTTCCTTTTTGCAAAAAATCTTCTAGTTGCACTGGGGTTCCTACAGGAGTTACTCTTCTATAAACAGAAAAAATAGTTCCTACAGAGACGTTTACATCAATATTAGAGGATCCATCTAACGGATCGATTAAAACAACATATTTATTTTGATGATTTTCATCTTGACTGTTAATGGTTATAAAACTGTCTTCTTCTTCACTTGCAATTCCACAAACAATATTTCTCTTTGTTAAAGTTTGAATAAATTTTTCATTTGCATACACATCCAATTTTTGTTGGTCCTCGCCTTGAATGTTTGTGTCTCCAGCAGCCCCAAGAATATCCACTAAGCCAGCTTTATTAACTTCATGATTTACTACTTTTGCAGCTAATCTTATCGAGTTAATCAGTCTAGAAAGTTCTCCTGAACTAAATTTAAAAGAAGATTGATTTTTAATAATAAATTCCCCTAAAGTTTCTTTTTGTGTAGTCATTTTTTGAAATAAATTGATTTTACAAAGATGCTAATTTTTTTACTAAATCGATTTCGTAATCCTAATTTTCTTCAAAAAAAAAGTTTGCTTTTAAGAAAGTAGTAAATTTTCAACAAATCAAAAATAAATGTTCAAAAACATTAAATATTTTACTGCGATTTCAAAACGACTATCTTTGACAAAATTTTTAGAGAATGGGTTTTACTATAAGAAAGGGACAAGAAAAAGATGTGCAATCGGTTTTAGATTTAATTATTGAATTGGCAGTTTTTGAAAAAGAACCAGATGCTGTAGAAATCACTATTGAGGATTTGTTAAGAGATGGTTTTTCTGATCACCCAAAGTTCAAGCTTTTTGTTGCAGTAGAAGATTCCGAGATTATTGGGATTGCCTTGTTTTATGAACGATATTCAACATGGAAAGGAAAAACAATTCATTTAGAAGATTTAATGGTAACTAAAAGTAAACGAAAAATAGGAGCTGGTAAGGCATTATATACAGCGGTTTTAAAATATGCTCATGAGCATAACTTTAATAGAGTTGCTTGGGAAGTAATTGATTGGAATGTGAATGCAATTAACTTTTATAAAAGCACAGGAGCTACCTATTTAAGCAATTGGTCTGTGGTGCAAATGAACAAGGAGAGTTTAGACAAATTTATTCAAAATAATTAAAATGAAGATTTTTAAATTTGGAGGGGCATCCATAAAAGATGCAGAAAACGTAAAAAATGTTGCCAGTATTATTAGAGCTGAAGGAGCGAAAGATACTTTAGTTGTTATTTCTGCCATGGGAAAAATGACAAATGCTTTTGAAGATGTTGTAGATGCTTATTATGATAAAACAGAAAACTTGCCCAATAAGCTTAATTTTATAGAAGACTTTCATAAAAATATTATGAGTTCTCTTTTTGATAAAGAAGATGCAGTTTATAAAGAGGTAGCCATACTTTTTGGAGAACTTGGTTGGTTTTTAGCAAGAAACACATCACAAAGATTTAATTATGTCTACGACCAAATTATTTGTTTTGGTGAGCTGTTATCTACTAGAATTGTAAGTGCATATTTAAGTAAAATAGGAGTAGAAAATTGTTGGTTTGATGTAAGAAATTATATAAAAACAGATAGTAATTATAGAGATGCCAAAGTAGACTGGGAACTTACAGAAGCGCTTATTTCAAAAAAAACAGATGCTTCTAAACTAAATATTACACAAGGTTTTATTGCAGCAAATGATACTGAAAATTCCACCACTTTAGGTAGAGAAGGCTCAGATTATACGGCAGCTATTTTTGCCTATTGTTTAAATGCAGAAAGTGTTACCATTTGGAAAGATGTGGATGGTGTTTTAAATGCAGACCCAAGAGTTTTTACAGACACTACTTTGTTAGAACAAATTTCTTATGAAGAAGCTATTGAAATGGCTTTTTATGGAGCTTCTGTAATTCATCCCAAAACATTACAGCCTCTAGAAAGAAAAGAAATTCCTTTATTGGTTCGTTCTTTTATAAATCCTAAAGAAACCGGAACCAAAGTTTCTAAGGGAACCAGATTAGAGCCTTATATACCTTGCTTTATTGTAAAGAAAGATCAAATTTTAGTGTCTATTTCTGCCTTAGATTTCTCTTTTATGGTAGAAAATAATATCAGTTATATTTTTCAAAAACTACATGATTATCAATTAAAAGTAAACTTAATTCAAAACTCAGCAATTAGTTTTTCTGTTTGTATCGACAATAAATTCAATAAATTTGATGCCTTTTATAACGAGCTTAAAAAACAGTTTAGAATGGATGTTCAAAAAGAAGTAGATTTATATACTGTTCGCCATTTTGATGATAAAGCTATTGCAGTGATAGAAGCAAAAGGAAAGTCATTACTTACGCAAATAAATAAAGAAACTTCTCAAATAGTTTTAGAGGCAAATTAAAAAAACAACGCTTTAATTTTTTTACTATTTTTGTGGATAGGTCTAATTTTAACACATGGCATTAGTAACATCTAAAGAAATTGCACAAGTTATTGGTATCGAGAAACTTGGTTTTCTTGGCACATTTATAGGTTGGTTACTAATGAAGGTTTTGCGGATTTCTGTAATAAACAGAATCTATAATAAAAATAAAGATAAACCTGTTTCAGGTTTCTTAGACGGTGTTATTGACGAGTTAAAAATTGAATTCGAAGTACCTGAAGAAGATCTTAAGAGAATTCCAAAAAAAGGTGCTTTTATTACGGTTTCGAATCACCCCTTGGGGGGCATAGATGGTATACTAATATTGAAATTATTATTAGAACATCGTTCTGATTATAAAACTCTTTCCAATTTTTTGATTCACAGAATTGAACCACTAAAACCTCATACAATAGCTGTAAACCCTTTTGAAGACCGTAAAGACGCTAAATCGAGTATTGGAGGAATTAGACAGGCTTTAAGCCATTTAAAAGCAGGGAATTCATTAGGTATTTTTCCAGCTGGAGAAGTGTCCACTTTTAAAGAAGGTAAGTTAATAGTAGATAAGCCTTGGGAAGAAAGTTCTATAAGATTAATCAAAAAAGCTGAAGTCCCGATTATTCCAATTTATTTTCATGCCAAAAACAGTAAGTTTTTTTACATGTTAACGAAAATCAGTGGAACTTTAAGAACGGCAAAACTACCATCAGAATTACTAAATCAAAAAAATAAGGTTATAAAAATAAGAATTGGGAAGCCAATTTCGGTAAATGATCAGCAAGAATTTCAAAATATTAACACCTTTTCTGATTTTATTAGAAGGAAAACGTACATGTTGGCAAATCCGTTTGAAAAAAAGAATAAGATTTTATTGACAGAAAAAATAAAAATAAAAAAATCTACCAAAGAAATTACACCTCAAAAAAATATTGATTCCTTTACTAAAGAAGTAGATGCTTTAAGAGAAAATAATGGAAGATTATTAGAAAGCAAAAATTATGAGGTCTTTTTCGCTAATGCAAAACAAATTCCGAATTTATTACATGAAATTGGTAGGCTAAGAGAAATTACTTTTAGGGATGTTGGCGAAGGAACTAATAAAACGATAGATTTAGACAAGTATGATAGGTATTATTATCATTTGTTTTTGTGGGATAGAGAAGCTAATTGTTTAGCTGGGTCCTATAGAATGGGTTTAGGAAAAGAAATTTATAAAGAGTATGGTATTAATGGTTTTTACGTACAAACTTTATTTAGAATTGAGCCAGAATTATATCAAATGATGGAAAAAACCATAGAAATGGGTCGTGCTTTTATCATTAAAGAATATCAACAAAAACCAATGCCATTATTTTTGCTTTGGAAAGGAATTGTGCACGTAACGCTGCGTTATCCGGAACATAAGTATCTAATGGGAGGTGTATCTATAAGCAATCAGTTTTCAGACTTTTCAAAATCGTTGATGATTGAGTTTATGAAATCTCATTACTACGATCCATATATTGCACAATATATTTATCCGAAGAAAGAATATAAGGTAAAATTAAAAGATGCTGATAAAGACTTTGTATTTGATGCAACGAAAGCAGATATGCAAAAGTTTGATAAAATTATTGATGAAATTGAGCCAGGAGCTTTAAGGATTCCTGTTTTAATTAAGAAATATGTAAAGCAAAATGCACGTTTGGTCGCTTTTAATGTAGATCCAAAATTTAACAATGCAGTTGATGGATTAATGTATATTAAAGTTGCAGATATACCTGAAAGCACTGTAAAACCTGTAATGGAAGAGTTTCAGGCAGAATTAGAACGTAAAGCTGCTGAACTTCAAAAGGTATAATTATCAAAGTCTAGAAGCAAAATAGCTGATTTTTAGGAAGCCTGCCAAAAAAGAAGATTGCATATTTGGTATAATTTTAGCTTTAAATACTATGGATTATTAGCACTCTTATGTAGGTAAGAATTTAACTTAAATATTATGAAAACTTTTTTAAAAATTTTATTAACGGCTTTAGCAGTTGTTATTTTAGCTAATATTTTACCAGGAGTAACAGTAACAAGCTATATAACGGCAATAATTGTTGCGGCTGTAATTGCTTTACTAAATATGTTTGTAAGACCGCTTTTGGTGTTTTTTACATTACCAGCGACGATTGTAACTTTAGGCTTATTCCTCTTTGTAATAAACGCAATTATTATTTTATTAGCAGATAAGTTAGTAGATGGTTTTGCTGTTTCAGGATTTTTTACAGCCTTCTTTTTTAGTATCTTATTATCAATTTTTAGGGCAGTTTTATTTTCACTACTAAAAGAAGAGAAGAGATAGGTTCGGAAAAGAAAAATAACATGAGGATATTTTTCCTATACAGATAAAAAAGACAAGTGAATACCTGTCTTTTTTATCTTTTTTTTAAAATTATGTGTTAGTAATATACATCAATAGCCTGTAGAATACTATCTACTCTGCTTATATCAAGAGACTTCATGTAATCATAACTGTTATCTAGTAATCCCATAACTTCAGCGTTGTACCTATGTTTGTTCCGTGCATTATATAACCTAACTACAACGGCCAGATCATCAGAAGTAAAGCCAACTCCTGTATATTCTTGTAATATTTCTAAAAACATAAATCCGTTCTGAGTAGTTGGTTCAATCATTGTGCCTTCCCCAAAATCATTCCAAGTAATTATTTGAATGAAATCTGAAGCTTCATGAGCATTGTTATTTAATACTTCTATAAAAGTATCTCCACCATTTAAAGGCAGTTCCCATTCATTTACTCCATCAATCCAACCTCCTTGCTTGTAAAAACTTTTAAAGCCCGGGTAAGTTGACCCAATAGTTATGTTATTTGTAACTGCATGCGTTTGGTAATAATAATCCTGAGCCAATAAGTGATCTGGAGCAACCCATAGAAACTCACTGTTAAAGTGATTTCCTAATCGATCTTTTAATCCCCATAAAGAGAGAAATTCAGGTTTGTTTTTTTTGTCAAAAACATTATAAATTTGATTCCAATCGTTTTTATTCTTGATATAATGTGGACCAAATAGAGAAATGAATTTAGAACCATTAAATTCAATATAATTGGAATTGTTTAAATAGGTATCTCTTATATATCTAAAATCTTCTTTTGCTCTTTTCATTGGATGTATTGCATTTCCGGGTTTTTCCATAAAGGCTACTCGATCTTCGTACATGATAGAAAAATCTAGAGATATATCTTCAAGTTTTGGAATAAAAGATTCTGTAGCTTTTTTAATTAAACCATAGTCATGAATATCTCTACTACCATACCAATCAAAAATAACACCATCAATTCCACTAAGCTTCATTAATAAAAAATGGTATTCTTGGAGATATGGGTCGCTAGAGGCGTAAGGGCCAATTAAAGGGTTGTAGTAAGAGGCAATTTCGTTATTTGCATTAGTATCTAAATTATCAGGATTCCTGTTAGTCATTGTCCAATGCTGTCCCCAATAACCGTCATATTCTTTAGATTGAAACCAAGGTAAATAATGTACATACACCTTTTTAATATTTGTTTTGTCAATAGTCATACTTCTATTTTGAAACATTAACTCTTGTTTGCTCGTTTTTAAAATATGTAATTCTTGATCTAGAATTTTTCTTAGAATAGAATCATTGTATTGAATTTTAGGTTTTGGAATTTTAAAATTGGTGTTTAGGCTTTCTGTACTCGGGCTTTCGGTATCAAAACCATCTCTTTCACAAGAATAGCTAATTATTACTAAAAGTAAAATAAGAGTCATTTTGAGGCAAGGGTGTACGATTTTCATAATTTAAAGCTTTTATGAGGTTTATGCTTTAAGTTATTCATTTTTTTTAATAATTTTTAATTAAATCACTAATGGAATGGTTTTGTTAGATGAAATACAAATGTCTAAAGATGAGGTGAATAATAAATTATTATTTTGTAAACGATAGATTTAACAAACGATTAAGTTCAATCGTTAGTTTTTAAAATTAAGAGGCAAAAGCAGCTCTTTGCAAACGATCATTAATCGATTTCCCTAGACCAGTTTCCGGTAGTTTTTCAGTAATAATGAGATCTAAGTTCAAATGATCTAACTCATGTAAAGCATCATATAATTTTGCCCCTGCTTCTTGTAAATCACTATTTTTAGACAAGATAATTTCAGTAGAAACAGCATCACTTTTAAAAGAGGTATTAAATGCCAAAAGTCCAATTTTTTGATTTGGATGTTTTTTAATTTCAGAGGTAATATCAGTCGTTAAAATGGTTGTCGTTAAAGGAGAATAATGTTTATCTAACATTCCTGGAGCATCAGGGTTTTCTTCCTTTTTATTTTTTATTTTTATGGCACCAATTACAGCCTCGATATCTTCTATAGCCAAAGCACCTAATCTGTATATAATTGGCTCATCATTTTCAAAACCTATGATTGTAGATTCAATTCCGTTTTTACAAGAACCTCCATCTAAAATCATTTTAATGTCATTTTTAAAATAACGTTCTACATGGGCCGGTTTTGTTGGGCTAATGTTGTTAAAAGGATTTGCACTTGGAGCCGCTAACGGAAAAGGCAATTGTTTTAACAGGGCTATCGTTATAGGATGATTTGGTACACGCACAGCTACCGTGTCTTTGCCTGCAGTAATAATCTCAGGAATTTTTTTGTGCTTTTTTAAAACCAAAGTCATAGAACCCGGCCAAAAATGTTTGGCTAATATTTTTGCTTTTTCAGGAACCTCAGAAACAATTGTTTCTAAAACATCAACAGAGGAAATATGTACAATTAAAGGATTAAAAAAAGGTCGTTTTTTAGTCTCAAAAATAAGTTTAATTGCTTTTTCGCTAAAGATATTTCCTGCCAAACCATATACAGTTTCGGTGGGTATGGCAACTAACTCTTCATTGGTTAATAGTGCAATTGCTTTTTGTATGTCTTTAGAAATAATACTCATAAGTCGTTTGCAAAATTACGCATAAAATTGATTTGTTTTCTAAAATTCTGCTTCAACTCTAAAACTTATTTTTTCCTTTGTTGATGGGTGTAAAAATTCAATAAATTCAGCATGAAGATGCAATCTATTTGTCTTTTTCCCATACAAATCATCACCAATAATTGGCATATTTAATCCGTCTTTATGAGCAGCATGCACTCTTAATTGATGCGTTCTACCAGTAATTGGATAAAAATAAACGCGTGTTTTACCGTTTTCTCTTTGGATGACTTCCCAATTTGTTGCCGCATTTTTTCCATTTTCGAAGTCTACTAATTGTTTAGGTCTATCCTCTAAATCAACACGTAAAGGCAAGTTTATAGTTCCTTTGTTTTCTGATAAACTTCCATCCAATAAAGCAACATAGCGTTTTTTAACGGTTCTATTTATAAACTGACTTTGTAAAACTTTATTAGCTTCTTTTGTTTTGGTTAATAATAAAATCCCAGAAGTAGACATATCTAAACGATGTACAATTAAAGGGCCTGTTGCCGTCGGGTATTTTTCTTTAATTCTTGTGTAGACAGAGTCGTGTATTTCTTTACCAGGGACAGATAAAAGTTCAGTAGGTTTATGAAGAACTATTAAAACAGCATCTTCATAAATAGTTTTGAGTTCTTGTTTTTTAGCTAAGTTTTCTAACAATAAATTATCATCCATTTTAATGCCAGCTAACATGTGCTTTAAAATTGGTTTGCATCGACCCTGGCAAGCTGGATAATAATTTTTGTGCTTTCTAATGGCTGAATTTGGTGAAATTCCCCACCAAAACTCTGCCAATGCTAGAGGTTTTAAATCATTAGCAAAAGCGTAATTTAATAATTTTGGAGCGGAACATTCTCCTGATCCTGCTGGTGGCAGTATTGCTGGATTAGCAAAAATATCTAACAAGTTTTTAAGTTCTTTCTGTTGATTTAAAAAAGAGTATTTACTGAATAATGTTTGTTGTAAATAGTTAGATTTTTCTTTTCGTTCTTTTTTAAAAGCAGTAATTTTATCTTCAAAAATGACTAGTTTCTTGCCATTTTTTTCAATTTTAACATCATAATATTCTTGCAGTTCTTTATATAAAAACTGATTGTTATAACTTTCTTGCATTAATTTTTTGATGAGGATTTTAAACTCTAAATCATCTAAAATTGAAATCGCATTTTTCTTGCGAAGTTTTCTGCCAACTTTAGCAAGCTTCATTTTTTTTCGTTGATTTTCTAAATCTTCGGCAATCCTTTTTTTAAGTTTTGTTTGTGTTTTTTTTAAAATTAAATAAGCTTCATCACCTTCCAAAATAGTTAATTGATTATTAATTTCATCAATTTCAGCTTCCCCTTTTATATAAAAACTACCTTCTGTTCTCATATTAAAAACAGGAGGAACAAACTTTTTTGGCAAACTTTTATCTGCTAATTTTCCTGAAAAAGCAGCTAGATAACCAATTTCATTTTGTTTGTTTCGAACAACTAATATCCCAAACATTTTTCCAATTGGCAAGTCAGGTTTAGTTGTGTCTAATCCAAAGTTATGTTCAAAATCAGTTTGAGATTCTAAATAATCTTGGATTTCTTTTACCGCTATTTTAGCGAGTAAATGTGGTTTATAATAAAACGGAAATGTGAACTTTTTTGGAGTTTTTATTTCTGAGATAGAAGTGGTGAAATTTTGAAAATATGTTGAATCCAAAAAAATGATTTTTTTACAAGTCAAAGGTAAAGTAAAAGGCGGAATTAAAAATTTATAAATCTATGGTGTTTTCAAAATATGAATTGGTAGAAAGAAACACTCATTTTTTTAAATACTTGACTTCTACTTTATATGGAAAAAGATGTTACGCAAATTTGGAATCTAATTCTTTGAAAGAGTTGCCATTTAATAAAACAACAGAAGTATTGTCTAAAAATCTTTAAAATAGAGTAAGATTAAAAAGAAAAAAAGAAGACTTATTAAAAGGCTGTAAATCTAAACTTTAATTACAATAATTTTTTCAAATTAGCTTATCAACTAGCGTATGGAGAAAACAATAAATCTGTTGGGTTATCAATATCATATAAATATACATATCCTTTTGACTCCTTCTTACAGAAAGGTTCTAAAAGATTTGCCATATTTGTAAAACCGGCTAAAGTTAATACACAGAAAAAAGTTTTGTTATCTTTTGTTAATATGCCTTCATCAGATTTAAACAACCCAAAAATTAAATTGTAATTAGTTGTGTTTATAAAGTCTATTTGTGATAAATCTAGTTTTTGTTTTTTATCAATTATAGTTTCTTTTAATAGGTCTCTAAACAGAATCGCTTCTGCTTTGTTAAAGTTGTAAAGGCGAACAATATTTTCGTCAAGACCATTTACGTTTTCAATATAATCTAATTCCATTTTTATTTTTTAATGTGCTTCTAACCAATTTTGTCCAATTCCAATTTCAACATCCAGAGGAACACTCATTTTAAAAGCATTTTCCATTTCGTATTTAATAATTGGTTGTATGATTTCTAATTCATCCTTATGTGCGTCAAAAACCAATTCATCATGCACTTGTAGTAACATTTTCGATTTAAAGTTTTCTTTTTCAAATCTTCTATGAATATTAATCATTGCTAGCTTTATAATATCTGCAGCAGAGCCTTGAATCGGAGCATTTACAGCATTTCTCTCAGCACCACTTCGAACCATAGCATTTCTAGAATTGATGTCTTTTAAATACCTACGTCTGTTTAAAACCGTTTCTACGTAACCATGTTCTCTCGCAAAATCTACTTGTGCAGACATGTATGCTTTTAATTTTGGGTAGGTTTCATAATATGTATCAATTAATTCTTTGGCTTCACTTCTAGATAAATCTGTTTGATTGCTCAACCCGAAAGCTGAAACGCCATATACAATTCCGAAATTAACGGTTTTTGCATTACTACGTTGTTCACGCGTAACTTCATCCAAAGAAACATTAAATACTTTTGCAGCGGTAGAAGCGTGAATATCTTCTCCATTTTTAAAAGCATTGATCATGTTTTCTTCTTCACTTAAAGAAGCAATAATTCGCAATTCAATTTGAGAATAATCGGCTGCTAACAGCACATAATTTTCATCTCTTGGAATAAAAGATTTCCGAACTTCTCTTCCACGTTCCGTTCTAATAGGAATATTCTGTAAATTAGGATTGTTAGAACTTAAACGGCCAGTTGCCGCAACAGCTTGCATATATTGTGTGTGAATTCTTCCCGTTTTCGGGTTCACTTCATTTGGCAAGGCATCTACATAGGTGCTTTGTAATTTTTTATATTGACGGTATTCTTGAATATCTCTAATAATTTGATGGTCTTTTGCTAAGAAAGATAAGATATCTTCTCCTGTTTTATATTGCCCAGTTTTCGTCTTTTTTGGTTTGGCCACCAATTCCATATTTTCGAACAAAACAATACCTAGTTGTTTTGGTGAAGCAATATTAAATTCCTCTCCGGCTTGTTCGTAAATATTTTTTTCTAGTCTGTTGATGTCATCAGTCAAGGCAACAGATAATTCTTTTAAGAAATCTGAATTTAGATTGATGCCTTCAATTTCCATGGCCGTTAAAACCGAAACCAATGGTAACTCAATATCATTAAAAAGTTTGGTAACGTTACCACTGTCTAATTCTTTGGTAAAATGTTCTTTTAATTGTAATGTAATATCTGCATCTTCAACAGCATATTCTGTTTGATTTTCAATAGGAACAACACGCATAGACAGCTGGTTTTTTCCTTTTTTACCAATCAATTCTGTAATCGAAACAGGTTGATAATTTAAATAGGTTTCTGCCAACATATCCATATTATGGCGCATATCTGGATTGATCAAATAATGTGCAATCATGGTATCAAATAACTTTCCTTCTACAGGCATATTATAGTTTGATAAAACCTTGATGTCGTATTTTAAATTATGGCCAATTTTTTCAATATCTGATTCAAAAAAAGGTCTAAATTCCTCTAAAATAGTTGTTGTTTCTTTTTGGTTTTCTGGGAATGAGACATAATATCCTTTGCCAATTTCAAAAGAAAATGCGATTCCAATCAGCTCAACCTCTAAGGCTTTTAAACCAGTCGTTTCTGTATCAAAACAAACCGAAGTTTGTTGCATTAATTTGCTAATTAATAGTTTTCTAGAGAATGGAGAGTCTATCTGTTGATAAAAATGACTTGTATTTTTTATGGTTTTAAATCCGGAGGCAACTTCGGCCTTAGAAATACTTCCAGCTCCGGGAGCGGCAAATAAATCAAATTGTCCTTCCGGACTTGAAGCTGCTTTTTTAGGGGCAACGTTTGGTTTTTCTTCTGTAGAACTTTCTGCTGAATTTGTTTTTTCCGCATTTTTAATAGCAAAAGTTTTAGTGAAGTTGGTTAATAAATTCCGAAACTCTAGTTCGTTAAAAAGTTCAGTGACTTTCTCAATATCTGGCTGATCTAATTCAAAATCTTTGGCATGAAAAGACACAGGCACATCCAACATAATGGTCGCTAGTTGTTTCGAAAGTAAGCCTAATTCTTTAGCACCTTCTACTTTCTCTCTCATTTTACCTTTTAGCTCATGTGTGTTTGCTAATAAGTTTTCCATAGAGCCATAAGTGGCTAAAAATTTCTTCGCAGTTTTTTCTCCAACGCCAGGTAAACCTGGGATATTATCTGCAGAATCGCCCATCATTCCTAAAAAGTCGATGACTTGTTCAGGACTTTCTACGCCGAATTTTTCTTGTATTTCTCGTACTCCCCAAATATCATAACCACCCCCAAAACGAGGTTTGTACATCAAAATATTTTCTGAAACTAGTTGGGCAAAATCTTTATCTGGCGTTACCATAAAGGTTTTGTAACCTTCTTTTTCGGCTTGTTTAGCTAGCGTGCCAATCACATCATCTGCCTCAAAGCCTTCTTTTACCATAATAGGTATGTGCATGGCTTTTAGAATTTCTTGAATGTAAGGCACCGCAATTTTAATTGCTTCGGGAGTTTCATCTCTGTTGGCTTTGTAGGCTTCAAACATTTCTACCCTGTCTACACTACCGCCTTTGTCAAAACAAACCGCTAAATGATCGGGTCTTTCACGTTTTATAACATCTAAAAGTGAGTTCATAAAACCCATAATAGCAGAGGTGTCTAATCCTTTAGAATTAATTCTTGGATTTTTTATAAATGCGTAATATCCTCGAAAAATTAATGCAAAAGCATCTACTAAAAAAACTCTTTTTTGATCTGACATTCTATGTTAAATTGTGGCATATAAAACTACGAAACTTAATTTGGCTGTTCAAATAGTATTCGTGATTTTATGAAGCAAAAAAAACAAATAGTTAAAAAGCAAAAAAAGTATGATTAAATGATGTTATGAAAGCTCGTTATACATAAAAAAAAGGTGCTTTAATTACTCTGTGCATTGCTGTTATTGCATGAAATTGGGTAAATGAACTCAAAGAAAAGGAAGGAAACGAACGCTATGAGTCTAAAAAAAATGGAATCTTAATCGATACGCAACCATAAACTCACAAATTTTAGTCGTTTATTGTTAAACTCTTCTAAAAACTAAATTAGTCAGCTTTTAAAGAATTAAGTTTGTTAAAACTTTTTTTATGTCACGTTGGATTTTCCCGTTAATTATTATAACGATATTAATTATTACAGTTGAGATTTATATATTTCAAGCATTTAAAATAGTTTCAAAAAGCAAAATTGTACGCTATTCTTTTTTAGTAGTTAGTATGCTGGTGTATCTTAACTTTTTTAAGACAATACTAACGTATTCAAGAAGTGATGGACAAACACCGCAATTTCAAATGGCGATTGGCTTGTTGTTAACAGTTTCTATTCCTAAGTTAGTGGTGATTTTTCTTCTTTTTGGGGAAGACATTTATAGATGGGTTTTAAAACTGATTTCTGCTATTTCAAATGAAAAAACTAAATCTTTGGTAGGAAGAAGAAAATTTGTCTCACAATTAGCTTTAGCGCTAGCTGCAATACCTTTTTCGGCTTTTGCTTATGGAATAATTCAAGGAAAATATAATTATAAAGTTATAAAACATCAGCTAACTTTTGATGATTTACCTGAAGCTTTCGATGGTTATACAATTACGCAAATTTCTGATATTCATTCAGGAAGTTTTACCAATAAAGCAAAAATACAATATGGAGTTGATTTAATCAACGAACAGAAATCTGATTTAATGTTGTTTACAGGAGATATTGTAAACAATAAAGCAGATGAAATGAATGATTGGATTGATGTTTTTTCTCAATTAAAAGCAAAAGAAGGGAAGTATTCCATTCTAGGAAACCATGACTATGGAGATTACATGGATTGGGAAAAGCCAGAAGATAAAGTTAAAAATTTTCAAGAGGTGAAAAATGTTCATCAAAAAATTGGTTTTGATTTATTGTTAGATGAACATAGATATTTAGAAAAAGATGGACAAAAAATCGCGCTTCTTGGCATAGAAAATTGGGGAAAAGGATTTAATCAAGCAGGAGATTTGGAGAGAGCATCCGCAAATATTAAAAAAGAAGATTTTAAAATTTTAATGAGTCACGACCCTACCCATTGGGAGTACAAAGTAAAACAAGACGATTTCAATTATCAATTAACTTTAAGTGGGCATACGCATGGTTTACAAATGGGAATTGAAATTCCTGGTTGGTTCAAGTGGAGCCCATCAAAATATGTCTACAAACAATGGGCAGGATTATATAAGGAATTTGGTAGGTATATAAATGTAAACAGAGGTTTTGGTTACCATGCATTCCCAGGAAGAGTTGGTATTTGGCCTGAAATTACAGTTATAGAATTGAAAAAAGCTTGATTATCAGCTTATTTAATAAGATTTATTATCTTTGTGAATAAAAATTGTGTAGTTATGTGTTTTAACTTTATTAAAATTTTTATGTTATGACTAAATTTGGAGAATTAATTAGTGTTGACAAACCTGTTTTAATTGATTTTTATGCCGATTGGAATGAGGTTGAAAATAGTATTGACACCTTAAGGGATGTTGCGGCAGCATTAGGAGACAAAGCGAAAGTAATAAAAATTGATATCAAAGAAAATGAAACTTTAGCAGATGCGTTGCGCGTCAAAGGAAACCCTACTTTTATGATTTATAAAAATGGAAAAATGAAATGGCGCCAAACAGGTTTTCAAGATGCGAATACCTTAATTGGTTTAGTGCAGCAGTATATTTAGGATTCAGAAGAAGAATAAAAGCATAAAAAAAAGCCCAATTATAGATATATTTATAATTGGGCTTTTTTTTATGCTTTTATTCTTCTTCTGGAATAATATGACTAAACAAACTAATTGTTTTGTTAAAATCTTTTTGCAGCTCTTTTGTAAAAGCCTCATCAGTATCATGTTCAGCAACTTGATCTATAATTCCTCTGTACAAATATCTAAACGTCATATCAAATTCATCAAAAATCATATCAAATTCTTCAGCAGAAAAAGTACTATACCAGACTAACTTATCTTTAAATAACGTAATTAATGTTTTTGCAGTTTCTCTTGCTTTTTCTCTTTGACCCAGCTTGTAATACATTTCTGGGTATTCCATAGATAAACTGTAGTGATCAAAATTTTTAATTGGTAATTTCTCAATCGATAAATCTAAAACTTCTATAGCTTTTAAGGTGTCGCCTTCTTTGGCAAAAGCAGCCGATAAACGCATTAAACTATTTCTTAAAGAAATAGCACTTCTTTTGGTTTGCTCGTCTAAATAAATTTTACCGTCATTAATATTTCTCCAATTCCATTTTTGTATATTCTTATACATTTTTTCGGTATCTATTCGCCCAATATCAAATAAGCTTAATTCTCTTTGTAATTCGCCCTTTTCATTATAAGTTTTTGTAGGTGTTTTTATAGGTACAAATTTAAAAGCAACGCCATCGAGTTGTAAATAGTCTTTCAACCAAATATATTCACTATCCGTATTAGAACCTCCAGTAAAATAAATAGGACGTTCCCAATTAAAATTATTTAGAATATCTAACATTAAAAGGGTGTTTTTAGCCAAAGCTCTGCCAACAGTAATGTCGATATAAGGTACAATTTTGTCCGCATCCTTTTGAGCTACAATGCCGTATTTTAAAACATTTTCTTTGTTAACAGGAATTCTAATTTTATTAGTAGGTAGCATTTTTTCAGGATTTCCATCATCATCTAAATCATAAAAAGTTTTTTTACTATCACTTCTAACCCATTTCATGTAGGTTTTTAAATCTATAACAGAGTCTTTTAAATTAGGAAACAATTCTTGAAAATAATAAGCAACATCTAAGGTTCCATACTTGTATTCGTCATGTGTTAATTGCGATGGAATAGGAGGTGCATCATAAGTCGCTCGCTTCATTTGATCTATGTACCAATCTGTTTGAAAAAGACTTGTGTTTACCAGCTTTATATCTGTTCTAATACCTTCTACTTCTTGCATGTACCAAAGAGGAAACGTGTCGTTATCGCCAATGGTAAACAAGATCGCATTTGGGTCACAACTTTCTAAATAGGCCTGGGCATTTAAGTGCGTTGTATATCTGTTTGAACGATCATGGTCATCCCAATTTTCAAAAGCCATTAATGATGGAACTGCTAAAAAAGAAATAAATGTAACTGCAATTGCTATCGATTTTTGTGGACCAAAACTTTTTAAATAATCATACAAAGCAAGCACACCAAAACCAATCCAAATGGCAAAAATATAGAAACTTCCTACAATTGCATAATCACGCTCTCTTGGCTCAAAAGGTTTTGGATTTGTGTAAAAAATGATTGCAAAACCAGTAAAAACAAAAAACAGAAAGAGCGTAAAGAAGTTTTCTTTATCCCATTTTATTTGATATAACAAACCTATAATACCTAAAATTAGGGGTAAAAAATAATATTTATTTCTGCCTTTATTTTCTAAAACTTGAGGAGGAAGTTTCTCTTGAGATCCTAATCTAGTTTCATCAATAAAGTCAATCCCACTAAGCCAATTACCATTAAAAATGTCCAGATTACCTTGAATATCATTTTGACGGCCCACAAAATTCCACATAAAATAACGGCCATACATATAGCCAAACTGATAACTAACCATGAACTTAATGTTCTCTGCAAAAGTTGGTCTTCGCTTACTGTTTGCAGGAATACCAGCAATCGCTTTGTACATTTTTTCTGAAGCCGGGTTTACCATTCTTGGAATAAAACCTTTGTGCTTATCAGACCAATTAGGAAGTACATCTTTATAAATATTTACAATGATATATTTGCCATCTTTTTTCTCATATTTGGGTTTATCATCCTTTGTGGGATTTGCAGCATCCTGCTCTCTGTTATACGTGTTTGAATAATACGTATCATAAAAAACATTTGCATCTCCATATTGTTCGCGTTCATAATACGCTAACAATTCTCGAGCACTTGACGGATTGTTTTCGTTAATAGTTGTATTTGCATTGGCTCTTATTGGCAACATCATCCAAGAAGAAAAACCAATCATAATAAATAAAAGAGAAAGTAGTAGCGTATTTGCGGTTATTTTTCCTGTTTTTCTGGTGTATTTCAATCCAAAATAGAACAACACAACTAAAATAATAGCAGCAATAATAGAGCCTGAATTGTAAGGCAAACCAATTGAGTTAATGAAAAACAATTCTGAAGCACTAAAGAATTTTAAAGTGAACGGAAATATAAACTTAAATACAAATAGCAAAAGGAACACCGAAACTATAGTAGCAATGGTCGTTGTTTTTAAATTAATAGTTTTAAAGGTTTTAAAGAAATACAATAGCACAATGGCAGGTATTACCAATAAAGAAAGTATGTGAACTCCAAAAGATAAACCAACGACAAAACTGATTAAAATCAACCATTTATTTCCTCTTGGCTGATGCAATTCACTTTCCCATTTTAAGCCGAGCCAAAATAATAAAGCCATTAAAAATGAGGACATTGCATACACTTCTCCTTCAACAGCACTAAACCAAAAACTATCAGAAAAAGTATACGCTAAAGAACCAACTAAACTGCTTCCAAGAATAGCTATATATCTTCCCTCTAAGATTTCACCTGTTTTTAAAGCCAATTTTTTCGCTAAATTGGTAATGGTCCAAAACATAAATAAAATGGTAAAAGCACTGGCTAAAGCAGACATAAAGTTGACCATTTTTGCAATTTCAGTAACTTCAGAAGTAAACATTGCGAAAAAGGCACCTAACATTTGAAAAAGAGGTGCTCCTGGAGGATGTCCAACTTCTAATTTAATAGAGGTCGATATGTATTCTCCACAATCCCATGCACTAACAGTTGGCTCTAAAGTGAGCGTATAGGTAATTAATGCAATAGCAAATGCAACCCATCCTAAAATGATATTCCATTTTTTAAATTTTTCTGATGTCATAAGTTACTTAATAATCTGTTGCGAATTTACTAATAAATATGAATAAAAGGCCGTTCTGCAGACTTTTCTAAGTGCAGAATAGCTCATAAAAAAATGTTAAACTTAAAAATAATAAAAAAATGTTTGTAAAATTAAAAGATTAGATTAGATTTGCACCCGCAGAAAAGCATTGGCCTATGGTGTAATTGGTAACACACCGGTTTTTGGTACCGACATTCAAGGTTCGAGTCCTTGTAGGCCAACTAAAAAGTCCTAATAAATTAAATTTATTAGGACTTTTACTTTTAGAGTAGTTATTGATTAGATTATTTAATTAAAAAATCTTTCAAGTCTTGATAGCTAGCTGTTTTTATTGAAACTTTTTTCTTATTAATTATTTCCTTTATTTGCTGAGGTATTTCAACTTTAATAGAGAGTGCTGCTTCAACAACATCTAAAAATTTAACTGGGTGTGCAGTTTCAAGAAAAACACCAAACTCGTTTTCCTTTAAGCCATATTTTTTTAAGCCTAAATATCCAACTGCTCCATGAGGATCTGCAACATAACCAGAAGTGTTATAAATCTCCTGCATTGTTTCTCTGGTTTTATCATCAGAAAAACTATGAGAAGAAAAAGTGTTTTTAAGCGCTTTTAAGTCATTATTAAATAATTCTTGTATTCGAATAAAGTTACTTGGGTTACCAACATCCATAGCGTTAGAAATGGTTTCTTTAGAGGGTTTTGGACTGTAAACACCATCAATTAAAAAGTTCGGAACCGTATCATTGACATTTGTAGATGCTACAAAATGTTTAATGGGTAAACCTAATTTTTTTGCCATAACTCCTGCACATATATTTCCAAAATTTCCACTTGGTACAGAAAAGACAAGGTCTTTATATTGTTTGTGCAATTCTTTGTATGCAAAGAAAAAATAGAACATTTGTGGCAACCAACGCGCTACATTTATAGAATTTGCAGAGGTTAATGTTTTGGTGATTTCTTCATCTAAAAAAGCAGTTTTTACCATTTCCTGGCAATCATCAAAAACACCATCTACTTCTAAGGCTGTAATATTTTGCCCTAAAGTTGTTAATTGTTTTTCTTGTACGTTACTTACTTTTCCTGAAGGATATAAGATAACCACATTTATGCCCTTAGCACCTAAAAAGCCGTTGGCAACGGCTCCTCCTGTATCTCCAGAAGTCGCAACTAGAACCGTAATTTCTTCGGTATTCCCTTGGTTAAAATACTCTAAACATTGTGACATAAATTTTGCACCAACATCTTTAAAAGCCATTGTCGGTCCGTGAAACAACTCTAAAGAAGCAATATTATCATCAACTTTTACCAAAGGAAAATCAAAAGAAACAGTTTTTGCAATAATCTCTTTTAGTTTTTCCACAGGAATTTCATCCCCTACAAACTGTTTAATTACTTCGTAAGCAATTTCGTGATTTGTATAATCAGAAATGTTTTCAATAAATTCTGTTGAAAGTGGTGCAATGTTGTCTGGAAAGTACAAGCCTCTGTCAGGGGCAATTCCATTTACAACTGCATTTTTAAAAGTTGTTTTTGGTGAGGTGTGATGTAAACTGTAATAGTTCATTTTTTGGCTATTAGTGATTGCGATAGAAACGAAATAATCTTTTTACTATAAAGAGATTACTTTAGTCACGTTTTTCTCATAATGACGATTAATTTATTATTTTTATTCCTTCTTGATTCACTTTTGAAATAAACATTTCAAAATCAATTCCTGTATTTTTATAACTTTCTTCGATGCTTTTGTAAACATTTTCCGCAACTTCATCACCTTTACAGAGCGCAAAAATTGTGGGTCCAGAACCACTAATTCCAGCACCTAAAGCTCCTGCTTTAATAGCACTCTTCTTTACATCATCAAAAAACGGAATTAAACTTTTACGTGCAGGTTCTACAATAATGTCTACTAATGAATTGCTTATTAGATTGTAATTATCGGTGTATAAACCGCTAATTAAGCCACCAACATTAGCCCATTGTGTAACTGCGTCTTTTAATGTGATTTCTTTCGGTAAAACCGCTCTAGCATCTTTTGTTTTTATGGCTATTTGCGGATGAATTGCAACAACTCTCAATGCTGTTGGAACTGGTAATTTTATAATTTCTAAAGGGTCGTAACTTCTAACTAAAACAAAACCTCCATAAATTGCGGCAGCAACATTGTCTGCAATTGGTGTTCCACAAGCAACTTGTTCCCCAAACATTGCAAATTTTGTAAGTTCTAATTCAGAAAAAAGATTTCCTAATAATTGGTTTGCACCAAAAGCAGCACCTGCAGCGCTTGCAGCGCTGCTTCCTAATCCACTTCCTGGTGAGAAGCCTTTATGTATTGTGAGTTCAATTCCAAAATCAGCTTTCGCTTCATTCAAGATTCTTTTAACAACGGCACTTGCTGCATTTTCATCAACATTATATGTTAAATCTGCACCAGTAATATTGGTTATCTTAACTTCTTTTTTAGTTGTTTTTGTAAATGTCATTTTATCTCCAATAGCATCAACAGCAAAACCTAAAGAATCAAAGCCGCAAGAAACATTGGCAACAGTTGCTGGAGCAAATATTTTTAAATAATCCATGTTCTTATTGATTTGAAATTCTAATTACATCAGCAAAAATACCGGAAGCAGTAACATCTGCACCTGCACCTGCACCTTTTATTAATAAAGGGTTCTCAGGGTATCTATCGGTAAAGAATAATACAATATTATCACTTCCTTCTAAATTATAAAAAGGATGATCGGAAGCAATATGTTGCAAACCAACATTTGCTTTTCCATCAATAAATTCTGCAACATATTTTAGACGACAATTTTTGTCGTTTGCCTCTTTGAAAATTTGTTGAAAATGAGCTTCATTTTCTGTTAGAGAAGTGTAAAAGTCTTCATTGTTTATAGTCGTTAAACTTTCTTCGGGTAAAAAAGCATTGTTAGAGATGTCTTTTAATTCTAATTGATAACCACTCTCTCTGGCCAGAATTAAAATTTTTCTGGCAACATCTACTCCGCTTAAATCAATTTTTGGATCAGGTTCTGTAAAACCTTCTTCTTGCGCTTGAGCAACAACATCATGAAATGTTGAATTTTCATTAAAATTATTAAAAACAAAGTTTAAACTTCCAGATAAAACAGCCTGAATTTTATGAATTCTATCTCCTGAATTAATTAAATTTTTAAGGGTATCTATAATTGGTAAACCTGCCCCAACATTTGTTTCAAATAAGAAAGATGCATTGTATTTTCTGGAAACGTGTTTTAAAGTTTTGTAATTATCAAAATTAGAGGCACAGGCAATTTTGTTACAGGTTACTACAGAAATGCTTTCACGTAAATACTTTTCATACACTTCAGAAACTTGCTGATTCGCAGTGTTATCTATAAAAACACTATTTCTATGATTACTTTCTTTTACCTTTTTATGAAAGCTATTTAAATCTGTAGGCTCTCCGTTTTTTAAGTTTTCTTTCCAATTTTTTAGATTGATACCGCTATTATTAAAAAACATTTTTCTAGAATTAGCAATTCCTATAACCCTAATATTTAATTTTAAGTTTTCTTTTAAAAACTTCTTTTGCTGGTGCAATTGTGCTAAAAATCGTTCTCCTACATTACCCGTGCCCGTAACAAATAAGTTTAGTTGTTTTGATTTTTCTTCAAAAAACTGCTCATGTAAAGTATTTAAAGCTTTTTTTGCATCATATTTATTGATGACAGCAGAGATGTTTTTTTCTGATGAACCTTGCGCAATTGCTCGAACATTTACATTATTCCTGCCCAAAGCACTAAACATTTGCCCGCTTAAACCTTGGTAGTTCTTCATGCTTTCACCAACAACAGCAATAATTGCCAAATCATTTTCTATAATAATTGGCTTTATTTTTTTTCTTTCTATTTCTATACTAAAAGTTTCGTCTAAAAGATCTTTTGCTTTTGAAGCATCATTTTCATAAACTCCAACACAAATTGAGTGTTCTGATGAAGCTTGAGTTATAAAAACAACATTTATTTTTTGTTGAGAAAGTGTTTCAAACAAGCGTTTAGAAAAACCAGGAATTCCAATCATTCCTCCGCCTTCTAAGGTAATTAAGCTAATGTCTTCTATATGTGAAATCCCTTTAACTTCATTACTGTTTTTTGGATCGTTACAAATTAACGTTCCCGGACTTTCTGGGTTAAAAGTATTTTTGATTCTGATGGGAATTTCTTTTCTTAAAGAGGGTTGGATTGTTGGCGGATATAAAACTTTTGCTCCAAAATGTGACAATTCCATGGCTTCTTCATAAGAGATTTCTGAGATAGGATATGCTTGTTTTACAACTCTAGGATTTGCAGTAAACATGCCGCTAACGTCTGTCCATATTTGTAATTCATTAGCATTTAAAGCAGCGGCATAAATGGAAGCAGAAAAATCTGAACCTCCCCTACCTAATGTAGTTGTTCCTCCTTTGGTATTGGAAGAAATAAAGCCGCCTAAAATAGTAACTTGATGTTTGCTTTCTTGAAAAAACGAGGTAATATTTTTATTAGTAATTTTAAAGTTTACTTGCGCATTTAAGTAGTCATTATTCGTGATTACTAAATGTCTACTTTCTTTATGAACAGCATCAAATAACTCTTTTGCGGCATTAGCAATTAGGTAAGAAGAAAGTCTTTCTCCAAAGCTAGAAACTTTTGCTAGTGTTTTGTCAGACAATTCTTGTAGTAAAAAAACACCTTCATAAATAGATAATAACCGATCAAATAAATAGGTAACTTCTGTGCTAACTTCTTTTTTATTTCTAAAAATTAAATCATCAATAATTTGATAATGCAATTCTTTAATCGTTTCTAAAATTTTAGTAGCAGCGGTAATATCTTTTAGAGCTTCATTTGCTCCAGCTAATAGTTTGTCTGTAGTTTTTCCGAATGCAGAAACAATCACTGCGATTTTGTTCTGTTTCGATGTGTTAAAGACGATGTCTAAAACTTTTTTTATGTTTTCTGAGTTTGCTACAGATGAGCCTCCAAATTTTAATACTTTCATCTTTTATGATAAATAGAGTGTGTAATTATTTTTATGATTGTTCTTTCGTTTTTGTGAAACAATAAATAACCTAAGCAATATGAATATTGAATAACCCTTAAAGGGTTTTTGTTGTAGTTATTGCGCGCATAAAAGTGTGCGTAGAAATGCAAAATACCGAAGTAGTTTTAGAAAAGTTTGTATTTTGTTTGAAAAAATTCACAAGGCAAAAATAGATGTATTATTTATTTTGATAGGTTTAAGTGGATATTTTTTTAGTTTTTTCCTTAATTAATATGATTTTCGCATAAAAAACAATAATAAAATAAAAAATACCTACTGTTTCATCTTGTTTTTAGTTTTTTCCTTAATTATCACGGCAATAGGTTTGTTTTGTATTTTACTTTCTAACCATGATAAAATATCTAAGTACAAAAAAGCTCTTTTTTCATAAGGATGATCTTCATACTTTTTTAATTTAGTATGAATTTTTTTAAATTCATTTTTTATTTCATGCGGAAAAACATCACTTAAATCTCTAATAGAAGTTAGAAAAATTTTTTGAACTTCTTGTAGGTTTTCCATTTTCAGTAAAAACTTATAAGTGTCTACAAATTGTCTTTCTAAATCATAATCTAAACCACATTCATAATGTGCAATTAAGTTTAAAATCCTTGCAAAGCATTGTAAATCTTCTGCAGAGCCTAAATTTTTAGATTTGATGATTTTTTGCAGATATACGATGCAAAGTTCATTTTTTCCCATCCCGAAATACAAACAAGCAATCTTGTAATATAGCATAACTATATAATGACTGTCTAGTCTGTTTCCATAACTCTCAATTTTTTGATTGATGATTTCAACCAAATATTCACCTTCAGAGAAGGTTGCTTCTAAGAAGTGTAAGTGTAGCTTGTTGGCATATAAATATTCAAATATTAAGAGTTCAGTATTTGTGTTTAAAGGAATAATTTTTTGTTCAACTTCTTCTTCAAAAGAAGCCAATTCTTTTTTAAAAGTGGCTCTTTTTTGCACAAAAAAGGAGGCCTCTAGCAGGTAGTTTTTCCCTTTTAAATAAAAAACAGGATGTAAAGAAATATATTTTTTATCCTCTTTAAATAAATCAACCCATTTTCTAGCATATTTATAACTGTGTACAAAATCTTGACACAAAAAACTAAACCATAAATGAGATTTGTATAGCCATAATTTTTCCCTAAAACCAAAGGTGTTAAAGTCGTATTTTGGAAGTTTATTATAAAAATAGTTATTTATAAATTCTAATTCTTCGTTATTTTTTACATACCCATTTTGTAACAAATGACTATATAATTGCAATGATAGATTAGATAATTTACTAGCAATTACATTTTGCTGACTTAACGTTTTTGCTTGTATTGAAAGTTGATCTGCTCTATTGCTTAAGCTTCGTGTAATATATTGTGTTTCAATTACTTTTTCGAGTTCTACAATTTCGTAAGCAATGTTTTTTTCTTCATTTTCTAAGGCTAAATTTTTTGCTTTATCCAACAACTTTAAACTTTGCTTATACAATCCTTTTTGATATAAGACCGTTGCAAAATCTAATTGCTCTCTAATTTGAATTCTAATATTTTTATGAGCAGGGTTTAAACGAAGACTAATTAATATCTGTTTGTATAAATGTGCCTTTAAATTAGAAAGCTGTTGTTTCGTAACAATACCACTATTTATAATTACTTTTTCATCATATACTTTTAGCTTTTCTAAAAATTTAAAAAGCGAAAAAAATTTTGCATCTACATTACCTTCTAACCTCCCAACATATAAGTTAAACTGTCTCTTTTCAGATTTTGTTAAAGACTTTATTAGTACAAAAAGAGCATCATTTTGATGATTGGCTAATGTAACAGTTTTACTCATAAATACCTGATAATTAAATGGTTGTATTTTCAATAATTAGATTAGAAATCGTACAAGTTAGAAAGTGAAAATAACTATTGATAATGCAATATATACATTTGATTAAATATAAAGATAATCTTTACAAAGATATGCAGGATAATAAGGTACAAATTTTTGATACAACGCTAAGAGATGGAGAGCAAGTTCCTGGTTGTAAGTTAGATACTGAGCAAAAATTGGTCATAGCAGAAAGATTAGATTTACTTGGTGTAAATGTAATTGAGGCAGGTTTTCCGGTTTCAAGCCCTGGAGATTTCAATTCTGTAGCTGAAATTGCTAAAATTGTAAAAAATGCAACAGTTTGTGGTTTAACAAGAGCTGTTGAAAATGATATTAAAGTTGCTGCAGAAGCCTTGAAATATGCAAAATACCCAAGAATACATACAGGTATAGGAACTAGTGATTCTCATATAAAATTCAAATTTAATTCCACTAGAGAAAAAGTAATTGAAAGAGCTGTTAAGGCAGTTTCTTATTCAAAATCTTTTGTAGAGGATGTAGAGTTTTATGCAGAAGATGCAGGAAGAACAGATAATGAATTTTTGGCAAGAGTTTGTGAAGAAGTAATTAAAGCAGGTGCTACTGTTTTAAATATTCCTGATACAACAGGTTATTGTTTGCCAGAAGAATATGGAGCAAAAATGAAATATTTACGTGAAAATGTTAAAGGCATTGAAAACGTAATTCTCTCTTGCCACTGTCATAATGATTTAGGAATGGCGACTGCAAATTCTATTGCAGGTGTTATTAACGGAGCGCGTCAAATAGAATGTACCATTAACGGAATTGGAGAACGTGCAGGAAATACAGCTTTAGAAGAAGTGGTAATGGTGTTAAAACAGCATCCTTATTTAAATCTAGAAACAAGTGTTAATTCAAGATTGTTGTATGATACGAGTATCTTGGTTCGTGAAAGCATGGGAATGCCAGTGCAACCAAATAAAGCAATTGTGGGCGCTAATGCATTTGCCCATAGTTCTGGAATTCATCAAGACGGTGTTATAAAGAATAGAGAAACTTATGAAATTATGGACCCTGAAGATGTTGGTGTCACAGAAAGTGCTATTGTTTTAACGGCAAGAAGCGGTAGAGCTGCTTTAGCGTACAGAGCTAAAAAAATAGGTTATGAATTAACGAAAATTCAGCTAGATATAGCATACAAATCTTTTTTAGAAACCGCAGATAAGCAAAAAGAAGTAAAAGATGAAGACATGCATCTAATTATGAAAGAAGTTAATAAAATTTCTAAAATTGCAATGGCATAAAATATAGAACTAAAGTAACTCGCCATTCAAAGATAATTATAAGAGTTTGAACCTAATATGCATTTATTATTTTGTAGTTACCTTTAACAAGCTGAATTTTTAAAGATTAGAAAAGTAAAATGAAATTAACAATTGCTTTAATTCCAGGAGATGGAATTGGTCCAGAAGTAACTGCTCAAGCGAAGAAAGCTTTGGAAGCAGTTGCAGAAGTATATAATCATATTTTCTTATTTAAAGAGGCTCAAATGGGAGCTTGTGCTATTGAGGCAACGGGGAATCCTTTGCCAGACGAGACTATAGAAATTTGTAAAAAAGCAGATGCAATTCTATTTGGTGCAATTGGAGATCCAAAGTATGATAATGATCCCACGGCAAAAATAAGACCAGAACAAGGCTTATTGCGTTTGAGACAAGAGTTAGGTTTATATTGTAACTTAAGACCAGTAAGGGCTTACGAGAAGTTAATTAAAAATTCTCCTTTAAAAAGAGAGGTTATCTTAGGTACAGATATCATAATATATAGAGAGTTAAGTGGTGGAATTTATTTTGGAGACAAAAAATTAAGTAAAGATGAACAATCTGCTTTTGATGTTTGCTCTTACACCGTTGAAGAAATCTCTAGAGTCACACATTTAGCTTTCAAAGCGGCGCAGAATAGAAGGAAAAAAGTAACTTTAGTAGACAAATCAAATGTGTTAGAAACTTCTCGTTTGTGGAGAAAAACAGTAACAAAGATCGCTGAAAAGTATGAAAATGTTGAGTTAGAGTTTATGTTTATTGATAACGCAGTCATGCAAATCATCTTAAACCCAAAACAATTTGATGTAATTCTTTCAGAAAATTTATTTGGTGATATCCTTTCCGATGAGGCGAGTGTAATTGCTGGTTCAATAGGTTTATTAGCTTCTTCCTCTGTTGGAGAAAAAACTGCATTGTTTGAGCCAATTCATGGTTCTTATCCGCAAGCAAAAGGAAAAGACATTGCCAATCCTTTGGCGTCAATTTTGTCAGCAGCAATGCTTTTAGAGCATTTAGGCTTGCATGAAGAAGCAGATGCTATACAAAGAGGAGTTGAAAAATCGTTGGCTTTAGGTATAACTACAGAGGATATAAAAGGTAAAAATCAATATTCAGCATCTACATCAAAAGTAGGGCATTTTATTGCTGATTATATTGCAAATCAGGAAGACAGTAATATGAATTTTCAAAATATTCATATGGGCCAAAGCACTATTATCTAACTTAACAGGGATAGGTATTTTGTTGAGATAAAAACGATGTCAGGTCTTTAGAATATCAAATGAAAAAAAATTGAAAATATTATGCATAATCTAATTGTCGCAGTGATTGTTACTGTATGATAAGGAAGTATTATGGATAACATAATTTTAAAGAAAGCCTTCCTATAAAATGGAAGGTTTTTTTATGAATTTATTTTCAGGATTGAATATCATAATTAGGAACTGTTAAGATGTTGATATACAAATTGTTATGCTGTTTCTTTAACACCTGAATTTAAAGGATTGTACTCGGTTTCATTCAACAAAAATAGAGAAACATAGTAATTTAGACAGCAAATTGAAGAAAACAGTAATGAAACTAAACAAACACAGTAGCAGATTAACACAAGATGAATCTCAGCCTGCATCACAAGCAATGTTATATGCAGTGGGTTTAACTGATGAAGATATGCAAAAAGCGCAAGTAGCTATCGCGAGCACTGGTTATGATGGTAACCCTTGTAATATGCATTTAAATAATTTGGCTGCAGAGGTCAAAATTGAAACTAAAATTGCTGGTTTAGTTGGTTTAGGGTTTAATACAATTGGAGTTTCAGACGGAATTTCTATGGGAACTTCAGGAATGAATTACTCATTAGCGTCAAGAGATATTATTGCAGATTCAATTGAAACAGTTATGAATGCACAGAGTTATGATGCATTAATCTCTGTAGTGGGTTGTGATAAAAATATGCCAGGAGCTGTAATTGCAATGTTGCGTTTAAATCGTCCATCAATTATGATGTATGGAGGAACAATTGCATCTGGAAACTACAAAGGGAGAAAATTAAATATTGTTTCTGCTTTTGAAGCTTTAGGGCAAAAAATGGCTGGAGAAATTGAAGAGGAAGAATATAAAGAAATTATAAAAAGAGCAATTCCAGGAGCTGGGGCTTGTGGTGGAATGTATACTGCAAATACAATGGCTTCTGCTATAGAATGTATGGGCTTTGCATTGCCTTATAATTCGTCAATTCCTGCAGAAAACCCAAATAAATTATCGGAGGCTGAAAGAACTGCTTTGGCAATAAAAAACTTATTAGAATTAGATTTAAAACCTTTAGATATTATCACTAAAAAGTCTTTAGAAAATGCGATTGCCATTGTAAATGCTTTAGGGGGTTCTACAAATGCGGTATTACACTTTTTAGCGATTGCACATGCAGCTGATATCCAGTTTACATTAGAAGATTTTCAAAGAGTAAGTGATCGAACTCCACTAATTGCAGATTTAAAACCATCAGGAAAATATTTAATGGAAGATGTTCACGGTATTGGAGGTACGCCTGCAATCATGAAATATTTATTAGATAATGGGTATTTACATGGAGATTGTTTAACCGTTACAGGAAAAACATTGGCAGAGAATTTAACAAGTGTTAAAGCAATGGAATTTGATGAGCAAGATGTGATTTATCCAAAAGATAAAGCATTAAAGTCATCAGGAAATATTCAAATAATCTATGGAAACCTTGCTACAGAAGGAGCTGTTGCAAAAATCTCTGGAAACGAAGGTTTATTATTTGAAGGAAAGGCCGTTGTTTATGATGGAGAGCAAGCTGCAAATACAGGAATTTCGAACGGAGAAGTAGAAAGAGGAGATGTAGTCGTCATTAGGTATGTTGGACCTAAAGGAGGACCAGGAATGCCGGAAATGTTAAAACCAACTTCGTTAATTATGGGGGCAGGTTTAGGAAAATCTGTAGCTTTAATCACTGATGGTCGTTTTTCTGGAGGTACACATGGTTTTGTGGTCGGACATATTACCCCAGAAGCACAATCTGGAGGCACAATTGGGTTATTAGAAACGGGTGATGTCATTAGAATTAGCGCAGAAGACAATTCAATAAATGTTTTAATTTCTGATGAAGAATTAGTAGAAAGAAAAGCAAAATGGGTTGCTCCAGAATTAAAGCACAAAAAAGGAATCTTATACAAATACGCAAAAACAGTTGCATCAGCGTCAAAAGGATGCATAACTGATGCTTAATTAAATATAAATATGGAAACACAAACCATAAAAAACACAAATAAATCTACCAAAACTACAGAACGTATTTCTGGTAGCGAGGCAATTGTAAGATGTCTTATAGAAGAAGGGGTTAAGATTTTATACGGTTATCCGGGAGGCGCGATTATGCCTGTTTATGATGAATTGTATAAATATCAAGATAAAATTCACCACGTATTAACACGTCATGAGCAGGGAGCAACACATTCTGCTCAAGGATATGCGCGTATTTCTGGTAATGTTGGTGTGGCAATGGCAACTTCTGGACCTGGTGCAACTAATTTAATTACGGGTATTGCAGATGCACAGATAGATTCTACACCCATGGTATGTATAACGGGGCAAGTTCCTTCTCATTTATTAGGAAGTGATGCGTTTCAAGAAACTGATATTGTAGGTATTTCTACTCCCGTTACAAAATGGAATTGTCAAGTAACAAAAGCATCTCAAATACCTGAAGCCATTGCAAAAGCTTTTTACATTGCAAAAAGTGGCAGACCAGGACCCGTTTTGGTTGATATTACAAAAGATGCACAATTTGAAGAATTTGATTTTTCGTACGAAAAATGTACGAAAGTAAGAAGTTATTTTCCTATTCCTAAAACGGATATGAAAAGTATTGAAGAAGCTGCAAAACTAATTAATGAGGCGAAAAAACCGTTAGTTATTTGGGGGCAAGGTGTTATTTTAAGTGAAGCTGAAGAACAATTTAAAGCCGTAATAGAAAAAGCTGGTATTCCTGCTGCTTGGACAATTTTAGGCGCCTCTGCGATTCCTACTGCACATCCGTTAAATGTTGGTATGTTGGGAATGCATGGTAATTATGCGCCAAATGTTTTAACAAATGAGTGTGATGTTTTAATTGCAATAGGAATGCGTTTTGACGATCGAGTTACAGGGAAGTTAGATGAATATGCAACACAAGCAAAGGTCATTCATTTTGAAATTGATCCTGCAGAAATTGATAAAAATGTAAAAACAGATGTTGCAGTTTTAGGTGATGCCAAGGCAAGCTTAGAATTAATTTTACCGTTAATAAATGAAAATTCTCATCCAGAATGGCATCAAAAATTCAAGGATTTATATGCTATTGAGTATGAAAAGGTAATAAAGAGTGACCTACATCCGACCAAAGAAGGTTTAACAATGGGTGAGGTTTTGAAAGAAATAAATATTCAGAGTAAAGGGGAAGCTGCAATAGTCTCAGATGTGGGTCAACATCAAATGATTGCTTGTAGATATGCAGAGTTTAAACAAACAAAAAGTAACATTACTTCTGGTGGATTAGGTACAATGGGCTTTGGTTTACCTGCAGCTATTGGTGCTAAAATGGCAGCTCCAGAACGTGAGGTAGTTTCAATTTCTGGTGATGGAGGTTATCAAATGACAATTCAAGAGTTGGGGACCATTTTTCAACAAAAAGTAGCTGTAAAAATAGTGGTTTTAAATAACGACTTTTTAGGAATGGTTCGCCAATGGCAGCAATTATTTTTTGATAAACGGTATGCTTCTACAGAAATGGTAAATCCGAATTTTGTAGCTATTGCAGAAGGGTATTATATCAAAGCAAGAAAAGTAACAAAACGTGAAGAATTAGCAGAGGCTGTTGCAGAAATGATGGCAAGTAAAGAGGCGTATTTCTTAGAGGTTTGTGTTGAGAAAGAAGGGAATGTATTTCCAATGGTTCCATCAGGGGCGAGTGTTTCAGATATAAGATTAGAATAGTATGAGTGAAGAAAAACAAATATATACAGTATCAATATATACCGAAAATAATATTGGATTGTTGAATAGACTTTCAGCAATTTTCCAAAGAAGACACATAAATATCGAGAGTTTAAATACCTCTCCATCAGAAATTGAAGGCGTTTCTAAATTTACGATTGTTGTAAACATGACAGAGGTAAATATTAAAAAAATATTAGGTCAAATAGAAAAGCAGGTAGAGGTCATTAAAGCGTATTATCATAACGATGAAGATACAATTTATCAAATCTCTGGGTTGTTTAAAATTAAATCTGAATTGTTATTTGAAGAGCGTCAAATTCAAAATATTATCAAAGAAAGTAATGCTAGAATTGTTACGGTGAATAAAGCCTTTTTTGTTTTAGAAAAATCTGGGAGACAAGAAGAGATTGTGAAATTGCACGAACAATTAAGTGTTTTTGGAATTATGCAATACACTCGTTCTGGAAGGATTGCAGTTACCAGAGAAGAAATGAAAATATCAACATTATTAGAAACATACAACAACTAAATAAATAAAAATGTCAAATTATTTTAACACATTAACATTAAGAGAGAAATTAGAACAATTAGGTAAATGTAGGTTTATGGATGCTTCAGAATTTGAAGATGGCGTAGATGTATTAATTGGAAAAAAAATTGTTATTGTAGGTTGTGGAGCACAAGGTTTAAATCAAGGTTTAAACATGAGAGAATCTGGTTTAGATATTTCTTATACATTAAGACAAGCAGCTATAGATCAAAAAAGAGAATCGTATATCAACGCAACTTCTAATGACTTTTTAGTTGGAACGTACGAAGAGTTAATTCCTTCAGCAGATTTAGTATTGAATTTAACACCAGATAAACAGCATACAAATGTGATAAATACAATAATGCCCTTAATGAAAAAAGGGGCAACATTGTCTTATTCTCATGGTTTTAATATTGTCGAAGAAGGAACTCAAATCCGTAAAGATTTAACCGTAATTATGGTGGCGCCAAAATGCCCTGGATCTGAGGTTCGAGAAGAATATAAAAGAGGTTTTGGAGTACCAACGTTAGCGGCAGTTCACCCAGAAAATGACCCAGAAGGAAAAGGTTGGGCGCAAGCAAAAGCATATGCAGTCGCAACTGGTGGTCATAGAGCAGGAGTTTTAGAATCTTCTTTTGTGGCTGAAGTAAAATCTGATTTAATGGGAGAGCAAACTATTTTATGTGGGTTGTTGCAAACAGGAGCAATTTTATCTTTTGATAAAATGGTTGAAGAAGGTGTTGAGGCAAGTTATGCTGCTAAATTAATTCAATATGGTTGGGAAACTGTAACGGAAGCTTTGAAGCATGGGGGAATTACGAATATGATGGATAGATTGTCTAATCCTGCTAAAATAAAAGCTTTTGAAATTTCAGAAGAATTAAAAGACATTATGCGTCCATTATTCCAAAAACATATGGATGATATTATGACCGGTCATTTCTCTAAAACCATGATGGAAGATTGGGCAAATGATGATAAAAACCTATTAACTTGGAGAGCAGCTACAGGTGAAACTGCTTTTGAAAAACAACAAATTACAGCTCAAGAAATTTCTGAACAAGAATATTTTGATCACGGAACTTTATTAGTTGCCTTTGTAAGAGCTGGTGTAGAATTGGCTTTTGAGGCGATGACAGAATCTGGTATTATTGAGGCCTCTGCCTATTATGAGTCTTTGCACGAAACGCCATTAATTGCAAACACTATCGCCCGTAAAAAATTATATGAAATGAATCGTGTGATTTCGGATACAGCAGAATATGGATGTTATTTATTCGATCACGCATGTAAGCCTTTGTTAACAGATTTTATGAAGAATGTAAAAACTGATATTATTGGCAAGAAATTTACAGATTCAAATGATGTTGATAATCAAGAATTAATTAGAGTTAATAAAATTATTAGAAGTCATCCGGTTGAAAAAGTTGGAGCAAAATTAAGAGCTTCTATGATAGCAATGAAAGTGATAAAATCTGCATAATTAAATAAAGATTTTAAATTTTATAAATACCTGTCAGATGTAAATACCTGATGGGTTTTTTTTATGTTCGAACTATGCAAACAAAAAACATCTATTTTCCAAGTTTAGAAAGTGTAAAAGCGGCTTCTAAAAATTTAGAAGGAGTTGCTTATAAAACTCCTTTAAGTAAAAACAGCAATCTTTCTAAACAGTTTGATTCATCTATTTTGTTTAAACGAGAAGATTTACAAGTGGTTCGATCTTATAAAATTAGAGGTGCTTATAATAAAATGTCTTCTTTAAGTTTTGATGAAAAACAACGTGGAATTGTTTGTGCAAGTGCCGGAAATCATGCGCAAGGCGTTGCTTTGTCGTGTAAGTTATTGAAGATAAAAGGAACTATTTTTATGCCTTCACCAACTCCAAATCAGAAAATTAACCAGGTGAAAATGTTTGGCGAAAATTTCATTGAAGTGGTTATTGAAGGAGATACTTTTGATGATGCTTTTAATGCAGCAAAAATAGAGTGCGATTTTAAAAATAAAACGTTTATCCATCCTTTTAATGATGAAAAAGTAATTGAAGGACAAGCCACAGTTGGATTAGAGATTTTAGAGCAAACCAATAAAAAAATTGATTATGTTTTTGTGGCTGTTGGCGGCGGTGGTTTATCATCAGGTTTATCTTCTGTATTTAAAGAATTATCACCAGAAACAAAAATCATTGGTGTAGAACCAGAAGGCGCACCTTCAATGTTAACATCTATTAAGAATAAAAAAAATACAGCTTTAGTGAAAATAGATTCTTTTGTGGATGGAGCAGCTGTGAAACGAGTTGGAGATTTAAATTTCGCAATTTGTCAGCAAAATTTGCACGATATGATCGCAATTCCTGAAGGAAAAATATGCCAGATAATTTTAGATTTATATAATAAAGATGCCATTGTAGTAGAGCCTGCAGGTGCTTTAAGTATTGCGGCTTTAGATCTTTTCGCTGAGGAAATTAAAGGTAAAAACGTAGTTTGTATCGTTAGTGGCAGCAATAATGACATTACGAGAACTGAAGAAATAAAAGAACGTGCCTTATTATATGCAAATTTAAAACATTATTTTATTGTAAAATTCCCTCAAAGAGCAGGCGCTTTAAAAGAGTTTGTGGCTGAAACTTTAGGGCCAAATGATGATATTACACATTTTGAATATACCAAAAAGAATAATAGAACAAATGGTGCTGCTGTTGTCGGTTTAGAGTTAAAATCTTCTCAAGATTTAGACCCTTTAATCAAAAGAATGAAAGCTGGTAATTTCTTTGGAGATTATCTAAATGACAAGCCAGACTTACTTCAGGTTTTAGTGTAGCATCTATCTCTTATTTCTATAGAGACAAACAAAATTCCGAAATGCTTTTCGTGAATAAATGACCATTTAATTCAAATTATAGTGGTAATAGTCTCTTGTTTTTTGTTACTTTGGAAGTAAATATAAGAACTAAACAATTTATAACTAACATTTTAGAGTTTTTATTTTAAAAGCAATTTATGAAGAAACAATTTACAGAAATCCCTGAGCCATACAAAATTACGTCACTTTTACATCAAAAAACATATTTAGTTAGTGGTGAATTAAAAGAGTGGAAAGGTGAGTTTACAAAAGTATACTCTACGATTTCATCAACCAAGGAATACAAACCAACTTTGCTAGGAACTGTGCCGAATCTAACAGGAGATGAGGGTTTAGAAGCTTTGGATTCTGCTTACAAAGCCTACGGAAAAGGTCAAGGTTTATGGCCAACGATGAGAGTTGTAGATAGAATTGAATGTATGGAGGAATTTGCTGAGCAAATGAAAACCAAACGAGATGAAGTTGTAAAGCTATTAATGTGGGAAATTGGGAAATCATTACCAGATTCAGAAAAAGAATTTGATAGAACTATAGAATATATTTACGATACGATTGAAGATTATAAGAAAATGGACAGAAATTCTGCTAAGTTTGAAAAAAACAGCGGAGTGCATGCACATATTAGACGAGGGCCTTTAGGCGTTGTATTGTGTTTGGGGCCTTATAATTATCCTTTAAATGAAACGTTTGCATTGTTGATTCCTGCTTTAATTATGGGAAATACAACTGTATTTAAACCTGCAAAACATGGAGTTTTATTATTGTCTCCGCTAATGGAAGCTTTTCAAAACAGCTTTCCAGAAGGTGTTGTAAATGTAATTTATGGCAGAGGTAGAGTTTTGGCTACGCCTATCATGAAAACAGGTAAGGTAGATGTGCTTGCTTTAATAGGAAATAGTGTCTCTGCAAATGCGATACAGGCGAATCATCCTTTTAAAAATAGGTTGCGTTTGGTGTTGGGTTTAGAGGCTAAAAATCCTGCAATTGTATTGCCAGATGCAGATTTAGATTTAGCAATTGATGAATGTATTTCTGGAGCAACCTCTTTCAATGGTCAAAGATGTACCGCATTAAAAATTATATATGTTCACGAGCATATTGTAGATAAATTTAATAAAAGATTTGTAGAAAGAGTAGATGGTCTAAAATATGGAAACCCTTGGGAAAATGGGGTAAAATTAACACCTTTGCCAGAGCCAGGAAAACCAGCTTATATACAAGAATTAATTGACGATGCTACTGCAAAAGGAGCTAAGGTGATTAATAAAAAAGGAGGGGAAACTACAGAAAATTATATTTTCCCAGCAGTTTTATATCCCGTTTCTAAAGATATGAGAGTGTTTCAAGAAGAGCAATTTGGACCTGTAACTCCTATCGTTTCTTTTAAAAATATTCAAGAGCCTTTAGATGATATGGCAGAATCTAATTATGGACAACAAGTAAGTGTTTTTGGTTGCGAAGTAAAAACATTAGCGCCATTAATTGATACATTAGTAAACTTGGTATGTAGAGTAAACTTAAATAGTGCTGCTCAACGTGGGCCAGATGTATATCCTTTTACAGGAAGAAAAGATTCTGCAGTTGCAACTTTAAGTGTGCATGATGCATTGCGATCTTTTTCTATTAGAACTTTTGTGGCTTCGAAAGACACCCCTTACAACAATGCAATTTTACAGGAATTGTTAGACAAGAAAAATTCTAATTTTATTAGTACAGATTACCTTTTGTAATAAATTAGAGGTATTAAAAAAAAGTAAACCCAACAGTATCATAACGGATACTGTTGGGTTTTTTATAGCTTCATTTCCAGGAAAGTATGGCCGAAATTATATCATTAAGTAGAACTAGACATAAGCAGATTGGCACGTCGTAAAAATGCCTCGCAATGACGACATACACAAGTAGCTTATCAGGTTCTATGTAAAAAGGTTATAAAGCCACGATGTTATGCTAAACTTTAATGGTTAGCATTGGTTTTAGAGCATTTTTAGATAAGTTTTTTGTTACACTTGGAGAAAATAAATGAGATAAGCCACTTCTACCATGTGTACACAAAGCAATTAAATCGGAGTTATTGTCTTTAGAGAAATTTAAAATCCCTTTTTCCACAGAGGTATCATTGTAAATATTTATAGAGTGTTTGGGTAAACTGTAATCTTTAATAAAAGCCATTACTTTTTCCTTAGCCTCTCGCGTACCCTCAAAATTTGAGGGTGTATTTACTTTTAATAAATGAATTTTACTATTAAATTGATTTGCAAAATCAATAAATTTATTAAAAACAGCCTTATTCTCTTTTTTAAAATTAGAAGCAAAAACTAAGTTCTTTAATTTAAATTTTTTATCATCTTTTTTTACAGTAATTACAGGTATGTTTGAAGTTCTTACCACTTTTTCTGTATTAGAACCAATCATAATTTCTTCAAATTCAGAGTGCCCTTTTGAGCCCATTACAATTAAATCTGCATCAATTTTTTTGGCATATTTTTTTATACCTTCAAAGGGATTATTTATTTTTATAAAATATTCGACCTTAATCTTTTTAGAAAAAACTTTTTCTTTAAATTCTAATACTTTTTCTTTTGTTTTTCTCAGATATAACATGCTCTCTGGAATACTAAAATGACTACTAGAGCCCATGTCTATAACTCCAGAAGGAAGTTCTATAAGATGTATAAGATATATTGTAGCATTGGTTTTTTTAGCAATTTCAGCAGCCATTTTTGCAGCGTATTCAGAGGGTTTGGAAAAGTCGATAGGGACTAGAATTTTTTTCATGATTTAGCATTTTTAGTTGAAATAGTTACTCTACATAAAGTTACAAAAAAAATAATGAATTCGAGTTGGTTTGGTAAATCATAAACAATTCGTATATTTGCACCGAAAATTATATCAGATGAAGAGGGAAGGGGACTTAAAAGTCCCCTCTTTTTATACTTCATTTTAAGGTTTAGTATGGTTCAAACAGCAGTAAAAGACTTAGTAGACGAGGCATTGGCACTTAATGAGTCATTGTATTTAATAGATTTATCCATTTCTATAAACAATAAGATACAAGTTGTTGTAGACGGTGATACTGGTGTTCCGTTAAGCGAGTGCATGAGAATAAGTAGAAACATAAATAATAATTTAGATAGGGAAGAAGAAGATTTTTCTTTGGAAGTTACTACGCCAGATATTGCACATCCATTAAAAGTAAAAAGACAATATATTAAGAATTTAAATAGAATTCTTAAAGTAAAAAATTCAGAAGAAGAGTTTGAAGGAACTTTGGTGGAAGCAGATGAAGATAAAATTGTTTTGAATTGGAAAGCAAGAGAGCCAAAACCAATAGGTAAAGGAAAAGTTACTGTGCAAAAATCGGTAACTATAGAGTATAAAGATATTATAGAAGCAAAAGTGAAGATTGTATTTTAAGCAAAGATGTAATGGAAAATATAGCGTTAATTGATTCGTTTTCAGAATTTAAGGATAATAAAAGTATAGACAGAGTAACATTAATGTCTATTTTAGAAGAAGTATTTAGAGCGACCTTAAAACGTAAGTTTGGTTCTGATGATAATTTTGACATCATTATTAACCCGGATAAAGGAGATTTAGAAATTTGGAGAAACAGAGTAGTGGTTGCAGATGGTTTTTCTGAAGATGATAATGAAGAAATAGAATTAGCTGAAGCAAGATTAATTGAGCCAGATTTTGAAATTGGCGAGGATGTGTCTGAAGAGGTTAAGTTAATAGATTTAGGAAGGAGAGCTATTTTAGCATTACGTCAAAACTTAATTTCTAAGATTTATGAGCATGATAGCACAAATATTTTTAAGCATTTTAAAGACTTAGAAGGCGAGTTGTATACTGCCGAAGTACATCACATACGACACAATGCAATTATTTTGTTAGATGACGATGGTAATGAAATTGTATTACCGAAAAGCGAGCAAATTCGTTCTGACTTTTTTAGAAAAGGAGACTCGGTTAGAGGGGTTATAAAAACAGTGGAATTAAGAGGAAACAAACCCGCAATTATATTGTCTAGAACTGCACCAGCATTTTTAAATAAATTGTTTGAACAAGAAATCCCTGAAGTTTTTGATGGTTTAATTACTGTTGAAGGTGTGGCAAGAATTCCAGGTGAAAAAGCAAAAGTAGCGGTAGATTCTTATGATGATAGAATAGACCCTGTTGGAGCTTGTGTTGGAGTAAAAGGTTCAAGAATACACGGCATTGTGCGTGAGTTAGGTAATGAAAACATAGATGTTATCAATTATACTAAAAACGAACAATTATTTATTTCTAGAGCATTGAGTCCAGCAAAAGTTACTTCTATGGAGATTGAATTGTATGACGAAGAAAAGAATGGTAAAAAAGGACGCGTAAGTGTACTCTTAAAACCAGAGGAAGTTTCGAAAGCAATTGGTAGAGGTGGTGTAAACATTCGTTTGGCAAGTGAGTTGACTGGTTATGAGATCGATGTTAAGAGAGAAGGTCTAGAAGAAGAAGATGTAGAGTTAACAGAGTTTACAGACGAAATTGAAGATTGGGTTATTATAGAATTAAAAAAGATTGGTTTAGATACAGCAAGAAGTGTCCTAGAAACTAGTGTTGCTGAATTGGTGAAAAGAACCGATTTAGAAGAAGAAACTATTTTAGATGTTCAAAGAATTTTGAAAGAGGAGTTCGAAGAATAATCAAGTATATAAAATTAAAGTAAAAAGTATATTTTTACAGAATTAAAGGCTAAAAAATAATATATGTCTGAAGGCAAAACAATGAGGCTTAATAAAGTTCTAAGAGAATTAAATATTTCTCTTGATAGAGCAGTAGAATATTTAGCAAAAAACGGTCATGAAATAGATGCAAGACCAACAACTAAAATTTCTGGTGATATCTATCAAGTTTTACAAGATGGCTTTGAAACAGATGCAAATAAAAAAGCTGCATCTAAAGAAGTTGGCGAAGAAAAACGTAAAGAGAAAGAAGCAATTCGTCTAGAAATTGAAGCTAAGTTAGAAAAGAAAAGAGCAGAAGAAGCTAAGAAAGAAGAAGTCTTAAAAGCCAAAGCAGATAAATTAGAGGTTAAAACTGTAGGTAAAATAGATATTGGCAACGTTGGTAAAAAAGCTGTTGTTAAAAAAGAGGAAGATGTTGTTGTTGAGCCGAAAGCTAAAGAAGAAACTGTTGTAGAGCCTAAAATAGAGCAGCCTGTCGTTGAGCCGAAAGCTAAAGAAGAAGTCCCTGTTGCTGTTGAGCCTATTATAGAGCAGCCTGTTTCTGAAATAGAAAAAGTTAAAAAGCCTGTTTCTGAAATAGAAAAAGAAGCTTCTAGAATTGAAGAAAAAACAACTTCTAGAAAAGATGCCTCAAAAATAGAGGTAAAAGTAGAAGAGGTAACGCCAGAGAACGCGGAAGCGATCAAAACACAATATAAAAAGTTAGATGGCCCTAATTTTACAGGTAAGAAGATTGATTTAAAACAATTCGAAAGACCAAAAAAGAAAAAACCTGAAGTTAAAAAAGATGCAAATGCAGACGCTAAAAAGAAGCGTAAGCGTATAAGTAAGCCAGGTACTCCTGCTAATGCTGCTCCTAGAACACCAGGTAGAGGGATTCCAAATAGAGGAGGTCCAGCAGGCAGTAGACCAGCATTTAGACCAAGAGGAGCTCAAAGACCAGTTGTTAAAAAAGCAGAGCCAACAGAAGCGGATATTCAAAAGCAAGTTAGAGAAACGCTAGAAAAACTTCAAGGAAAATCTAGTAGAGGAAAAGGAGCAAAATACAGAAGAAATAAAAGAGATGCTCGTAGAGAACATTCTGACGCTGAATTAGAAGCACAGGCATTAGATAATAAAATATTAAAAGTAACAGAGTTTGTTACTGTAAGTGAGGTTGCAACAATGATGGATGTTCCTGTAACAAATATCATTTCTGCATGTATGTCTTTAGGAATGATGGTAACAATGAATCAGCGTTTAGATGCAGAGACATTAGTTATTGTCGCAGAAGAATTTAACCATCAAGTAGAGTTTGTAGGTGCTGAGGTAGAAGAATCTATAGAAGAAGTAGAAGATAAGCCAGAAGATTTAAAAACCCGTGCACCAATTATTACAGTGATGGGTCATGTAGATCATGGTAAAACTTCGTTGCTAGATTATATTAGACAAGCAAACGTTATAGAAGGTGAAAGTGGTGGTATTACTCAGCATATTGGAGCTTATTCAGTAAAAGTTGGTGATCAAAATATTGCCTTTTTAGATACTCCAGGTCACGAGGCTTTTACGGCAATGCGTGCACGTGGAGCGCAAGTAACAGATTTAGTTATTATTGTTGTTGCAGCAGATGATGACGTAATGCCACAAACAAAAGAAGCAATTTCTCACGCCCAAGCAGCAGGAGTTCCAATTATATTTGCAATCAATAAGATTGATAAACCTAATGCAAACCCAGATAATGTAAAAACTCAATTATCTTCAATGAATTTATTGATTGAAGAATGGGGTGGAAGCATTCAGTCTCAAGATATTTCTGCTAAAACAGGAGAAGGAATTCCTGATTTATTAGAAAAAGTTTTATTAGAAGCAGAAATTTTAGAATTAAAAGCAAATCCTAATAAAAATGCAGTTGGAGCAGTTGTTGAGGCTTTATTAGATAAAGGTAGAGGATATGTTTCTACCATATTAGTGCAAGCAGGAACTTTAAAAATTGGAGATTACCTGTTAGCAGGTAAGCACAGTGGTAAGGTAAGAGCAATGTTTGATGACAAAGGAAATAACTTAAAAGAAGCTGGGCCATCTGTGCCAGTATCGATATTAGGTTTAGATGGAGCGCCACAAGCGGGAGATAAATTTGTTGTTTTTGATGATGAAAGAGAAGCAAAACAAATTGCATCAAAACGTTCTCAATTGCAACGTGAGCAATCTGTAAGAACACAAAAAACGCTTACGCTAGCTGAAATTGGACGTAGAATTGCACTTGGAGACTTTAAAGAATTAAACATTATCTTAAAAGGAGATGTAGATGGTTCTGTAGAAGCTTTAACAGATTCGTTCCAGAAATTATCAACAGAAGAAATTCAAGTTAATATTTTACATAAAGGAGTTGGAGCTATTACAGAAAGTGATGTTTTATTAGCAACAGCATCAGACGCAATTATTGTTGGGTTTAACGTTCGTCCGCAAGGAAATGCAAGAGTTATTGCAGATAGAGAAGAAGTTGATATAAGAACATATTCTATCATCTATGACGCTATAAACGATTTGAAAGATGCGATGGAAGGCATGTTGTCTCCAGAGATGAAAGAAGAAGTAACAGGGAATGTCGAAATTAGAGAAGTATATAAAATTTCTAAAGTTGGAAACATTGCTGGTTGTATGGTTATGTCTGGTAAAATATTCAGAGATTCTCAAATTAGAATTATTAGACAAGGTATTGTCGTTCATGACGGAGTATTATCATCTTTAAAGCGTTTTAAAGACGATGTTAGAGAAGTTGCTAAAGGTTATGATTGTGGTCTTCAACTTAAAAATTACAATGATATTGTAGAAGGAGATGTTATTGAAGCTTACAAAGAGGTAGCCGTTAAAAAGAAGTTGAAATAAATCTACTTTATAATAAAAGTAAAACGCCAAAATCATTTTTGATTTTGGCGTTTTTTTTATGCACTACTTTAGCGTTACTTGCCTAAAGGAATTACAATTAATCCTAAAAAATTTTCTGAAAATGCCATCATTGCTTTATCTGCTTCTAATCGCGTTTTATAGTTTCCAACTTGCACTTTCCAATAGGGTTGTTCGTAATCAAGTTTTGTGTAAACTTCCGGGTAATTAAGTTTGAATTTACTTTGTAAACTTCTTGCTTTAATTTCATCTCCATAGTAAATTTGAACCCTAAAACCATAACCATATTTTTGGTTAAAAGTTCTTTTTTTGTCGATCAAGTTTTTAACTTGTTCACTAGTATTTGTCTTGTTTTGAGCAGAAAAAGGCAGACATCCTGCAATTAAAACAAAGATAAATACGCTTAAATAAGATTTATTTTTCATTCGAAAATTCGTTTGTACAAAAGTAACGAGTTGTCCTAGAATAAATTTGATAAAATTGCTATTTAGAATTATTATAAATTAATAGTTAACGAGCCTTTAACTTTTCAAAATGTGGGAAGAAGTAGTACTTTTGTCCAACTGTTCAAAAAGAGTTTTTTTGAGCTATTTTATACTCAATACTAAAATTATAGTTTGTAAATATGAAAAGTGTAACATTTCAGAGTAGACTAACATCAGTGCTTCTAAAAGGTCTTACATTACTTTTAATTTTTGGGTTTAGCGTTTCTTCATATTCTCAAGATATGGATGAAGCTCGTCAAAAAGAAGGTAGAAAATTATTTAGATCTTTGTGTGCTTCTTGTCACAAGTTAGATAAAAAACTAATTGGCCCTGCCTTGGCAGGAGTTGAAGGGCGTAGAGAAAATGATTGGTTAAAAGCTTGGATTAAAAACAATGCTGAATTAAGAGCTTCTGGAGACAGAGATGCTATTGCAATTTTTGAAGAATATAATGGTTCTTCAATGAATGCTTTTCCGCAGTTAACTGATAAAAATATAGATGATATTTTATATTACACAACTGTTGGTGAAATTAAAAAGACCCCAGCTGCTGGTGAAGTTTTAATTGGTGGTCAGGTTTTAGAAAAAAGTGGTGCTCCAGACTGGTTAATTTATTTCTTAGCCGCTGCAATTGTTGTCGCATTTTTAATGATTGCTAGTTTATTAAAACAAGTAAGTGAGTTAAAAGGGAATAAAAAACGAGAAAATCACTCGAATTTAAGAAGAGATTTACAAGAGCTTTGGGTCGGTGTTAAAAATAATACTTTCTTAAAAGTATTGTCCACAATATTTTTATTATTGATGGGTGCCTATATTGTTTTTGGGATGTTATTTAGCGTGGGTGTGGATCAAGGATATCAACCAATTCAACCAATTGCCTTTTCTCATAAGATTCATTCAGGAGAAAATAAAATAGATTGTCAATACTGCCATTCATCAGCAAAACATAGTAAGCATTCAGGCATACCTTCCGTAAATGTTTGTATGAATTGTCATAAAGCAATTGCTGAGGTTGCTGAAGGAACTGAGATTCAGTGGAACGGTCAAACATATGGTAAAAAACAATTGGATCAAGAAATTGCAAAGGTATATGATGCTGCAGGTTGGGATCCAGAAGAATTAGTATATACAGGGAAAGAAAAACCAGTAAAATGGATTCGTCTCCACAATCTCCCAGATTTTGTTTATTATAACCATGCACAGCATGTAACTGTTGCGGGTCTAAAATGTCAGAAATGTCATGGTCCTGTAGAAGAGATGGATGAAATGTATCAGTATTCTTCATTAACCATGGGTTGGTGTATCAATTGTCATAGAGAGACAAGTGTAGATTTAAAAGGAAACGAATATTATGCTAAAATTCACGATCAATTGGCTAAGAAATATGGAGTAGAAAAAGTTACTATTTCTCAGTTAGGTGGATTAGAGTGTGGTAAGTGTCATTACTAAAGTAAGAAACAAAAGATTCAAAAATTAAAAGAGGTAGAAAATTGTTATTTTCAATTTTTTAAATCTTTCAATCATTAAATAAAAAAGTATAAATGGCTTCAAACAAAAAATACTGGAAAAGTGTTGAAGAACTCAAGGGTAGTTCTGTTGTTGAAACGCTGAATAAAAATGAATTTGTAGAAAATATTCCTACAGATGATTTTTTAGGTGATAAAGAAACACTTGAGAATTCTTCTGCTTCACGTAGAGATTTCTTAAAGTATGTTGGTTTTACAACGGCGGCAGCTTCGTTAGCTGCATGTGAAGGACCGGTTATTAAATCGATTCCTTATGTAGTAAAACCAGATGATATTATCGCTGGTGTTGCAGATTGGTATGCTACTTCTATGGCCGATGGGTTTGATTTCGCAAGTGTTTTGGTTAAAACACGCGAAGGACGTCCAATTCAAATAATGCCAAATAAAGAAGCAAACGGTACAACAAGTGCTAGAGTTCAAGCCGCAGTTCTTTCTTTATATGATGAGCAATTACGTTTAAAAGAGCCAACTAAAAATGGTGATGCTATTTCTTGGGCGAAAGCTGATATAGAAATAGGACAAAAATTAGCTAATTTAAAAGAAGAAGGAAAGCAAGTTGTTTTATTAACTGGAACAATGGCAAGTCCATCAACAGATAAAATTGTTGCTGAATTTTTAGCCACCTATTCGAATGTAAAACATGTTATTCATGATGCAGTTTCTGAAGCTCCTTCAGCAGAAGCATTTGATGCAATGTATGGCAGAAGAGCGTTACCAAATTATAAATTAGAAAACGCAGAAACAATCGTTTCTTTCGGTGCTGATTTCCTAGGAGATTTTCATGGAGGTTTTGAAAAAGCTTATGTTGCTGGAAGAAAACCAGAATCAGGTAAAATGTCTTACCATGTTCAGGTAGAAAGTAACATGTCTCTTACGGGGGCAAATGCAGATAAGCGTATAGTTGCAAAACCATCAGATGTAGTTTTTGCTTTATTAAATTTATACAAAGAAATTACTGGAGAGTCTATAGCTTCTAATTCTACACCTATCGATGCAGAAATTAAGTTATTAGCGAAAGCTCTTAAAAAAGCAGGCTCCAAAGGAGTCGTAATGACTGGTGTTAATGATGTGAATGCACAATTAATATCATTAGCAATTAACGATGCTTTAAATAGTGAAATTTTAGACAGTAAACATTCATTAAATATTCGTCAAGGAAATTTTGAACAAGTTCAAAATGTAATTTCAGATATGAAATCTGGAAAAGTTAGCGGTATTTTTACTGTGAATGTAGATCCATCATATTCATTACCAAATGCTGCTGAATTTAAAGAAGCATTAAATAAAGTTGATTTAAAGGTAGCATTATCTGTAGAGAATAATGAGACTGTAAATGCAATGCAATATGCATTACCAGCGCCACATTTCTTAGAATCTTGGGGAGATACTCAGTTTTCTGAAGGGAATTATGGTTTAATTCAACCTACAATTCAACCATTATTTAAAACGCGTCAAATTCAGGATACGTTGTTAAAATGGTCAGGAAGTTCAACTTCATATTATGATTATTTAAAATCTTTCTGGTCTACAGAAGTTTTAGATGGTTCTTCTTGGAATAAAGCTTTGCATAATGGTTTTTACAATAAAACTACTCTTGTTGGTGGAGAAACTTCAAGAGATATTTCAATTGCAGAAGTTGCTAAAGTATTAAAGAAAAGTGCCTCAGGTTCAGGAATGGAGTTGAATTTATACACGAAAACTGGTTTAGGAGACGGTAAACAAGCAAACAATCCTTGGTTACAAGAATTTCCAGATCCAATTACAAGAGCTTCTTGGGATAATTATTTAACCATGTCTATGGCAGATGCTAGAGACTTAGGTTTTTCTAACCCTGTTCAAGATAACGGTGCTATTGATGGTGATTATGCCAAAGTATCTGTAAACGGTGAAGAAATTATTGTTCCTGTAATGGTGCAGCCAGGACAAGCAAAAGGTTCTGTAGGATTGGCTTTAGGTTTTGGAAAGACTTTCGGTTTAAAAGAAGAAATGCAAGTAGGTGTTAATGCATACCCATTATATAACGGTGGTAATAACATTCAATATAACGTTGCAATAGAGAAAGCAGATGGAACGCATCAGTTTGCCTGTACGCAAGTACAAAAAACAATTGCAGGTCGTCATGATATTCTAAAAGTAGCTACATTAAAAGAATATAATACAGTAGCACCTAAGGATCATCACCATGGATGGAATAAACCTGCGTATGTTTCTTACGATCATAAAGAAGTTGAAGCAAAAACAATCGATTTATGGGATGAGCACAATAGAGAAATCGGGCACCACTTTAATTTATCAATAGATTTAACTTCTTGTACAGGTTGTGGAGCATGTGTTGTAGCATGTCATGCAGAAAACAATGTACCCGTTGTAGGTAAAAATGAAGTTCGAGTTGGTAGAGATATGCACTGGTTGCGTATTGATCGATATTATTCTTCAGAAGTTGAAACCCGCGAGGAAGCTAAAGAAATGGGCTTAAGTGGTGGAGACTTATATAAAGCTTTAGAAACAGAGGCAGAAAATCCTGAAGTTACTTTTCAGCCAATGATGTGTCAGCACTGTAATCATGCTCCATGTGAGACGGTTTGTCCAGTAGCAGCAACATCGCATGGTCGTCAAGGACAAAATCAAATGGCATATAACAGATGTGTTGGTACAAGATATTGTGCAAATAACTGTCCATATAGAGTTCGTAGATTTAACTGGTTTAATTATTCAAATAATAATCAATTTGATTTTAACATGAACAACGAATATGGCAAAATGGTCTTGAATCCAGATGTTGTAGTTCGTTCTAGAGGTGTTATGGAAAAATGTTCCATGTGTATTCAAATGACACAGGCAACAATTTTAAAAGCTAAGAAAGAAGGTAGAAAAGTAGATACAGATGAGTTTGAAACGGCTTGTTCATCTGCTTGTACAACTGGAGCAATGGTCTTTGGTGATGTCAATAAAGAAGAAGATAAAGTAGCTGCATTAGCAGAAGATAAAAGAGCTTATAACGTGTTAGATTATTTACAGACAAAACCAAATGTAATCTATCAAGTAAAAGTTAAGAATACAAACGAAGCGTAATCAAAAACTAAGATATAAAAATATGTCTCATTACGAAGCACCCATAAGGGAACCTTTAGTATTAGGTGATAAAAGTTACCACGATATTACCGAAGACATTGCTAGACCTATAGAAGGTGCTGCAAATAAGAATTGGTACATAGCATTTTATATTTCTTTAGCAGCAATGCTTTGGGGATTTGGATGTATTTTCTACACGGTAGGAACTGGTATTGGAGTTTGGGGATTAAACAAGAACATTGGATGGGCTTGGGATATTACTAACTTTGTCTGGTGGGTAGGTATTGGTCATGCAGGAACTTTAATTTCAGCAGTACTTTTATTATTCCGTCAAAAATGGAGAATGGCAATTAACCGTTCTGCAGAAGCAATGACAATCTTTGCCGTATTTCAAGCAGGATTGTTTCCAATTATTCACATGGGACGTCCATGGAATGCATATTGGGTATTGCCGCTTCCAAATCAATTCGGATCATTGTGGGTGAATTTTAACTCCCCATTATTATGGGATGTTTTTGCAATTTCCACGTATTTATCAGTATCACTCGTTTTCTGGTGGACTGGTTTATTACCAGATTTCGCAATGATTCGTGATCGAGCAGTAAAGCCTTTTCAAAAGAAGATATACGCATTATTATCGTTCGGTTGGTCTGGTAGAGCAAAGGATTGGCAACGTTTTGAAGAAGTATCTTTAGTGTTAGCTGGTTTGGCAACACCTTTAGTACTTTCTGTGCACACGATTGTATCTATGGATTTTGCTACCTCAATCAATCCAGGTTGGCACTCAACAATTTTCCCTCCATACTTTGTAGCTGGAGCAATCTTTTCAGGATTTGCAATGGTACAAACCTTATTAGGAATCATGAGAAAGGTGACCAATATGGAAGATTATATCACACGTATGCACATTGAGTATATGAACATTGTAATTATTCTTACAGGTGGTATTGTAGCCGTAGCGTATGCAACGGAATTCTTTATCGCATGGTATACAGGTTCTCCATATGAAAACTACACGTATTTATCTGTAGGTGCTGCAACAGGGCCTTATGCCTGGGCATTTTGGTCATTGATTACATTTAATATTATTACGCCTCAGCTATTATGGATAAAGAAATTTAGAAGAAGTTTTATAATCACTTTTATTATTTCTATAGCAATTAATATTGGTATGTGGTTTGAGCGTTTTGATATTATTGCAATTGTATTAAGTAAAGGTCATTTACCATCAACTTGGTGGCGTTTTGAACCAACATTTGTGGACGTGGGTATCTTTATTGGAACGATAGGATTCTTTTTTGTATTATTCTTATTATACGCAAGAACATTCCCAGTAATCGCGCAAGCGGAAGTAAAAACAATATTAAAATCTTCTGGTGAATTTTACAAGAAGAGAAGTGAACAAGGAATTCCTACTAAACCTGCCATTGTTGTTTTAAATGCAGCGGATAAAAAGAAGGATTCTGATAACAATTTAAACGGATAATTATGGAAGCATCAAAAGTGATTCACGCCTTTTATACCGATGACGAAGTTTTGTTAGATGCAGTAAAAGCTGTAAGAGCAGAACACCATCATATCGAAGAAGTATTCTGTCCATTTCCAGTTCATGGTCTAGACAAAGCAATGGGCTTGGCTCCAACAAAATTAGCTATTACGGCTTTCTTTTACGGAATTACAGGTTTAGCTTTTGCAATTTGGATGACAAATTACATTATGATTGAAGATTGGCCGCAAGATATTGGTGGTAAGCCAAGTTTTTCATGGTTAGAAAACATGCCAGCATTCGTTCCAATTATGTTCGAATTAACAGTATTTTTTGCAGCCCATTTAATGGTGATTACATTTTATATGAGAAGTAGAATCTGGCCATTTAAAGATGCTGAAAATCCAGACCCTAGAACTACAGATGATCATTTTTTAATGGAAATTCCAATTCATAATAATGAAGAAGCATTAACTTCTTTATTATTGAAAACAGGAGCTGTAGAAATTAATATTGTAGATAATTAATATATAGATAATGAAGAATTTTAAATTAATTATCGCCTTAGTAGTTTTTACAAGTATTATTTCTTGTAATGACAAAACAACAAGACAATCACAATACATGCCGGACATGTACGAATCTATTCCTTATAATGCAGATGGAGCAGAAGGGCTAGGTGGAAAGCCTGTAAATAGCAAGCCAGTTGACGGTACTATTGCAAGAGGAGGAACTCCTGCTTATGATATTCCAGATACTGTTGAAGGGTATGAAGAAGCTAAAACAGCTTTAAAATCACCTTTAGATACAAGCGAGAAGAATTTGGATAATGGTAAGAAAATGTATACGATTTATTGTGTTTCTTGTCATGGTAAAAAAGGAGATGGAAATGGTTATTTATCGACTTCAGAAAAGTTCTCTGGAATTCCGAATTATAAGGATAGAGATATCACAGAGGGAAGTATTTATCATGTGCTAATTCATGGTAAAAACTTAATGGGATCTCACTCATCGCAATTAACATACAAAGAACGCTGGCAAATTGTGCAACACGTAGAAGTATTGCGCGCAGATTTGTTAAAATAGAATACAAAAAGAAAGAATACGAAAGATATGTATCAATTCTCAGGTAAATTAAAAACATTTTCATTAGCACTAATAATTTTTGGTGTTGTAGGAGTTGCATTCAGTTTTTATAGTGGTTCTCAAAAGACCATAGAAGACGCAAAACATGCAATAGAAGCAGCCCATAGCGATGGTCATGGATCCTCTCATGGAGATGCCGCTACTCAGAATGTAGAAAGCACACATGATAGTCATTCTTCAAAAACAGAAGATCATGCAACAGCAGAAGTGCATGTTGTTTCTAGCGATGATGAGCATGTTCAACATGTTTTACATCAGTTACAAAACAGACCGTGGTCGGCATTTTATGTAGCATTATTTTTCTCTTTAGGAATAACATTATTAGTTTTAGCCTTCTATGCAATACAAAGAGTTGCACAAGTAGGTTGGTCTGTTGTTATTTTAAGAGTGATGGAAGCTATTACGGCAAATTTATTACCAGTTTCAATTATAATGATTCTAGTTATTATTGCTTCAGTAATGCATTTGAATCATTTATTTCCATGGATGGCAGAAGGTATTTTTGATCGAACAAGTGAGAATTATGATCCCATTATAGACGGTAAATCTTGGTGGATGAATTCTACAGGTTTTGTTATAAGAAGTATGGTGTATTTATTAATTTGGAATGGATACAGATTCTTCATCAGAAAAAGCTCTATCAAAGAAGATACTGCAAACGATGGAAATAAGACATATAAGAAAAACTATAACGCATCGGTTATTTTCTTGTTCTTATTTATGATAACAGAATCTATGATGTCTTGGGACTGGATTATGGGTTTAGACCCTCACTGGTTCTCTACGTTATTTGGATGGTATGTGTTAGCTACTTTATTAGTAAGCGCTTTAACAGTAATTGCATTTTTTACAATCTACTTGCGTTCTAAAGGCGCATTGCCAGATGTAAATGACAGTCATATCCATGATTTAGCGAAATTCATGTTTGGTTTTTCAGTATTCTGGACGTATTTATGGTTTTCGCAATTTATGTTAATCTGGTATGCCGATATTCCAGAGGAGACTACTTATTTCGTAGCAAGATTTACAGAGTATAAATTACCATTTTTAGGGATGGTTGTTATGAACTTTGTTTTTCCAATACTATTATTATTGAATAGTGACTTTAAAAGTAAGCCTTGGTTTGTTTTTATTGGGGGTGTAGTAATCTTAGCGGGTCATTATATGGATGTATTTATCATGATAATGCCATCAACAGTTGGTGCACAATGGTATTTTGGAATTCCAGAAATAAGTGCTTTATGTTTTTTTATTGGATTGTTGATTTACACGACTTTAAGAGCATTTTCTAAAGCAAGTCCAATACCAAAAGGAAATCCTTTTTTAGAAGAAAGTAAACATTTCCATTATTACAATATTGAGCATTCAGAAGAAGAATTAGGAGATCATTAATAAATAATTGAATTAAAATAATTAAGACAAGATAAATATGCTAGCTCTATTTTATATTTTTATAGGTGTTGCAATCGGTGTAAGTTTTTGGCAGATTACTAGAATCATGGACTTTAGAAGTTCTATTGCTGACGATAAGGATAACGCTGCCCAGGGGAAATATTCCATATATTTTATGGTTTTTTTCTACGCAATGATGATCTATTGTTTAATCTTCATGAATGTAATAATGTTACCAGAATCTGCTTCTATTGAAGGAGAACACGACGATAATTTATTTAATATTACTTTTTGGTTAATTGGTATTGTGCAATTTATTATGCAATTTTTAATTTTTTACTTTACTTTTAAATATAGAGGTAATAAAAATAGAAAAGCTAAATTTTATGCAGATAGTCATAAGTTAGAGGCAATTTGGACCATAGTTCCAGCTGTTGTTTTAGTTGTTTTAATTGGTTATGGTTTATGGCAATGGAATAACATAATGGATTTATCTGATGCAGAAGACCCTGTGGTTATAGAAGTGTACTCTCAACAATTTAGATGGGATGCTCGTTATGCAGGAGAAGACAATACATTAGGTTTAGGAAACGTAAATTATATTGACATTAACAGTCTAAACACTATGGGTGTTGATATGTCTGATAAAAATTCTCAAGACGATAAACAAGTAACAGAATTGTATTTGCCAAAAGGTAGAAAGGTGCACTTTAAGTTTCGTTCTCAAGATGTTTTACACTCAGCGTATATGCCGCACTTTAGAGCACAAATGAATTGTGTTCCTGGTATGGTAACGGAGTTTGGTTTTACTCCGAAGTACACAACAGAAGAAATGAGACAGAATTCTGAAGTTATTGCTAAAACGATTGGTATCAATAAAATTAGAAAGGCAAAAGGTGAAGAGGAACTTTATGAGTTTAATTACTTGTTATTATGTAATAAAATTTGTGGAGCGTCTCACTACAACATGCAAATGAAGATTACGGTTGTAGAACAAGAGGATTATGATGAGTGGATTGCAGAGCAACCTACCTTAGCATCAGTTATTAAATAATTAAATTAAGATACTACATATTAAAAAATTATGTCAGAACATCATCATAAAGAAACATTTGTAACTAAATATATTTTTAGTCAAGATCATAAAATGATTTCTAAACAATTCTTGGTTACGGGAATGTTTATGGGAATGATAGCAGTATTTATGTCTATGCTATTCCGTTTACAGATTGCGTGGCCAGAAACATCCTTTTCAATTATTGAAGCATTTTTAGGGTCTCATCAAACAGATGGGGTCATGGATCCTGATTTTTACCTCGCATTAGTCACAATTCATGGTACTATTATGGTATTCTTTGTGTTAACAGCAGGTTTGAGTGGAACATTCTCAAATTTATTAATTCCATTGCAAATTGGAGCAAGGGATATGGCTTCTGGTTTTTTAAATATGGTTTCATACTGGTTATTCTTTTTGTCAAGTGTAATTATGGTGATTTCATTATTTGTTGAAGCAGGACCAGCATCTGCAGGATGGACAATTTATCCTCCATTAAGTGCTTTACCACAAGCGATTCCAGGTTCTGGAGCAGGTATGACATTATGGCTAGTCTCTATGTCTATTTTTGTTGCATCTTCTTTAATCGGAGCGTTAAATTATATTGTGACAATATTTAATTTAAGAACAAAAGGGATGAAAATGACAAGATTGCCATTAACAATGTGGGCTTTCTTCGTTACTGCAATTATTGGTGTAGTTTCTTTCCCAGTTTTATTATCAGCAGCTTTATTGCTGATTTTTGATAGAAGTTTTGGTACTTCATTTTATTTATCAGATATCTTTATTTCTGGAGAAGTATTGCATTATCAAGGAGGTTCGCCAGTTCTATTTGAACATTTATTTTGGTTTTTAGGTCACCCAGAGGTATATATTGTATTATTACCAGCATTAGGTATTACTTCAGAAATTATATCAACTCATTCTAGAAAGCCAATTTTTGGATATAGAGCAATGATTATGTCTATTATCGCAATTGCATTTTTATCTACAATTGTTTGGGGGCATCACATGTTCATTTCAGGGATGAATCCTTTCTTAGGTTCGGTATTTACATTTACGACATTATTAATAGCAATTCCATCAGCAGTAAAAGCATTTAATTACATTACTACTTTATGGAAGGGTAATTTGCAGTTAAACCCAGCAATGTTATTTTCTATTGGATTAGTTTCAACATTTGTAACTGGTGGTTTAACAGGATTAGTTTTAGGAGATTCTGCTTTAGACATTAACATTCATGATACTTATTTTGTAGTTGCACATTTCCATTTAGTAATGGGTGTTTCTGCAATTTTTGGAATGTATGCTGGTATCTATCACTGGTTTCCAAAAATGTATGGTAGAATGATGAATAAAACATTAGGATATTGGCACTTTTGGATTACAATTATTTGTGCTTATGGGGTTTTCTGGCCAATGCACTTTATTGGTTTAGCAGGTTTACCTAGAAGATATTATTCAAATACGGCATTTCCTATGTTTGATGATTTATTACAAATAAATGTAGTTATTACACTTTTTGCATTGGTAGGTGGTATTGCGCAAATAATCTTCATTGCGAATTTCTTTATTTCAATGTATAGAGGAGAGAAAGCGACTCAAAATCCTTGGAATTCTAACACTTTAGAATGGACAACTCCAGTAGAACATGTTCACGGAAATTGGCCAGGAAAAATACCAGAAGTTCATAGATGGGCATATGATTATAGTAAACGAGTGGATGCCAATGATGATGATAGTGATTATTTACATGGTCAAGATTTTGTATTACAAACTACGCCTTTATTAGAAGGCGAAGAGTCCTCTTAATGATCTGAATTTATTCCTGTAACGAAAGGAATCCGAGTATAAAAATAAAAAACCTTTCCTATTTGGAAAGGTTTTTTCGTTCTGGAAGAAAAGGGATCTATAACCTGCTTGAAAATCTCTTATATTTGTAAGTATGAATGAAAACTTAAATCCTGATAACAGTCATTTAACAAATGAAGAATTGGACGTAGAAAAAAAATTGCGCCCGCTTTCATTTGATGATTTTACTGGACAAGATCAAGCTTTAGATAATCTTAAAATATTTGTTGAAGCTGCTAATCAACGAGATGAGGCTTTGGATCATACGTTGTTTCATGGTCCTCCGGGTTTAGGTAAAACTACCTTAGCTCATATTTTAGCAAACGAATTACAAGTAGGTATTAAAGTGACCTCAGGCCCAGTTCTAGATAAACCAGGAGATTTAGCTGGTTTGTTAACGAATCTGGATGAACGAGACGTTTTATTTATTGATGAAATTCACCGGTTAAGTCCAATTGTAGAGGAGTATTTATATTCAGCAATGGAGGATTATAAAATTGATATTATGATTGAATCTGGCCCAAATGCCAGAACCGTTCAAATTAATTTAGAACCCTTTACTTTAATCGGTGCAACAACACGCTCGGGACTGTTAACAGCGCCAATGAGAGCACGTTTTGGAATTAGTACTAGATTACATTATTACTCTACAGAGCTGCTAACAACAATTATTCAAAGAAGTTCACTAATTTTAAAAGTTCCAATTTCTATGGAATCAGCAATCGAAATTGCAGGTAGAAGTCGAGGAACACCAAGAATAGCCAATGCTTTATTGCGCAGGGTAAGAGATTTTGCACAGATAAAAGGAGATGGAACGATTACTATAGAAATCGCAAAGTATGCTTTAAAAGCATTAAATGTAGATGCTCATGGTTTAGATGAAATGGATAATAAAATATTGGAAGTAATTATTGATAAATTTAAAGGAGGCCCAGTAGGAATTAGTACAATAGCAACAGCAGTCTCAGAAAATACGGAGACTATTGAAGAAGTGTATGAACCTTTTTTAATTCAACAAGGCTTTATTATGAGAACTCCGAGGGGGAGAGAGGTTACAGAATTAGCGTACCAACATTTAGGCAGAACAAAAGGAAGAGATCAAGGAGAATTGTTTTAAAATGGCTATTATCGTTCAACAATTTGTTTTGAACATAAAGCATACCTGCAAAGACTAAAGATAAATGAACATCAAAAAAATTATACCAATTTTAGAGTGGTTGCCAAATTACAATAGGGCTCTTTTTAAAGGAGATTTAGTTGCGGGTATCACGGTAGGTATCATTTTAATACCGCAAGGTATTGCATATGCTTTAATTGCAGGTTTGCCACCTATTTATGGGTTGTATTGTGCGTTGGTTCCGCAAGTTATGTATGCTATTTTTGGGTCTTCGAGACAAGTAGCCATTGGGCCTGTGGCTATGGATTCTTTAATAGTTGCAACGGGTGTTTCCACATTAGCTTTAGCAGGTTCGGAAAGTTATATCGCTATTGCGATATTGCTAGGTTTAATGGTGGGTACTATTCAATTTATATTAGGAGTTTTTAGTTTAGGTTTTATTGTGAATTTTTTATCAAAACCTGTAATTACTGGCTTTACATCTGCTGTAGCCCTTATAATTGGGCTTAATCAATTCAGAAATTTATTGGGTGTAGATTTTATCCAAAGTGATCAAATTCAATATATTTTAGAAGATATTTGGTTACACATATCCACCTTCAATAAACACACAACAATAATTGGTTTTATATCAGTTCTTATCATTATTATTTTTCGAAAGATTAACAAAAAAATTCCGAATGCCTTAATTGTTGTAATTCTGGGTATTGTAATTATGAAATATTTCGGAAAAAGTTTCAATGACGTTTCTATTGTAAAAGATATTCCTTCAGGATTACCAGTTTTCGGTATTCCAGATTTTGATTTAGATCAAATAAGGGAGTTGTGGCCAATTGCATTAACTTTAGTGATGGTTGGTTATTTAGAAACTATTTCTATTGGTAAATCGTTAGAGGTTAAACAAGATGAATATAGAATAAGACCCAATCAAGAATTAATTGCTTTAGGCTTGAGTAATATGGTTGGTTCGTTGTTTAAAGCATATCCAACAACATCAAGTTTTTCAAGGTCAGCAATCAATCAAGAAAGCGGCGGGAAAACAGGAATGGCAGCACTAATCTCTGTTGTAATGGTTGTCATTACATTATTGTTTTTAACTCCATTATTTTATCATTTGCCAAAAACAGTTTTGGCTGCAATTATTATTGTTGCCGTTTTTGGATTGATAAATTTTAAAGAAGCTGCTTTTTTATGGAAAGCTAATAATTTAGATTTTTGGTTGATGCTATCCACCTTTTTAGCAACGTTATTATTAGGAATTGAATACGGAATTATAGTCGGTGTCGGTTTGTCTTTGGTTGTTTTAATCTTTAGAACATCAAGGCCTTATGTTACTGAATTAGGAAAAGTGCCAAATTCAAATTTTTACAGAAATAAAAATCGTTTTGAAGAAGTAGTTATCGAAGATGATATTTTAGTTTTTAGGTTTGATGCTCAAATATTTTATGCAAATTCAAGTTATTTTAGAGATAATTTGGACGAAATGGCAACCCAAAAAGGAAAGGCATTAAAATTGATAGTGTTAGATGCAGAGAGCATTAACAGAGTAGACAGTACAGGCGTCGAAATGCTAAAAGAACGCATAAAGTACTATCAGAAAAAAGGGGTGGTTTTTTATTTTGCAGGCGTTAAAGGTCCTGTAAGAGATGATTTTTTTAGAAGCGGTATATTAGAAATTATAGATATTAATCACTTTTTTATGAAGGCCAATCAAGCTGTGAAATTTTATAAAACAGGAAATAGAAAACAGCAAGAAAAGTATTCAAAATACATACATCAATCATACAAATAATTAGTAATTTAAATGATAAATATCATTTAAATTAAACAAACTTAAATGTAATTTTAGTGGTTAAAAAGTCCGGTATTTAAGAATTATGATAATAGAACAAATTTACACAGGCTGTTTAGCCCAAGGAGCTTATTATATAGAGAGTAATGGAGAAGTAGCAATTATAGATCCATTAAGAGAAGTGCAAGATTATTTGGATAAGGCAGCCAAAAATAATGCAAAAATTAAATACATTTTTGAAACGCATTTTCATGCAGATTTTGTTAGTGGTCATGTAACTTTGGCAGAAAAAACAGGAGCAAAAATTGTTTTCGGACCATCAGCAAAAACAAATTTTGAAGTAATTATTGCAGAAGATAATCAGGTTTTTAAAGTTGGTGATATTACAATAACGGCAATACATACTCCTGGTCATACAATGGAAAGCTCCTGTTTCTTATTGAAAGATAAACACGGCAAGGATCATGCACTGTTTAGCGGAGACACTTTGTTTTTAGGTGATGTGGGTAGGCCCGATTTAGCACAAAAAGGAGAGCTTACAGAAAAAGATTTAGCAGGTTTTTTATTTGATAGTTTACGTAACAAAGTAATGCCCTTGGCAGATGAAGTTATTGTATATCCTGCGCATGGAGCAGGTTCTGCTTGTGGTAAAAACTTAAGCAAAGAAACTGTAGGTACAATTGGTAATCAAAAAGAAACCAATTATGCTTTAAGAGCAAATATGACGAAAGAAGAATTTATCAAAGAGGTTACTGATGGATTATTGCCTCCTCCTGCATATTTTCCTTTAAATGTCAAATTAAATAAAGAAGGATATCGAAATGTTGATGACATCATAAAAATATCCGCAAAACCATTATCAGTGAAAGAGTTTGAACTGATTGCAAATGAAACTGATGCTATAATTTTAGATGTTCGTCATCAAACAGAATTTATAAAAGGCTTCATACCTCAATCGATTTTTATTGGAATTGATGGTGGCTTCGCACCTTGGGTCGGTGCTTTAATAAAAGACATAAAGCAACCAATTTTATTGGTGACTCCTCAAGGGAAAGAAGCAGATACAATTATACGTTTGTCTAGAGTTGGTTTTGATAATGTATTAGGCTATTTAGATGGAAGTTTTGCTTCTTGGCAAAAATCAGATAAAGAAACGGATACCTTACAATCGGTGTCAGTTGAAGTTTTAGAACAAAAGATACATGAAGGTGCACTCGTTTTTGATGTTAGAAAACCAGGAGAATTTGCCAGCGAACATATTAAAATAGCAGAAAGTACACCATTAGATTTTTTAAATAATCACATTTCTGAATTTCCTAAAACACAGGAGTTTTATGTGCATTGTGCAGGTGGATATCGTTCTGTTATTGCAGCTTCTATTTTAAAAGCTCGCGGTTTTCATAATGTAATTGATGTTGCAGGGGGGTATGCCGCCGTTAGAAATACAACGATAGAAAGAACAGTATTAGTTTGTCCGTCAACTTTAAAATAAATAAAATGAAGAAAATTTTAAGTCTTTTTTTGATGAGTTTCTTTTTCGTGAATTGTAGTGCCCAAGAAGAAATAAAATCAATTTCTACGATAGAATTAAAGACCTTATTAGAAAAAGGGGACATTCAGTTAATAGATGTTAGAACTCCAAAAGAAATAGAACTAGGGTTTATAAAAACCGCAAAATTTGCTAATTTTTTTGACACTAATTTTTATACAAATTCATCTAAACAATTAGTTAAAAGCAAGCCAGTTTATTTGTATTGTAGAAGTGGAAGTAGAAGTGGTAAATCAGCAAAAATACTCCAAAAGGAAGGTTATGAGGTCTATAATATTTTAGGTGGGTATAAACAATGGAAACAAGAAAATTAGATTTTAAATAACTAATTTTATTAATAACTAAATGAAGTGTTTAACCTAAATAAGACTTTAATAATTGTGTTCTAGATTTAGATTGTAGGTTTCTAATCGCTTTTTGTTTTAATTGACGAACCCTTTCTATAGACAGGTTAAATAGTTGGCTAATTTCAGTTAAGCTATAATTAGAGGGTAAGCCAATACCATAATACATTTTGATTACTTGCGATTCTTTAATGGATAGCCTTTCCAAGACCCTGTTTATTTCTATAGTTAAAGATTGATTCATTAACTCTTTGTCAGGTTTTGGAGAATCTCCGGATTGTAACATATTGTATAAATTAGAATCTTCACCTTCTTTAAATGGAGCATCCATAGAAACATGTCTCCCTGAATTTTTTAAAGATAGTGCTACTTCTGTTTCAGTTATATCTAATTGTTTTGCAATTTCTTTATTTGTTGGCAATCGCTGTTCATCTTGCTCTAAACGTGCATATACCTTCCTTATTTTATTAATACTGCCTATCTTATTTAAAGGCAAACGTACAATACGAGATTGTTCCCCTAAAGCTTGTAAAATAGCTTGGCGAATCCACCAAACAGCATAAGAAATAAATTTAAATCCTCTGGTTTCATCAAAACGTTTCGCGGCTTTTACCAAACCTAAATTCCCTTCGTTTATCAAATCAGATAACTTTAAACCTTGACTCTGATATTGTTTTGCCACAGAAACTACAAATCTTAAATTTGCTTTTACAAGTGTATTCAATGCTCTATCATCTCCTTTCTTGATCTTTAAAGCCAAATCTACTTCTTCATCAGCAGTAATTAACTCTATTTTGCTAATCTCTTGAAAATATTTGTCTAAAGATTTTGAATCACGATTGGTAACTTGTTTAATAATTTTAAGTTGTCTCATAGGCGCAGTTGTTTTTTTAGAAATTAATTTTAAATAAATAGATTGCAGTCATCGCATTCTTTTATTTCGCCATAATAGGTCTCTCTATATTTATGGATTGTTTTAAAAGGAATCCCCAAAAAATATTTCTGGATGTAAGTAACTCTTGAGTTTAACATTCCCATGGCAGACGAATAGTATTTTCGGTATTTAGTTTCTCTTTTAACGTGAAGTATTTTCATAAGTAGAATTTTAAAGAAGTGAGTAACACTTTTTAATTAAAGTTTAATATTGTAGTAGGTATAATTTTTTTGAAAAAAGTATGAGACAAAAAAACTAGAAAGCAGAAGATGTAAGTTTATTAGATTGATTTTTTAAAATGCAAAAATCAAAATTATAAGCTTTGGTGTTTCTTTTGTAGTAAGAATAAGAATCTTTCATGAATCTGCAATGTACGAAAAAACGAGCATTTTTCATTGAAAAATGCTCGTTTTCTTTATTTTTTAATCAAAAATGACTAAAAAGTGCTGTTTTTTAAAACTTTAAAGAAACTCCAATTAAGAAGTTTCTAGTTGCTTGTGGGTAATAAACTGCACCATCTAAGGTGACAGTTTCGTTAGCAGCAGACCAAGTATCATCAAACATGTAATAATAACCTCTGTCGACATATTCTGTATTAAAAATGTTATTTACCAAAGCAGAAAAGACAACTGATTTAAAAATTTTGGTTGGTTTAATTTCATAAACTACATTTAAATCAGAAGTAAAAAAGCTATCTAAAATATCATTAGTAGAAATAGCACTACTAAAATTACTCATAAATTGTTGTCCAACATATTTTGATAAAAATGAAACTTGTACCTTTTCTGAAGGTGTATAGATAAACATATTGCCAATAACCACATCTGGTGAAAATGACAGATTAGTATTCCCTAAAGCTTGTGGATCTTCTATACCATCTCTTGTAATAAAGAAATCTCGATTTTTATTTGTGCTAAAAGCTGCATTTGGTTTTATAGAGAATTTATCAGAAAGTGTAATATCTGCGTCAATTTCTAACCCTAATCGATAACTGCTTCCAGAGGTTGCTCTTATCGGTTGACCAACATCATCTAAAGCACCTGTTAATACCAACTGATTTTTATAATCCATATAGTAAATGTTCGTATTTAGTTTTATGTTTTTCTTTTTTAAACGCCAACCAAATTCTAAATCATTTAAACTTTCAGGAGTGGCAACGCCGCCTTCAAAATCGTTTCTGTTTGGCTCTCTGTTGGCAACTGCAAAAGAGGTGTATAAATTATTGTTCTCGTTTATTTTATACGTGAATCCAAACTTCGGATTAAAGAAACTAAAGCTAGCATCTACATTAATCGGAAGTATGTCATTTGTAATTCCTTGTGTTTTGTAATTTACAAATCGGCCTTGTAGATCTGCATAACCAGATAGTTTATCATTGATTTTAAACGTTACTTTTGCAAAGATTGAAAAGTCTGTTTTTTTAGCATCAGAAAAATAATAATGATCTCTAATATTTGTATTTGGTGCTAAATCTTCTCCCCAAATAACTTCACCAAAATGATCTCCGGTATAATTAGAATACGAAATTCCTGAAATAAAGTTTAGTTTGTCAGTCTTATAATTGGTATTGAAGTTTACTACATAAAAATCGTTTTCTAGCCAACGTCTTACAATAACATCTGTACCATCAACAATTAAATTATTAAAGTCTGCGGCATCTTCATCTTCCTTAAACTGTTCAAAGAATCCTGAACCTTTTGTGTAGTTCAATGCTAAATTCGTTGACCAATTTTCGTTTAGTTTTTCATTCCAATGCAATTGATAATGATTTTGTTGATAATCATCCACTTCATTTTCGTAGGTATACGGGTTTTGTCTTCGGTCTTCTTCCAATTGAGCAGCATCGATACCTGCCCAAGCTTGGTATGTTTTCTCTTTTCCGCCAAAAGTAACCGCTTTTATCAAGGTATTTTCATCGGTATAACTTCCTTGTAAATAGTACGATTTTAAATCTGCAGAGGCCCTGTCTATATAGCCATCAGAAGAAATATTAGACAAACGTCCAGCAATTTCTATATGGTCGTCAATCTTTCCAGTACTAAATTTTACCGTATGTTTTTTGGTTCCAAAAGATCCAAAAGAATTGGAAATCTCTCCAAAAGCTTCTTCAGAAACAGCATCCGTTAAAATATTTAAACTTGCACCAAAAGCTCCTGATCCGTTTGTAGATGTTCCGACGCCACGCTGTAATTGTAAATTTTCTATTGAAGAAGCAAAATCGCCTAAATTCACCCAAAAAGTTCCATGACTTTCTGCATCGTTATAAGGAATTCCGTTTACGGTAACATTAATTCTTTCTCCATTAGAACCACGCACACTCATATAAGTGTAACCAACTCCTGCCCCAGCATCTGAAGAAGAAACCACAGAAGGCATATAATTTAACAATACAGGAATATCTTGACCTAAATTACGTTTTGCAATTTCCTTTTTTGAGATGTTAGAAAATGTAACAGGAACATCTGCATTTACACGAACTGCAGAAACCAATACTTCGTCTAAAACTGTTGAAGCTGGCAATAAAATAAAATTAATTTTGTCACTTTTAGTTAGAGATATTTTTGTTGCAACCGTTTTGTAACCAATAAATGAAACTTGAATGGTGTAATTTCCTTTTGGAAGATTTACACTGAACTCTCCATCAAAATCTGTGGAAGTTCCTTTTTTAGGTTTTTTCACCAAAATAGTGGCTCCGGGTAAAGATTCGTTATTTTCATCTACTACTTTTCCTTTAAGTGTAAATGTCTGGGAGTTTGCAAGTATACTCGCAAACAAGAATAAAAAAATGGTAATTTTTTTCATTTTAAAAAATTTAAAACGAATAAAAAGAGGTAATTATTCTTGTGGTTAATATTGAATAATTAATTTGTCATTACGAGGAGTTTACAATGAAGCAATCTCGTCAGATTAAAGATTGCCTCAGAAAAAATTCTTCGCAATGACATTCGACTTTCCTAAACAGCATTACCTGTTCTAGGTTCAATGGGTATGATCTCAGCTTTTTAAAGCACCCCTTTATGAGAACGGTGCAAAATTAAGTTGGATTTTTGAAATAGAAAACAATAAAATCATTTTTTTATAAATAAAAATAATAATAGGTGAGCATTCATAAAGGATTAGATGCTTAGCAAGCTTTTGTGAAGAACAAAAAATACGAAAATTAAGTGATTTTATAGATGACAAGGCAATTCTTTATTCTCCAGTAGTTTTTAAGCCCATAGAAGGTGGTTTTATGGTAGGTATCTTTTTAAAAGCAACAGTAGAAATTATTTCAAATGCTAATTTTAAATATGTTAGAGAAGTTTGCGATGATGAAAATGCGATGTTAGAATTTGTGACAGAAATTGGTGGTCTTGCTTTAGAGGGTGTCGACATGATTAAATTTACCAAAGAAGGAAAATTAAAAGAAATTAAAGTAATGATTCACCCGCTAAAAGCAGTGAATATACTGCATCAAAAAATGGGCGAATATTTACAAAAGATGAATTATTAGTCTAATTTAGGCTTTTTTCTCAAAACCTTTTTTACAGAAATTCTTTTTTTGTTTTCTACTTTTCTTTTGATGGAAGCTTTACTTGGTCTTGTAGCTTTTCTCCTTTTAGGACGAATTAAACTAGTCTTCAATACTTCTAAAAAACGTTTGATGGCAATGTTCTTATTTCTATGTTGAGAACGCGTTTCTTGACAAGATAAAATTAATAAATTTTCTTTTGTTAATTTTGATGAAAGCTTAGTTTTTAAAAGTGTTTTTTCTGCATTAGATAAAGCATTAGATTTTTCTAAATCAAAAGTTAATTCAATTTGAGAAGACGTTTTATTTACATGTTGTCCTCCAGCACCAGAACTTCTAATGGCTTTAAAGTTAAGTTCTTTTACAATGTCTGCTGTATTCATCTAGTAATCTAAAGAAGTTCCAAAATCTGTATTCTGATGTAAAAAGTGCATGTCAATATCGGTTAGAGAATCAGAGAAAGAATATAGATCTTCTTTATTTGCAATAATTTTATCAATAACTTCTGTTGCTTTTTTTAAACGAGTTTCTTTATCTCCTTTTAATAATACATAAGGTCTTTTATGTTTTATTAATGCATTCTCAAAAGCGTTAAACATTTCTAAACGTTGCTCAGGCCTGTCTCTTAAATCATCCTCTTCCCAAGGTGTATCTATATATGTTAATAGATACAAATCATACTTATTTTCACTAGCTGATTTGTTTAAATCTGAATCGACAAAACCTCCATAAAATTCTTCTGAATAAACCTTGGTTTCTAATAAGTCTGTATCACAAATTAGTACTTTATCTGCTTTTTTAGACAACTTATTCTCCAATTTCATTTGTCCAATTGCAATCGGAATTAAATCTTCTGCTTCACAAGTTTTACGTTCATTATTCCATTTTTTTTGCAGGTATTCACGTGCATATTCTGGAGCCCAAACGGTATTGTAATAACGAGCTAGTTGACGAGATAGTGTAGTTTTTCCTGAAGATTCAGGCCCAAATAAAACAACCTTTACAAGGTTAATGGGTTTTTGTATAAGTTTTTTTTCCATGCTAAATAACCAAATATTGCTATAAAAGTAAATCCTAAGTATTGAAAGCTAGTAAAGGTGAATCCTTTATAAAAATATAAAGGTACAGAAATGATGTTTCCTGCAATCCAAAATAACCAATTTTCTATTTTACGCTTTGCCATTAACCACATGCCTACAAAGAAAATTGCAGTCGTAATAGTGTCTGCATATGCCACCCAAGAAGTCCATCTATCAAACGTTTTATAAACGATAAACACAAAAATCAAGGTTGTAAAAAAGATGTAAATGGATGTTATTTTTTCTTTTCGGGTGGTTCTTGAAATTGGTGTAACATGCGTGTCATCAACTTTACGTGTCCAAATATACCAGCCATAAACGCTCATAATAAAATAGTAACCGTTAATCATCATGTCACCTAAAAGCTCCCATTTTAAAAGTAAATACACAAATATTGATGTGCTAATCATCCCTGTTGGAAAAACCCATATTTTATTCTGTTTCGAAAACCAAACAGATAAAAAACCAAAAATTACTGCAACAATTTCTAAAGTAGTTTCTGCCGTTGAGTAGTTTTTGTACTGACTAAAAAGTAAATCAAAAATTTCTGTCATATTCGTTTATGAAAATTTTAGAAATTCAAAAGTAAGAAGTTATTATGGATTTCAATGTTTTTTTTACCGGATAGAAAAACAAATAGAATAGTTCTTTTGCTTTCCATTTTTTTTATTTTAAAACTTTGTAACTGATCAATAAGCAAATACACAGGTAAAACCTTCAAACTCTAAAAACTCAATATTATAAGAAGATTCTTCACCATTAAAACGGATTTCCCCTCTGGTTCTTTTATCTTCAAACTTAAAATCATCCACATAAATATGATGTAAAAATAATAATTTTTTCTTTCCGTAAATTTTATATAAACTCTCTTTTGCACCCCAAACAATAGTTAGTTTACTAATTAAAGCATCAACATTTGCAATGGTTTTATATTCTTCAATAGCGGTGAATTTATGTGCAATTTTTAAAATCTTTTCACGCTGTTTTTCAATATCAATTCCAACAACAGTTTCATAAGAAAAAATAATAGCAGTAAATGTAAAAGAATGAGAAATAGAAATATACCTTCCAGCGTCTAAATGAGGTTTTCCGTATTCATCGTATTGTAAATCAGCATCCGTTAAGCCTACTTCTTTCAATAGATGGCGAATACTTAAAAAACCTTTTTGATGTAAATCAGATTTCATTGAATCTAACCTTAGGGCATTTTTTTTGGTTAAAGAGATTCCTTTCTTTAATTCATCAATAGATTCTTCAATCTTCCAAATGAGGACTTTAGTCGTAGCACTAACCGTTAATGTTTTGTGAAGAGCCATATTTTTTAAAATGGATGTCGTAACTTTGCAGTTCGAAAAAATTAGAATATAAATATACATAATATGAGTACAAAAACCGCTTACGTGCCAAATAAAGTTAAAGATATTTCTTTGGCTGCTTGGGGTAGAAAAGAAATTGAATTGGCAGAAGCAGAAATGCCAGGACTAATGTCTTTGAGAGAGGAATATAAAGATAGTCAACCATTAAAAGACGCAAGAATTGCAGGATGTTTGCATATGACAATTCAAACTGCGGTGTTAATTGAAACTTTACAAGCTTTAGGAGCAGAAGTTACTTGGAGTTCTTGTAATATTTTTTCTACACAAGATCAAGCTGCTGCTGCAATTGCTGCTGCTGGAACTGCTGTGTATGCTTGGAAAGATATGACGGAAGAAGAGTTTGACTGGTGTATAGAACAAACCTTGTTTTTTGGGGAAGACAAAAAACCATTAAACTTAATTTTAGATGATGGTGGAGATTTAACAAACATGGTTTTGGATCGTTATCCAGAATTAGCTGCAGGAATCAATGGTTTATCAGAAGAAACAACAACTGGAGTTCATAGATTGTATGATAGAGTAAAAGCAGGAACTTTGCCAATGCCAGCAATTAATGTAAACGATTCTGTTACTAAATCTAAATTTGATAACAAATACGGATGTAAAGAATCTGCAGTTGACGCCATCAGAAGAGCAACTGATATTATGTTAGCAGGAAAACGTGTAACTGTTTGTGGTTATGGAGACGTAGGTAAAGGAACAGCAGCTTCTTTTAAAGGAGCAGGTTCTATTGTAACGGTTACAGAAATCGACCCTATTTGTGCTTTACAAGCTGCAATGGACGGTTTTGAAGTAAAGCGTTTAGAAACTGTTATTGCAAATTCTGATATCATTATTACAACGACAGGAAATAAAGACATTATTCAAGGTCGTCATTTCGAAGCAATGAAAGACAAAGTAATTGTTTGTAATATAGGGCATTTTGATAACGAAATTGACATGGCTTGGTTAAACAAAAACCACGGAAACACAAAAGACACCATTAAACCACAAGTTGATAAATATAATATTAACGGAAAAGATATTATTCTATTAGCAGAAGGACGTTTGGTAAACTTAGGTTGTGCAACCGGTCACCCAAGTTTTGTAATGTCTAATTCATTTACAAATCAAACTTTGGCACAAATAGAATTGTGGACAAATAGAGATGCTTACGAAAATGAAGTGTATATGTTACCAAAACATTTAGATGAAAAAGTAGCGTATTTACATTTAGCAAAAATAGGCGTGGAGTTAACTGAATTGCGTAAAGACCAAGCAGATTATATTGGTGTTACACAAGAAGGACCATACAAGCCAGAACATTATAGATACTAGTCTTAGCCTAAGCGAAAGCGGAGAAGAGAATTATAGAAGTACAAAACCCTTGCAGTAAGTTGCAAGGGTTTTTTTTTGGGCGTTTTAACAGGCTATCCACTATATCTTTTTTTCGTTCCTTTAAAAAGGATGTTGTTTCTATCCTTAACGCATGATCTTTTAATCAAATTTAGATAGAGATGTTTTTCAAAGGTTCCTTTTTAGTATTTTGCAAAAGCTTAATCAAACCAAAATGCAACCCACAAAAAAAATAGGACTACTTCTTGGTCCAATTATATTTATTCTTATTCAGTTTTTACCCATAACCATAGTTTCAGAAAAAGCAGATGCAGTAATTGCTGTTGCTATTTGGATGGTTATTTGGTGGATTACAGAAACCGTAAATATTGCGGTTACTGCGCTGTTGCCACTTATTTTATTTCCGCTTTTAAAAGTCATGAAAATTGCAGACGTTGGAGCAAATTACGGAAGTCCAATTATCTTTTTGTTTTTTGGCGGTTTTGTGCTAGCATTAGCTTTAGAGAAAGTAAATCTGCATAAAAGAATCGCCTTAAATATTATAAAATTTACAGGAACAACACCTAATAAGGTTGTCTTAGGCTTTATGATTGCTACTGCTTTTATGAGCATGTGGATTAGCAATACAGCTTCTACAGTAGTCATGTTGCCAATAGCAATATCAGTTATAAAACTTTTAATTGATGACAAAGAGGGTTTTACAAAAGGCAATAAAAATTTTGCACTAAGTATAATGCTAGGAATTGCTTTTGCTGCAAATGCGGGTGGTATAGCAACCGTTATTGGTACACCGCCAAATTCGGTTTTAATTGGTTTGTTAGAAAATCAATATAACATCCAAATTTCTTTTTTAACCTGGATGAGTTTTGGTTTGCCCTTTTCTATAGTAATGCTTGTTGCAGTTTATTTTGTATTAGTAAAATGGATGTTTCCCTGTAAAGATATTTTGTTTACATCATCGGCTAATTTAATTTCTGAGGAAGTTAAAAAACTTGGCAAAATATCAAAAGAAGAAAAACGTGTTTTAACGGTTTTTGCTGTCACTGTTTTTTTATGGATAACCAGGACTATTGTCAATAAAGTTTTTCCTGGGTTAAAATTATCTGATACTGTTATCAGTTTAATTGGTGCAGTTTCTTTATTTGCAATTCCCATGAATTTTAAAAAAGGAAATTATATTCTTCAGTGGAAAGATACCGAAAAATTGGCTTGGGGAATTTTAATCCTTTTTGGTGGAGGTTTAGCACTTGCAAAGGGAATGGCTTCAAGTGGTCTAGTTGCGCTGATTACAGATACAATTGCTGCAGGAAACTTCAATGTCTTGGTCACAGTTTCCTTACTAATTATACTAATGTTGTTTATGACAGAGTTGATGAGTAATGTAGCTTTAATTGCTGTTTTAGCGCCTGTTGTAGCAGGAATTGCAATCGGGTTAAATATTCCTATTTTAAATCTATTAATACCTGTAACTATGGCCAGTAGTTGTGCTTTTATGTTGCCAATGGCAACCCCACCAAATGCCATTGTTTTTGCGAGTGGTTATGTAAAGGTGAATGAAATGGTCAAAGCAGGAATTCTTTTAAATATGATTGCTGTTGGTTTATTAATTCTGTATTATCAGTTTATAATTCCATTATTTTTTCATTAAAGTTTTTAATTTTAGACTCTTTTTTTAGCAGTATTTTTGAATATTATTTACCATTAAATAATAAAGCTTATTTTTTTTATGAAAAATTCAACTGCAATCTTTTATATGGTCTTTAGTGCAATTGCATTTGCAATTATGAATGCAGTCGCGAAATATTTAAATAATTTTAGTGCATATCAGATTGTTTTTTTTAGGTCTATTGGTACTTTATGCTTTACAATACCACTAATCGTAAAATATAAAATTCCCTTTCTTGGAAATAATAAAAAGTGGCTACTTCTAAGAGGGGCTGCTGGTGTCGTTTCTTTAACCTGCTTCTTCCAATCTTTAAATTATTTACCTGTAGGAACAGCAGTTTCATTAAGATATATAGCTCCAATTTTTGCGGCTATTTTTGCGGCTGTTTTCTTAAAAGAAATAATTAAACCGATACAATGGTTTTTGTTTGCGGTTGCATTTACGGGTGTTTTAATTATTAAAGGCTTTGGAGTAGGTGTAAATTCTATAGGATTAGTCTTCGTTATAATATCTGCAATTTTTTTAGGGTTAATTTTTATTTTCATTCGTAAGATTGGAGACACAGAAAACCCATTAGTCATCATTAATTATTTTATGATTATGGCTTTTGTTTTTGGAGGAATAATGTCTATCAATACTTGGAAAAACCCAAACTTAGTAGAGTGGGCGTTATTGTTAAGTCTAGGAGTTTTTGGGTATGTGGGGCAGTTATATATGACAAAAGCATTTCAATCTCATGAAACAAATGTAGTTGCTCCTTTAAAGTATTTAGAGGTTGTTTTTATGATTATAATTGGCGCTTCTTGGTTTGGAGAAATTTATAATTTATGGACTTTATTAGGTGTTTTTTTAATTTTAACTGGGTTGATCTATAATATTTACTTAAAGAGAAAATCTGATTAGTTTTTTAATTTATTTTCTAATTAAGCTAAAGTTTCCCCTTCTAGTTCTAGAGACCTCTTTTTGGTCAACTAATTCAATATAAAACCAATAATCATTGGTTGATAAAAGGTTACCATTATAGGTTCCATCCCAACCAAAATCATCAATTGTAAAAGTTGATACTAGCTTTCCAAATCTATTAAAAATAGTAATTTTTCCGCTTTTATAAAAGTTTTTACTAAGACCTTTCATTTGCCAATAATCATTCTCTCCATCATTATTTGGTGTAAAAAATTGAGGAAACTCGAGTAAAGAAACTTCAAACGGACTATTTCCACAACCATTTTTATCATTTACTTCTAACGTATAAACACCCCCCTCTAAATTTTCAAAATAAGGTTCATCTTGATACTCAAAAACAATGTTTTTTTGTTCATCTAACAATCGAAATTCATAATTTCCTAATCCTAAATTAGAAGTACTTATTTGTATATTATTGTTTCCTGAATCATCTTTTACCTCAATATCATTAATATTAATTGTTGATGCAGATGATTCTCGAATTAATATTTCTTGTTCTTCAGAATCGCATCCATATATCGAAGTAGCAATTACTTTGTAAATGCCACCTTCTATAACAGTTGCTTTTGCTTGATTACTTATTGTAATGTCGTTTTCGTTTTTCCAAGTATAAATATTGTTGTTGTTATAGGGGTTTTCAATAGTTATTTCTAATTGAGGATTGCTTGTCATGCAAATAATAGCTTCTTCCACTAAATCGAATGTAGGTTTTTGTCTAACAATAAAATCAATAGTAGTTTCTTCGTAACAAACATCATAAACAGGGTTTTCTAAACGCACTCCAATTGTTTGAGAAGCCGTGTAAAAAGGGTTAGGTAATGGGCTTGTAAGTTCAATATTATTTTCATCAAAATAAGTGACAATTAAACCTGCTTGTCCATTTAAAATTGCACTTTCTATTGTTGATGTATCAAATGCAATAATACCATCTGTATCAGCATCACATTCTTCTATAGGAGCAACCACATTTGCAATTGGGACTAAGTTTACTTCAAAATTTATGATTGTTTCATCAGAACATGGTCCATCTAAATCTTGAGATAATGTACTCGTTACTTTTGCAGTAATTGACTGTGATGCAGTTTTAAAAGGATTTGGCAAAGGGCTAGAAAGTTGAACTCCATTTTCATCAAAATAACTGACAGCAACATTGGTTTGAGAACCTATAAGTGTAGCTTTAATTGCCGAGGTATTAAAAGAGTAAAAACCATCTCTGTCATTATCACATTCTGGATTTATAGAAACTGAATTTGCAACAGGAACTTTTTCAACATTTAAAGAGATATGAGCGCCTAAACCCAAGCAATCATTATCAAATTTACTATCCACTCTTATGTAAATTTTTTGTTGATTTGGAGATTCTATATTTTGATAGTTGGTAATATCTGTTATTGGATTTTCTTCAGCTAAAGCATCCTCTTCATTTCTATAATAATTGATGGTTAATTGCTGATTAACAGGAAATATATTGATGATATCTGATGTAACTGAGCTAAAATTAAAAGTAGCAATTCCGTCAGTTGTTCTTGCTCCATCATCACATTGATAAAAAGAGTTTAATAAAGTTGATGGAATTTGAGTAGTTGAAACAAATAGATTTATTTCACTCACTCTATAACATCCATTGTTATTTTCTACTCTTGCCCAAATTTTATCAACACTAACTTGTTCGTTCTTATATTTAGTAATGTTGGTTATTGCTGTTCCTTTATTTTCTGCATCTATTTTTTCTTCAAAAAAAGTGATTGTATAAGCATCAGAATTTGTAATTATTTCTTCTTTAACTTCATTTAAATTAAAAAAGCTAAAGCCATTAATATCACTATTGTCACACTGTTTTAGCTCTACAATTTGATTTACGTTTGGTGCGTCAAAGATTACAATTTCTTTTGGAATCGTATAATTGGTTCCATCTGTATGAAGAACATTTGCAGTAACATTATAAACCCCAGGATTTGAAAATTGGTGATTACTATCTATTTCAATTGAAGTATTATTTATTCCAGTTGTTGGGTCATCAAAATTCCAAGTTACGGTAGCTATTTCTGTTTGATTTGTTAAACTAAAATTATTAGAAAAATTAATACAATTGTTAGTATTCGTTATTTCAAAAGGGAAAATTGTTCTTTCTTCTCCATTTACAGTTATGTAATAACTTAAATCTTTAGTCCAGTAGGGTATTCCTGCATTTGCAAGATCGTCTGTAGTTCTATACGCTCCAGAGGGATTTCCATTACAACCTCTATACCACGAAAAATCATTTTCATTTTCAGTTCCTGCAATAAAAGATTGACCAATACTATGAACTTCAACTAAAATCATTTTCACATCAGCAGGCACAACTATAGGAGTGTCAAATTCAACTAGCGCTATTTTTGCATTAAATGCATTACCACCATAAGAAAAATAGGGAACTTGAAGAATTTGACTACTACCAATTAAATCTGTTTCTGAAAATGATGTTGGAAAATCGTTATCTATTTTATAAATATTAAATTGAACAGTAGAACCCCATTCAACTCCACTTAAACCAACCTGTCCTTCATAAATGAGGAGCTCTTCATTTTCATTTATATTAAAATCTTTTAACTCGAATTTCTTTGCCCAATACTGGTATGAAGATGAACAAGAAAACATTTTAGTTTTAATTATATTATCACCAACATTATGAGATAAAACAACATTGGAGTCAGAATTAACTGTACTCTGTTTTTCTCCAGTAACATTTATAAAAAAATTAGCATTTGGCACAGGAGTACTTAAGTCTTCTACAGCTGTATAGGTGTAAAGTTCTCTACAACCTTGAAACCAAGAGGTGTCATTATCTTCTTCCGTACCAGCAATTAAAAATTTCTTATAATCAGGATTATAAATATCACTACCTTGAGTCACTTCAATTAAAATTCCTTTAGCATCAGAAGGAATAACAATAGGCGTAAAAAAATCTATTTGAACAATTTCAGGCGTATCACCAATTAAAGGAGCTTTTACAAAATTTCCATAACTTATTCTTTTTGGTTCAGAGCGAGGGAAATTTTCATCAATAGAGTATACATTAAATATTATTATCGCTCCATCATAAGAATTACTAACAGCTATTTGTCCAGACCTAATGATAAATTGATCGGCTGTTGATATTCCAAAATCAGAAAATGCAAAGGTTCTTGCCCAGTATTCTTCATCTTCACAAGAAGTCCAATCTGTTTTTATTGGAGTATTACCAACATTGTGTGTTAGTGTTATTTGTGATTTTATTGAGAAAGTAAAAATGAGACAAAAAAGTAATAAGAAAAAGTGTTTTTTCATAGCCTTCTAAAGTAATGATTTTATCCCAGCCACCTCTATCTAAAGTTCATCAAAATAAAAATTAAGAACGTCTATTAAAGCATTTATTTTCGAGTTATTAAGTTCATGTTCTCTCTGTTTTTCTCCTGACAGCCTTATTTTTAGATTTCCATTATTTGCTTTTAGAAAACCTAATAATTCTCTCGCATTAGATTCACTTAAACTATCATCAAATTTTTCAGATACTGTGCTATTAAAAAAACTTGTTTTTCTATTCACTGATTCAAATTGATATTTTAATGTTTGTTTTTCAGAGTTTATAAGAGCTGCTTCGTCAAAAAAAGTCCAATTTGAACCATGGGTTGAAACTTTTAAACGCAAATATTTATGACTTGACTTTTGTCCAAGATAAATTTGGAACTGTTCAAATTTTAAATCTTTATGATAATAAAAAGTTACCTGATTAAATTCATTGTACTTTTTTACTATGGAAGGATATTTTTGATTATTTATGGACTCATGCACTGAAAACATCGAGGGCATGCAAGAGTAAAAAAAAGTGAGCACAAAAGAAATTACAATTAAGTTAGAATTTTTCAAAGTTTTTTAATTTAACCAATAAGAGCCAAATTTATTTTAAATGCATAAAGTATGATATGATAATAATCAGGCAATACTTAAATAAAATAATTCGAATTAGTTTTACCCGAAAAATGAGCAACTTGGTTTTTTTAAAACGACTGAAAATAAATTAAATCCAGCAATGATTTTTGACGGACGACACATAAATAGACAAGGGTATTTAATATGGAAAAATGCGATAAATGAATATGTGAATAAATAAAATACCGCCAACAATGTGTAAAAAATAATAGCTAAAAAGACTGTAAACCATAGACGTTTAGACCGCTTCAAATAGCTTGTAACTCGACAGGGTAATGCTTTCCTTGATGGTATTCCTAATGAAATAATGTTAGGTAAAAACAATCACGAAAAGCCAATACCTAATCAAAAGAATAATATGCTTTTTAGAGAGTTGAAATAGTAAATGGCCTTCACAAATTAAAGAGAGGTAAGCAGAAATTTTTGTCTTTTTTTTTATTTTAAAATTTGGATATTCAAGTTTTTTCAAAATTGATATTTGCGGAAATCTATATTTATAATTGCGGTTTATCGCAGACTTATTGTTTCAATAATATTTAAATTTGAAAAGAAAATATTTTGAAAAAAACAGTAAGAATTATAGCATGTATTTTAGGAATATTTTGTCTTTTATCTTGCAGAAGCACATCGCAGCCTTGTGGTTTTACAGATGCTTCAATAACCAATCAAACAACATTAAAACAAGTATATTTATTATAATCTCCCTTTTTCTTAATTTCAAACTAAAGAAAGAAGAACTATTTTGGTGTTTTATATGCTCAGTTTTGAATCTATCGGACTACTTCTTTTTTATTTCTAAAATTTAAATATCGGTTTTGTTTGAAAAGATATTTTATGATATTTGTCATTGTTGTTTAATCTAATGATTTTTAATTTTGCTTGAAAATAGATTTAACTCTTAACAATAAGTAAAATGAAAAAAACAGTAAGTATTACAGTATGTATTTTAGGAATCTTTTGTCTTTTATCTTGTAGAAGCTCATCACAGCCTTGTGGTTTGGCAGATGCTTCAATAACGAATCAAACAGCATTAAAACAGGTAGATTTATTATAATCTCTCTGTTTCTTAATTTCAAACTCAAGAAAGAAGAACTATTCAATTAGTTTTTTTATTTTACCATAGTACATACCTATTGCAATATTAGAGCCTGCTACTACCCGAGTTACTTGTGATGTGGGTATTTCTCATAATAATTAATTATTGTATCATTTTGTTGGAGTTCAAGTGACTTGTAGTTTTTAGTATTAACAACCTTAACAACCCCATTCTTTTATTTATTTAGTAACTCCGCTTCTTTTCTTTTAGCTTCTTCTGGTGTATTTAAAAAAAAAAACCTACAGTTCTTTTTTTATTAATAATCAAATTTATTCTGTATTTATAGAGATTAAAACCAAGCTTTACTCCATTCTCCCTTTGACTTCATTTCTGTTTTTAAATCTTCTTCATTTGTAATACTATCTAAATTAATTGTGAAAGTATAATTTCTTGTAACTCTAATTTCCTTATTAACTATTTTATTAATAAAGGTATATATAGCTTTGTATGTTGTGTCATTCACTTTGTTAACATTAATAATTTTTAGGTCTTTAATCATATCCATTGCATCAATATAAATTTTTTGAGTGATTCTTTTTTCAACTATAGATTTTACATTTGATTTTTCATTATCACTGCTACTGCAAGAAAAAACAATGAATGTTAATAGTAGTAAACTTAATGTCTTAATATATTTCATAAATTCTTTTTTTAAAACTATCTACCAAAAACAACAGGTAAATTTATTGTAAATACATAATGTATGATATGATAATCATCATTCAATACTTAAATAAAATAACTCGATTTAGTTTTACTCGAAAGATTATAAACTTGGTTTAGATCGAAAATAGCATTTTTTAATGCATCGTTTAATAAAAACATTTGCTACTACCCACCTGATATAAATCATATTCTTTAGCTACCCTAGCAGCTATTTTTGCTTGAAAATAAATTGCAACTAGTTACACATTTTTGGAAATAATAAAACTTCCGTTTATCCTGCGAATATGGCGCAGTAAGAGAACAGAAGTTTTACATATAAATACGCTAGTAAAAATATTAAAAGAGAAACGATATGGACAAACAAAATTTGAAAGTAGGAATAATTACGGCGGCAGACCCTGCTGATAAAAGAGGTTGGTCAGGCATTTATTATCGGATGAATAAAGCTTGAAAAGGAGAGTTTTCAACAGTAATAAATTTAGGGCCAGTAAGGCTTTGTAAGTTCAATTATTATATGCTGAATTTACAATTAAAAATCTGTGAAATATTTCATAGGATTGTTTTTCAAAAAAGATTTAATAAACTACATAGCCATATTAGGAGCAAGTACCATAGTAGATTCTTTGATGAAGTAATCCGTAAAAATAAAATTGATGTTCTTTTTGCTCCTACAGCATCTATTGAGATAGCTCATCTAAAAACAAAGATCCCCGTTTGTTACTTTTCTGACGCAACCGTTAACGGTATAAGCGATTACTATGATAGATTTGCAAACATTTCTCAAAGATCCTTAAAAATTAGTAATGAAATTGAACAAAGAGCTATAAGTAAATCAACAACACAGGTTTTCTCTTCACAATGGGCATTTGATTCAGCTAAAATAGATTATGGTTCTACAAATACATTTTTAGTTAAAATGGGAGCCAACATTGACAAAGACCCACAAGAAGAAGAAATAATGAAACAGTATGACTCTGTTATTAATCTATTATTTGTTGGTGTAGACTGGAATCGAAAAGGAGGAGATATAGTCTTGGAAACAATCGAAAAATTAGACAAAAATGGATATGATATTCATTTAACGGTTATTGGGTGCATCCCACCAGTAAAACATTCTAAAATGGATGTTATACCATTTCTTGACAAAAACAAAAAAGATGATATGCTTAAGTTTCAGAAATTATTTAAAAAATCACATTTGTTTTTTATGCCTACAAGAGCTGAATGTTATGGAATAGTTTTTTGTGAAGCAAATGCTTATGGATTGCCCGTAATAACTACGAATACAGGAGGTGTGCCTTCTGTTATTGAAGATGGAGTAAATGGTTTTATGCTTCCATTAAGTGCAGGAAGCGAAGATTATTTTAAGGTTATTGGAGACTTGATCTCGGACGAGAAAAAACTAAAAAAAATGGCAATATCTTCTCGAGAAAAATATTTGAAAGAATTGAATTGGAATCATTGGGGAAAGGAAATAAAGAAAACACAAGGGCTATAGATAATGGTGATTAAGTGCAAATTTCAAGCTAATATTACGCTTTTGGGGCTATACAACTTGAAAGATAACCACCCCGAAACGCGACACTGTCCATCGTTGATAACTTTGGTAATATTAAAATCAATATCTTAAAAATAATTGTCAAAAAGAAAATTCTTTACTAAAAAAAACAAGTTTTGCAGTATTTCTTTAAATTAAATTAAGATTTTATATGGATGAAAACACTGCAACATTAATCTCACTATTTTTAATTTAAATATTGTTTTACTTTTGTTATCCTAACCATCCATCTCTATCTAAACTTCTGTATTGTATAGCTTCTGCAATATGATCTGGAGAAATATCTGTAATATTTGCTAAGTCTGCAATGGTTCTAGAAACTTTAAGTACGCGTTTTAAATGTAAGTAGATTTATATTTTTATTTACAAAAATATAAGTATGAAATCATTGGTATGTACAAGAGTTTCTTACACAGATGAACGATCTAAACTCATTCTTTGACACATCTAACTACGAACTTTCTCGTTTTTCTTGGTTT